>OMNT01002612.1_pt1 | contig 14125 bp, 10 predicted proteins | sample 1672551 | NCBI WGS metagenome assembly OMNT01 (sample SAMEA3136698, study PRJEB25190) | human gut metagenome
TTGAGTTGTGCGCATTACCATGCAGTATGCGCGTGTTTATTCAGATAAAAATCCAGTAACATGGTGGTGCACTGCGAAGGGGTCAAGGGGGCGATCGCAGACTTCGTCTGTTTTCGTTGCCCCCTTGTCGCGCCCGCAGGCGCGAAATCCCTGCGTTACAGCGCCTTCACCAGCGCCTTCACCAGCGCAAACTGGCTCTCCACATCCGACAGCTTCACCACCGACGACGGCGAGTGAATATACCGGCACGGCACGCTCAGCACCACCACCGGCACACCCTCCCGCGCGCGCTGAATCGCGCCGCCGTCGTTGCCGCCGGATACGCTGTGCTTCACCTGATGCGGAATGTTCTCCTGCTTCGCCACGTCCAGCGCCTTGCGGAACAGCGCTCGGTTCGCAATTGACGCGCCATCCATGAACGACACCGCGACGCCATGCCCGGCTTCGCAGACGTGCGCAGTCTCCGGTACGTCGCCGAGGTCGTTGCACGTCGTGCCTTCCAGCACAATGCCAATGTCGGGTTCCTGCTGGAACGCCGCCCCCTTCGCGCCGCGGCAGCCGACTTCCTCTTCGGACACAAAGCAAGCCACGAGGTCAACCGGCAGTTCTTCTTGCAGCAAACGCAGCAGCGACAGGCAGCCGACGCGGTCGTCGAATGCCTTGCCGCACGCGAAGCCGTCGCCGTATTCCACATAGGGCGTATCGAAGGAGATGTACGTCCCCATCGGGGCTTTGCGCTCGGCTTCGTCCTTGTCCTTCGCGCCAATGTCCACCAGCAGCTCATCCATCGAAAGCACATGCTTGCGCTCGGCGGCGGATTGCAGGTGAATCGGCACAGCGCCGATGACGCCGGGCAGCTTGTCCTCCCCGACGGTGACGCGCTTGGAAACCAGCACGCGCGGGTCGATGCCGCCTGCCGCGGCAATACGCAGATAGCCATCCTCCGTGGCGGAGGTGACAATCAGCCCCACTTCGTCCATATGCGCGCTGACCATCACGCGCTTGCGGGGCGCGTCGCCCGTGCCTTCCTTCACGACAACGACGTTGCCCATGCGGTCGAGGACGGGCGCAAAGCCCAGCTTTTTCAGCTCATCCAGCAGAAAGCGGCGAATCGCCTGCTCATGCCCGGAGGGAGCGTTGATTTCCGTCAGTGTCTTCAAATCCATAGGTCATCCTCCCAGCTTTCGTCGAGTTCCGCGACGAAATTCGCCAGCAGACGCGCGCCCTCTTCCAGTGTGTTCAGGTCAATCGTTTCCACCGACGTGTGCATGTACTTCTCCGGCAGGCTGAGCAGCACGCTCGGCACACCCGCGCGGGACAAGCCGATTTCGTCCGCGTCCGTGCCGGTGGAGCGGCTTGCGACGTTCGCGTTCAGCTTCACATGGTGCTTTTTTGCGCAGTCGATGAGCCGCTGATTGAGCTTCGGCTGCACAAACGGCCCGTGCGTGACAATCATGGCGTCAATCGGCAGGGCAGAGCGCGGCGGACAAGTCGGCGTTTCAGCAAAATCGACGTCCAGCACGACAGACAAATCCGGGTCAATCGCGAAAGCGGAGGTCATTGCGCCGCGCCCGCCGACTTCCTCCTGCGACGAGCAGACGAAATACACATCCGCGTCGCAGACCAGCTTTTGCAGCATTTCCGCCGCGCGCAGCAGAATCGCCACGCAGGAGCGGTCATCCAGCGTTTTCGATGCGAACTGATCGTTGAGCAATTCGCGGGCAGGCCCGTCGAAGGTTACCAAATCGCCGATGCGAACGAGTTCCTTCGCGCGCTCGGCGCTCATGCCAATGTCCACATGCAGGTTATCCAGCGTGTAGTTGTTCGCGCGGTCGGCGGCGCTCATCAGGTGCGGCGGCAGCGCGCCGATGGTGCCGAACAGCTTCTCGCGCCCATGCACCCACACGCGGCTCGCGGGGAGAATGCGCGGGTCAACCCCGCCGACATTGCCTAAGCGCAGGCTGCCGTCATCCTCAATATGCGTTACCATCAGGGCAATTTCGTCCAAATGGGCGCACAGCATAATTTTCGGTCCGTTGCCCTTTTTGTGCGCAATCACGCTGTACATCGCGTCCACCGTCACCTCGTCCACCAGCGGACGGAATTGTTCGGCAAAGTACGCGCTGACCTGCGCCTCATGCCCGCTGATACCCGGCAGCGCCGTTACATCAGCAAGCAGCTTCTTGACATCCATCGTATGCCTCCTTCGATTGTGAAGAATCTACCGATTATATTATAGCATATTTCCTTTCTGATGTGAAGAGGAAGATGATTAGCCGCGACAAACAGCGATTTCTTGCCCGTTTGTCTTGCATGACGCGGCAGGGTGTGCTATACTGAAAATGATTACTTTCCTGCTGTGACCAAAGGAGCTTGCTATGCCAACGATGGATATGCAGGACACGAATCGCCGCGCGATAATGGCGCTGAACTATGCGAGCTTTCTGGACGACCGCCATTATTTGTCGCATCAGGGAATTACGGCGGAGCTTGTGCAGCGCCAGCGGTTGGCGAAAAGCCGCGAAGCTGCTGGATGAACTCGGCGAAATGCTGGAACTGACGGATGATTTCCTTGGTGCCTTTGCGCGTCTGGAAGATTTCAGCCCCCTTGTCGCCTCCGCAGAGGCGAAACCCTCTGCATGATTAGTGCAGTTTATCGCAGAAACAGCATAAGAGGGGAGGAAAAACCAACGATGTACGAAGAATTGCAGCAGTGGATTGATGAGAGCCGCCGTATCGTGTTTTTCGGCGGCGCGGGTGTCTCGACGGAGAGCGGCATTCCCGATTTCCGCTCGCAGGACGGATTGTATCATCAGCAGTTCGCCTATCCGCCAGAGGAAATTCTGTCCCACACCTTTTTTGCGCGCCATCCGGAGGAGTTTTACCGCTTCTATCGCGCGAAAATGCTCCCCTTGGACGCGCAGCCGAACGACGCGCACCGCTTTCTGGCGCAGCTGGAAGTCGGCGGACGTTTGACGGCGGTCATCACGCAGAATATCGACGGCTTGCACCAGAAGGCGGGCAGCAAAACGGTGCTGGAACTGCATGGCAGCATCCACCGGAATTATTGCCTGAAGTGTGCGCGCTTTTTTCCGCCGGAGTACATCCGGGACAGTGAAGGCGTGCCGAAATGCCCCTGCGGCGGAATCATCAAGCCGGACGTTGTGCTGTACGAGGAAGGGCTTGATGATGCGACGGTTCGCGCGGCGGTGCGCCAATTGCAGCAGGCGGAACTGCTTATCGTCGCAGGAACGAGCCTGACGGTGTATCCGGCGGCGTCGCTGCTGCGGTTCTTCCGCGGGCGGCACATCGTTCTTATCAACCGCGACGCAACCCCGCTGGACAATCAGGCGGATTTGGTGCTGCATGAGCGCGTGGGCGAGGTCTGCCGCCATCTGTGCCCGACACCATTGGAGGTGGGGGAATGACGACGCTGGAGACGCTCTTTTCGCCCATGCAGAAGGAGAAACTGCGTCAAGCGGCATTGGTGCGCACATCCTGCCGGAGCTTTGCGGGTGCACCCGACACGGCGGCGTTCGCGGCGCTGTCCTACGTCGTCGGTCGGTGCGCACTGCCCGGTGCGCGCTTGGTGCTGACACCGGTGGACGAATCGCTGTTTACCGGCACGATTTTGGGCATGGGGCGCATCACAGGCTGCAAAATGGCGGCGGTGGTCATCGCCTGCGGGACGGAAGCGCTCTGCCGCGTGAATGCCGGGATTCTGGGCGAAGCGTTCGTGCTGGAAGCGACGGCGCTGGGACTGGGGACGTGCTGGGTGAGCGGCACATACCGCCGCAAGCAGATTCGCCTGCCGATGCAGGAGAATGAGACGGTACTCGCGGTGATTGCGGTCGGTGTGCCGGAGAAGCCGCTTCAAGCGCCGGAGAATCGCCGCCGGAAGCCGCTCGACAAGCTGATGAACGCCGTTCCCGCGGATGGCATGATGCTGGATGCGGCGAAGCTGGTGCAAATCGCGCCGTCGGCAATGAACATGCAGCCATGGCGGATGGAAGCGCTGCCCGGAGCGTTTGGCATGGGATGCCTCGGCACCGTTCACGTTCGGGCAGTGGTGGGACGCAGCGCAGCGGATTGCATCTTCGCTGAGCAGCCGGTGCGCGCGGAATACGCCGGTTGCAGTGCTGATGAACCCGCGCAGCGCCGAATGTGTGAAGGTATTCTTCGGCGTGTGGGCGGCGGGGTGCTTTTATGCGCCGCTTGACCCGATGCTGCCGCCGGAGCGCCTGAAGCTCATCATGCAGAATTTGCAGCCAACGGCGATTATCTATGATGAAGAAAGCCGTGCGAAAGCGGAAGCTGTCTGCCCGGATGGGTGCGAATGTGTGCTGTGGTCGGACGCGGCGCAGTCGCCCGTGGACGCGGATAAGCTGGCACAAATCCGGCAGACCGTGACGCCGGACCACCTTGCCGCGATTCTTTACACCAGCGGCTCGACGGGCATTCCGAAGGGCGTCGCGCATACGCAGGGGTCGCTTATGGCGTACACCGAAGAGACGATTGCGCGCTATCAGTTCACCGAGAACACCGTTTTCGGCAATCAGTCGCCGTTTTTCTACGCCAATTCGATTATTGACATTTTCCCGCCCGCGCTGCTTGGCGCCAAGGCGTGCATGATTCCCGCGACGGCGCTGTCGTTCCCGAAAACGCTGGTGAATTACCTGCGGCAGAAGGGCGTCACGGAGTTGACGATGACGCCATCGAGCTTCGTGCAGGTGGCAAACAGCGGCGTGCTGACGGAAAATTGCCTGCCGGAGCTTGAATACATGATTATGTCCGGCGAAGTGATGCCGTGGGCGCAGTTAGCCGTCTGGATGAACGCCGCGCCGAAGGGTCATGCGTGGAATTTCTACGGCAGCACGGAGATGTTCAGCGTGTCCGTCGGGAAGGTCGAGGGCAATTACGAGGCGGGACAGCTGATTCCGGTCGGAAAGCCGTTCCCGACGGTGAAAATCCGCTTCATGACCGATGATGGGCAAGCTGCCGCACCGGGCGAAGCAGGGGAGATGTACGTCTCGTCGCCGATGGTGTCGCAGGCGTATTACCGCGACGAAGAGCGGAGCCGCGCGGTCTATGTTGCTGACCCGCTGGGGCAGGAGCCGGGCGTCTGGTTCCGTTCGGGCGACTACGGCTTCCTCGACGCGCAGGGACAGCTGAACGTGCTGGGACGCAAGGACAGCATGGTCAAGCATCATGGCTACCGCATGGAGTTGGGAGAAGTCGAAGCGGCGCTGCGGAGCATCCCCGGTTGTCTGGAAGCATGCTGCCTGCTGGATAAGGAACAGGATGTGCTGTGGGCGTTTGCTGTGGGCAATTTGACGGAAAAGGCGCTCATGGATGCGCTGAAAACGAAGCTGGCGCGCTATATGCTGCCGGACAAAATTGTCCTGCTGCCGGAGCTGCCGCATACGGCGAACATGAAAATCGATCGACAGACGCTGCGGAAGCGGATGACCGAACAGGGTTGACGTACGCTGAATATTGCAGGAAAAAAGACTGGATTTCCTGCTTGACTTGCATTCGCTCCGCGTGCCGGGGAAACGGACGACGATTCTGCGAATAACCAAATAGGACAATTGCTTTTTCTCCGCATTGATAATATGGAAGAAAATCTGCCGAATCCGTAGAAAATAGGGAGAAACGTGTCTGTGCTGAATATTCCAAATGAACGGACTGGATTTTCCCTTTACCCTTTTTGTGGTTCTGATTATAATGATAATCAAGAGGTCGGCGCAAGGAACCCTGACAAAGAGAGGGAGGGTAGCAATCAGGAAGCAGGGATCTTGCCGACAGAGCGTAAAAGGTTTCTTAGAAAGGAAAGGAGTATTTTCATGAAGAAAAAGTTATCCCTGTTGGTCGCATTGACGATGATGCTGGGTTCAATGGCTGGCTTGGCAGAAGAAGCGAAGCAAGGCCCGACAGAAGCGGAACTGCTGGCGAAGCCGTGCGAGTTCTCCCTGATTGAAGCCAATGGCGAACAGCCCCGATTGACTTACATCGAGGGTGTCACCCCGATTCTGGAAGTGGACGGCTACAAGTTCAAGGACATGAACAAGAACGGAAAGCTTGATCCCTACGAGGACTGGCGTCTGGACACCGAAACCCGTGTGAATGACCTGATCAGCCAGATGACCCCCGAAGAAGAAGCGGGTCTGCTGTTCTGCGTCAGCGCGAATCTCGAAACGGCGCGCTCCCTGATTCCGGATTTCAACCTGACCTGTATGCTGTTCAACCTGAACGGCACGCCGGACAACGTCGTCAGCACGCTGAACAACCTGCAGGCTGCGGCGGAAAAGGAACGCCTGGGCGTCCCGATGATTTTCACCTCTGACCGTGAGTTCAACGCTTGGGGCGGCTACATCGACAAGGCGCACATCGCCTACGGCACCGCCAATGACCCCGAACTGGCGTACAAGCTCTCCAACATCTACGGCAAGGCGATGGTTGCGGTCGGTATCCATGTGACCTTCGAGCCCTACGCGAACGAAATCGGCGCGCAGTACGGCGAGAATCCCGAACACATCGCGAACATCGTTTATCAGGAAGTTAAGGGCATGGAAGACGCCGGATTCGCGTCCTGCGTCAAGCACTGGATCGGCCGCGGCGGCGACTCCAACTTCGGCAATGCCCGCTCTGTGGCGCAGAACTTCGACAACTGGATGGTCGGCTGGAAGGCTGCGCTGGCTGGCGGCAACGAATGGGTCATGACCAACTGCGGCGGCACGGGCATCACCAATACCACCGACGTCAAGTGGGACTCCGTGACCATGAGCTACCTGCGTGACACCCTCGGCTTCGACGGCATCGTCGTGACCGACTGGTGGGCGCTGGGCATGCGTCAGCAGGTTTCCGGCGTCACCAACGAGGGCGTTGAACTGTCCGAGCAGACGGGCCGTTGGCTGTACAACGAAGCCCTGAAGAACGGTACCGACATGTTCGGCGCTGGCGGCATCAAGCATGGTGAAGAAATCAGCGAAAACACCATGTGGAACTGGCCGGACTGCATCGTGAATGGCCTGAAGGAAGGCGACGTGGAGAAGCAGTGGGTTGACCGCTCTGCCGCGCGCATCCTGAAGTTCAAGTTTGAAAAGGGTCTGTTCGAGAATCCCTACCGCGTGATGGACGAGGCGCTGGCTGTCGTCGCGAGCCCCGAATGGATCGCGAACCGCACTGCAATCCACACCAACGAAGACCTGCGCGCTGCGCGTACTGCGGAAGAAGTCGAGCTGGCTGAAAAGCTGCAGGCGAAGTCCGCTGTACTGGTGAAGAACGACAACGGCCTGCTGCCGCTGGCGAAGGGCACCAAGGTTTATATCGAATCTTCCTCCGCGGATACCCTTGACCACTACAAGACCTACCTGAACAACTTCGGCACCGTCGTGGAAAACCTCGAAGATGCGGATGTTGCGATTGGCTACTTCAACTCTGTTGACGACGCGACCGAACTGTTCGTGGAAGACGCGCAGGACGCTGGCAAGCCCATCATCCTGACCATGGTCAACAAGGTGACGGAATACGAACTCAAGAACGCGAACGCTGTGATGTACATTCCGTACAGCCAGAAGCCTGACCATGGCTCCGGCGAAGCGGGCTTCATCTACGGCACCGAACCTTGGATTTATGCTGACCTGATCTTCGGCGAACGTCAGCCTGAAGGCATCATCCAGAAGGAACAGGCTCGCGACAACTGGAGCGACGCGGCTCAGTGGAAGGATCTTGCGGGCGATCAGGGCGCTTCCAACTACGTCCGTCTGCTGGTTCAGGCGCTGATGGAAGACGACCCGAACCACGCTTCCCCGAACAACTTCGGTGATCCGCTGGTGGTCTACAACTACTCCATGCGCTATGGCCAGAAGGGCGACTTCCAGTACTCCTGCCTGATTCTCCCGTCCGTGTACGAAGAGCAGGAAAGCACCAACAGCCGCGGCCAAACCGTCAAGAGCGTTGTGGGTACTGTGTCCGCCAAGGCTGGCGAAGAATTCATGGTCTACTGCCTGCTGCGCAACAATGGCGCGGACGATCTGACCTACGTTCAGGTCAAGGACGGCGACGAAGTGGTGGCTGAAAAGCTCTACACGGTCTGCGGCGGTTCTTGGCGCGTGGTTGAAATCCCCGTGACCATCGCGACGCCCGGTGAACACACCATCACCGTCGGCACGCAGTCTGGTACCATCACCATTGCTGAGTAATCCATCCTCATTCCTCCTCTGGGGGCGGGCTTCGGCTCGCCTCCACTTTTTCGTTCAGCAAATAGGTTTGTGCTGGATATTCCAAATTCAAATGCTGAAAATTCCATTGCACAGGCAGAAAAATCGTTGTACAATAGCATTGAAAGCTGAAACAGGCTTGCAACAGGTGTCAACCAAACTGACAAAGGAGTTGTGTGAACGTGAAGAAGAAGTTAGCTGCTTTCCTGGCCATGATGATGGCACTGGTGACGATGTCCTCCGCGGCGATGGCGGAAGAAGAGACGCCCACCATTACAGCGCACAAGGCGAACGCCATCACGATTGACGGCGACTTGAGCGATTGGGACTTGTCCTCTCCGGCGGTGCTGGAAGATGCGTCCCAGATTATCCGCGACCTCAGCTTCTGGCAGGGGCCGAATGACCTGTCCGCGAAGGTCTACGCCGCGTATGACGAAGAGAACCTGTATCTTGCCTTCGACGTGACCGAAGATACGCCCTACGGCGCTATCGAGATGCTGCCGCTGGACGGCGAAGACAACCTGAAGGTCTTCATCTCCACCGATCCCACGGATGACCCGAACCGCACGGAATACCACACCAACGACTTCCTGCTGTTCCTCATCTGCGACAACAACTACTTCGATACCGCGTTTGACCGCACGATGGTCGCCAAGGAATATCGTCAGCGCTTCATCAGCAAGGGTATCGACGGCGGCGAAGACGTGCTGACCGAAGGCTACGAGCGCGTGACGCAGGCAACCTCCACGGGCTTCATCTTTGAAGTCAAGATTGCGTGGGCGAATTTCGCGAACAACAAGATTGCGGTCTATAAGCCGCAGTCCGGCGACGTGGTGAAGTTCAACGTGGCGGTCACCGACATTTCCTATCCCTGCCCCGGCACGGAGTACATCCCGCAGATGGCTTGGACGGGTACGCTTGAAATCAACACCAATCCGAGCCTGTGGGGCAATCTGGTGTTCGAGTAAGCAGAACAAAAAGCCTCATCATGAGGTACAGACGGGGCGCACACTGCGTCCCGCCTTTTTTTCACTCCGTAAGCAACCAATTGCTTTCTATCGCCATAAGGGGGATTCCATCGTGCGAAAATGGCTCATCGGACTGCTGTTGATTCTCGGACTCTGCGCGGGCTTTGCTCAGGCGGAAACATACGTCGTTGCCGTAGACGGCACGGGGGACTTCCAGACGCTCACGGAAGCAGCTGCAGCGTCCTCCACGGGCGACACGATTTTTTTGCGCGCGGGCGTGTACGGCGAGCAGGAGACGTTCCCGATTGCCCTTGACCATGCAGTTACTATCGAGGGCGAGGACGGCGCTGTGCTGGATTCGCCGCGTTTCAAGACGATGGTCAGCGTGACGGCGGACGGCGTGACGCTGCGGAACATCCGCTTTCAGGTGCGCAAGTGGGGCATCGTCGCTGATGTGAGCCGGGCGATGACGGTTGAGGATTGCGAATTTGTGCTGGGCGACGAGGAGTGCCGCACGTCCTCTACGGCAATTTGGCTGCGCGGCATGAAGGACTGCGCAATTCGCCGCTGCACGTTCCGTCAGGTCGGCATCTGTATCGCGGGTGACCCGCTGAGCGACAAGAGCGCGGGCAAAACGGTGCTGACGGGCATGTGCGAAGCCGGGGAAGATCCCGAATACTTCTCGACGCACGAGATTGCGGACTGCACCATCAACGGCAAACCGTATTACTACTTCGTCGGACAGGACAACCTGACTGTTCCGACGGATGCGGGCGGTTTGATTGCCGTGGAATGCGATAATCTGACGGTGCGGGACATCGACGTCTCTGACAGCAGCATGGGGCTGGAAATCGCGCGGAGCAGAAATGTGACGCTGGAGAACGTTTCGGCTGACCGCTGCGGCATTTTCGGCACATACCTCGTTTTCGTGCAGGGTGCGGTGCTGCGCAATGTTCACGTTGAGCAGACGAACCACGGCATTGACATCCGCGGCAGCCAGAACGTCGTCGTCACGGACAGTCTTGCGCTGAACTGCGACCAAGGCGTGTTTTTTACCCACTGCACGGACTGCACTTTGCAGGATTCGCATGTGCAAGGCTGCGGCTTCGGCTATTTTGGCGCGGTCGGGAACGGCAACCGCATCGAAAACTGCACTTTTTCTGATAACGCCGACGGCATCTACCTGCAAAACGAGCCGAACGCGACAATTACTGCCTGCGACGTGCGGCAGTCGCGTGTGACGGGCTTGCGCATCCTCAAATCCAGCTGCGTCTGCACCGATACGACGGTGGCGGACGGCTGGACGGGCGTCATCTACTACGATTCGCACGACACGACCATCGAGAATTGCGATTTTTCGGACAACGCCAGCGCGAACATGTACCTTGGCAATGGGCGCGGCGCGACGATTCGGAACTGCCGCTTCTCCGGCGAAACGAAGGCACATCTGGAAGTCGAAGGGACGCAGACGGACATGCTTGTGACGCAGTGTACCTTTACGGGCAGTCGGGCGGATATGCTCAAGGCAGCTTCCCATACGCTGCCGACTTTCACCGACTGCGCATGGAGTACACCGGGTGTTTTCTGGACAGGAAAGGAATGGAATGGCAGCACGGATGGCGACGCGCCGAATCGCAATTGCGACATCGTGCAGATTGGGCGGGAAGCGCCGCGCACGGATTCCGTTCCCTATGACACGCCCGAACAGGCGATAGACGGCGCAGTCAACTACCGCAAGGAAAACAGCGGGCGCTATCTGCTGCTCAGCCAGACGAACTGGACGTTCCGGCTCTTCGACTCTCCGTCAGAATTTGACCGTGGCGGCTGCGTGAACTTCTATCAACCGGATTTCGATGCTTCGGACTGGGCGAATATCTTTGTGCCGAGCGTATGGCAGACGCAGGGCTACGACCATCCGATTTACACCAACACAACGCAGAAGTTCGCGCGCAATTTCGGCAACAAAATCGGTTATCCGGCGGATTTGCCGATGGCGCCGACGACGTACAACCCCATCGGTCTGTATCGCCGAACGTTCACGCTGCCGGAGAGCTGGTCAGGCGAACGCATTTTCTTGACGTTTGAGGGCGTAGACGCTGCGTTTTACCTCTGGGTGAACGGCACGCAGGTCGGCTATGCGGAGGATTCCTTCACGGCGGATACGTTCGACGTGACTGATTACGTCCGTTATGGCGAAGAAAACACGCTGGCGGTCAAGGTCTACCGCTGGTGCGACGGCTCATGGCTGGAAGATCAGGATTATTTCGATTTGAGCGGCATTTTCCGCGATGTGTACCTCTACGCAACGCCGCAGACGTTCGTGCGCGATTACAGCCTTGTGACCGATTTTGACGCAGATTTCGCGGACAGCACGTTCTCTGTAACGCTGATGCTGGAAAACCGCGGCGATGCAGACGGCAAAATTTCCGTCTCGGCGCAGCTTTACGATGCGGACGGGCAGCCGGTCGCATGGACGGCGGATGCAGCGCACGCGATACTTTCCGCAGGCGAAGCGCAGAGCGTCATCCTGAGCGGCGTTGTCAAAACCCCGCGCAAGTGGAGTGCCGAAGACCCGTATCTCTACACGCTGGTGCTGGCGGAGACGAGCGGCGAGGAAACGGTCTACGAAAGCTGTCAGGTAGGCTTCCGCAAAATGACCTACAAGACGAATGCAAGCGGCTGGTTTGAGGGCAGCACGGGCGACGCCGACCTCATCCGAATCAACGGGCAGCCGATTTCCCTGCGCGGCGTCAACCGCCACGAGTCGCACCCCGAATACGGGTACGCCGTGACGCGCGAGGTCATGGAGACAGACATCCGCATCATGAAGGAGAACAACATCAACGCCGTGCGCACGTCGCATTATCCGAACAGTCCGTACTGGTATTATCTGTGCGATAAATACGGCATTTACGTTGTCGATGAGGCGAATCTCGAAGTCCATTCCAACATGATTTACGAAAACGCGCGCATTACAGAGTATATGTCGAACGCGATTATTGACCGCGAGTACAACATGGTGAATCGCGACCGCAATCATGCGAGCGTCATCATGTGGTCGCTGGGCAACGAGTGCAAGAACCCGGAGATTCTGCGGACGATTCTGGTGCAGCCGTATGTCAATCAGATGGGCGAGACGCACGTCCTGCACGCCTACGATCCGACGCGCCCGTGGCACTACGAGCAGGCGCGCGATAACTTTGCGACGGGCATCGACGTATATTCCGGCATGTACGAAACGGTCGAGCAGATGATTGCCTACGCCGAGGCGGGGCACGACACGCCCTACATCGAGTGCGAATATGAACACGCGATGGGCAACGCAATGGGCAACATGGACGAATATCAGGCGGCGTTTGATACCTACCGCAGCTTGCAGGGCGGGTTCATCTGGGACTTCATCGACCAGTCGATTTACCAGACCGCCGAGGATGGAACGCGCTATTTCGGCTACGGCGGCGATTTCGGCGAGCGCGTGCATGACGACAATTTCTGTGCGAACGGGCTTCTGCTGCCTGACCGTACACTTCAGCCGGAAATGGCGGAAGTTCGCTATCAGTACAGCCAACTGAAATTCGATGCGTTTGACGAAGACCACGCGACGGTGCGAATGAAGAACTACTTCTTATTCACTGATGTGGCGGAAAAGTACGAATTCAGGTGGAACATCACGGCAGATGGGGATGTTGCGGCGGAAGGTGTGCTTCCAGCGGACGTGGTGTGCGTGGCGAATGTTGATGCGCGAACGAATCAGCCGGGCGAGCGTGTAGTCACACTGAATCTGCCGACCATCGCGAAAGAGGCAGGCAAAGAGTACTTCCTGAATCTGACGGTTGCGCTGAAAGCGCAGGACGGCTTGCTGAATGCGGGGCATGTGGTGGCTTACGAGCAGTTTGCCATGCGGAACGACAACGAGTTAATGTCGGCTATGCCGGATGCTGCCATGACTGTGACGCAGGATGGCAATGTGTTGTCCATCAGCGGCGAGCAGTTCCGCACGGCGCTGAATCTGGAAACGGCGCAGTTGACGCGCTACGAAGCCTTGGGTGCGGACGGCACGTTCCATGCGCTGATTGTACCGGGGGAAGGACCGAAGGGGAGTTTCTACCGTGCCGCGACGGATAATGACCGCGCGTTTGGCTCCGGATTGGGGCATATGAATGCGGCATGGAAAGAGCCGGGAGTATATGTCGTCACGAACAGGGCGCTGTATGCGGACGAAAACCCGGTTCGCGTGACATTCGACGGCTGCTATCCGGCGCTGGAAAACATGCTGGTTTCGCTGGAATACCGTTTCTATGGCGACGGCAGCATTCGCGTGCAGATGCATCTGTCCGCCCCGGAGCATCAGCAGCTGATTTACATCCCCGTCGTCGGGATGCTGATGACGCTTCCCAAGGCGTATGAGCGGATGACCTATTTCGGCTGCGGACCAGAAGAAAACTACACCGACCGGCACAGCGGCACGAAAGTCGGATGCTATGAAACGACTGTAACGGACAATTTCTTCCCGTACATGGAACCATCAGAAACGGGGAATCGGACGGGCGTGCGCTGGATTGCGCTGACGGACGAGACGGGCGAGGGTCTGCTGGCTGCGGCGGATAGTGCGCCGATGGAAGCGAGTGCGCTGCACTACACACCAGAAGCGCTCACGCAGGCAAAGCACCCGTACCAGCTGACGGCGACGGAGAACGTCATTTTGCGCCTGAATGCCGTGCAGATTGGGCTGGGCGGCGATAATTCATGGTATCGCATCATCGTGCATGAGCCGTACCTGACGCCGCTGACGCGGGATTACGACTACGCCTACATCCTGTCGCCGCTTTCCGCGAAGGAGGATGCGATGGAAAAGGCAAGGACAATCCGCAATTATCCGTAAATAATACTATTTCCAGATTCACCTGCGCCATCTGCTTGCGCCTTTTCCCTTCT
>OMNT01002637.1_pt1 | contig 14017 bp, 10 predicted proteins | sample 1672551 | NCBI WGS metagenome assembly OMNT01 (sample SAMEA3136698, study PRJEB25190) | human gut metagenome
GCTGCCTGGCGGTCGCCAGGCGCGCGGTCGCCCCGCCGTAGGCGCCGGCGAGGTCCCTGATGCCTTCGACCTCGGGGGAGGGGACCCATACGGGGGAGATGTCGTGGGCGAGTATCGCCTTGGCCATCCTGGCGGCGTCGTTCCTGTCGTTCTTGGAGGCCGAGTCGGCGGCCGACCTGGGGATCTTCGAGACCGCGGCGACGACGCACTCGACGCCGAGCCCGGCGAGCTCCCTTTGCGGGGCGAAGCCGAGGTAGCCGCTCTCGTAGGCCGCGAGCGAAGGCCCCGGGGAACCCATCCATCCACCCGGCGATCTCGCCCCAGGGGTTGCCGGGGAACCTCCTCGTCACGGCCTCGCCGGTGTCCGCGTCGAGGGCGCAGACGGTGGTCGACCTCAGGTGGACGTCCATCCCGAACGCGGTAGAATACATTGGCATGGGAGCCTCCCAACCTCGTTGCGGCGCGGCTGCGCCTATGGCACTTCAACATCATTGTCGCAGCCCCGACCCGCGGTCACGAGCGGGGGCTCCTATCTTTTTAGTGCCCTCGGATTGGGTCATAGTGTCTGTCGGCGCCAGAGCATCGGCGTTACCTTGGTTGTTGGATGTAGCCGTTGGGGACGTTCTTAAATGACTAGTCGAAAGGGACACTCTTGCCGGCACTTGGGGACAGTCCCTAAGTGCCGGCAGATTGGGACGCTCCTTTGCAAGATGGCGCTGAAAACTGTTTCCGACGACTAGTCGTTTAAGAACGTCCCCCAATGACTATGACCTCTTTGCGCCGGTTTCTGTCGAGTCGGTGCGGTTTGCTGGTTGCCCGTATAATGGTCTGCGTATGAACCGCAACCAAGGAGTTCCAGTTTATGGACCAGAGCCTCTTTAAATTCGACCTGATCGCCGAGGACCCGACCACGCATGCGCGAGCCGGCGTGCTGCACACCCCGCACGGCGACATCGAGACGCCGATCTTTATGCCCGTGGGCACCAAGGCAAACGTCAAAGGCATCCCCACCGAGACCGTCAAGCAGCTCGGCGCCCAGATCGTGCTTGCCAATACCTATCACCTGTCCATGCGCCCTGGCGAGGACACCATCGCCGAGCTGGGCGGTCTGCATAAGTTTATGAACTGGCACGGCCCCATCCTCACCGACTCGGGCGGATTCCAGGTCTTTAGCCATAACGACGCCGTTAAGCTCACCGACGAGGGCGTGCGTTTTATCGTCAATGACTACGACGGTCGCCACGTGTTCTGGACGCCCGAGGACAACATGGAAATCGCCATGAAGCTCGGTTCCGACATCTGCATGCAGCTCGACCAGTGCCCCGGCTATCCTGCCACGCGCGCCTACGTCGAGCGCGCGGTGGAGCTGTCGAGCATGTGGGCCGAGCGCTGCTACAAGGCTCACACCCGCGATGACCAGGCACTCTTTGGCATCGTTCAGGGCGGCATGCATCTGGACCTGCGTCTGCGCTCGCTGCGCCATCTGGAGGAGTGCGGTGACTTCCCCGGTTACGGCATCGGCGGCTACTCGGTGGGCGAGGACCACGAGACCATGTTCGAGACGCTGGCGCCGCTTGTGAGCGAGTACATGCCCAAGCACAAGCCGCGCTACCTGATGGGCGTCGGTAACCCGACGACGCTCGTGCGCGGTGTGGGTGTGGGCATCGACATGTTCGACTGCGTGCTGCCGACGCGTACCGGCCGCATGGGCACGGCGTTTTCGAGCGAGGGTCGCCTCAACTTCCGCAACGCCCGCTTTGCGCACAACGACGGCCCCATCGATCCCACCTGCACCTGCCCGGTGTGCACGGGCGGCTACAGCCGTGCGCTCATCCGTCACATGGTCACGCAGAAGGAGATGCTCGGCGGCATTCTGCTGTCGATGCACAACATCTACTACCTGCTCAACTTGATGCAGCGTGCCCGCCAAGCCATTATCGAGGGCCGCTACGGTGCGTTCGTGAGCGACTGGATGAACAGCCCTGCGGCGGTAGATTACTAAGAGCTGCGGGCGTGCTTGCGGGGCGCGAGCAACGGCAAAGGCCAAGCGGCGATCGGTCATCGCGTTCGCTAACACGGTCTGTGTGACCGCTGGTCGATGCCTTGCAAGCGCTTGATGCATCGTGGGTACCATACCGAATGGTTGATGTTCGGGCGGGTGTTTGACGCATGGCGTCGACCCCGCCCGTTTCTATTTTCGATAGGAGTACCCATGATTAAGAATGAGAACGTCGATGGCGAGCCCGCCTACGACGAGACGTACCGCCGCGGCCCCGTGGTCATGCGCGGCCCCATGATTCCCAAGGACAACACCTACGCCAACCTGCTGGCGCCCGAAGATTCGACCGATTGGCTGCATGCCGACCCGTGGCGCGTGCTGCGCATTCAGGCCGAGTTTGTCGATGGCTTTGGCGCGCTTGCCGAGCTCGGGCCCGCGGTGACCATCTTCGGCAGCGCCCGCACGCCCAAGACCGATCCGCTCTACAAGGCGGCGCGCACGGTCGGCCGCAAGATCGCGCAGCGCGGCGTGGCGGTCATCACCGGTGGCGGCCCTGGCATTATGGAAGCGGCCAACAGGGGAGCGGCGAGCGCCAACGGCAAGTCGGTCGGTCTGGGTATCGAACTGCCGCACGAGCAGGGGCTCAACAAATACGTGAACCTGGGTATGGATTTCCGCTACTTCTTTGTGCGCAAGACCATGTTCGTTAAGTACAGCTCGGGTGCCATCGTGTTTCCCGGCGGCTTTGGCACGCTCGACGAGATGTTCGAGGTGCTCACACTGGTGCAGACGCACAAGGTCAAGCGCATGCCGCTCGTGCTGGTGGGCACCGAGTACTGGCGGGGCCTGTTCGACTGGCTCAACGGCCCGGTGATGGATGCCGGCATGATCAGCCCACTCGATCCAGACCTGGTGCACATCACCGACGACCTCAACGAGGCCGTCGACATCGCCCTGAGCGGGCTGATGTAGGGTAGCTAAAATGGGACAGGCTAAATGAACTGCTTCTAAGTTGCGGTGGAATAGGGATTGATTTGCGGCTGATAAGCCAAAAACAGTCCCTATTTCACCGCAAGTGGTATGGGTGGCCCTAATTGGTGGGCTGGTAGCGGGGGCAGTAACTGATGGCGATGGCGTCGACGCCTACGTGGGTGGCGATGGTACAGCCGATGGGGCCGGTGCCGGCGTCTACGTAGTCCTGGCCTGCGAGCGCTTGGTTAACGAGCTCCTGCTCCTCGGCAGCACCGGTCGTGAGCACGCGCACGCTGGAGCCCGGGTGCTCGGTCAAAAATGCGAGGCAATCGGCCATGGTGTTGGCAACGATGCGCTTGGCTCCGCGGCCCTTCTTGACGGCCTTGATCTCGCCCGATTTCCACTCCGGCGAGACGGCCAGGCGAATGTTGAGCATTTGGGTGAGCTGGCCGGCGAGTTTAGGTGCGCGGCCGTTCTTGACCAGGTTCTCGAGCGTTCGGGGAATCAGCAACAGGTGTGCGTCGGGCAGCGTCGCGCGGATCTGCGCCTCGGTCTCGTCCAGGCTGCGACCGTCCTCGCGCATGGCCAGCGCGTACTCCACCAGAAGGCCCTCGGCACCTGAGCCGGTGCGCGAGTCGATGCAGCGCACGTCGAGTTCGTGGGTCTCGGCCACCAAGCATGCGTTGGAATAGCAGGCAGACCACTCGCTGCACAGCGAGATAAAGATCGCGCTATCGTGGCCGTCGGCGCGCACACGGTCAAAGAGCGCCTTAAACTCGCCGGCGCTCGGCTGCGAGGTGTGCGGCAGCTGCTCGGAGCCAGCCATGCGCGCGACGTATTCCTGGGCGGTAATCTGCACCTGGTCGAGCAGGTCCTCGCCCTCGATAATCACATGCAGCGGAATCACGTAAATGCCGAGCTCTTGGGCGCGGGCAGGGGAGATGTCCGACGTGGAGTCGGTTATGATGGCAAAAGACATAATTGCACCTTTCGTTGGGGCGCTTGCGCGCCGCCTTCTGAGAGCAAAGTGCGACAAGTATAGTAGAGTCGTTCCACATTACTAGGTTCAATTGTTGAATAGTCAACAGTTTGAAGTGTCGGTGTGGAAATCGTCAACTGGGGAAGAGGAATGCCGATGGAGGCGTTGGAGATAGGCAAACGGCCGGTCGTGTTGTTCGATTTTGACGGCACGGTGGCCGATACGGGTCGGGCGGTGATGACCTCGACGCGTAAGACGCTGGCTGCGCGTGGGTTTGCGGAGGCGCAGATGGGTGACTTGCGCCGTATGATCGGGCCTCCGCTGTGGAAGAGCTTCCACGACTTTTACGGCTTCTCGCGCGAGGAGTCGCTGGTGGTGGCCGATGAGTACCGCGCCTTTTTTGACGAGCTGGGTCCGGAAGAGTACCCCGTGTTCGATGGGATCCCCGAGCTGCTCGACGGGCTGGCCGCCCAGGGCAAGCGTGTGGCCGTGGCGACGTCGCGCATGGAGGCAAAATGCATCGACATGGTGCGTGAACTTGGGCTTTCTCAGTTTGAGGCGGTGGTCGGCATGAATCCGCCGCAGGGGCGCGAGACCAAGGCCGATTCGGTCCGCGATGCGCTGGCGGCCCTGGGCTCGACCGCGGACGATGCCGTGATGATCGGCGACCGCTTTAATGACGTGGAGGGCGCGCACGCGATGGGCGTGCCGTGTATTGGCATCTATTCGGGCGCGGCGGCGCCGGGCGAGCACGAGGCAGCGGGCGCCGATGCGGTGGTGCATTCGGTGGCCGAGCTTGCTAAACTTTTCGCTATATAAGTACTTGATGTGAGGGGCGGCACACTTGCCCCTCATTGGTAAGGAGGTCGTCCATGAATCAGGTGGAGCAGAGCGTTACCGAGTATGTCGACGAGGTCTGGGAGGATGTCGTCGCCGATATCGAGCAGCTGGTGAGCTATCCGTCCGTGGCGGTTTCTGCCAATGCGGAGCCCGGCGCGCCGTTTGGCCGTCCGGTCCGTGACGCGCTCGATTGCGCGCTCGGCATCGCGCAGAAGCTTGGCTACCAGACAAGCGACGACGAGGGTTACGTGGGTATTGCCGATATCCCGGGTCGCGGCGATAAGCAGCTCGCGACCATCTGCCACGTGGACGTGGTGCCCGCCGGCCCCGGCTGGAATACCGATCCGTTTGCGATGGAGCGTCGCGAGGGCTGGCTGCTCGGCCGTGGCGTGATCGACGACAAGGGTCCGGCGGTGCTGTCGCTCTACGCCGGCGCGTACCTGCTCAAGCACGGCATTGTGCCGCGCTACACCTTCCGCGCGCTGCTGGGCTGCGATGAGGAAGTGAGCATGTCCGATGTTCACCATTATCTGGAGAACCACGCAGACCCCGACTTTCTGTTTACGCCCGATGCCGAGTTCCCGGTCTGCAATGCCGAGAAGGGCCAGTTTGGGGCGACGTTTGTGAGCTCCAAGATCGACGGCGGACGCATCGTATCGTGGAGCGGTGCCGAGGCGAGCAACGCCATTCCGTCGCAGTCTATCTGCGAACTTGCGATTGCTGCCGATGAGCTGCCGGCGCCCGTCGAGAACGCCGACCGCTTGGAGATCACGGCACTCGATAACGGGCATGCGCAGATTTTCGCCCGCGGCATTGGCGGTCATGCCTCGATGCCCGAGGGAACGATCAATGCCGTCGGCCTGATCGTGGCGTATCTGCGCGAGGCCGAGGACGCGTTTGGTGCCCGCGGCGAGCGCCTGCTGACGCCTGCCGAGCACGAGTTTGTCAAGTTCCTGGCCTTTGTACATGCGGACGCCTATGGCCGCGGCCTGGGAATCGATGCGACGAGCCCGGCGTTTGGCCCGCTCACCTGCAATCCCGGCGTCATCCGCGTGGTGGATGGCCACATCGAGCAGGTCATTGACGTGCGTTTCCCCGATAGCACGAGCGCCGATACCATCAGCGAGCAGCTCGAGCCGCTCGTGGGGCGCTTTGACGTGACGTGTCGCTTGGGTCATGCAAAGGTGCCGTTCTCGGTGTCTGCCGACGACCCGGCTGTGAAGGCGCTGATTGACACCTATAACGAGTTTACGGGCAAGCATGCCGAGCCTTTTGCCATGGGCGGCGGCACGTACGCGCGCAACTTTGCCCGCGCCGTGTCGTTTGGCCCCGAGGAGACCGGCCTGGAGCTGCCCGCATGGGGCGGCCAGATGCACGGTCCCAACGAGTGCGCCAACGAGGAACAGCTCAAGCAGGCGCTCAAGATCTATATCGTGGCAATCCTGCGCCTCAACGAACTCGAACTATAGTTACGCGGTTTTACCAAACCGCGTAACGGCTCGACGCTGCGCGACGTCCAGAGCGACAATTTGTCATTCAAAAGGCAAGGCATGACCAGAAGGTCTATGCCTTGCCTTTTTCATGCCAACTTGTTCGCTCTGGACGTCGCTCGCTGTCCGTCCTCTACCTGCGGCGTTGCCTTGCTCTGGATACGGTGGTCATTGAGGGTAGTCATTGGGGACGCTCTTAAATGACTAGTCAAACAAGAACGTCCCCAACGACTAGTCGTTTAAGAACGTCCCCAATGACTACTTTGCTCTGGTGTAAAAGGTGTGCCATGCTCGGCGCTGGATTGTTATCCGTTTGTAAAGGTTGGGCAGAGCTTGCGGTAAGGGTCTATCAAATGACCGTAAGAAACCGCAGTTGGCGCGGGCGCTGCCCGATCGAGGCCGTATCTTTCCAAACAGCAAAGCGGGCAGGGTGTCCGCGAGTCGCATGTATGAAAGGAAGATCATGCTCGATCAGGCTTATTCTCGTCGTCAGTTCCTCGGCCTCGCTGGTGGTCTCGCCAGCATCGTCGGTCTCGGCCTCGTTGGTTGCGGCGGCTCAGGTGCCTCCGGCACCGCCGACAAGGGTAGCGCCGCCGCTGCCGAGTCCGTCTCCGGTGAGGTGACCTACGACGGTGCCTCCTCGTTCCAGGCTCTCGTCGAGGCTGCTGCCGAGAAGTTCATGGACGCCAACCCGGACGTCTCCGTCTCCGGCTCGGGCAACGGTTCGGGCAAGGGCCTGACCGCTGTTGCCGCCGGCACCGTCACCGTCGGTAACTCCGACGTCTTCGCCGAGACCAAGCTCGAGGCCGATCAGGTCAAGAACCTCGTCGACCACGAGGTCGCCGTCGTGGGCATGGGCCCCGTCGTCTCTAAGAACGTGAAGGTCGACGATCTGTCCCTCGAACAGCTCAAGGGCATCTTCTCCGGCCAGATCACCAACTGGAAGGAGGTCGGCGGCGACGACGCCACCATCGTCGTTCTCAACCGCAAGGCCGGCTCCGGTACCCGCGCCACTTTCGAGGCTGCCGTCTTTGGCGACGAGGCCGTCGACTTTAAGGGCGACGCTGAGCTCGACAAGTCCGGCGACGTCCAGACTCAGATGGGCAGCACCGACAACGCCATCTCCTACCTCGACTTCTCGCACTTCGACGACTCCAAGTTCAACGCCGTCAAGGTCGAGGGTGTCGAGCCCAAGAGCGCAAACGTCACCGACGACTCCTTCAAGATCAGGGCGACCGAGCACATGTACTGCGCAAAGGACGCCGACGACGCCACCAAGGCCTTCCTGGAATTCCTGCTTTCCGACGACGTTCAGGGCAAGCTCGTTGAGGAACAGGGTTTTATCCCTGTCTCTGCCATGAAGGTCGTCAAGGACGCCAGCGGCAAGGTCTCCGCTAAATAAGTAATCGCCCCGGAAAGGTTTGCAATGGCAAAACAGCTGCCAAAGCGCGACCTTGAGAACGTGGGCCTGGGCGTCACGGGCGCGTGCGTAGCGCTCGTGACGCTTGTCGTTGCCGCGCTCATCTTTATGGTCGCCCAAAAGGGCCTCTCGGCTTTTCTCAAGGATGGCGTTTCGGTCGTTGAGTTCTTCACCGGCACCAAGTGGGACCTGGCCAACACGGCCGAAAACGGCCTGCCCTACACCGGCGCCCTGCCCCTGATCGTCACCTCGTTTGCGGTCATGGTGCTCTCCACGCTCATCGCGCTGCCCATCGCCATCGGCTCTGCCATCTTTGCGGTCGAGATTAGCCCTAAGTTTGGTTCCAAGGTCTTTCAGCCGCTTATTGAGCTTTTGACCGGTATTCCCTCGGTCGTCTTTGGCCTGATCGGTTTTCACGTGGTCGTCGGCCTTATGAAGAGCGTTTTCTACGTGAGCACGGGCCTGGGCATCCTGCCCGGCGCCATCGTGCTGGCCGTCATGATCCTGCCGACCATGACCACGCTTTCGGTCGATGGCCTGCGCGCCGTGCCCGACAGCTACCGTCAGGGCTCGCTCGCGCTGGGCTACACCCGCTGGCAGACCATCTGGCACGTGGTGCTCAAGTCCGCCATGCCATCGCTCATGACTGCGGTCATCCTTGGCATGACCCGCGCCTTTGGCGAAACGCTCGCCGTGCGCATGGTGATCGGCGGCATCGAGGCCATGCCGACGTCGCTGCTGTCGCCGGCGTCCACCATCACCACCACGCTCACCACGTCCATGGCGGTCTATGCCGAGGGTTCGGCCCAGGACGATGTTCTGTGGGCGCTCGGTCTGCTGCTGATGGGCATGAGCCTCATCTTCATCCTGATCATCCACCTTATCGGCCGCAAGGGGGCGAAGGCTCGTGGCTAGCACGCGCATCCATATCGACGAGGCGAGGTTCGGGCGCGTCCAAAAGCAGGACCGCATCGCCACGGGCGTTCTAACGGCGATCGCCGTCATCGTCATGCTCATCGTCGTCTCCATGGTGGCCTATATCCTGTTTGAGGGCATCTCGACGCTGTTGCAGCCGGGCTTTCTCACGCAGCCCGCGCGCGCTAACGGTACCCAGGGCGGCGTGCTCTACCAGCTGTTCGACTCGTTCTATCTGCTGCTGATCACCCTGATCATCTCGGTGCCCATCAGCTTGGGCGGCGCGGTCTTCCTGGTCGAGTACGCGCCGGACGGCCCCATCCGCGACATCGCCTCCACCGCCATCGAGACGCTGTCCTCGCTGCCCTCCATCGTCGTCGGCATGTTCGGCTTTCTGGTGTTCTCGGTGCAGCTGGGCTGGAAGTACTCCATCATCTCCGGCGCCGTCGCGCTCACCATGTTCAACATCCCCATTCTGGTGCGCGTGATTCAGCAGGCGCTCGAGGACGTGCCGCAGGCCCAGCGCGATGCGTGCCTGGCCATGGGCCTTACCCGCTGGGAGGCCACGCTGCACATCCTGATCCCCGAGGCCATGCCTGCCATCGTGACCGGCATCGTGCTTTCGGCCGGCCGTGTGTTTGGCGAGGCCGCGGCACTGCTCTTTACCTCGGGCATGAGCTCGCCGGTGCGCCTGAACTTCTTGAGCTTTAACCTGTCGAGTCCCACCTGCGCCTGGAACGTGTTCCGCCCCGGTGAGTCGCTCGCCGTGCACATCTACAAGATTTACGGCGAGGGGAGCCCCGAGGCACAGCAGATCGTTTGGGGCACCGCGGCGCTGCTGATGATTTGCGTGCTGCTGTTTAACGTAGTCGCCCGTATCGTGGGCAAGCAACTGGCAAGGAGGATGACGGCCGAATGAGCGAGATAAATGCAACGCCCGCAACCGAGGTAGTCACGTCCGAGACCCAGGACTTTTTGTCGAGCGTGGGGGAGAGCGAGAAGCGCGTTCGCGTGAGCGGCAAGGCCGTGAGCGACGAGGTCGTGCTCTCCACCAAGGACGTCAATGTGTACTATGGCGACCACCATGCGCTGCGCAACACGTCGCTCGACTTTCACAAGGGCGAGATCACGGCGCTCATCGGGCCTTCGGGCTGCGGTAAGTCGACCTTTTTGCGCAGCCTCAACCTTATGAATCGCGAGATTCGCGGCTGCCGCGTGGAGGGCGAGATCAGCTACCGCGGGCGCAACGTGAACACCAAGACCGAGAACACCTACGAGCTGCGTCGCTCCATTGGCATGGTGTTCCAGCAGCCCAACCCGTTTCGTAAATCCATTCGCGACAACATCACGTTTGCGCCCAAGCGCCACGGCATCACTGACCGTAACGAGCTGGATCGTATGGTCGAGGAGAGCCTGCGCGGCGCGGCGCTGTGGGACGAGGTCAAGGACAAGCTCGACAAGAGCGCCTACGCGCTTTCGGGTGGCCAGCAGCAGCGTCTGTGCATTGCACGCACGTTGGCGCTCAACCCCGACATGATCCTGTTTGACGAGCCCTGCTCGGCGCTCGACCCCATCTCGACGCTGGCGATCGAGGACCTGATGTCATCGATCGTTGCCGACCGCGCCATTGTCATCGTGACGCACAACATGGAGCAGGCATCGCGTGTGTCCAACCGCACGGCGTTCTTCTACATGGGCGATATGGTCGAGTACGACGAGACCGACGAGATTTTCCAACGGCCCAAGGATAAGCGGCTGAATGATTACCTCACCGGCATGTTCTCCTAGTCCGGGACATGCTTGAGGCCCGCGGCGGCCACAGTCGCCACGGGACTGATTGGAGAGGCGGGTCATCTCTTGCGGGAGATGGCCCGCCTTTTTGTGTCGTGTGCGCCCCGCCTTTTCGCTGCTATCATGGACAACGTTGAATTTCTACGAAGGAGCATGGCATATGGCGATTCTTTTGGGATGCGATTCCGTCAGCCTAGAGTTTCCCACCAAGCATATTTTCGATAGCGTGACGCTCGGCGTGGGCGAGGGCGACCGCATTGGCATTGTCGGTAAAAACGGCGACGGCAAGTCGACGCTGCTGAGCGTGCTCGCGGGCACGCTGGAGCCCGATGACGGACGCGTGACGCACCGCCGCGGCACGACGATCGGTCTGCTCGGCCAAAAGGACAACCTAATCGATACCGACACCGTGCATCATGCCGTTGTGGGCGACACGCCCGAGTATGAGTGGGCGTCGAGTCCGCGTACGCGCCAGATTCTGGCCGGCCTCATCAGCGATGTGCCCTGGGAGGGCACGGTGGGCGAGCTTTCGGGCGGCCAGCGCCGTCGCGTGGACCTCGCGCGCCTGCTGATCGGCGACTACGACGTGCTCATGCTCGACGAGCCTACCAACCACCTGGACATGCGCACCATCAACTGGCTCGCGCGTCACTTAAAGGCCCGCTGGCAGCGCGGCCAGGGTGCCATGCTTGTGGTCACGCACGACCGCTGGTTCTTGGACGAGGTCTGCACCAGCATGTGGGAGGTCCACGACGGCCAGGTCGACCCCTTCGAGGGCGGCTACTCGGCCTACATCCTGCAGCGTGTGGAGCGCGACCGCATGGCTGCCGTTACCGAGGAGCGTCGTCGCAACATGGCGCGCAAGGAGCTCGCGTGGCTGAGCCGCGGCGCCCAGGCTCGTTCCACCAAGCCCAAGTTTCGCGTGGATGCCGCTCGCGAGCTCATCGCCGACGTGCCGCCCGTGCGTGACGAGCTGGAGCTCAAGCGCCTGGCGGTGAGCCGCCTGGGCAAGCAGGTTATCGACGTGGTCGACGTGGACGCCGGCTATGCGGATACCGATGGCGCGCCCAAGCAGGTGCTCACCGATGTGACCTGGCTCATTGGCGCGGGCGACCGCTATGGTCTTTTGGGCGAGAACGGCGCCGGCAAGTCGACGCTGCTCGACGTGATCCAGGGCAAGATCGCGCCCCTGCGCGGCCGCGTGAAGATCGGCCAGACGGTGCGCTTTGGCGTGCTGTCGCAGCAGCTCGAGGAGCTCGAGCCCTACATGGGCGACACGATCCGCGAGGTGCTCAGCCACTATAAGAAGTACTACGTCATCGACGGCAAGGAGACTTCGCCCGAGAAGCTCTGCGAGCGTCTGGGCTTTACGACGCAGCAGCTCTGGAGCCGCATCGGCGACCTTTCGGGCGGCCAGCGCCGTCGCCTGTCGCTGCTGCTGACAATCCTGGACGAGCCCAATGTGCTCATCCTGGACGAGCCCGGCAACGACCTGGATACCGACATGCTTGCGATTGTCGAGGATCTGCTGGACGGCTGGCCCGGCACGCTGATTCTGGTGACGCACGACCGCTTTTTGATGGAGCGCGTGACCGACCAGCAGTGGGCACTGCTCGACGGCCATCTGACGCATATGCCCGGCGGCGTCGACCAGTACCTGCGCCTGTGCAACGCCACGGCCGAGGGCGAGCCCGTGGGCGCGCCGAGCGCCAAGACCGGCACGTTCGACACCGGTGCCGCGGCGGCTGCGGCCGAAAAGCCCAAGTCGAGCGGTCAGCCCAATGGCCTTTCCAACGCCGAACGTCAAAAGCTTCGCCGTGAGGTGAGCTCGCTCGAGCGCAAGATGGAGACGCAGCGCGCCCGCGTGGAGGAGGCCGAGGCCGCCATGGCCCAGGTCGATCCGACCAACTACACCGCGCTCGGCGAGCAGCAGGCAAAGATCGACGAGGCCCACGCCGCCATGGACGAGTTGGAGATGGCGTGGCTCGAGGCGAGCGAGAAGCTCGAGGGCGAGGAGTAGACGAGGATGATCAAGGCTGCGTTTTTCGATATCGACGGCACGCTGCTGAGCTTTAAGACGCACCGGATCCCGGCGTCGGCGCGGCAGGTGCTCGACAGCTTTCACGAGCAGGGGATTGCGTGCGTGATCGCCACGGGTCGCCCGACCTACCAGATGTCCGATTGGCTGCTCGACTTGGGTTGGGATGCGTACATTACGCTTTCGGGCCAGCACTGTTTTGATGCCGAGGGCGTTTACCGCAGCTGCCCGATCGATCCGGACGACGTCGCGGTGATTGTGGACCAGGTGGCGCAGGGGCGCTACGACTCGCTGTGCATGCAGGGCGAGAACTCGTTTGTGAACCGCCTGTCCGAGCGCGTGGTGACGGCCGGAAGCAACGCGGGGATTGTCTACCACGAGGAGCCGTTTGAGCACGCCTTTGACGCACCGGTCTACCAGTTCTGCGCCTTTGTGGACCCGGCCGACGAGCATATCGTGACCGATGCGGTGTCGCATTCTCTCACTACGCGCTGGTGTGATTTGTTCTGCGACATTATCCCTGCCAACGGCGGTAAGGACCTGGGCGTGGCGGCGACGCTGGAGCGCCTGGGCATCGATGCGAGCGAGGCGATTGCCTTTGGCGATGGCGAGAACGACCTGTCGATGTTTTCCGCCGTGGGCACGAGCGTGGCCATGGGCAACGCGCAGGACACGGTGAAGGCTGCAGCGACCTACGTGACGACCGCCGTGGACGACGACGGAATCTACAACGCCGCCAAGCACTTTGGCCTGCTATAGCTGCTGATCCGGCACTTGGGGACGTTCCTATTGTGCCGGCAGTCGGGGACACTCCTTGCGGGGTGTGTCCCCGTTTTGTTTTCGTCCCGTGCGTTTTGTGAAACACGGTTAACTTTTTAAACAACGTAGTAAGACATGGGCAACTTTTGCGGTAAAGTAAATCAAGTAAAAGTATCCAAAGGCTAACTAGAAGCCATCGCGAAAGGCGGCCTATGGCCCTGCGTGAATCTGGAGAAGACTATCTCGAATCTATTTATGCGCTCTCGAAGCGCCAAGGCATCGTTCGATCGATTGACGTCGCCGAATACCGGGGCGTAACCAAGGCAAGCGTCTCTAAAGCCATGGCGGCCTTGGAGAACAACGGCTACGTGAAGATGGGCAAACGCGATGTGCATCTGACGGAGCGTGGTCTGGAGGTCGCTCGCCAAATGTGGGAGCGTCACTGCTTTTTTGTCGGACTGTTAGAGGACGCAGGCGTATCGCCCGAGGTTGCCTCGCAAGAGGGCTGCCACATGGAGCACTGCCTGAGCGAGGAAAGCTTTGGGAAGCTAAGGTCGATGCTGGGGCGGGACGAGACGACGGATTCAACCTCGGAATCCTAACAGGTCCTCAGTAGCGCGGAGTTCGCGCAAAGCGCGAACCAGCGACCGGGACGAGTGGCCTCACCAACTAAGTCCAACTCAGACAAGGAACCCCGCCAGCAAGCGATGCCCAAGAACCACCAGCAACGTCACCGCAGGCCGGGACTGGGCTTGGTTTTGAAAACATTCCGCACTGATATCTTCTGTATTGAAGACGTCGATGGTGCACCCGT
>OMNT01002641.1_pt1 | contig 13998 bp, 12 predicted proteins | sample 1672551 | NCBI WGS metagenome assembly OMNT01 (sample SAMEA3136698, study PRJEB25190) | human gut metagenome
GACAACGGCAGTCTGAAGAAGGGCTTCTGGAACTCCCAGTTTGGACAGACCGGTGTCATTGTAACCTCCGAGGGCTATAATTATCTGGAAAAGAACGGGGATATCTGGCTGTACAGCGGACTGACCTCCGCAAATGCGGATGAATCCAATCTGGGCTTTGTGCTGGTGAATCTGCGCACGCATGAAGCGATGAAAATCGCAACGGCGGGTGCCAATGAAAAAAGCGCTATGAAAAGTGCGCAGTCCGAGGTGAAAAACTACGGCTACCAGTCCACCTTCCCGCTGCTGATCAACATCAAGGGAAATCCGGTTTATTTAATGTCTTTGAAGGACAATGGTCTGATTAAAATGTATGCAACAGTATCCGCAGTGGATTATCAGAAGGTTGCTACTGTTTACACAGATGAAGGTCTGGATGCCCTGTTTAAAAAGACACTGAATCTTTTAGGAAGCGGCAGTGAGGACAGTATCAGTAAGGAGTCCTTAAAAACAGAAGATATTACGGTTGCCGGAGTGGAAAAAATCAACATGGACGGTAATACGATCTATTATATTCAGTCGGAAAAGGGCGATATTTATAAGGGCGCCTATAAGGGCAAGTACTGCACCCCCTGCGAGAGCTTCTGGACCGAGAGCCAGCTGGTGGACGGCAAGTGCCCCGACTGCGGCCGCGAGGTCATGGACGCCGAGGAGGAGGCCTATTTCTTCCGCCTGTCCAAGTATGCCGACCGGGTCCGGCACCTGCTGGAGGACACCGACTTCCTGCAGCCCCGCTCCCGGGTCAACGAGATGGTCAACAACTTCATCAAGCCCGGCCTGGAGGACCTGTGCGTCAGCCGCACCAGCTTCTCCTGGGGCATTCCCGTGGACTTTGACCCGGGCCATGTGGTATACGTCTGGGTGGACGCTCTGTTCAACTACACCACCGCCCTGGGCTTTATGAACGACCGGTATCACGACTACGACAAGTATTGGCCCGCCGACGTCCACTTTGTGGGCAAGGAGATCGTCCGGTTCCACTCCATTATCTGGCCCGCCATGCTCATGAGCATGGAAATGCCCCTGCCCAAGCACGTTTACGGCCACGGCTGGCTGGTGATGGACGGCGGCAAGATGTCCAAGTCCAAGGGCAACGTGGTGGACCCCTATGTGCTGGCGGAGAAGTTCGGCGTGGACGCTCTGCGCTTCTTCCTGCTGCGAACCTTCCCCTTCGGCTCCGACGGCAACTTCTCCAACGAACTGCTGATCCAGACCATCAACATGGACCTGGCCAACGACCTGGGCAACCTGGTCAGCCGCACCACCGCCATGGTGGAGAAATACTTCGGCGGCACCCTGCCCACGGAGCGGGAAAACAGCGACGCCGACTGCGACCTGAAGACCATGGCCTCCACCCTGCGGGACCGCTACCAGGCGGAGATGGAGCACTTCCAGTTCCAGAACGCCCTGGAGCAGGTGTTCAAGACCATCCAGCGGGCCAACAAGTATATCGACGAGAACGCCCCCTGGACCCTGGCCAAGGACCCCGCCAACCGGGCCCGCCTGGCCACGGTTATGTATAACCTGCTGGAAACCATCCGCATCTGCGCCGTGCTGCTGACTCCCTTCATTCCCGACAGCGCCGAAAAGATCTTTGACCAGATCGGAGCCTGCCCGTGCTGCCGCACCTGGGAAAAGGCCAACGTGTGGGGCAGCCTGCGCCCGGACGTCACCGTCCACAAGGGCGAGGCCCTGTTCCCCCGCATCGACGCCGAGAAGGCCCTGGCCGAGCTCAACGCCATCCAGGAGGCCCAGCGCAAGGCCGCTCTGCCGGCCCTGGAGCTGGAGCCCTACGCCCAGGAGAACGTGGACTTTGACACCTTCTGCCGGTCCGATTTCCGGGCCGTGAAGATCAAGGCCTGCGAGCCTGTGAAGAAGTCCGACAAGCTGCTGAAGTTCACTCTGGATGACGGCTCCGGCACGGACCGCACCATCGTATCCGGCATCCGGCACTATTACCAGCCGGAGCAGCTCATCGGCAAAACTGCCGTGGCCATTCTGAACCTGCCCCCCCGGAAGATGATGGGCATCCCCTCCTGCGGCATGCTGATCTCTGCCGTCCATAAGGAAAAGGGCGAGGAAAAGCTGCACCTGCTGCTGCTGGACGACGCCATTCCCGCCGGCGCAAAGCTCTGCTGACATTGCTCATAAAAAAATTCCCGGTGCACCGCACCGGGAATTTTTTTCAGTCTGTCAAAAAAGCCTCGCAGAGTTCGCGGCCCGCAGGCCGCGAATAAGGTTCAATCCATTTTTCGCGGCGGCGTGTACGTCGCGAAAAATACTTTGCGCGGAGAGAGTGTGTTTTCGCGCATTTTATGCGTGAAAACGCGCGGGTCGGAGCGAAAGCTCTTTTGTCAAAAAAGGGCAACGCCCTTTTTTGACAAGCTCAAATTCCCGGTGCACCGCACCGGGAATTTTTCACGCTTTCAAGGCGATCCGGGGAAATCAATACACCCGGGCAGGCTCCTCGCCGTTAAGCACGCGCAGAGCGCCCTGGGCCAGAGCCAGCAGCTCGTCCTCGCCGGGATACACGGTGATGGGGGCGATCCAGCCCACCATATCGGTGATGGCGTCCACAGTCTCCTTACCGTAGGCAATGCCGCCGGTGAGGATGATCTGATCCACCTGGCCCTTCATGACCACGGCCATGGCGCCGATCTCCTTGCCGATCTGATAGTGGAAGGCGTCCACAGCGCCGGCGATCTCCTTGTCGCCGTTGTGGGCGGCCTTCAGCAGGTCGCGCATATCGTTGGAGCCGGTATAGGCCACCAGGCCGCCGTGACCGGCCAGCATCTTGCGGACCTCACCGGCGGTGTACTTGCCGCTGAAGCACAGGCTCACCAGCTGACCGGTGGGCAGGCTGCCGGACCGCTCGGGGGAGAAGGGGCCGTCGCCGTCCAGGGCGTTCTGGGTATCCACCACGCTGCCGTGGACGTGGGCGCCGATGGAGCAGCCGCCGCCCATGTGGCAGACGATAAGGTTCAGGTCCTCATACTTCCTGCCGTGCTCCTTGGCATAGCGCTTGGCAACGGCCTTCTGGTTCAGGGCGTGGAAGATGCTGGTGCGATGGAACAGAGGATGGCCGGCATAGCGGGCCACGTCGGACAGCTCGTCCACCACCACGGGGTCCACAATGTAGGACGGGATGCCCAGCTGGTCGCCGATCTCCCGGGCCAGCAGACCGCCCAGGTTGGAGGCATGCTGCCCCTGAACGCCCACGGTGCAGTCGCGGACCAGCCGGTCGCTGACGGCGTAGGTGCCGCCGCGGATGGGGGCCAGCAGACCGCCCCGGCCGGAAACGGCGGACAGGGTCGTAACGTCGAAGCCCTGGTCATCCAGGGCCTGCATCACCAGCTTGCGCCGCCAGTCCTTCTGGGCGGGGATGGAATCAAATTTGTCGATCTCCTCGGCGCTGTGGCGCAGCGTCTTGTCGAAAAGCAGGGTCTCGTCCTCATAGACGCCGATCTTGGTGGACGTGGAGCCCGGGTTGATGACCAAAATTCTGTAAGACATGGGAATCTCCTCCTGTTGCATTGAATTGTTCCGAAAAAACAGCCGGATAACGACTTTATTGTATTATACAACAGTCGGTCAACCCATGTAAACTGTTTTTTCTCTTAAAACGAAACTTTTCCGGGAAAATGTTAAATTTTTACCGGGCGTTATTCCGCCGCAGGCCCGGGGATATCCCCCACGCCGTCCAGCACCAGCCGGGGGCGGTAGGGGAATTTGGCAATGTCCTCCCGCCGGGTAACGCCGGAGAGCACCAGCACCGTGTCCAGGCCGGTCTCGATACCGGCCACCATATCCGTGTCCATCCGGTCGCCGATCATCACCGCGTCCTCGGAGTGGACCCCCAGAATGCGCAGCCCCGTGCGCATCATCAGGGGGTTGGGCTTGCCCACGAAGTAGGCGTTCTGGCCGGTAGCCATTTCGATGGGGGCGATCATGGCCCGGCAGGCGGGAATGATGCCGTCCTCCGAGGGGCCGGTCAGGTCACTGTTGGTGCCGATGAGCTTGGCGCCCTTCAGCACCAGCCGCACCGCCCGCAGAATGTTTTCGTAGTTATAGCTGTTGCCCTCGCCGATGATGACGTAATCCGGGTCCACGTCGTTCATGGTGATGCCCTCGTCGTGGAGGGCCATGATCAGCCCCGCCCCGCCGATGACATAGGCGCTGCACCCGGGGGCCTGGCTGCTGACGAACCGTGCCGTGGCCAGGGCGCTGGTATAGAAGCGGCTCTCGTCCACGTCCAGCCCCATGCGGCGCAGCTTCTGCTGCAGCTCCTTGGGGCTGCGCTCGGAGGAGTTGGTCAGAAACAGGAAGTTCTTCTCCTCCCGGTAAAGCCAGTCCACAAATTCCTTCACCCCCGGCAGCAGCCGGTTGCCGTGATAGATCACGCCGTCCATGTCGCAGATAAAGCCTTTTTTCTTTCGCAGCTGGTCCATAAGGTCCCTCCTATAGGATAAAATTTACCGATTTCCGCAGTTTTTCCGCCAGATCAGCGCCAGCCCCCGCAGCAGCAGACTGTCGTCGTGCAGGACCCTCCGGCGGCAGTAGGGGGTAATGATCCCGGACAGGCCCCCGGTGGCCACGGCAGTACAGGGCTGCCCCAGCTCCTCCTCCATGCGCTCCAGCAGGCCGTCGGCCATGGCGGCGGCGCCGTAAATGGCCCCGGCCTGAAGGCTGTCCTCCGTAACGGAGCAGATGACCTTTCCCGGCGGCTCCAGGGCAATGTCCGGCAGCTGGGCCGTGCCGGAGAACAGGGCATGCAGGCTCAGCTTCACCCCGGCCAGAATCACGCCGCCCCGATAGCGTCGCTGCCGGTCCACCACCGTCACGGTGGTGGCGGTGCCGAAGTCGAACACCACCACCGGCAGAGGATATTCCGCCGCTGCCGCGGCGTCCGCCGCCAGCAGGTCCACCCCCAAGGTCTCCGGCTCCTCAATGGCGATCTCCAGCCCCGCCGGGGTAGTGGGACCCACCACCAGGGCCTCCAGCCCCGTAACGCTTCGGATGGCCCGGGCCGTTTCCTCCGTCAGCCGGGGCACCACCGAGCCGATGACGGCCCCCTCCGGGGCGCCATGGCCCGCCAGCACCTGCCTCACGGCGTCCTCGTAGGCCGCAAGGGGCAGCACCTCTCCCGAGGGGATGCGGCGCTGGGATACCACCCGATCCCCGTGGTCCAGCAGGGCAAGAACAATGTTGGTGTTTCCGATATCGGCGGTCAGCAGCATAAAATTTCCTCACTTATACAGCGTTTTTAGCTTGGCCGGAAAGTTTGCGCTTTCCGGCCAGGCTGTGGTTATTTCAGGGTTTTTTTCTTGGGAATGGTAACGGTAATGGTGGTGCCCTTGCCGGGCTGGCTCTCCAGGTCCAGGGTGCCGTGGTGATAGGCCACGGCATGCTTCACGATAGACAGGCCCAGGCCTGTGCCGCCGGAGGCCTTGGAGTGGCTCTTATCCACCCGGTAAAACCGCTCAAACACCCGGCTCTGGTGCTCCGGCGCAATGCCGATGCCGGTATCCGCCACGGAAATGGCGGCGCTGTCTCCCCGGTCGGTGACGGTGACCCGGACGCTGCCGCCGGGGACGTTATACTGAATGGCATTGTCGCAGAGGTTATACACCGTCTCATACAGCAGACGGCGCACGCCCTCCACCGGGATATCCGGGCCCTCCACGGTGATGGCCGTCCCGCTTTTTTCCGATTTGTCCCGCAGATCGGCGGCGATATCCCGGCACAGCGCCGAGACGTCCACGCGCTCCCAGGGCAGGGGGTCTCCCTCGTCCAGCTGGGACAGACGGATGATGTCGCCGATGAGGGCCACCAGCCGCTGTGCCTCCCGGCGGATGTGCCCCACGAACCGGGGCAGGTCCTCCTGCTTGACCAGGCCGTTCTCAATGAGCTCTGCGCTGCCGATGATGCCCTGAAGGGGCGTTTTCAGCTCATGGGATACGTTGGCGGTAAACTCCCGGCGGCTCTGCTCCGCCGTCTCCTGCTGGGTGATGTCAAAGGCCAGCAGCACCGCGCCCAGCACGTCTTCGCCGGACTGGATGCGGGAGATGTCAAACTGATAAATGCGGCCCAGCCGCTGGACACGGACCTCGCTGTGACCGGCGTCCATGGCGGACGCCAGCGCGTCGCTGACGTCGCGGCCGCGGTCCACCGTCAGGAAATCCTGGCCCAGGCAGCTCTCGCCGGTGCCGAACACCCGGCAGGCGGCGGCGTTGATGCTGAGCACCGCGCCGCTTTCGTTCAGCAGCACCAGCCCCTCCTGCATGTGGGAGGTGATCTGGCGGAACTCGTCGGACCGGCGGCGCAGGTCCGTCAGCTGCCGGTCGATCTGCTGGCGCTGCACATTGATGCGGCACAGCAAAGGCGACAGCTCCTCATAGGTGTCGTTTTCCAGAGGGTGCTCCAGATCCAGGGCATTCAGAGGGGCGGTGATCCGGCGGGACAGACGGCCCGCCAGAAGGCCCGACAGCACCAGGGCTGCGGCGGCGGCCAGCAGAATGGCCGGCAGCATTCCCAGCACCAGCATGCCCACGGTAGCCCGGCTGACGGAAATGCGCAGCACCGATCCGTCCGGCATACGCTGGGCATAGTAGCTGGTCTTTTCCAGCAGGGTGCTGGAATAGCGGGTGGAGCTGCCGGAGCCGGTGCGCAGGGCCTCCCGGACCTCCAGGCGGTCGCCGTGGTTCTCCAGGCTTTCGGCGTCGCGCTTGGTGTCGCACAGCACCGAGCCGTCGGCGGCGATCCAGGTCAGGCGGTAGCGGTCCGCCGTCAGCCCTTTCAGGTAATCCGTGCCCTCCGTCTCCACGGCGGCGGCTGCCAATTGCAGCTGATCCTGGAGCTGGGACTCCTGCACGGAGGCAAAATAGCTGTACAGGCAGGTCATGACGATGACCACCCCCGCCAGCAGCACGGCCACGGCGGACAGCATAAACGAACGGAAAATTTTCTTGGTCATCCTTGTTCCTCCAGCCGGTAGCCCACATTGCGGACGGTCTGGATCAGACTGCCGTAGGGGCCCAGCTTCTGGCGCAGCGTGCGGATGTGCATATCCACGGTGCGGGTCTCGCCGTAATAGTCGGTGCCCCACACCTGGGCCATCAGCTGGTCCCGGGTGAAGGCCATGCCGGGATGGGACAAAAACAGCCGCAGCAGCTCGTATTCCTTATAGGTCAGGGGCACCCGCTGCCCGTCGCAGGAGACGGTGTGGGCGTCCTGGTCCAGGGTCAGGCCGGACAGGTGCAGCACGTGGCTGGGCCGGGCGCACCGGCGCAGCACGGCCTTGACGCAGGACACCAGCTCCATGACCCCGAAGGGCTTGGTGAGATAGTAGTCCGCGCCCAGGTCCAGGGCCTGGATCTTGTCATATTCCGCGCCCTTGGCGGTGGCCATGACAACGGGGATGGAACGGGTGGCAGGGGCGGCCCGCATACGGCGCAGCAGCTCCACACCGTCCACACCGGGCAGCATCACATCCAGCACCACCAGCTCCGGCAGCTCCCGGGCCGACTCCAGCGCGGACCAGAAGGCCCCGCCGTCGGCAAAGCCCTGGGCCTGGAACCCGGTGGAGCGCAGGGTGTATACCTCAATATCAAGGATACTGGCGTCGTCCTCTACGCACCAGATCATGGGTTATCCCTCCTTGTGCTGGCCGGTGATGGAAAAAATCACCCACTCGGCGATGTTGGTGGCGTGGTCGCCGATGCGCTCGAAATACTTGGCGATCATCAGCAGGTCCAGGGCATACTCCCCGTCCGCGGGGTCGGCGGCGATGCGGGAGATCAGGGCCTGCTTCACCTGGCGGAAATAGGCGTCCACGGTGTCGTCGGCGGCCAGAACGGCCTCTGCCTTTATTGTATCATGTTTTACGAATGCGTCAACACTTTCTGTGACCATGGAGATGGTGGCCCGGGCCATCTGGCAGAGAATGTCGTCATGCTCGGCGGTGCGGCCCTTCAGGAAGGTGACGATCTCGGAGATGTCCTGGGCCTGGTCGCCGATGCGCTCCATATCCGTGATCATCTTCAGGGCGGCGGAGATCTGGCGCAGATCCCGGGCCACCGGCTGCTGCTGCAAAAGCAGCTTCAGGCACAGGGACTCGATGGTGCGCTCCTTCTGGTCGATCTCGGTGTCCAGGGGGGCCACCCGGGCGGCCATGTCGGGGTCTCCCTCCGTCAGGGCCTTGGCGGCCAGGGCGATGACCTCCTCGCACAGGGCGCCCATTTCGATGAGCTCCCGGTTCAGCAGCGCCAGCTGCTGGTCAAACTGCCTTCTCATTATCCGAACCTCCCGGTGATGTAGTCCTCGGTGCGCTTATCGGTGGGGTCGGAGAACAGCTGCTCCGTTTTGCCGAACTCCACCAGCTCACCCAGCAGGAAAAAGGCCGTATTGTCGGAAATGCGGGCCGCCTGCTGCATGTTGTGGGTGACCATGACCACGGTGTAATGCTCCTTCAGCTCCAGGGCCAGGTCCTCGATCTTGGAGGTGGAGATGGGGTCCAGGGCGCTGGTGGCCTCGTCCATCAGCAGCACCTCCGGCTCCACGGCCAGGGCCCGGGCGATGCACAGGCGCTGCTGCTGGCCGCCGGACAGGCCCATGGCGCTTTTTTTCAGCCGGTCCTTCACCTCGTCCCAGATGGCGGCGGAGCGCAGGGAGCGCTCCACGATGTCGTCCAGCTTGGCGTGGCTGCGGACGCCGTGGGTCCGGGGCCCATAGGCCACGTTGTCATAAATGCTCATGGGGAAGGGGTTGGCCTTCTGAAACACCATGCCGATGCGCTTGCGCAGCAGGGTGGGGTCCACCCCGGCGTCATAGATGTTCTTTCCGTGGAAGTCCACCTGGCCCTGGATCTTCACGGAGGGGATCAGGTCGTTCATGCGGTTCAGAGTCCGCAGGAACGTGGATTTGCCGCAGCCGGAGGGACCGATAAAGGCGGTGATCTGCCGCTCCGGGATGGCGACGGATACGTCGTGGAGGGCGTGGTTCTGCCCGTACCACAGATGCAGGCTCTTGGCCTCAAGAATGGGTTCCATAGCAATGCCTCATTTCTTTCGCAGCTTCCGCCCCACCAGGGAGGCGGACAGGTTGATCAGCAGGGTCAGCACCATCAGAATGGCGGCGATGGAGAAGGCCAGGGCCGTCTCGCCGCCCTCGGTGGCATAAACGTACAGGGCCACGGTCAGGGTGGCGGAGGAGGTGTGCAGAGCCTTGACAAAGCCCACCAGCTCCAGGCCGAAGCCCGCCGTATACAGCAGGGCGGCGCTTTCGCCCACAATGCGGCCCACAGCCAGGATGCAGCCGGTGACGATGCCGTCCACGGCTCCGGGCAGCACCACCGTGCGGATCATGTGCCATTTCCCGGCTCCCAGGCCCAGGGCCCCCTCCCGATAGGACTGGGGCACGGTTTTCAGGCTCTCCTGGGTGGTGCGGACGATGGTGGGCAGGATCATCACCACCAGGGTCAGGCCGCCGGCCAGGATGCCTGCCTGAAGGTTCATCCGCTGGACGAACAGCAGCATGCCCACCAGGCCGAAGATGATGGAGGGGATGCCCGTCAGGGTCTCGGTGGCGAACTCGATAACGGACACCAGGCGGCGGTTGGACGCGTATTCCGTCAGGTAAATGGCGGCCCCCACTCCCAGGGGCAGAACGATGACCATGGCCACCACGATGATATACAGGGTATCCAGAATGTTGGGCAGGATGCCCACGGTGTTCTTGATATAGCTGGTCTGGCTGGTCAGCAGGGACCAGGTGATGCCCGGCACTCCGCGATAGAAGATATAGCCGATGAGAAACAGCAGCAGGGCGCAGGTCAGCCCCGCGCACAGCCATACCAGGCCCCGCATGCCCCGGTCATACAGACGGCGGCGGGGCGACAGCTTTTCCTCCATGGGTCAGTCCTCCTTCCTTTTTTTGATGAACACGTTGAGAAATACGTTGATGAGCATAATGAACAGAAACAGCACCAGGCCGATGGAGAACAGGGCCTGCTGATACAGGCTGCCCACCGGGGCATAGGACATGCCGGAGATGATGCCGGTGGTGAGGAACCGGACGGACCGGAACAGCCCCGGCATATTGGCCACATTGCCTGCCACCATGATGATGGCCATGGCCTCGCCGATGGCCCGGCCCACGCCCAGCACCACGGCGGTGGCCACGCCGCTGCGGGCGGCGTGAAGGCTGACGCGGAAATACGTTTCGGCGGCGGTGGCTCCCAGGGCCAGGCTGGCTTCCTCATACTCCCGGGGCACCGCCCGCAGGGCCGTCTCCGACACGTTGATGATGGAGGGCAGCACCATAATGGACAGCACCAGGATGGCCGCCAGCAGACAGGCGCCGGACCCCAGGGAGAAGGTGGTGCGGATCAGCGGCACCAGCACGATCATGCCCACCAGGCCGTATACCACCGACGGGATACCCGCCAGCAGCTGCACGGCGGTGCGGATCACGGCGGCCACCGGGGCCGGGGCCAGCTTGGAGAGGAAGATGGCCGTCATCAGGCCGATGGGCACGCCGATGACCATGGCCCCGGCGGTGCCGTAAACAGAGGTGAGGATAAAGGGCAGAATGCCGTATTCCGCGCCGCTGGTGGTGTTGGTGGGGTCCCAGACCTGGCCGAACAGAAACCTGAACAGGCCGATCTGGCGGATGGCGGGCAGGCCCGAGAGGATCAGGTACACGCTGATGACCAGCACAAAGCCCACGGCCACGATGCCGCACAGCAGGAACACCAGGTGGATCACATTTTCCAGGGCCTTACGGGCCCCTGTATTCTTTGAACGCATAGTCGGTTCCTTTCTTGTCCGGAACGGGAAATGCCCCTGGCCCGGGATTCGGGTCAGGGGAGGTTTCCCGGGGTGGTTACTTGGCCACGGGCACCGCACCGGCGTTCTTGATGAGGTCGGAGGCGGCGGCAGAGGTGGCGAAGTCAAAGAAAGCCTGGGCAGCGGCGGAGAGAGTAACGCCTTCCTTGGTCACCAGCACGAAGGGGCGCTGGATCTGGTAGCTGCCATCCAAGACGGTGGCTTCGGTGCAGGCCACACCGTTCACAGTCAGAGCCTTGACGGTGGCCTTGCCTTCCACGGCGGACAGGGAGGCATAGCCAATGGCGTTGGGGTTGCCGACAACAGCCTCAATGACGCCGCCGGTGGAGGTCAGCTCCTGGTCCAGCTTGCAGGAGTCCTTGGTGTCGGTGATGGACTCAAAGCCGTCCCGGGTGCCGCTGCCGGACTCACGGCCGATGCAGGAGATGGCGCCGGGGTCGCCGCCCACTTCGCTCCAGTCGGTGATCTTGCCGGTGAAGATGTCGGCGATCTGCTGAACGGTCAGGTCCGCGACCTTGCTGTCGGCGTTGACGATGATGGCGATGCCGTCCAGGGCCACGGTGGTCTCCTTCAGGCCGGCGGACTTCTCCTGGTCCTTCAGGGCCCGGGAGGCCAGGCCGATGTCGGTGGAGCCGTTCTTCACGGCCTCGATGCCGGCGCCGGAGCCGGTGGGGTCATAGGTGACGGTGACGCCGGGATTGTCGGTGGTGAACTGCTCCTTCAGCGCGCCGATGACCTTGTCCATAGAGGTGGAACCGTTGGTGGACACGGTGCCGGAGAGAGCGGTGTTGTTGTCGTTGTTCTCGGGGGTGTCATTGCCCTTCTGGCCGCAGCCGGCCAGGATGCCCAGCACCATAACGGCGCACAGGGCCATGGAAAGAAACTTTTTCATTTTTTTCAGAATCTCCTTTCGATTCGCGTTTTGGGATTTCCTTGGTACAGCTCATAGCATACGGAGCGGATGTAAAGGGGAAAAGACGCGTTTTGTAAAGTCTGCGTAAAATGCGGCGGATCGGTGCCGGAGAGGACGGCATAGCGGTGATTTTTTTCTTCTTGCGAAAATATTTCCCCCGCAAACCGATTCGGACCGGAAAGCTGCTGGTCATTTTATATAAACGCCTTGCCGCGCCGTATGAATGTCCATAGGTCCGACGGAATGCGGCTTCCTTTTGTGACATAATTCACAAAAAGCCGCATAAAATGGGACTGTAAAATTGCCTGCTGCGAAACAGAACGACCCGGAGAGGAGGGGGGAGGCGTAAGAAATCGATTAAAGAAAGCGTGATGCGTGACAATACGGCGTTAAGGAGAGACTGTATCGCTTTACAGGGGAAAACACACATGGTAAAGTGACCATAGTCCCCTTTACCGGACATAAGGGGGACATCCATATGAGTAAGGAGAGAAAGCAATGGAAGAAAGAAAAGGCTTTGGGTCCAATTTCGGATTCCTCATGGCGGCCATCGGCTCAGCCGTCGGCCTGGGCAACATCTGGGGCTTTCCCAACAAGATGGGCGCCAACGGCGGCTTCACGTTCCTGATCATCTATCTGATCCTGGCTGCCTGCTGCGGCTTCATCGTCATGATGGGCGAGCTGGCCCTGGGCCGCAAGACCGGCCGGGGCGCCATCGGCGCATACAAAATTCTGTCCAGGAGGTTCAAGTGGCTGGGCTGGCTGGGCGTGCTGTCTGCGTTCCTGATCCTGGGCTTCTACTGCGCCCTGGGCGGCTACTGCCTGAAGTATGTGACCCTGAACGTGGGCAACCTGTTCCATGCCGACTTCGGCACCGGCACCCTGGACGGCGCCGGTGTGTTCGGCGCCCTGATGGCCAACCAGGGCGAGGCCGTGATCTACGGTCTGATCTTCGTGGCCCTGACCATGATCATCGTTATGGGCGGCGTCGGCGGCGGCATCGAAAAGGTCTGCTCCGTGGGTATGCCCGCTCTGTTCGTGATGCTGGTGATCTGCATCATCCGTTCCTGCACCCTGGAGGGCGCGTCAGAGGGTCTGAAGTATATGTTTGTCCCCGGCTGGGCTCTGGCCAACGGCGTCATCAAGGAAGCGCCTAACTTCTTCTCTGTAGTATCCACAGCAGGCGGCCAGATGTTCTTCTCTCTATCCCTGGGCATGGCGGCCATGATTACCTACGGCTCCTATCTGGATAAGAAGGAGAATCTTTAGAAAAACGCCATCATCATCGTGGTCATGGATACCCTGGTGGCCCTGATGGCCGGTCTGTGCGTGATCCCCGGCCGTTTCGCCCTGGACCCCACCGGCACGCTGGGCGGCCCCTCCCTGCTGTTCGTCACCATGCAGAACGTGTTTGACCGCATGGGCGGCGCAGGTCCCGTTTTCGGCATCCTGTTTTATCTGCTGGTGGTATTTGCCGCCGTCTCCTCCTCCATCTCCCTGCTGGAGGCCGTTGTGGCCCACTTTGTGGATAAGGCCCGGGACGAGGGCAAGGGCGACAAGCGCAAGCTCTACTCCCTCATCGGCGCCATCGGCGCCGGCATCCTGTGCGTCATCGTCTGCCTGGACTCCCTGGGCAACGCCGGTATCTCTCCCGCTGATATCCTGGGCATGCGCGGCACCATGGAAAAGCTCCCCACCTGGAGTGCCGACTGGCTGGACTTCTTCGACTGCATCGCCGAGGGCATCCTGATGCCTCTGGGCGCGCTGCTGATGAGCATCATGTACGGCTGGGAGATCGGCCCGGAGGTGGTCCATGCCGAGGCTACCCGGGAGGGGCAGTCCTTCGGGGCCTACGGCTGGTTCAAAATCTGTATCAAATACATCACGCCTCTTTGCATGCTGCTGGTGCTGTACGGCCAGATCAAGGAGTTCTTCTTCGTATAAACGGTACTTGTTCCTGATATAAACGGTATATCCCGAGCCGGGGCAGACGCTCCGGCCCGGGATTTTTTTTGCTCCTCAAGGACTTCCGGCAAATTACGCCAAATCTTTGTGAAAAAGGTAAAAAGACGAGTTCACAATTTGTTAAAATAATGGAAAGTATAGCTAAGAACTTGACAAAATGCGCTATTGGCGAGTAATATAAGAGAACCAAAACTTGAGGAGGTAAATCACTCTAATGGAAAAGAAAGGTACCAAGAT
>OMNT01002646.1_pt1 | contig 13975 bp, 15 predicted proteins | sample 1672551 | NCBI WGS metagenome assembly OMNT01 (sample SAMEA3136698, study PRJEB25190) | human gut metagenome
CAGTCGTCGCGCACGCCGGGCTCGGGCATGCCGCGCTCTGTCCAAGGTGGGCGCACGGTTGAGGGCGGTTCGGTGCGCTATCGCTCCCGAAGCGTAGGCGATATCGAGCGCGCGAGCCGCGCTGAGCGCGTGCGCGCAAGCTACCATCGCCATCTTGCGAAGCTCGGGATTGTCCTCGGGGCGATTGCGGTTCTTCTCGCCTGCGCCGCGGTCCTGTACTTCTCGAGCGTCTTCTCGATCGACGAGGTCAAAGTCGAAGGCGTCGAGCACCTCACTCAGTCTGACCTGCAGGCGCTCGTGTCAGTGCCCGAGGGTGAGACGCTGCTGCGCGTCGACACGAAGGCGATCGAAGACAGCCTTCTGCGCGATGCGTGGGTGAAAAGCGTCTCGTGCAACCGCATCTTCCCCCATACGCTCCAGATCGTTGTGACCGAGCGAACAGTAGCCGCGGTCGTTGAGGTCCCCACGTCGGATGCGAAGTCGACTCAGCCGTGGGCAATCTCCTCGGACGGGATGTGGCTCATGGCCATTCCCGACCAGGACACCCAGCTTGGCCAATCGCTCAACCAGCGCATCTACGACGACGCGCAAAACGCGCTTCACATCACCGACGTGCCCTATGGAACCTCGGCGGAAACTGGGACGAAGTGCACCGATGAGAACGTGAACAACGCGCTCGCGATCGTCTCGGGCATGACGACCGATCTCGCTAATCAGGTGAAGACCGTGTCCGCGACCGATGCGGAATCAACGAAGCTCACGCTTGAAAGCGGCGTGGAGATCGCGTTCGGACCGGCCCAGAGCATCCGCGAGAAAGAGCGTGTGTGCTTGCAGATTCTCAATGACAACCCGGGCAAGGTCGCCTACATCAATGTGCGCGTGGTCGATCGCCCGACGTGGCGGTCCCTGTGAAGCTGCCCAATAGTGGCACTTTCATGGACTCGGCCGAAGGCCTCGACCCGCGCAATTTGCAATCGAGGTATCATCGTGTACAATAACGCAGGTAAAACTGCACCCACAGTGGGAAACGCAGCATTTTAATCGCAGCAGGTGTGGAGGATACAATGCCAAACACAATAGGTTCCGAGCATTTGGCGGTCATCAAGGTCGTCGGCGTAGGCGGCGGCGGTACCAATGCCGTGAACCGCATGGTTGAAGCGGGCGTGAAGGGCGTCGAGTTCATCGCCGTCAACACCGACCGCCAGGCTTTGCTCATGTCGGATGCCGATAAGACGATCCACATCGGCGACGAGCTTACGCGCGGGCTTGGTGCGGGCGCGAACCCCGAAGTGGGGTGCCAGGCAGCCGAGGAGTCGCGTGCAGAGATTCGCGAGGCACTCGCCGAGGCCGACATGGTCTTCGTCACTGCCGGCGAAGGTGGCGGCACGGGCACGGGCGCCGCTCCCATCATCGCAGAAATCGCGCGTGAGGAAATCGGCGCACTGACCGTTGGCATCGTGACGAAGCCTTTCTCCTTCGAGGGTCGCCTTCGTCGCAACCAGGCTGATCAGGGCATCGATTTGCTCTCCCAGAAGGTCGATACGCTCATCGTCATCCCGAACGACCGACTGCTTGAAATCGTCGACAAGAAGACGAGCATGCTCGACGCGTTCCGCATCGCCGACGATACCCTGCGCCAGGGCATCCAGGGCGTCACCGACCTCATCACCATCCCGGGCCTCATCAACCTCGACTTCGCGGACATCCGCACGGTCATGAAGGACGCGGGCACGGCAATGATGGGCATCGGCATCGCGACGGGCGAGAACCGTGCGCTCGACGCGGCGCAGCAGGCGACCAACTCCAACCTGCTCGAGGCATCCATCGCGGGCGCTTCCCGCGTGCTGTTCTCCATCGCTGGCGGTCCTGACCTCACGCTGACCGAGGTCGACGAGGCTGCGCGCACCGTCGAGGCATGCGCCGACGAGAATGCGAACATCATCTACGGCCAGATCATCGACGAGTCGATGGGCGATCAGGTTCGCATCACCGTCATCGCCACTGGCTTCAAGATGAACGCCCCGCAGCAGTCTTCGCTCGACTTCTCGCGCAAGGATCTGTTCGCGTCGACGGATCCGACCCCGGCGCCGAGCAGCGCTCCGGTTACTTTCTCGACCACGCCGAGCGCAGGCCGCTTCGCCGACGAGGATTACATCCCTGATTTCTTGAGACGTCAGCGCTAAGGAGGTAATCGGCTATGGTGGCATCAAGCCTGCCGTTGCCGCGCCTCGCTGCCCGAACAATCGATTCGATCCCGCTTTTCACCGACGACGCGTTGTATGACGCGTCGTCGGTTCGTATTGCCTTCACAGGCCGTGCGGGAGGGGCAAGCGAGGGCGATTACGCAAGCCTTAACTTGGGAACTCATGTCGGCGATGACCGCGATGTCGTCCTTGAAAACCGACGTGCGCTCCTTTGTGCGTTCGGCGAGCCCGATATGCCGCTCGTCGTGCCCAACCAGGTACACGGAACCGACCTGGTGGACATCGAGACGTCCGACCCCGAAGCGCTGCGTGGCATCCAAAATGCTGCGGATGCGGGTGCCGATGGGCTCGTTGTTTCCTGCCCTCGCGTCGCTGCGCTCCTCTGCTTCGCCGATTGCGTTCCCGTGATCATCGTGTCGCCGACGGGGCGTATGGCGGTGGTCCACGCGGGCTGGCGCGGAGCCGTGGCGCGTATCGCCTCTTCAGCTTGCAAGCGCCTCGCCGCCCTCGATGCGCGCGAGCTCGGGTATGATGCCCCGGTTTCTTCCGAGTTCAACGCCTATATCGGACCGCATATCTGCGCATCGTGCTTCGAGACGGGGCCCGATGTGGCACAACGCTTCGCAAGCGAGATCGGGCCAGGCTGCGTGCCCGATGCGCGCCATGTCGATTTGGAAGAGGCGCTCATCCTCGATTTCGAATCGGCGGGCCTTTCGCGCGAGCGGATTGCGTCTGCGCACGCCTGCACGAAGTGCGAGCCCGACAGGTTCTTCTCGTATCGTGCGTCGGGCGGCGTATGCGGTCGCCATGGTGCACTTGCTTTCCGTTCAAGGTAAGGAGTTTATGGCAATGGGAATAGCCGAGCGTTATGAAAAGGTCGAAGAGGAACTTGCGCAGGAGTGCGCCCTTGCGGGCAGGGACCCCAAAGAGGTGCGACTCGTCGCGGTCTCCAAGACGGTCGGCGTCGAGGGCGTGGGGGAGGCGTACGCTGCAGGTGCGCGGGACTTCGGCGAGAACCGACCCGACCAGATTGTTCCCAAGTCACAGGCGTTCCCCGATGCCCGCTGGCATTTCATCGGCAACATCCAGTCGCGGCGCATCCGCGATATCGTCGACTCCGCCTCGCTTATCCACTCCGTCTGTCAGGAGAAACATGCGCGCAAGATCGACGAAGTCGCGCGCGAGAAGGGTATTGTGCAGGATATCCTCATCGAGGTGAACGTCTCGGGCGAGGAAAGCAAAAGCGGTGTCTCGCCCGATGAGGCGGAGGCTCTCGTTGATGTGTGCGAGACGCTTCCCAACGTGCGCGTGCGCGGGTTCATGACGATGGCCCCGCAAGGCGACTTGGAAATCGCACGTCGCTGCTTCGAGGGTTTGGCGAAGCTTGCGGAGAAGGTTCGCGCCTCCCTCCCCGCGCCAAGCGCCGAGGCGTTCGATGAACTTTCTATGGGCATGAGCGAAGATTGGCGAGAGGCGGTTCGTGCGGGCGCTACCATAGTTCGCATCGGACGGGCGATTTTCAGCGACTCGTTTTAGGTCGCCTCCTTCCACCCCTGACGTGCGGTTAGCACGCAAAGCGGCTTGTAAACGATGCAAGACAACCCACTACTGGAGCTGCCAGGAAGAAAGGAAACAGAGTTAAGGCATGTTGGACGAACTCAAATCGAAACTCGGTTTCGGCGGCGGTGCCGTGCGCGGTCGCTCGAACGACCGGTATGACGACTACGACGATGACTACGGCGACTACGAGGATGATTACTCGGAATACGCTGAATACGCGGACGACTCCGAAAACGACTATGATCCTTACGCCCCGGTAACGACCCGCAGTGCTCGTTCGAATTCCACCATCTCGAATCTGGTATCAATCAACGACGTGCGCGCCCACTCGCGCGGGGAGGGCTCATCGAGTACCCCCACGTCCAGCGCGCGCCGCATGACGACGGCGCATACCCCGTATCGCGGTGAGCGAACCACGGTTGACAGCTCGCTGCCCCCGACGATGACGCCGGAAGGATCGGCCGCCGTTGCGGCAGCTGCTTCACGTCCGACTCGCTCCGAAGGGCTGAACTCGCTGTTCGAGCCAACGGCGGGCGAGACGAAGCCGACGGGCAAGCATGCGGCGACCACGACCCCGTCCTCGCATATGGGCGTCACGTCCGGTGCGACGAGCGCGTCTGCAGAAGGCTCGCTCGGAGCCTTCACACGCCAGCCCGCGCAATCGAGCGCTGCCGCGGCAATGAGCGAAACCGCGCGGAAGGCTTCGGTGCAGGCGAGCTCCGCTTACGACCCTCAGTCCGCTTACGCTCAGGCGCAGGGCGCGCGCTATGTGGCAAAGCGATCGTGCACGGTGCTCAAGCCGGCGAGCTACGGCGAGGTTGAGAAAATCGCCCGGGCTCTTAAAGGCGGCGATGCGGTTATTCTCGCGCTCCGCAATACGCCCGACTCGCTTTCCAAGCGCATCCTTGATTTCTCCTTCGGCGTCTCGAGCGCGCTCGATGCGGGGGTGGAATGCGTCGGGGACAAAGTCTTCGCGATCACGAAGGGCGAAGCCTTAACCGACGCGGAGAAGCTTGCGCTTCGAAACCAGGGAGTGCTGTAACGTGGCGAACATCTCGAGCGTGAAACGCGCAGCTGGGGAGGCTATCTCGTGCTGAGCCTGAAATACCTTATCGTATCGTTGTCCGACGTGTACTCGATGCTCATCTTCGTGTACGTCATGCTGTCCTGGTTCCCGACTGATCGCGGCATCCTCGCCGACATCAACACGGTCCTTGGCAAGATTTGCGATCCGTACCTCAACCTTTTCAAGAAGTTCATTCCCCCGATTGGAGGAATGGTGGACGTGAGTCCAATCGTTGCGTTGCTTGTATTACAATTTGGTGTAAGACTGCTGATAGGCTTGCTGTAAAGATGCAGGCTTTGCTGGCGAAGGGAAGATAAATGGCTATCACCTCGGCTGAAATCCACAACCAAAGTTTCTCGATCGACCGCAAGGGTTACGACGTCGACGAAGTCGATGTGTTCCTCGAGCATGTCGCCGATGAGATCGATAATCTCAACAACCAGATTGCCGACCTGCAGGATCAACTGAACGATTCGCGCTTCGACGGGTTCGACACGCCGGCGAAGCCGATCGAGGAAGCCCCTGTCGCCGCGCCGGCGCCTTCGTCTGCTCCGGCTCAGGACTTCTCGCAGGAACTCGACGAGGCAAACGCACGCATCCGCGAGCTCGAGTCGCAGCTTGAGGAGAAGCAGGCCGACGGCAACGCCATCGCGCAGGCGCTCATCATCGCGCAGCGCTCCGCTGACGAGATCCTCGCGAAGGCCAACAACACCGCGGCCGAGACCATTCAGGACGCGAAGGACGAGGCTCAGCGCATCATCGACCGCGCCAACAACGACAAACAGGACGTCATCGATGCCATTCGCAAGCTCGAGGACGATCGCGAGGACGCGCGCGAGGAATATCAGGAACTTCTCACCGACTTCATCAACGACGCTTCCCGCAAGCTTGCCGAGATCGGCGGCGGCTCTCAGGCTTCCGTCGCTGCGGCGCACTACGCCGACGCCACCGATGCGACGGCGCAGGTCCAGGTTCCCATGAGCGCCGAGCCTGTGGCGTATTCCACGCCCCAGACGGGCAACGTCGCCGTGGCGGCGGCAACCCCCATGCCCTCTGCGGTGGAGAAGGACCTCTCGGGCTTCGGTGACGCCGACGACGACTTCTCCTTCGACGAGCTCGACTAGGGGAATATTCCAAGAAACGCGAAAGGGGCAGTTCAAGCGAACTGCCCCTTTTTCATGCCCCGATGCGGGATTTGTGCCTCAAAGTGCGAGTGGGTCGATAAGCCGGGTTCTGTCGTTGGGACGGCCATTTATCTCGAACGCGTGTCGCCACGCGTCTCAAGCACGCAACCCGAGCGCACGGAAGGGCACCGTATCGCGTTCCTATTTGCGCTTGCTCCAGATGGGGTTTACCAAGCCACGCCGTTGCCGACGCGCTGGTGCGCTTTTACCGCACCGTTTCAGCTTTTCCCTCAAGAAGAGGGAGTCTTCTTTTCTGTGGCACTAATCCGTCGGGTCGCCCCGCCCAGCCGTTAGCTGGCATCTTGCCCTTTGGAGCCCGGACTTTCCTCACGCCTTGTGGCGCGCGACCGTCAGGCCCACTCGCGTATAATAGTGTACCACGAGCATGCTCAAAGTGACGGAAAGGACAAATCAACCATGGGAACCTGTGCGCTTGTCGGTGCGGTCGATTTCAACGCCGAGCATTTCAAGGCGATGGACGCAGCGGGCGCCTTCGATTTCGTAATCGCGGTCGATGCCGGGTTTGCCTCCCTCGAGGCGATCGGGCGCGAAGCCGATATGGCGATCGGCGACTTCGATTCCCTTGGCTACGTGCCCCGGTGTCGTCGCGTGTCGCGTCATCCGGTGAAGAAGGACAAAAGCGACATGGAGCTCGCTATGGAGAAGGCAGTCTTTTGGGACAACCAGGAGCTCTTCGTCTACGGTGCGCTCGCCAAGCGCCTCGACCACACGATTGCGAACCTGCAGCTGTTCGCACGCTACTCCGAGCGGGGCATCTATGTCACGGGGGTAGGGGACGACTTCGCGGTGCGTTGCGTCACAGGCCCCGACGTCTTCGAGCTGCCCCAGGGACTTGATGCGGGTGTGGTGTCGGTATTCTCGGCGAACGACACGGCGCGCGGCGTCATCGAGCGCGGCCTGGAATACTCGCTCGACGACGAGCCGCTTTCCAACCGCACGTCGCTCGGGCTCTCGAACGAGCTTACGGGAAAGCCGGCGGCGGTGAGCGTCGAGGAGGGTACGCTCTACGTCTTCTATCCGCTTGCGACGGGTGAGGCTGCCGCCGCGCCGTCGCCCGCCACCGGGTGACGCTTGTCGGCTTTTCGGCGATTGCGCGGCGGACCTTTCCCTCTGTCGTATAATTCGCCTAGCATCTTTGCATAACCGGGGAGCTCGCATGCGGCGCTGTGCTGCGCGGTGGGCTGAGAGGAAGCGCGCTTTCGCTTCGACCCGAAACCTGATGTGGATAATGCCAACGAAGGGAGTCGAATAATGGCGAACAGCCAGGTAGTTTCGCATACCAAAATCACGCAGATCGATTTCGCGCGCGCAGGGGAAATCACGCCCGCTATGCGCATCGTCGCTGAAAAGGAAGGCCGCGCGCCCGAGCTCATCCGCGAGGGGGTCGCAGCCGGCCGCATCGCCATCCCCGCGAACATCCACCACACGTCGCTTTCTCCCGAGGGCGTGGGCGAGGGACTTCGCACGAAGGTGAACGTAAACTTGGGCATCTCGGGCGATCTTGCCGATGAGAAGGTCGAATGGGAGAAGGTCGATATTGCCTTCGAGCTTGGCGCCGAGGCGATCATGGACTTGTCGAACAGTGGGAAGACGCAGTCGTTCCGCACGCGGCTTATCGAGAAGTCACCTGCGATGATCGGCACCGTTCCCATGTACGATGCTATCGGGTACCTCGAGAAGGCCCTCATTTCCATCACCGCCGAGGACTTCCTCGACGTCGTGCGCCGCCACGCTGAGGACGGCGTCGACTTCGTCACAATCCATGCGGGCATGAATCGCCGTACCATCGAATCGTTCAAGGAAACGGGGCGGCTCATGAACGTGGTGTCGCGCGGCGGGTCGCTCATCTTCGCGTGGATGGAGGCGACGGGCAACGAGAATCCGTTCTACGAGTACTACGACGAGGTGCTCGATATCCTGCACGAGCATGACGTGACCATTTCCCTCGGCGATGCGATGCGCCCGGGTTGCAATTACGATGCGACCGACGCTGGACAGATCTGTGAGCTCATCGAAATTGGCAAGCTTACCAAGCGTGCGTGGGACGCGGGCGTGCAGGTCATGGTCGAGGGGCCGGGACACATGCCCTTAGACCAGATCGCGGCAAATATGAAGATTCAGCAGACGATCTGTCAGGGGGCGCCGTTCTATGTGCTGGGGCCTCTCGTGACGGATATTGCGCCGGGGTACGACCATATCACGGCGGCGATTGGCGGGGCGGTTGCCGCGGCGAGCGGCGCTTCCTTTCTCTGCTATGTAACGCCTGCGGAACATCTGCGCCTGCCGAATCTGGAGGATGTAAAAGAAGGAATCATTGCTTCCAGAATCGCCGCTCATGCGGCGGATGTGGCGAAGGGAGTCAAAGGCGCCACAGACTGGGACGATCAAATGAGCACAGCGAGAAAGAAGCTGGACTGGGAGGAGATGTTCGCGCTTGCCATCGACCCGGAAAAGGCCAGACGATACCGGGCGGAAGCAAAGCCGGAGAAAGAGGATACATGCAGTATGTGCGGAAATTTCTGCGCGGTAAAGAATATGAACCGCATTCTGGACGGGGAAATTGTAAATATTTATGATGAATAAGAGTGTATTGACGATTGCGGGTTCAGATTCCGGCGGGGGGGCCGGGATTCAGGCAGATCTGAAGGTGATGTGCGCTTACGGCGTCTATGGGATGAGCGTCATTACCGCAGTAACGGCACAGAACACGCTTGGGGTGCAGCGCGTGGAGGAGATGTCGGGGGAAATGGTGGCGGCGCAGCTCTTTAGCGTACTGGAGGATATACGTCCGGATGCGGTGAAGCTGGGAATGCTTTTTTCCAGAGAAAATGTGAAGGCGGCCGCAGAGGCAATTGAGCGGTACAGGCTGGAAAATATCGTGCTGGACCCGGTGATGCTCTCCAGCAGTGGACATAAGCTTTTAAGAGAAGATGCGCTGGAAGCCATGCAGGAGCTGCTGTTTCCAAGAGTGACGCTTGTGACGCCGAATGTGCCGGAGGCCAGGAGACTGGCGGACGTGTATCTGCCGGGAAAGAAAGAGAAAGACCCGGTCGGATGGGTGGAAAGGACGGCGGCCCTGTTTTCTGCACGATGGCAGACGTCGTTTCTCATCAAGGGTGGGCATCTGGAAGATGCGCCTGCGGATTATTTCTATGACGGGAAGCAGGGCAGATGGTTTGCGGGCAGACGAATCCGGACAAGGCATACGCACGGGACGGGATGCACCCTGTCCACGGCCATCGCCTGTAACCTCGCCAGAGGGCTTTCCGTAGAAGAAGCCATAGAAGAGGGCAAGGAATATCTGACAGGGTGCATTTTACATAACCCGGCGCTTGGACACGGGCATGGCCCGCTGAATCATCTCTGGAGAATGGAGGAAGGAAAAGCGTGCATAGAAGCAGAAAAAAATGGCTGTATCTGATTACCGGCTTCTCCTATGGGAAGGAGAAGATTCAGGAAGCGCTGCGCGCCGGAGTGGACGTGATACAGCTTCGGGAAAAAAATATTTCATCAGCGGAATATCTGTGCCGTGCGAAGATTCTGGTAGAGATGGCCCAAAACACCGGGACGAAGGTCATCATCAACGACCGGGTGGACATTGCCCTGCTCAGCGGGGCGGACGGCGTTCATCTGGGACAGGACGACGTGCCGGCACAGGACGCCAGACGGCTTATGGGCAGCGGGAAAGTCATTGGCGTTACGGTAAAGACGCAGGAGCAGGCGAAAGCGGCGGAAGCGGCGGGAGCCGATTATCTGGGAAGCGGCGCATGGTTCCCTACTTCCACCAAGCAGGACGCCGTTCCCATCACGCAGGAGCGGTATCGGGAGATATTGGAAGCGGTATCCATTCCGGATGTGGCGGTGGGAGGAATTACAGTAGAGAATTGCGGCGTGCCCCTCGCCTGCGGGTGCGATGGACTGGCAGTTTCCAGCGGAATTATGAAAGCGACGGACATTTCCGGCACGGTACGGAGATTCCGGCAGATACTGGATACGTGGTAGAACGGCCTCCCGTTGTCCGGGATGGCGGATTTTGTTTCAAATGAGGGAAAAAAGATGATAAAAATTAATGGAAAAGAAGCAGAGGTTATTTTGGGCGCTACCGTGGAGCAGATGCTGCTGGAGCAGGGATTTTCTTTGCAGCGGGTTGCGGTGGAGCGAAACGGTGAGATTCTTCCGAAATCCATATACGCAAAAGAAGAGGTTCGGGACGGGGACGTCTTTGAGGTCGTAAGCTTCGTGGGGGGCGGCTGATGGAAGAGAGGAAGGTGTTATCGGAGGGGGAGCTGGACGAACTTCTCATCTGGCGGCACGGCAGGGAGATTTATGAAAAGATGAAACATGCACATGCAGCGGTGGCGGGGCTTGGAGGACTTGGTTCAAACGTGGCGGTGATGCTGGCGCGGGCTGGAATCGGGAGCCTTCATCTGGTGGATTTCGACCGGGTGGACGGCAGTAACCTGAATCGTCAGATTTACCGGATGAAGTATCTGGGCAGATTAAAGACGGAAGCGCTGGCGGAGGAAATACGGGAAATCAATCCTTACATCAAAATAAAGGCGGATACCGTAAGGGTGACGGCAGAAAATGTGAAAACCATTTTCGGGCAGGACAGGCTCATCTGCGAGGCGTTTGACGTGGCGGAGAATAAAGCGATGTTGGTGAATACGGTGCTGGAGCAGCTTCCGGAAGCGGTTCTCGTGGCAGGTTCCGGCATGGCGGGGGATGGGAAAAGCGGCCGGATTCAGACGAAAAGAAAAATGCGCCGCCTGTATGTCTGCGGGGATGAAACCAGTGATATTGCGGACGGGCTTTGTCTGATGGCTCCCAGGGTAACGCTCTGTGCGGCACATCAGGCGAACATGATCCTGCGCCTGATATTGGGAGAGACAGAACCATAAGCGGCCGATATAACTGCGAAGGTACTAAACAGTTACGAAAAGTTTACAGATAGAAAAGAGGAATGGAACATGAAAGACGATAAATTGATTCTGGGCGGACACGTCTTTAATTCCAGATTCATTCTGGGGTCTGGAAAGTATAATTTGGATTTGATCAAAGCGGCGGTGGAACATGCGAAAGCGGAGATCATTACGCTGGCTGTGCGGCGTGCCAACAGCAGCGGCGGGGGGAATATCCTGGATCATATTCCGGCGGGCGTAACCCTGCTTCCCAATACCTCAGGCGCCAGAAATGCAGAAGAGGCGGTACGGATCGCGCGTCTGGCAAGAGAGCTGGGATGCGGAGATTTCGTCAAGATCGAAGTTATCCGGGATACGAAATATCTTCTGCCGGATAATCAGGAGACGATCCGCGCTACGGAAATTCTTGCAAAAGAAGGATTTGTCGTTATGCCATATATGTATCCGGATTTGAATGTGGCCCGTGACCTGGTAAATGCGGGGGCGGCCTGTGTGATGCCGCTGGGCGCGCCGATTGGGACAAATAAAGGGCTGGCGACCAGGGAGTTTATTAAAATCCTGGTGGAAGAAATCGATGTGCCAATCATCGTGGATGCAGGGATCGGAAGGCCGTCACAGGCGTGTGAGGCGATGGAAATGGGAGCGGCGGCCGTCATGGCAAATACAGCCGTGGCGACAGCCGGAAATATCCCACGGATGGCGAAAGCGTTCCGTCAGGCGATTGAGGCGGGAAGAAACGCCTATCTGGCAGGCATGGGGCGTGTTCTGGACGGGCGCGCGTCCGCATCTTCCCCTCTGACGGGATTTCTTACGGAGCAGGAGGCATAGGTGATGGAAAGAACGAATCATATGGAGTATATGGAGGGCATGGAAGTGCTGGAATCCGATGTGATGGAAAAGGTCATAGCGGCTATGGATGCCTATGATTATCACAGGTATACGGCGGAGGATGTGAAGCGGGCGCTGGGGCATGACATTCGGACGCCGGAGGATTTCGCGGCGCTGCTTTCCCCGGCGGCAGCTCCCTTTTTAGAAGAGATGGCGCAGCTTGCCAGGGAGGAGACGAGAAAGCATTTCGGAAACTCCGTGTATCTGTTTACCCCGGTTTACATTTCGAATTACTGCGAGAACTACTGCATTTACTGCGGGTTTAACTGCCATAACAGGATTAAGCGGGCAAAGCTTACTTATGAAGAGATCGAAAAGGAACTGAAAGCAGTAGCCGATACCGGGCTGGAGGAGGTTCTGCTTCTGGTAGGAGAGAGCAGAGTAAAATCAGACGTAGAATATCTGGGGGAAGCCTGTAAGATCGCCCGGAAATATTTTAAAATGGTAGGTCTGGAGGTCTATCCCATGAACAGCGATGAATATGCGTATCTCCATACATGCGGGGCAGACTATGTCACCGTTTTTCAGGAGACGTATGATTCGGATAAATACGAGACGCTCCATCTGGCAGGGCATAAGCGGGTATTTCCCTATCGGCTTAACGCACAGGAGCGTGCGTTAAAAGGAGGAATGCGCGGCGTGGGCTTCGGGGCGCTTCTGGGGCTTGCCGATTTCCGGAAAGACGCCTTTGCTACGGGAATCCATGCGTGGCTGTTACAAAGAAAGTATCCTCAGGCAGAGATTGCTTTTTCCTGCCCAAGACTCCGGCCGATCATTAACAATGATAAAATCAATCCGAAAGACGTCCATGAACCCCAGCTTTTGCAGGTCATTACGGCATACAGACTTTTCATGCCTTTTGCCGGCATTACCATTTCCACAAGGGAAAGCGCGCGCTTTCGGGATAACGTCATTACGATTGCGGCGACGAAAATTTCCGCAGGCGTCAGCACGGGCGTGGGAAGTCATGGGGAAGAGGTAGAAGATAAGGGCGACGAGCAGTTTGAGATTGACGACAGCCGGGGAGTGGAAGAAATCTACCAGATGATACAGGCGCAGGGAATGCAGCCGGTAATGAACGACTATGTATACGTTTAAGCATCTGCTGGCGGTGACGAACCGTCGGCTCTGTGAAAGGGCATTTCTGGAACAGATCGAATGGCTGGCGGCCTGCCGCCTGGCTGGCGTGATTCTCAGGGAGAAAGACCTGCCGGAAGAGGAATACTTTCTTCTGGCGGAGCAGGTTCTTTCAGTCTGTAAAAAAAGTATTATTTTAATTTTTACGCTTCGTGCGGCAGCACGCATAAAATAGAATTTGCGAAGCAAATTCATAAATTCCGGGAGCATGTATCTCGGAATTTATACAAGGGAAGAAAAAATGTGCCCGCAGGGCGCGGTTTTTCTTCAGTATTCGCTCGAAAGCGTGGTTTCGAGCGAGAGGCTGCTCGAAAAACGATAGTTTTTTGACAGCCTCAAAAAGGACGCTTTATGCGTCCTTTTTTGCAGTTCGGTTATTTTTCACCCATTCGGCGATCGTCTGCTTGACCTTCTTTATCTGCAGCGGCTTTGCCAGATGGGCATTCATGCCTGCGGCGAGGCACTTCTGTGCATCCTCGTAAAAGGCGTTCGCGGTCATGGCGATGATGGGCAGCGTTTTCGCGTCCGGTCGGTTGAGCGAGCGAATGGTCTTCGCAGCGTCAATGCCGTTCATCACAGGCATCATCACATCCATGAGAACCGCGTCGAATGTGTCCGGTGGATTGTTCTGCACGATTTCCACAGCCTGTTTGCCATCCGTGACGACGGTTACGGTCGCTCCTTCGTCGGTCAGCAGAATCTGTGCGATTTCGGCGTTGAGCGCATTGTCCTCGACGAGCAGCAGCCTGCAGCCTGCAATGCTGATATCCGGCGCGGCATGTGCGTCCGGTGTCTGCTCGGGAGACGGTGCAATTTCAAACGGCAAAGTGATTACAAAGGTGGAGCCGACACCAAGCTGGCTCGTGACCGTAATCGAGCCGCCCATCCGGTCAACAAGCTCCTTGGTGATGGTCATGCCGAGACCGGTGCCGTGATAATAGCTGCGCGCGTCCTGCTTTTCCTGTGTGAACGGTTCAAAAATATGGTCAACAA
>OMNT01002647.1_pt1 | contig 13975 bp, 14 predicted proteins | sample 1672551 | NCBI WGS metagenome assembly OMNT01 (sample SAMEA3136698, study PRJEB25190) | human gut metagenome
TCACAGCACGAAGCGAGCCTTTTTCATTTTTTATGGTTTTGGTGCATCACAACTTCCGTCGCAGGCATGGGCTGTATGGGACGGAGAAAATGACGGAACGGTCACTGGGACAACGTCTGCTTTTCGCCCAGAGCCCGGGCTTCCTGCACCAGCAGCAGCCCGGCGGCAAAGCCACTGCAGAAAGTCGCCTTGCACTCCTCCCGGCTGAGCAGGGAGCACCGCTCCACCAGATGCTCTACCGTCACATAATCTTCCGGCTTCAGGTGGGATTTCAGCTCCTCCTGCAGGGAGCGAATCTCCTTGTTCAAGTCCCAGCGGAGAGGGGATTCCCAGGCCTCCGTTTCATCCGGGCGAAAGTCTCCGTCAAAAATGGCTTCCATCATCATAGGTACACACATCCTTTCTCGTTATACCAACTGTTTCTCTTCGTGGGTGGCCAGGCTGAAGTTGTAGGGGGCGCTGGGCGTTCCGTCCGGGAAGGGGGGAGTGGGCTGGGCGTTCAGAAGCGGCAGCATCGCGTCCAGATGCTCGGAAAACTCGGCTGCCAGCAATACCCCCTGGGTGGGCTGTACCCCATCCAGGATCAGCCCGTCCCAGTACATCCGCAGCTGGTACAGGTCCAGCGGTTCGCCTTTCCCTGCCTTGAGTTCGTACAGCACACACTTGCCGGATTTATTCCGGTCGACCACATCGATGCGGGTGGCGGTGGGCCAGACGGCCACCTCACCGTTCACGTCATCCTCCGGGTTGGTGGCTTTGAGCATCTTCATCCAGCGCAGGCGCAGTTCCTTTTCTCCGGCAGACTGGGCATTCTTTACCGGCGGGTAAGCCGCCAAAGCCTCAAACACCTTGTCCCAATCCGGGTCGTTGCGGTCGATGCCGGTCTTGTTGGTAAGGGTCGCGAGCACGCCCCGGGGCAATTCGGGAATCAACAGCTCGCCCACAAAGTCGTTGTAGCTGTTGTGGCGGCTCAGCGGTTTGCCATCCTCCCGCTGCCAGATCTCGCTCAGCTGGGCTGTGGCGATCACCCGCTTGCCCAGCCGGATGTCGATGCCCTGGGTGGGCTGGCTGCCCTGGTAGTAGTACCGCGCCTTTCCGCCCTGGACCAGACGGTCCCGCTGCGAGCGGTCCAGTACACCATAGACGTAGGTCAAAGGCACGACCTGGCCGCCCAGTTCTACCTGAAAATGCTCGGTGCGGGTCAGCATCATGGGAACATGGATCGGGGGTACCAGCACTGTGGAGCCGCCCACCGTCACCACGATTTTGGCGCTGGGCTCCAGAGTCCGGCTGTCCAGTTCCAGGTAGCCCCGATACGCGACCCCCAGGTGCTCCACCAGCCAGGCGCTCAGGGAAGCCAGATCGGTGCCCCGGCGGTTGCCCTGCCGCTGCATCGTGCGGGCGATGGCCATGGGTGACCGCACACAGACCACGGTGGAGGGCTCAGACCAGTGCAGATTCATCCCCTTCGGCAGGTCCAGGGTATCCACCAGTTCAACGTTCATGGTGAGGTCGAAGGGGCCGCTGACCTTGTAGTACTTGCCGGGCCCGCTGCGGGTATAGATGCACCATTCGCCGCTGCCTCCCGTCAGGCAAGCCAGCGCGTTGTTCAGTCCGTAACCGTGCTCGTTCAGCCGGTCGCTGCCGGTGGGCAGGCTGCCCAGCTGCAGCGCGTTTTGGAGCGCGTCCAGGTCCATGCCCCGGCCCCAGTCCGCCACCGCCATATGCAGGTAGTTTTTGTCGTCATCCGGGGCCAGCGCGATACAGATACGGGCCTGTTCACCGGGCACCGCGGCGGCAAGGGCGTTGTCGGAACCCTCGTGGATGCCCTGCTGAAAGAGCATCCCCTGCCGGGCCAGACCGTCAAAGGTCTTGCGGGTGATGTTGATGTGAATCTCGTGCCGCTCGGGCGAGGCCGCGGCGTCCTGCGGCAGCTTCGGCAGAGGGAAAGACGCGGATGCGGCGGTTTCAACGTTCATGTTATCCATATTTCATTACCTCATTTCTCATTGAACTTTGTCATACGATGGCTTCCAGCGCAGCCACAGCGTCCGCCAGGCTGTCGTCGGAGATGTGCAGATAGTGGTCGGTGGTTTTGATGTCGGTGTGCCCGGTGAGCCGGGCAATGGTCTCCATGGGGACGCCCTGGCTCTGCAGCAGCGTCACATAGGTGTGCCGGCAGCAGTGGGGCGAGAGGGGACGGACGTCGGGGTACCGGGCCAGCAGCTTGTAGTACTTCCGCCGCACGGTGTAGGTGGCGTAGAGCAGGCTGTCCCGGCGGGGCGCGCACCAGAGAAAGGCCTGGCCCCCGTTCTCCCGCAGCCAAAGGGCGATGTGGCGGTACTTGGGCGCGACGGGGACCACCCGGCGGCTGGTGAAGCTCTTGGGCGAGCCCAGCTTGGGGATGCCGTTCACCATCTTGACGGCCTTGTTCACACGCACCCAGCTCCCGTCCGCGGCAATGTCTTTGGGGGTCAGCGCCAGCAGTTCCTGCAGACGCAGCCCGGTGACGAGCATCAGCCGGATGCTGTTGCCCAGCAGGTCCTCCGGGAGCTTCTCCAAAAGGGACTCGGCCTCTTCCACGGTGAACGCATCCTTTTGATGGGCCCGCTGGCTTTTGCTGAGCCGCTTGGTGGTGCGAAAGGCCCGGCGGGCGTAGTTCTTCACCACCAGGTCGTCCGCTTCCGCCACGTCCAGGATTTGAATGAGCAGCGAGCGGCACTTGCTGATTTGAGAGGCGGAATACCCGCGGGATTCCAGCTCATTGATGAACTGGTTGACCTGAACGGTCTTCACGTCGGTAAGCCGCAGATGGCCGAAGGCCTTGTTCAGCAGCTTGATGGTGTACCCGTAGTTGCACCAGGTGGATTCCTCCACCTGTGAGCGGTAGGACTCATACCAGAGCCTGGCGTAGTCCGCAAACAGCGGCACCTCCTGCGCCTCGCCGCTGCCGGGGGCGGGCTTGTTCTGCAGATACTCCCGCATCTGCTCCAGCGCCTCCGCCCGTGTGGGGGCGGTGAAGCTGACAATGCGGCGCTTGCCCTCGTCGGTGTAACCGTCCATGATCTGGCTCTGCCAGCTGCCGCTGGGCAGCCTGTGGACAGAGCCTTCGCCCTTGCCGCGCTTACCCGACACGGAGACCTACCTCTTTATCCGCGGAACGCAGGTCGGCCGGTATGCGGGTGTGCTTGTCCACCCAGGCCAGAAATGGCTGAGTGGGGATGCGGATGGAGTTCCCCAGCCGGCAGACCGGGAAGTCCTTGCGGTGGGTGAGCTCATAGGCCGCGGTGGAGCTGATGCACAGATAGCTCTTGATGTCCGCCACGGTGAGATAGTTCTTTTCAAATGAGATTTCCTTTTTCATACAGTTCTCCTTTTCAGGTGTGTTGAGAACTGCCCTTTCCGGCTTGTGCTGCCCAGGCTGGCGTGGTATGATGAAAGGGCAGAACGGACTTGTTCAGTTGATGGTCGGTTTTGCGTTTGCCGTGTCCGGGTGGCCGCCCGGATGCGGCTTTTTGTTTGTGCACCCGGGTGGCGCGCGTGAACCTTTTATGGCAATGTGCTCAGTGCGGGAACCGAACCAGCTGATGTGGTGAGAGATGGCGCCTGCGGCGACGTAGGCGGAGCGAAAGTGAATGAAAAAGCTGTTTTTCATAAGGGCCTCCTGTTAGGAATAATTGCTTGACCTTTTGTACAAACTTATTATAGTATATTGGTACCAATATATCAATTGGCAAAACGTTCAAATATATTGGTACCAATATATGATGAATTGTGCAAAATGCTCTGAAATACTATTGGTACCAATAGCTTTCTGTGTTATAATAAGCACATGTGAATGCACAAAACAGAAAAACAGGAGGGAAAGCTATGCCGTATACAAAAGCCAGCGGCCAGGCGGTGAACCGATATTCCAAAAAAGCTTACGATGACGTGCGCGTGCGGGTGAAAAAGGGCCAGAAAGAGCTCATCCAAAAGCGCGCAGAAGAATTAAATAAAAGCGTAAACAGCTATATCGTGGATCTGATAGAACAAGATATGAAAGATTCAAAATATTCCCAGGATGTGGAGTGATGGAAACACCTCGTAGAAAGCGCAAAACACTATTTAAAGACCTGACTATGGGACTTTTATAAGCGTATCATGGTATGTGATGTAATAAAGAAGCAGCGCGATAGCACTTATATGGTTCAATAAAAGCCTTTTGGAAGCGGAAAAATCGTAACGAATGAGGATGCCCGCCCGGGCAGATAAATCTGTGGTGCGCTCTATGAACAAGGAAACGTGCTTAAAGTATCTTGCCGCAAAGTCGGACTCGGAAAATGAAGATCACTGGTTGCCGTTGCGGATGCATTCCAAAGACACCGCTGAAGTTATGCGGTATCTGGTCTTGCGATGGCTGCCAGATGCCACCAGGAAGCACTTCAGGATGCAGGAGGATATGCTGGTCGCGGTGGCGATGTTCCTCGGGTGGATGCATGACGCGGGAAAGGCCACTGTGCTTTTCCAAAGCCGCATTCAGCAGTGTATTCCCACTGCCAGGTCACGTGTGGAGAAATATGTCCGCCTGAGGCAAAATCTGAGCGGGCTGCCAAGCTATTCCCATGCCAGGGCAAGTGAGGCGATCCTCTTGTCCCTTGGCTGCCCTGCCGGGATCGCGTCTGTTGCCGGGGCTCATCACGGCAGGCCGCAGTCCAGTGAGGATGGCATTTTTATGGATGAGCAGATGGACGAGTTCCCTGATCTGTATTGGGCCGGCGGCGAAGAAAAAACATGGCGGGATGTATGGTGTGAATTACTGCAGCGGGCGCTGGCTGCTGGCGGTTTGACCTCCGTGCAGCAGCTTCCGGTACTGTCGATCCCCGAAGAACTGCTTCTCACCGGGCTGCTCACGATGGCCGACTGGATCGCGAGCAACACGGAATACTTCCCGTTGATCGATTCCGATCAGACGGATGGCAGGGAGCTTTATCCGGCGCGGGTGGAACAGGCGCTGGCAGGATTGCGGCTCACCGCTCCCTGGGAGAGCGAGTGCCCGCACATGAATGAGCACGATTTTTTTGCCCGTTTTGGCTTTGCGCCAAATGCTGTGCAGAAGGCCGTGACGGGTGTGGCCGCGTCCATGGCAGCGCCCGGGATCATCGTGCTGGAAGCCCAGATGGGCGTGGGGAAAACAGAGGCGGCACTGGCGGCTGCGGAGGAGTTGGCAGGCCGTTTTGGATTTGGAGGCGTTTACTTCGGCCTGCCCACACAGGCTACGGCAAACGGTATCTTTGGGCGACTGAAGGCCTGGGCACAAACGCAGAGCGAAGAAACAGCGCACTCCTTGCGTCTGGCACACGGCGCGGCTGAATTGAATGATGAATACAGGTCGATGTTCTCGGGAAGCGCTCACACCGAGGAGGACGGAGACGCGGAAAGCGGCGTTTTGGTCCATCAGTGGTTTCAAGGCAATAAACAGAGCCTTTTGGCGGATTTTGTGATCGCCACCGTTGACCAGCTCCTTATGGCAGCGCTGCGCCAAAAGCATCTGATGCTGCGCCATTTGGGCCTGGCTGGCAAAGTGGTCATTGTAGACGAGTGCCATGCCTACGATACGTATATGAATTGCTATCTGGAGCGGGCGCTTGCCTGGCTGGGCACATACGGAGTGCCAGTCATCCTTCTCTCGGCCACCTTGCCGGCGGAGAGAAGGGCCGCACTGGTGCAGGCGTATCTGGGCACAACCATGCCGGATGCCCCCTGGAAACAAAGCTGCGGATACCCGCTCGTTACCTGGACGGACGGCGGTGAGGTGAGGCAGCGAACGATTCCCGGAACATCGGAAAAAAGAACCGTGGAAATGCGGCGCGTTACAGACCAGACGCTCTGCGATTTTCTCAAAAACAGGCTGGCACAGGGAGGCTGCGCCGGCGTGATCGTGAACACGGTGAAAAAGGCCCAGGGCCTTGCGGAGCAGATACGGCAAAACGTTCCCGGCGCCGATGTGCTGCTGGTGCATGCCCAGTACATACAACCCGACCGCGCGGCAAAGGAGAAGACCCTCCTGGAGCGGTTGGGAAAAGGTTCCGGGAGGCCACAGCGCGACCATCTGATCGTAGTGGGTACGCAGGTGATCGAGCAGTCTCTGGATATTGATTTCGACTTGCTGGTCAGTGAACTGTGCCCCATGGATCTCTTGCTGCAGCGCATCGGCCGTCTGCACCGGCACGACAGGGACGATCGTCCCGGAATCTTAAAAAAAGCCTGCTGTGCACTGCTCGATACAGGGACGGATGCCTATGACCCGGGCAGCACTGCCATCTATGGTGAATGGCTTCTGTGGAAGACCCGGCAGCTTTTGCCGCCAACGGTCACTCTGCCCGATGATATTTCTCCGCTTGTGCAAAAGGCATATGCGCAGATGGATGCAGGCCCGGTGAGTGACCCGCGGTGGGACGCGTATCGCTTGCAGGAGGCAAAAAAAGCACAGCGGGCCCGGGCATATGTGATCCTGCCCCCGGAAAAACACGAGCGGATGCCGCAAAGGGATGTACTGGATGACTGGATGCGTGATACGGGAGCCCGGACAGATGCGTCCGCGCGCATGGCGGTGCGGGACGGTGATCCGTCTCTGGATGTGCTTGTCATGGTGCAGCAGGCCGATGGCGCAATTACCTTTTTGCCCTGGCAGGAGAAGGGGCGAGAAGTGCCAGCTGACTGTGTGCCCTCGGCACAGACGAGCCAAAAGATCGCCCGTCAGAAGTTGCGCCTTCCCGGTTGGTTCAGCCGCAGATGGAACATAGAACGTGTGGTCAGAGAATTGGAAGAGCAGAACCGGGCATTGCTGTCGGCGTGGCAGCAGGCACCGCTGTTGAAAGGCGAGCTGGTCCTTTTACAGCGGAATTGGCAGGTATGACCATCAAATATGACCGTGAAAACGGGCTCACATATCAAAAAGGAGGAGAGATATGAGCGAAAAGGAATTCAACCTGTTGGATGAACCCTGGGTCCGGGTACGGCTGCCGGATTGTTCGGTGCAGGAGGTGAACTTGCGTGAGGCGCTGATGAACGCGCAGAATTACGTGGACCTTGCCGGCGAAACGCCTCCACAGGATGTTGCCGTGCTCCGGCTGCTCCTGGCTGTACTGCACACCGTGTTTTCCCGTGTGGATGAGACGGGCGCGCCTTCACCGATCCGCACGACCGACCAGGCACTCCAGCGTTGGAATGCCCTGTGGAGCGCAGGCGCATTGCCGGAAAAGCCAATCAATGATTATCTGAATACACAGCACGAACGGTTCTGGCTCTTTCATCCTCAATATCCTTTCTGGCAGGTCCCTGAAGCAGCCATCGGTACCGCGTATGAGGCATCCAAGCTAAACGGGGAGATTTCAGAAAGCAGCAACAAACGCCGGATATTCACTTTGTATGCAGGGGCGGGCAAGGACAGATTGTCTTACAGCCAGGCGGCAAGGTGGCTGCTGTATGTCAACGGGTATGATGACACGTCTGCAAAACCCAAAGGGAAGGGGCTTCCCTCCGTAGGGGCCGGCTGGTTGGGTAAAATTGGGCTGATCACAGCACAGGGAGAGAATCTCTTTGAGACCCTTCTTCTTAACCTGACTTTTTTGAAGGATGGTGAGACCCTCTGGGGGCCGGAAGTTCCCTGCTGGGAACTGAATCCGCCGCGGAGCGGCGAGCGGACGGAGATCCCGCAGCCGGACAACCAGGCGCAACTTTTGACTTTGCAATCTCGCAGGTTGCTGCTGCATCGGGAGAATGGTGCGGTCACAGGCTATTCTTTGCTCGGCGGCGATTTCTTTCAAAAGGAAAACGCTTTTTCAGAGCAGATGACAATATGGCGAGGCACCTCTGCAGGGAAAGATGCGCCAGTGGTATACCAGCCGCGGCGGCACGACCCATCGCGGCAGTTTTGGCGCGAGTTTCCGGTAATGTTTGCGGACGAAGGCGGAGGACACCGCCCCGGTATTGTCAGCTGGCTTACCAGGTTGCAGTCGACCAGAGTGCTGGATAGAAAGCGAATGATCCGATTCGCCATTGCCGGCGTGGAATATGGCGATAAAGATTTTTTTATCACGGATTCGTTCAGTGATGCCCTTACCTTTCATCTTGGCCTGCTGGAAACTATGAGCAAGCGGTGGAGAAGTGACATAACACACGAGATCGGCCGCTGCGACCAACTGGCAAATTGCCTGGGCGATCTCGCAAAAGGATTGGCATGGGCGCAGGGGGATTTGGAGAGCAGTGGAGCTGCAACAGTAAAGGAACAATTTTACTTTCGTCTGGACCAACCGTTCCGCTTGTGGCTGGCGTGCATTGACCCTTCCTGGGATGAGGAGGAGCGGCAAAAGAGCATAACAGACTGGCATAAAACAATCTTGCGCCTCGCGAGGGAACAGGGAGAAGACATGGTGAAACAAGCCGGCCCGGTCGCATTTGCCGGGCGCAGTGTATCACAGACGATCGGCAAGGGGAAAAACGAAAAGACCGTGACGGTTCACTACTCTGCACCGGAAGCGTTCAACCGCTTCCTCTATGCGATCCACAAAGCGGTAGAAGAATGAATCTCAGGAGGGAAATTATGTCGGTGCAAATGGTAAAGCAGTATGTCAGCGGCAGGCTGCGGCGGCTGCGCTCCCTGCCGGAGCACCCGCAAAAGGCAGCGCTGGCAACGATGCGCAAAGGGATCGGGCACGCCCCGGGTGAGCTGCCGGAACTCTGGGGTGAGTTCCTGCTTGATCTGCCCGAGGAGATGCAAAACAAAAATGGCGACCCGACAAAAGAAGAGTGGGCGATCTATCTCGCCCTGACAATGTACGCCCTGCACCAGCAGGGACATTCGATGGCCACGGAGAATATGCATCGTGACCAGGAGAGGTTTGGCCATGCGGTTCGCCGTCTGATCCCGGCCAATGAAAACGTCGCAGACAGCAGTGTGCTGCGCCGGTTCAATGTGCTGGCCACCGCGACCGACATCCGGGAGGTGAGCCGCCATCTCTGCAGCATGATCCAGCTGCTGCGGGCCCGTGGTATCCCACTGGATTATGTGCAACTGGCCGGTGATTTGTACGAATGGCAGTTTGCAGAGGGCGTGCCGCGGGTGCGGCTTCGCTGGGGCCAGGATTTCTATCGCAACGAAGGCAATGCCATGCAAGAAAACGGAAAGGAAGAGAAAAATGAAAAATAATCGGAAGTATGTTGATTTTCATGTGTTGCAGACCGTTCCGCCCAGCTGTGTCAACCGGGATGACACCGGCACGCCCAAAACCGCAGTGTACGGCGGAGTTACCCGCGCCCGCGTCTCTTCGCAGGCATGGAAGCGCGCCATGCGGCAGATGTTCCGGGAAGAACTCCTGGATCGCGAAGCTGTGGGCGACCGCACCAAAAAGATCGTTGGTATGGTGGCGCAAGAGATCCGGGCGCTTGCCCCGGACCAGGATGCCGTTGCTCTGGCACAGAAAGCGTTGGAAAACGCGGGCTTGAAGATTGTCAGCGAGGAAAAGGGCGCGGATGTGCTGTTTTTTATGAGCCGCTCGCAGGCAAGGGCTCTGGCGGAGCTGATCATTGCAGGAAGCAGCGATAAAAAAGCGTACAAAGCTGCGCTGAAGGAGATGCCGTCGGTGGACATGGTGCTGTTCGGCCGAATGGTAGCGAGTGATCCTTCGCTGAACTATGATGCCGCGGCACAGGTGGCACACAGCATTTCGACACATTCTGTTCAGAATGAATATGATTATTTCACGGCGGTGGATGACTGTGCACCGGAGGATAATGCCGGTGCGGGGCATTTGGGAACGACCGAGTATAACTCTGCCACGCTGTATCGATATGCCACGGTAAATGTGGCCGAACTGGCGGCGCATATGTCCGGAGAGGAGTGCGGCCGTGTGCTGCGCGCCTTTGCCGAGGCGTTTATCCGCTCTATGCCTACCGGCAAGCAGAATTCCTTTGCCAACAGAACTCTGCCCGATGCCGTGTATGTGACGATCCGCAACGACCAGCCGGTGAACCTCTGCGGTGCGTTCGAGCGGGCGATCCCGGCAACGGCGCAGGGCTATGCTCAGGCCTCTCAGCAGCGGCTGAGTGAGTACGCGATGGAGCTTTATGAGAATTACGCCGACAGCCCTGTCAAGGCTTTTGCAGTTGGCAGGGGCTGGGGAGACCTGGCACAGGCGATGCCTCTTTCCGGGCTGTTGACCACCTTGCAGGAAGCGGCAGAGAAGTTCGCAAAAGAAAACGAGGTGCAATGATGGCTGTTTTGATGCTGCGGCTTGCCGCACCAATGCAGTCCTGGGGCACCGACTCCAAATTTGAGGTGCGGAAGACGAACCGGGAGCCGACCAAGAGCGGCGTAGTCGGCCTGCTGGCTGCCGCTTTGGGCGCGCGCCGGGACCAGACGGAAATATTGCGCCGGCTGAACAAGCTGCGCATTGCCGTGCGCGTGGACCGGGAAGGCACTTTGCTGCGGGATTTTCACACCGCAAAAAGTGATAAAACATCCTATGTTACCCGGCGATATTATTTGTCAGATGCGGTGTTCCTGGTGGGCCTGGAAGATGAAGACGAGGAATACCTGCGCTCTTTGGAACATGCGCTGCGAAATCCGGCTTTTCCGCTTTTCCTTGGAAGACGCTCCTGCCCGCCCACGCTGCCGCTCTGCCTGGGGATGCGTGACGGCTCGCTGGAACAGGCCTTGCGGGCGGAGCCTTCACTGGTGCCTGTCTGCCGCGGCGATACAAAAAAGCGCAAGATCCGTGTTTTGTTGGAGACCGGGCCGGAAGCCCCGGGGGCAGTGGTGCAGCAGGATCTGCCGCTCTCTTTCTCCCCGGAACACCGGCAGTATGGGTATCGGGCAGTTCGGGAGGAAGTGTGGGATACCGTGCTGCTCCCGGAGCCCACGGAACATGATCCGTTTGAAGAATTGAGGTGATAGCGTGGTTCTTTCAAGAGTGGAGCTGGATCTCACACGGCGCGAAACCATGAAGGCACTGGCGTCGCCGCAACGCTTTCACGGGGCGGTGGAACAGGCGTTCCCCGGGGAACGCCGTCGCCGCCTGTGGCGTCTGGATCGCCTGGGTGGAGTTCTGTATCTGTTGATTTTGAGTGAAGATGCCCCTGATTTGCGCGGGATCGTTCAGCAGTTCGGCCCGCTGACAGGGGTGGATACTGCCCGGACGCGGGACTATGCACCGCTTCTTGCGCGGGTGACCAACGGCAGCACCTGGCGGTTCCGGCTGACAGCCAATCCGACCAAAAGCTGCCTTTCGCCAGATACTGCCGGAAAGCGCGGAACGGTGAGGGCGCATTGCACGGTGGAACATCAAAAGCGGTGGTTGATGGAACGGGCGCAAAAACATGGCTTCGAGCTGCAGGAGGATGCGTTTACAGTTACCTCCCAGCAGTGGCTGCAGTTCACAAAGGGTGGAACAGAAGGCAAAAAGGTCACACTTCTGTCTGTAACATTTGAAGGTGTGCTGCAGGTGTGCGATGCGGAGCTGTTCCGCAAAACCCTTGCTGAGGGGATAGGCCGAGGCAAAGCGTACGGGCAGGGCTTGCTCACGGTGATGCGGGCGGGCCCCTTCAATGGGTGACCCGGGCGGGGTGGCCCGCCCGTCGGTCCAGGCACTGCCCCAACTCAAGGACCGCATGACCTTCCTGTATCTGGAGCACAGCACATTGGGCCGGCAGGATGGGGCGATCACGGTGACCGATGAAAACGGTGTGGTACACATCCCGGCGGCCCAGGTCACGGTGCTGCTGCTTGGCCCGGGAACGCGTGTTACGCATCGCGCAATGGAGCTGATGGGCGATGCGGGTGTGAGCGTAGTCTGGGTGGGTGAACACGGGGTGCGATATTACGCGCACGGAAGAGCATTGAATGCCCACACAAACCTGTTGACCCGCCAGGCGGAGCTGGTAAGCAACACGCGGAAACACCTGGACGTTGTTCGCAAAATGTACCAACTGCGCTTTCCCGACGAGGATGTGAGCCGCCTGACGATGCAGCAGCTTCGGGGGCGCGAGGGAAGCCGCGTGAGAAACGCCTACAGGAAAGCGGCCCAGCAAAATGGCATAGCCTGGCACGGACGAAAGTATCGCCCGGAGGACTTTGCTTCGGGGGACCCTGTGAACCAGGCACTTTCAGCAGGGAATGCCTGCCTGTACGGATTGGCGCACGGGGTGATCACTGCACTGGGATGCGCGCCCGGGCTGGGGTTTGTTCATGTGGGCCATGAGTGTTCGTTTGTGTATGATATTGCTGATTTGTACAAGGCGGAGACAACGATCCCTGTGGCCTTTGAGGTGGCAGCGCAAAAACCGGAGGACCTTCCGTCGGTCGTGCGGCACAAGGTTCGGGATGCGCTGGTCGCTCATCATATCCTTGAACGCATGGTACATGACATCCGATGGCTGTTTGCGGATCAGGGGGATGACTCGGCGGAAGACGCTGTGTATTTATGGGATGACCAGACCGGCAATGTGGAAAACGGGATAAATTACGGTAGACAAGAGAGGTGAAGAATATCGTCGTCGTAGCGATAACGAACTGTCCGCCCAAGCTGCGGGGAGATTTGTCAAAATGGCTTTTTGAGGTGAACACAGGCGTGTACACCGGCAACCTGAGCAGCCGGGTACGCGATGCCGTTTGGGACAGGATCTGTCAAAATATCGGCTCAGGCAGTGCCACTATGGTGTTTAGCGCGGGCAATGAGCAAAACTTGGATTTTCGGGTTTGCAATTCGTCCTGGACACCGGTCGACTACGACGGAATAAAGCTGATGCGTCGCCCGCTGGCAGGCGAAAGTGCACAAAACATAAGTCTGAAGCCGGGATTCAGCCGGGCATCGCGTATGCTTGCTGCCCAACACAGCCAGATGGCAAAGCGAAGAAAAGAGCTTGGCTGGGTGATCGTCGATCTTGAAACCACAGGCCTGGAGCCGGAAAGAAATTCTATAATCGAAATCGCCGCCCTCCGAATGGGGGAAGATGACAGGCCGGAGCGGTTTGCCCGGCTTATTCGTCAAAAATGCAGGATTCCCGAATCAATCGTGCAGCTTACAGGCATTACGGACGAAATGCTGCAAAGGGATGGAGTAGTTCTGGAGGAAGCGATCACCGATTTTTTATCGTTCGTGGGCACCAGAACCGTAATCGGCTATAATGTGGCATTTGACATGGGATTTTTACAGGCAGCCTGCGCAGAAACCCAAAAACCACCAATGCAAAATCACTGTCTTGATTTAATGCGGACTGCCCGCCGAAAGATAGGCGGGGTGAACAACTATAAATTGGAAACACTCGCCCGGTATTTTGATCTGCCCTGTCCGCAAATACACCGGGCAATGGCTGACTGCGAGCTTGTCTGGCATATCGGAAGCAAACTAAATGCTTTTTGAGAGTGCATCCGTGAAAGATGGCGCTATAAAAGCATTTCTTAGTCTTTTCCCCGCGCACGCGGGGGTGATCCCACGATGGACGGTACGCGGCATTCGATTGATGACTTTTCCCCGCGCACGCGGGGGTGATCCCTGGATGCTGCGTCGGGGACGGGCTACGCTTGACTTTTCCCCGCGCACGCGGGGGTGATCCCACGTCCTCAACCAGTTTTCGGATTTCATCGGACTTTTCCCCGCGCACGCGGGGGTGATCCTTGGCGGGAACTGCTCCAAGGTCTTTGTGTAGACTTTTCCCCGCGCACGCGGGGGTGATCCGGGAACGCGCGGCCTTACGAACACCCCACCAAACTTTTCCCCGCGCACGCGGGGGTGATCCCAACTCAATTACCGCCGCCGTATCCACTTTGAACTTTTCCCCGCGCACGCGGGGGTGATCCTGGAGACCGCGCCACCGTGGCGGGTAAGGCTTTCTTTTCCCCGCGCACGCGGGGGTGATCCTTATTCTTATCCGTCAAACACGGGCCTTGGGCACTTTTCCCCGCGCACGCGGGGGTGATCCCCTTCATCTCGGACGC
>OMNT01002648.1_pt1 | contig 13972 bp, 16 predicted proteins | sample 1672551 | NCBI WGS metagenome assembly OMNT01 (sample SAMEA3136698, study PRJEB25190) | human gut metagenome
CGTCCGTGTACCAGCGCAGATTGGAAAAGCCGTTCTGCTTTGCATAGGTTTCAAGAATACGCTTCTGAGACGAGATTTGTCAAGGTGGTTTTCACCCATTAGAACGGAGTTTACCGAACATTCTCTAATAGCTATTGAGAAAATGGCGATTCACTTCTATAATATAAAATACACATTGTAAAACGATTGTTGTAAAATGGTGGTTGCTGAATAAAAGGAGGATGTTTATGCCGCCGAAACCGAAATTTACGAAGGAAGAAATCGTGCAGACAGCATTGCAGGTCGTATCACAAAAGGGTGTTGAAGCCCTGACTGCAAAAGAACTCGGCGATGCCCTTGGCAGTTCCTCTCGTCCTATTTTCACGGTGTTCAACAGTATGAAAGAGGTACAAGATGAAGTACGAACTGCGGCCATGCACCGATTTGAGAGCTTTGCAAATCAAAAGCTGCCGGATATGCCCTTGTTCAAGCAGGTGGGGATGCAGATGGTTTTGTTCGGAGCACGGGAGCCGAAGCTGTACCAGCTTCTCTTTATGCAGGAGAATCGAAACGCTGTCAGCTTTGATGATGTATTTGGTGAACTTGGCCCCACTGCGGAAGCATGTATTGGATTGATTCGGGACGAGTATGACATGAGCGTAGCGGAAGCGAAGCTTCTCTTTGAAAATGTCTGGATTTATACTTTCGGCGTAGGTGCATTGTGCGCAACGCGGATGTGTCAATTCTCCGAGAAAAAATTGGGCGAGATGCTATCTACCGAGTTTCAAGCTATGATGCTGTTTGTGAAATCCAAGTCAGGAGAAACACAATGAGCACCCCTGAAACGCAATGGATTTTGTGTCCGGTGTGCCACGGAAAGACCCGGACGCAAATCCGCAAGGACACGGTTTTACAAAACTTTCCGCTTTTCTGTCCGAAGTGTAAAAGGAGTTTTCTGATCTCACTACGGGAATGTAAAACTGAATACGAAATCAAGCCAGACGCCAAGACGCAGAGCTGAACCTGATGGGAAATCAGATTCGCTCTGCGTTGTTTTATTATTTCAGCGAATAGAAGGAGAACAAAAGCAATGAAACGAACGCTGATAAATTATTTAGGGCTGTTGGGAATGGTCAGTCTTTTATCCTATACGGCGGCAGTGATATTTTCCCCACTGGCCTATCCTGATTATCATTGGCTTTCTCAGGCGGTCAGCGATTTGTCGGCGGAGGCCGCATCGTCCAGAACCTTATGGAATCAGCTATCTGCGTTGTATATGCCGTGTGGAATCGTCTGCTGCACGGTAAACTGCATTGCTGTTGCTGGAAAATACAACAAAATGCTTCGGTTGGGAGTTTACCTGTTTGCCTTGATGAATTGGGTCACAGCGGTGGGCTATGCAATGTTTCCCCTGACCGATGCAGGAACGCCCAATGGATTTCAAAATATCATGCACCTGGTCGTAACGGGGGCGGTAGTTGCCCTATCCATCCTGGCATTGGTACTGATGATATGCGGCGGCTGTTTTCAAAGGCAGTGCCGGAGCCTTGGCTTTTGGGCAGGCGCAGCGCTATTCTTGATGATATTGGGCGCAGTGGGTGTAAATCTACTTTCACGTGCATATTTCGGCTTGGCCGAGAGGTTCAGCACCTTTGCGGCGGTTGGATTCAATGCCGTGCTGGGCATCTACCTTTACAACGATTTTTCTTGAAAACTACAAGGAGGACGCATGATGGAAATAGCAACTAAATTATTAGTGTGTGCCGGGACATTGATGCTGATTGCAGGCGCATTTTTCGGATTTTTAGGTCAGTGGCTTTACGCTGCGCTGATCTGGGCAGGCGCTATGGGTTGCTTGGCAGCAGAGATGAACGTCAAAAACCAGAACCGTTCATATAAGGAGAGCACCATATGAGCAAATACAATACGCTTTGGGCATACATTCATGAAAACGGTGAGTCTCAACTGACATTGACCTTTGATGAAATCGGTCAGATTGCCGGTGCGCCGCTGGATCATTCATTTTTGAAATACAAAAAGGAGCTGTGTGACTATGGGTATGCGGTCACCAAAATCTCAATGAAGGCACAGACAGCGCTTTTTGCCAAACGGCAGGAAGGCTGATTTATAGATTATATATCAGATATTCAAGCCAGCCTGCGGATCAAAAACAAAATCCATGTTGAAAACTTAGGGAGGAAGTATGAAGAAAGTCATGATAGGGCTACTGCTATGTAGTCTTGTGATCACAATATTGTCCGGTTGCCGGGTCAACATATCTATTGGAACAAATGATACGCTGACCAGCGAAACGTATCCGGACGCCGAAAAATATCAAATCAGTTCTTTTACCTATAATGCAGCCGGTATAAAGGCTGTTGAAGTCTATTGGCGTTCCGGTGAAGTGGAGATCACAGAATCGGATAATTCAGAGCTTCACATCAAGGAAAGCGGCGGCGAATTGCCGGAGGATACCGCCATGCACTACCTTCTGGATGACGGTGTGCTGAGAATCCGTTTCTGCAAATCCGGCGCAAAAATTCAGGTGAATGCAGCGGATAAGCATTTGAGCCTTGAAGTTCCGAAAGGAATTGACCTTTCCGTTCACACGACATCTGCACTTGTCAAGGCAGATAGTCTGGATCAGAACAATGTTTTGATTGCAGCGCTCTCCGGCAGTACCGAACTCGGCACCGTAACAGCAGACACGATTGATCTGAGCAGCAGTTCCGGTTCCATCTGTGCGGCCAGTCTTTTGGCTCAGTCGCTCAAATGCAACGCCTCGTCCGGCTCTGTTGACATAGGAGTTGTTTCGGTCTATACATTGGATTGCAGCACTTCCTCCGGCGGTGTCATGATGGACAGCGTAGTTTCCGAAACAGCCAACATCACCACAAGCAGCGGGATTGTGGAATTGACGCTGGTCAAAGTACCTTCTGCTGAAATCTACACCTCCAGCGGCACAGTCAATCTGCTGCTGGCAAATGGCGGCGCAGAAGTCCTGTACACGACTAACAGCGGCAAACTGATTACAGACCGTGTGTATGACCGAAAAGGCGACCTGTATGTGTTTGACAAAGGTGCAAGCAATGTCACAATTGAAACCTCAAACGGAAACCTTAAAATTCAGTAAGGGAGAATTAAATGAAATCACTTGATACCATTCAGAAACTTTCCAAGATCGGAAGGGTTCTCAGTAAAATCGCATTTCTTTTTTCAGTCATCGGCTTCTGTGGATGTATTGCCGGTCTGCTCAGCCTGAGCTTTGGAAACGGCAGCCTGATTAAAATTGGCGGAGTTACTCTGCACGCACTAATTTCCGAGGAATACGGTTACAACATTAAAAGCATTACTGCAGCGCTCTCCGGCTGGATGATTATCTGTGCCGGTAAAGCCGTGCTTTCTAAATTTGCGGAAGTCTATTTCAAAAACGAATTGAAAGCCGAAACGCCCTTTACGCTTGTCGGGGCAAAAGGGCTGCTGCTGCTCGGTATTCTGACGCTCGCCATTCCCACCGGCTGTGCAGTGGCCGGAAGCATTGTCGAAGGAATCATTGCCGGCTTTATGCAGGTCGAAAAGGCGGAAGCTATGGATATATATTTTGATAACGCAGCAAGCATTGCGCTGGGAATCATGTTTATTCTCGGTTCTCTGCTGTGCCGTTATGGTGCGGAACTGAAGGAACGTGCAGAAAAGTAATGGGTGCAAATACGACAAATACCGATAACAGGATATATCGTGAACTTTGTCAGCTTACAAAGAACAAAACTGCGTGGAACGAAAAAATCCCATATGTCGCCTCGTTGCTTGAAAACAGCACCCCTAAAATTGTTGCCAAAGCAATGTGGATGCTCGGAGAAATGGGGCTACTGAACCCACAGGCAATAGCAGGATATACGGCGAATGGGGCAAGAGTGCACATGGATAAAATGTGCGCTCTTGCCCTGTTTTGCAAATGGATTTATGCTTTTGCGAGTGTCCAGCTCTGGCTCTCGGTCTGGAGCTGCACCATGTGGGCGAAGATACCGCCTTCTTGCAGCAGTTGCGCAGGCGACCCCTGCTCGGCTACTGCACCATCCTTGAGCACCACGATCTTGTCCGCACCGGCGACGGTACGCATCCGGTGGGCGATAATGAGGACGGTCTTGTTCCTGATGAGCCGAGACAACGCCTCCTGAATGGCCGTTTCGTTCTCCACATCCAGACTGGCAGTGGCTTCATCCAGCAGAATGATCGGCGCATCCTTCAGGAATGCACGGGCAATGGAAATGCGCTGCCGCTCGCCGCCGGACAGATCGCAGCCGTTTTCACCGATGTTGGTATTCCAACCGTCAGGGAGCTTTTCGGCGAATTTGTCCACATTGGCGAGCTTTGCCGCTGCAATCACTTCTTCGTCCGTGGCGTCCTTGCGGCCAATGCGGATATTTTCCAGAATGCTGTTATCAAACAGCGTTACATCCTGAAACACGATGGAATAGAGGCTCATCAGCTTTTCCGGATCAATCTTCGACACATCCATGCCGCCCACGGTGATCCTGCCCCGATCAATGTCCCAGAACCGCGCCGCCAGACGGGAAATGGTAGTCTTACCGCCGCCAGAGGGCCCGACCAGTGCCGTGACCTGTCCCTGCTTTGCCGTAAAGGACACATCTTTCAGCACCGTTTCGCCGCTCTGGTAGGAAAAGCCCACATGGTCAAACACAATGTCGCAGTCCTGATTGGTCAGTTCTTCGCTGCCGGTCTGCACAGGGCAATCCAGAATTTCATTCATACGCTCGATGTTTGTGTTGGTGCCGATGATGGCGGCAAGGTTTTGCAGCGTCCCCTCCAGCGGGTCATACAGGCGGGACACCACCAGCAGGAACATAAAGAAGGTCAGAACATCCAGATCACCCTTTACCAGCAGAGCTGCGCCAGCAAGGGCAGTGGTGGCAATGCCCAGCCGCAGCACAAGTCCTGCGGAAACTACGAAGACAGCCGTTCCCAGTTCGCTTTTGATGAGTCGGCCTTCCACCGCGCGAATTTTCTTTTCCAGCCTGGCAAGATAGTCGGTTTCTGCGTTGTTGGCGCGCAGGTCTGGCATGGTTTCCATGCACTCCTGAATACCGTCCTCACAGGTGATCTTCGCCGCCATCGCTTTGCGGGAGAGCCGTTTCTGCACGCCGGAGGCCAGCGCGACGATAGCAAACGCCACAGGCAGCGGCCAGATGGCAGCCAGCGCCATACGCCAGTTGAAAAACAGCAGCGACACGGCGATGACCGTAGTGGAGAGGATCGCACCGTACAGGGGGGCAACGAAATGGGACTGGCTTTGCTCCAGCACGGCGCAGTCGTTCATGATGGAGGAGGTCAGATCGGCAAGGTCTTTCTTACCGAAGAAGGAAAGCGGGATCTTCCGCAGCTTTTCCGCAAGGTTCACACGGCGCACACCGGATTCCACATAGGTGACGAGATAGGTGTTGTCATACTCCAGCCGGGTGCAGACCACAATGAGCAGCGCTGCCGCAATGCAGCCAGTCACATAAAACGGAATACGCTTTGTTGTCAGTGTACCGTTCATGATCTCGCCCACCAGCAAGTACAGGAGCCCCACCGGCAGCATGAAGGAGATGTTTTGCAGCGCACAGCTTAAAATGCCCTTGATGTTGTCCACCGCACCCTTATGGGAGAGTGCGTAGCGTCTTTGTAAATATTTGATCATCGCTCAAGCCTCCTTTGCAACTTTCCACTGGACGGACTGCTGATAGTCCCGCCACATGGTTCCGAACAGGCTGCCCATGCGTTCGGACAGATCCGCAAAGCTGCCGTCCTCCGCAAGATGGCCATCCTTGAGCACATAAATATGGTCGGCGTTCACGACGGTAGAAAGGCGGTGGGCGATCATGATGACGGTGCGTCCCCTTGCCAGCGCATTGAAAGCTACCTGTACCTTTGTCTCATTGTCCGGATCGGCAAAGGCGGTGGCCTCGTCCAGAATCAGCACCGGCGCATTTTTCAGCATGGCACGGGCGATGGCCAGCCGCTGTGTCTCACCGCCGGAGAGGTAAATGCCCTGTGAGCCGATGATAGTATGCACGCCGTCCGGGAATTTCTCGATGATGTCCATACACTGTGCCGCACGGAGCGCCGCCAGAACTTCCTCATCCGTGGCGTCCGTCTTGCCCATGCGGATATTGTCAAGAATGCTGCCCTTGATGAGATGGCTGTTCTGGAACACAAAGGAAACGGTGTCCATCAGCTCGTTTTTGTCGATGTTCTTTACATTGATGCCGCCGATGGAAATGCTGCCGCTCTGCGGGTCAAAGAAACGGGCGATCAGCGCTGCCAGCGTGGATTTGCCGCCGCCGGAAGGCCCGACAAATGCCACCGTCTGACCAGAACCGATGGAGAGAGAAACATCCTCCAAGGCATTTTTTGTGCCGTCGTAGCTGAAGGTGACATGATCCAGTGTTACAGAACTGTCCTTGGGATGCTGCGGCACTTCCGGCTGAGAGAGTGCCGGGCTTTGCAGTACGCTGTCAATGCGGGTGATGGCATCCTGTACGATCATGCCGTTCTCGCTCATAAACATCAGCTTGGTCATTGTCACGGAGATGACCGGCGTGATAATGATGTAAAAGAGCAGATTCAGCAGCACGCTGCCATCCGCTCCGCCGTGAGAGAACAGGAAGCCTCCTGCGATTAGGAACACAAACACGCTGTTGACTGCCAGTGTATAGAAGGTCATAGGCCAGCGCAGTTGTTTCGTATAGGCAATGACCCAGCGCTCGTAATTGTCGATCGTTCCCTTGAATTTCTTGAAAGAAAATACCGTCTGTCCGAAGGTCTTGACCACGGGAATACCACGCACATATTCCACCGCTTCGTTGGACATATCCGCCAGCGCGTTCTGATACTGGGTCATTTTGTCCTGCAATTTCTTACCGGTCATGCTCGTCATCACCGCAAAGGCAAGCGCTACCGGTACAAGGCTCAAAAGCCCCAGCCGCCAATCAAAGATCAGCAGCAGCGCCAGAAGCCCCGCGATCGTCGCCATCGCCTTAGCCTTGTCCGGAAGCTGGTGGGCGAGGTAGGTTTCCGTCGCTCCGGCAGTTTCCGAGATGGTGCGGCGCAGCTTGCCGCTGCCAAACTGCTCAATCGCCCCCAGTGGCAGGGTGACAATATGCTTTGTCATGGCAAGGCGCAGATTCGTGGCAATGCGAAACGCCGCAAGGTGCGAGCACATCAGTCCCGTAATATACACCAGCACAGCGGCAACAGCAAACACAACTGCCATCCAGCCGTAGTGCGTTACATGGACGGCATTTCCATACTGCGGTGCGACCTCAATGACCTCCCCCAGGATACGCCAGATGTACCAGAACGGTACCAAAGCCAACAGTGCACCGGCGGCGGATAGCACCCACGAAAGGTAGGTCAGGATTTTGTAGCTCCCGGCATACTCCAGCAGCCGGGATAAATTGGATTGCTTTTTCAATGTCGTAATACCTCCTTCAAATCCAGCTCAATTCATCTGATTGTATGATTGTAATTCATTTCACAGTGTGTTTCCTTTATGGTTAGTTGTCTCTAACCAGCAGAAATTATAGTACATTCTTATGAAGCCGGGCTACTCCATTTTCGTTCGATTATTCCGTTTTTCCGTATTCCTTACATTGGCGCGATATTGCGACGGAGTCAAGCCATAGCGTTTTTTGAAGCACTCGGAAAACTTGCTTGCGTTATCATACCCGATATTCTGTGCGATCTGTGTTACCGACTTTGCGGTTTGCACCAGTTCCACAGCAGCCTGCTCCAGCCTGTACTCCTTGATGTAATGGTACACAGGGACACCATAAATCTGCTTGAACAGCTTTTGCAGATGGGACACAGAAATATCATGTTCCTCCGCCAACCGTGCAAGAGATACATAGTTGTCCCGATCCATGATTAAATGGTCGCGGAGATGCCGAATCAGTTCTACCTGCCTTGCAGAGCAATACGCCTCTGCACCGTCCCTTCGGGGGATGCTGCGCAGCAGCATCAGCAGCTCCAGCACTTTGAGTTGGGAAAGGCATGGGTCCATGTAGGAAATACTTTCGTACAGTTCACGGAACACATGCTCACATCGAGGCCCAGCCGAGCTGTACAGATACCATTTATTCCCCAGAAGGTTTGCCTTTAGCGAAGGAAAATCCACAGAAAACGCAGGCGCGTTCTGTTCCAGCCATCGCTGCGCGGCGGCCGGATCGACTTCAAGGCATATTCCCTCATAATATCCCAGTGGGAACCATGATTCAGATTGGCTTCCATGGAATCCGTCATAACAGCTGACAGCCATATCACCCGGCTTCAAAAGTACATGGTCACGCAATGAAAAGCGGGTTTCAAAGCGTCCGCCCACGCAGAAATTGATTTCCAATGCATCTGTCCGGGTACGAACCTCAGTGTAGGCATTCATTTCCAGCCGCATCCGCATGGCAGTCACACCATCCAGCAGCCGATAGCAGTGGATCTCTCCGTTTCCGTCAGCAGCTTCAAGCCCGCAGGTTTGCCCCGGCAAATCAATCGCACTGTATATTCCATCATAACCGTAAATCCGGATCACAGTCATTACTCCAATCTTTATAATCGCACTTTACCGCAAGTATCTCCCGGCTTCTGTTTCCAGCGCCTGCCACACGGGATAAGCCGCGCCGTTCTCGTCAAAAAACTTCTTGATATCCCGATTCAGGGCGTTCATTTCGTCAATGGCGTTCATGGCATGGTCAGAGGCGCAGAGCTTGCCCAGCGAGGTTGCGCACATCAGCTTGAAAAAGAGCAGACAGGTTTTGCGGTACTTTTCGCTCTCAAAGCCTGCATCCGCCTTTGGCAAAATCTCATGTCCCGCGTTTCGTATGGCACGGTAGCCCTCTATGTTGGCATCAATGAGCCGATTCAGGTATGTTGTATTTCCCCTGAGTTTTTTCAGATCGCCGTCCGTTTTATAACAGGCAAAGGCCGCCGGCATCACAAAGGCCACGTGGCAGAGCAGGTAGTCCTCCATGTTCGGCTCATAAACGACCCTGTATTTCGTGCCGCCGAAAATTTCCTCAATCAATCCTGCATTGGAGACTGCGTCCGACAGCTGCCCGATGGTGATCTTTTTCAGGTCGATGGAGACCACCCGATCAGCCTCCCGATGCCCGGCAGAGAGCGCAAAGGCAAACAGGACATTTTTCTCCGGCAACGCCGCCGCCAGCGCTCTCGCCCTCACATTGTTTCCCACAAAAACGATGTTCTTCGTCCGGTTCGTTTGCAAGGTATCCAGAGCAGAACCCAGCTGCGTATAGCGCAAGACCACAAAGATCACATCGTACTGTGCATCCGGTGCGAGCGTGGTCACCACCGGAATGCAGCTGACCGATGTGCGAAGCGAAAACTTATCCTTGATCCGCAGGCCGTTTTTTCTGATCTCCTCCGCCCAATTTCCCCGTGCAAGCAGGGTGACGTCCTTTCCGGCGCGGAACAGATTTCTTGCCAGATTGCAGCCCAAAACGCCTGCGCCGTATACCAGAATTTTCATTATTTGCCTCCGAATCCGATCTTCACGATCTGCATTTTCATCTGATTGTCGCCGACCTTGGCGAGGAAACGGAAAAAGCCACTGACGGACGGGTCACGAAGGTCATTGTAGCCCAGCATATAGCCGTGGCTGGTGACCTGCAAACGGCTGTCCCACGCGCCGATCTCACACTTTGCGTCGGAGACTGCGAAGTACGCGCCCACGTCCTTGATTTTCGCGCTTTTGAGCCATGTTTTTGCAATCATCTTCACCGCCGTCCGATTTGCAGCGTCAAACACCATCACACCGCCGGGGAAAGCGTCTGCCATTCGCTGCACCAGTGCCTTGACCTGCTCGGTCAGAAAATAATAGAACACGCCGGAGGCAAAGAACACCGCGCCGCCGGAGGCATCGATTTGGGAGAACCATTCGGGGTCTTTCAGGTCGCAGGGAATGTTTTGTTCCCGCTCCCCGGCGGGCAGCAGCTGCTGCCGCAAGGCAATAACATCCGGGAAGTCCAGATTATAGATTTTGCAGCTGCCGTTGTCGCAGGCTTTGCCGGTGTTGTCCAGTCCGCAGCCCAGATTGACCACCGCTGCGCCGGGGTGCGTTTTCAGGTATTCCCGCACCTCAAAGGCAAGGTCATTCTGCCGCATGGCCACCTCCAGCGCACCGAACCGCTGCATCAGACTGCGGGAGTTTTTCTCCGCCTCTGAAAAGTCGTAGTCGATCTGGTCGAGCAAACGAACCGCTGTTTCATCCCGGTAAAGGTTCGGGTACAGCTCCGTACATAGCTTCCGGGAATACAGCGGGAGGATCAGCGTCTCCTGCACGGTGTTTTTCTCGATTTTATATTTCATGGGAACCTCCCTCAGTAAAGAAAAATAGTCATAATTGCCGCCAGCACCGCCGCTATGACTGCCATGCCTACCGTACCAAAAAGCCATTTTTTCTGCTTGTCTTTTGCGGTAATGTACGGCTTCAGATCCTCTGTTCCGGGGATCGTCCATGCGTTCGTATGCCCCACCCAGTAACCATCGATCAAAAAACGGTCGATCAGATTCATAACGGACAAGATGACAAGCAGCTGCCAAAAGCCCTGAACGAAGCCCTTTGCGCCGTTGAGCGCATAGACGCAGACCAGCACATAGGCGATGTAGCCGGGGACGCAGAACGCTTTGAAGATCAAAGCGTTCCTCTTTATTTTTTTGTGTGTTGTAAGTCCCAGCTTCACGCACCTATCCTGAACTTCAGGGCTGTAAAGATGCACCATCCCCACCGCACCCTTGCAGATGCCTCCAGCGCAGACTAGAATCAGCAGAGCCCCCAGCCCAAGACCTTCCAGAATCGTTTGTAAGATCATCCCGATTTCTCCTCATTCTACTTTCCGGCAGACAAACCATGCCACGCTCTTCACCGTTCCAAGTGTTACGGCTGCGTACCGTTTCTCCAGCCGTTTTTTCAAACCGAAAGCCGTCTCATAAGGCGGTGTGAAGAACTCCGCCTTTTCATAAATGTGCCGGACGAACCAGTCCGTCCGCTTCTGTTTGCCCTTTACATAGAAGCAGCCGCAGAAGGTCCCGCCGGGTCGCAAGACCCGGAAAACCTCCCGGTAAGCGGCCTCATTTCTCCAAAATCTCCACGATTTTCGCAAAGTCCTCTTTTGCCTCCTTGAAGATCGGCAGCATACAGTAGCAATGCACCATCTTCGGGCGGGCGGACACCGTATAGGGGACATTTGCCCGTTTGCAGGCTTCCTCAAAGTCCGGCAATGCGCCGTAGAGCACCTCGTCGGCAGAATAGAAGAAGTGGATATCGCCTACGCCGGTAAAATCTCCCCGGGAGCCGGAGAGCATATAGTCCGGCACATTCTCGCAGCCATGCCGCATGAACTTCTCCACCGTCACCATAAAGGCATAGTCGATGGAAACGTCCCGTTTATTGAGCGCCTGCATCCGCGCGCTTTTCCTCCATCAGGGCCATGCGCCGGTCGCTGGCCAGGCCGCGCGCGTGGCTTAGGGCGGTCAGGCGCAAATCGGCGTTATCCTGCCGCAGCAGCAGGCGGTATTCGCTGCGGCTGGTCATCATGCGGTAGGGCTCGTCCGTGCCCTTGACCACCAGGTCGTCCACCATCACGCCGAGATAGCCCATGTCGCGGGTGAGGATGAGCGGCTCACGCTCCAGCAGCGCGCACGCGGCGTTGATGCCCGCGAGAATCCCCTGCGCGGCGGCTTCCTCATAGCCGGAGGTGCCGTTGACCTGTCCGGCGAAATACAGCCCCGGCACGCGCCGGCTTTCCAGGGTGAGGCGCAGTTCCGTGGGGTCGATGCAGTCGTATTCGATGGCGTAGGCCAGGCGCGTGAGCACGCAGCGCTCCAGCCCCCGCACCGTGCGGTACATGGCCCACTGCACATTTTCGGGCAGGCTGGAGCTCATGCCCTGCACATACCATTCCGGGCTGGACAGCCCCTCCGGCTCCAGAAAGAGCTGGTGGCGGTCCTTGTCGGCAAAGCGGCGCACCTTGTCCTCGATGCTGGGGCAGTAGCGCGCGCCGGTGCCCTTGATATCGCCGCGCACCATGGGGGAGAGGTGCAGGTTTTCCCGGATGATGCGGTGCGTTTCCTCATTGGTGTAGGTCAGGTAGCACAGGGCGCGGTTGCGCAGCGGGAAGGACACGCCCGTGTCCGGATCGCCCGCGGCGGTCAGGAAGGAGAAGGGCACGATGGGATCGTCGCCGGGCTGGGGCTCCATCCGGTCAAAGTCGATGGAGCGCACGTCCACGCGCGCGGGCGTGCCGGTCTTGAAGCGCCGGAGCGCGAAGCCCAGGTTTTCCAGCGAGCCGGACAGCCCCTCGGCCCGCAAAAGCCCCTGCGGCCCGCTGTTTTTGGAATACTGGCCGATGATGATGCGGCTTTTGAGGTACACGCCGCCGCATACCACGCACGCCCGGCAGGCGATGACCTCGCCCGTCATGGTGCGAACGCCGCTGACCCTCCCGCCCTCGGTAAGAATGTCCATCACCTCGGCCTGGCGCACGGTCAGCCGCGGGGTGGAAAACACAACGCCCAGCATGTCCTCGTGGTAGCGGCGCTTGTCGGCCTGGGCGCGCAGGCTGTGCACGGCCGGACCCTTGGCGCGGTTGAGCATGCGGCTTTGCAGGAACGTGCGGTCGATGCACAGCCCCATCTGCCCGCCCAGCGCGTCCACCTCACGCACAAGGTGGCCCTTGCCCGTGCCGCCGATGGCGGGGTTGCAGGGCATCAGGGCCACGCTTCCCAGGTCCAGAGTAAGCAGCAGCGTTTCCACGCCCATGCGCGCGGCGGCCAGCGCCGCCTCGCATCCGGCATGTCCCGCGCCGATGACGATCAGGTCGTACATGATGTCCCTTCTTCGTGTTGATTTGCCCTCCGCCCGGCATCCGGCGAAGCGCCCTAGGCCTCGCCCAGATATTCCTCCAGGCAGAGGTTGCGGTCGCGCATCTCGGTGCTGTGGGGCAGGCCCACATAGCGGATGTGCCAGCATTCGGCCAGGAAGCCGGTGATGTCCTCCTTATCCTCCTGGTAGCGGATGATGAAGCCGTAGTCCCAGCAGTGCTTGTGCAGCCAGATCTGCTGCTCGGTGCCCTTGAAGATGGTGCCGGCCACCGTGATGTCAAAGGCCAGGCCCGTGTGGTGCTCGCTGGCGCCGGGATCGGCCACGGTGTTTCGCGTGGCGGAGACGGCCTTTTCCTGCGTGAAGCCCTCGGCGCGGTACTCGGCCACCTGCTCGTCAAAGAGCTCCTGCTGGTATTCATAGCTGCGGTAGCCCGCGCTGATCTGCCAGCCGGTCACGCCGTCGGCCTTGGCGGCCTCGAACATCTCGATCATGGCGTTTGCGGCGGTGCGGTCGCCCTCGATGTCGCTGCCCTTGACGGTAACCAGGGAGGAAGGCATCACGTTTTTGAGCTTCACCAGGTCGTCCGGCTCATAATCCGCGCCCACGGGATGCTCCCGGTTGACCAGAAGGGGCATCTGCGCCGGGTCGGGCGTGGGGGTGATGGTCACCTGCCGGGCGTTGTCGCTGTAGAGACTGGCGAAGGTCTTTTCCGCGGCAATGCCGTCCACATCCAGGCCGTTCTGACGCTGGTAGAGGCGCACCGCTTCCTCCGTGCCGCCGCCGAAGTCGCCGTCCACCTCGCCGTCATAGTAGCCCAGCTCCTTGAGGCGCTGCTGCATTTCCCGCACGGCGTCGCTGGCGTCGCCCTTTTTGAGCAGCGAGGGCGTGGCCGTGGGCGTAGCGGTGGGCTTGGCCGTGGGCTGGTTGTTCAGATAATCTCTGTATTCAGCGTCGTTCATCACCTTGGCGCAGTTGCCGCGGATGTAGCACTCGTTGCCGCCGACGGTGAGCTTGTACCACTCCACGCCGCTGACCTTGACCTTGGAATCAAACTTGAATACCGCGCCCAGCGCAGCCTGGCCGATGGTGCCCGCC
>OMNT01002659.1_pt1 | contig 13923 bp, 8 predicted proteins | sample 1672551 | NCBI WGS metagenome assembly OMNT01 (sample SAMEA3136698, study PRJEB25190) | human gut metagenome
CCGGGAAGTTTTTCATACCAGGCTATTCAGGATGAGCTGCCAGCAGCAGGTTCTCTGTATACCCGGTCATCTTTATTTTCCTACTGAAATATTATTTCTCCGGCATTTTCGCTGATGTATCCCACACAGTTCATTTCCACATGCCCACAGTAAAAAAACAACTCCGGCAAACCAGTAATATCTGTCGTAGGAACTGCTTCTTCCTGAAATTGTGATGATTCCTCTCACCAGACAGCCCGCAGTCAGTGTTGCAATCCATACAACGTATAATCAATTCCAAAAGACAAAAGCGAAACTCCTCCAATTTTCAGGATTTCTCTGTATAGGAAACTGTATGCTGTCTTCAGGGCTGCTCCCTTTCCCTGATTTTCCGCATATCCGATCACGGTTGCCCATTCTGACCGTCCATTCTTGGGCCGCCCTGTCCCGGTCCCTGCATGCTCTGCCCTTCTGAATAAACCAGACTGCTCATCGTAATTTTCTCACTTTCCGAACCGGTCGTAAGAGTATAGGTTGCCCCCTTTTCCAGTTCCTCACAACTGATCACAACAGAATTAAAATCCCTGACCGGTGTATAACTTACCAGCACCGTTCCATCGGTATCTTTCAGTGTAATTTCACCACTCTGATCTGTATCCAGATTGATGAGCATCGTTCCCTGCGTAGAATCTGATCCAAAATTCTGTGCCATTCCGCTCATGCCTGCTGCAACGACTGTTCCACCTGTGATGGTCGCTGTTCCGTCATAATCTAAAGCTCCGTTTCCGTCATCTCCGGGACCTGATACATAGATCACACCACCACTCACGCTGAAATCTCCATTACTGTCGATTCCATCACCTTTTGCATCAATTTCAATCGTTCCGCCAAGGATATCGATATATGCATCTGAATCTTCCTGAAAAGTATTTTCACCAGGACGTCCCATACTGCTTTGATCGTTTCCTCCCGCTGCATTCAATCCGTCGTCACTGGATACAATTTTGATCGTTCCATCCTGTATCGTCACACTTTGCCCTTCAATTCCTTCATAGCAGTTCGTTATATCAATTTTCCCATCCAGTACAACGGTCTGGTCATCTGCATGGATTCCATCATCTCCCGAATTAATGGAATAAGTTCCTCCGCAGACATATACATTTCCGTTACAATGGATTCCATCATCCGCCGTGGCAAGCTGATATGTTCCATCTTTCAGAATGACATACTTTTGTGCCTTGATTCCCTTCGTACTGGTATCTGTCTCTGTGGAGCTGGTAGAAATATCAAAGCTTCCTCCGTCTGCCTGCACCACATAGGAAGAAGAAATTCCATCTCCTCCGGCAGCCAGTGTAAGAACACCTCCGGTTATATAAACAAATCCTTTTGTATCTTCATCTGTATCCTCACTGTGGATCGCATCTGTACCGGAAGTAATCGTAAATGTTCCATCTGCAATACGCACACTTTCTTTTCCTGAAAGTCCCTGCTTTTCTGACTGAATCTGATAGACTCCTCCGGTAAGAACAAGATCATCCTTTGAGACAATGCCATGGGCAGCAGAGGTGATCTTTAAAGTACCACTTCCATTCAATGTCAGATCTTCCCGCGAAAAGATTGCTCCGTCAATATTTGTATCCTCATTTCCAGCAAAAGAATTGGATACAATTTTATTTGTGCTACCATCTGCGAGGGTTATAAAGACTTTGTCTGCCTGTTCCACGCAGATTCCTGCCCCCTCTTCGTTTATAATGGATACATTTTCCAGGATCAGTTGTACTTTTTCCGTTTTATCTGTATCAACAACAACACTTCCATTACTTAGCGAACCGGTCAGAAGATACGTTCCACCTTCTGTAATCGTTACAGTCTGTCCGTCCATTTTTACTCCGTCACTGTCGCATTTTGTTTCTTCATCCGAAAGACTGATCGCAGTACATTCACTTTCATCATACTCTGTGTCTCGATCTCGTTCAGTAAACATATCCTCTGTATATAAAATCGCAATATCACTTTCTGATATGATTGTATTTTCTGATCCGGTCGTTCCGTTTTTTGCTGAATTTGAAGTCCCCTGGGAGCATCCCGTCAGTTCCAATGCCCCTGCCATCAGTACGATAATCATATATTTTCTTTTCATAGAGTTTTCCTCCATTTCATTACAATCTGCCTGCCTCCTTCAGATATATTTTTACAGGCTTGTAGTTGTGGTTTCCTGATTTTTCACCATGATTTCCAGATTCCCATTTCTGCACCGCAAATGGTCGATCATTTCTTTTTCCTTTGAAGTATCTTTCAGGCTTAACTGATAGGTCAGTTTGAAAAGACTTCCCATATTGGTGGTCTTTACTTCTGTCAGTTCATAACGGCTCGTATACGCCTCAAGCAGATCATCAAAAACTTCCGTATAGTCCAGATCCTCCGGGATCGTGATCACCATGGTCTTCTCACTGCCTGCGTTCTTTTCCCATGCACGGATCTGCACATAGAGAGCCATGACTAGAGAAAGGATCACCGTATAAAGCACTGCATACCCCAGATAGCCCATCCCACTTACCAGACCTGCTCCCATGGCAATAAAAATCGCTCCGATCTCTTTTGCACTGCCCGGCACACTTCTGAAACGAACAAGACTGAAAGCTCCTGCCACTGCCACTCCTGTTCCTACATTTCCATTTACCATCATAATGACGATACATACAACTGCAGGAAGAATTGCCAGCGTCCTCACAAATCCTGCATTATATTTTGATTTATATGTATAGGCTGCCGCAAGCACGATTCCAAGTAGCAGTGAGACTACCACGCAAAGCAGAAACTGATATACCGGGATCACCGTCACTGTACTGCTGTCAAAAATTCCTCCAAATAAGTTACTAAACATAATTTATTTCTCCTTCTCTTAATAGTGTTCTGTATGCATTTCCGTATTTTGAATACGATGTACGGAACATTTTATTTTCTGTAAGAAAATGACTCAGCCATAAAGGAATCGCATGCCCCACTTTTATTTCCAATAATGACTGATCCTCGTCCAGCAGGCTTCTTCCATAGATCGGACTGCTCAGGTCAAGATCTTCTGTTCTCCATAAAATATTCTGATCAAATGTCATCCGCAGTTCATGATCTTCTTTTCCATAGAATGCCTCACGCTCATAGGACAGCCACATTGCCGGGCGGATTCCCTGGTAAAGTCTCAGAGCATAATCCAGTTCTTCTCCGATCTGACTTTCCCCGACAACCCGTTCGCCCCGGCAAAGATACTGGATCGCTTTTTCGTATTCCGTACAGATTCGCCTTTTGTAGACGACTTTTTTATACTTCTTCTTTAACTCGATAAATGCCTCACCTGCCGGCTCTGCTCTTCCATAGGTACGGAGCCGCACTTTTTCTTTATATACTTTGTTCTCTATGGATCTGCGGATCAACAAATACTGTGGTGTGTCAAAATACAGATTACAGATGGTACTTTTTCCATATTCATCCGGGATCATGTACTCTTCCATCACGTTCTGTAAAAGCTCTTTCTGCTCCCGGGTCAGCAGATATTTATATTCATAACGTTTAAAAACTTTTTGCACTGCCATTGTTCTTTCCTCCTTACATCCTGCATTTTATCGGTCGTACCTTAAATCAACTTTAAATTACTTTTAAAGACACAAATACTACACATATTGCATCCATACAGTCTGCACATTGGTGTAAATGCAGAATTTCCTGGCACTGGCAGCTTTTTCTGTGTGTCCGGGTATAAAAAAAAGATCTGAAAATCATTTTTATGATCTTCAGATCTTTTCCTGCCCTGCCACCCGGGTCTTTTCTTACTTTCTATTCCGGCTTGCTTTCTATTCCGGCTTGCTTTCTTTTTCTGATTTCAGTCAGTCCAGCAGCTCTTTTACCATTTCTGCATCAAATACAACTTTCTTTTTCTGTTCCACTTCAATCTGATATAACGCATTTGCCGCAATATGCTCTGCCGCCTGCTCCAGATCACGGATTCCTGTTGTATCGGAATACAATTCAATCACCTCATCCAGTGCTTCGTCTGTCATGATGCACTCTTCTTCTCTCAGGCTCATACGTTTCAGTACTTTTGGTAATGCAAATTTAGAGAATATGATCTTCTTTTCCTCCGGAGTATAGTCCGGTATATCAATCACCGCAAAACGTGACATTAGCGGTGCACTGATCTGATCCTTATCATTCGCCGTTGCGATTGGATAAACACCTACAGTCGGAATCATACACTCCATATAGTTATCCGTAAATCCAAGATTATCAAGAAGTGTCAGAAGCACATCTGCCGGATTTCCATTTCCCTTTCCTGAAGCTGCCTTATCAAGCTCATTGATAATAAACACAAGATTCGACTCACCCGCCATGGAAAAGGCCTCCATAATGATTCCTGGCTTCGCATTGGAATAAATACGGGAACTTCCTGTCAACTGTTCAGGGTCATTGATCGAACTCATATCCAATGTTGTCCACGGTAATTTTAAAATACGTGCCACCGCATAGGCAATCTGAGATTTTCCGGTTCCTGCAGGACCTACCAGCAACAGTCCGTATGCCGGCAATGTATGTGTTCTGTTGATCTGAATGATCGTCTCGATGATCCTTTGCTTTACGCGTTCCATTCCATAAAGCTCTTCATCCAGAATCCTTCTTGCCTCTTCGGGATCAATGGCTTCAAAATAATCATTTTTCCATTGAATATTCATCATAATGGATAATGCCCGCTGTGCATGACGACGTTCTTCCTGCGACACCTCATGGGAACGTGCCACAGCAAGATTTCTTCTCGCCCAGAGACGGATATTATCCGGTAGCGTCCTTCCTGCACAGGTCATGAAATCAGTAATACTCTGAATACTGGTCAGCTTCATGTCATCCCCGTTCTCTTCTCCGTCTTCATCTTCTACTTCTTCCGCAGGTGCATTGCTTGCAAAAAGTCTCTCAATCATAAACTGCAGGAATCCATCCTCCGCAGACAGCTTCGTACCGCCACCAAATGCGATCTCCCTGATACGATACACGGCATATCCGCTTTCTGTATTCTTTCCTGATAAACGCACATTGATATGATTTTCTCCCAGCCATTTCAAAAGGCTGACAAACCGTGCATCCACAAGCAGAATATCCGCACTTATCGTTCCTCCGTCTTCATCAAATTCAAAAGCAGTCTGCTTACTCTGATTCGTGAAAATCCCACAGGAATGGTGATTCCACTCCTTTTTACTGTTATCCAGGACAAGGATCGGATTTTCAATGGACGCATGATCCTCATTAGATGAGAACGTGGTATATGTACATACAACCGGCTTTTTATCATCCGGTGCATTATTAAAATCAAATACTGGCATCTTCTGTACTCCTTTTTCACTTTCATTTTTCTTATTATAGCAAGAAACTATCAGATCTGTCCAGTCAGCCGGACGTATTACTTGTATAACCGTCCTGTCTATGTTATCATTAAAACAAATTATTTTAGGAGGTCATTACATATGAAATTTTGTCCGAAATGCGGGAATCCTACTGACGATCATGCTACATTCTGCAACCAGTGTGGTGCTCCCCTTAACGATCAGCCGAATACAGACGGAACTGCTCACAGTTCTTCTGATTTTCAGGGAACCGGAGGAACACAGAACAATTATTATCAGCAGAATAACTATTACCAGTCAACCGGAGGAACACCGTTCCGTTCTTCCTACGGGATTACTCCTCGCAGCATCCCTCTTTGCATTATCCTTTCCATTGTTACCTGCGGAATTTACGGCATTTACTGGATGCTGAAGCTAAATGATGAAATCAATCTCCTCTGTGGTGATACAAATGCGACAAGTGGTGCTTTGGTTGTTATCTTTTCTCTGATCACCTGCGGTATTTACGGATTCTACTGGATGTATAAAATGGGAGAGAAATGTGATTTTATTAAGGGAGTTCAGGGAAGTTCCGGTATTCTTTATCTCCTTCTTGGAATCTTCGGACTCAGTATCGTCGATTTCTGTCTTATTCAGGATACGATCAATAAGTCTGTCTGACTTTCTTAAAAAGAACCGCCTGCAAAGTTAAGATTTTTATCTTTTCTTCGCAGACGGTTTTCTTTTTACTTTTTTTCTGCCTTTCGGCTACGTAGTCCCGAATAAAAAGAGCGGATCTTTTCTGTCAGAATCGTAAGATATCTTAATACCGGTTCCGTTGCAATGGCAAATACGATAAATAGCATGATACATTTTGTCGTCATTCCGGTAATGGCAAAAAGATCATTCAGGAAAATACTACAGAACAGAAGTCCTGCAATACATCCTGTCAGAATCGCAGTTCTCAACATATTCATCGGTGCACTGATCTTATGCAGGATCATAAATCCTACGATTGCCAGCAGCATTGTCGCTGCCGTCGAAATATCTGTTTCTCCTACCCCAAAAGTTTTTCCAAAAATCACAAGTGCTCCGACCGCTACTGCATCGGTAATGGCAGCCGGAAGTGCTTTCAAGAATACATTCGTAAGGAAATGACCTTTAATGATATTCTTATTCGGTTCCAGTGCAAGGAAGAAAGCAGGGATACCAATCGTAAACATACTGATCAGGGAAACCTGCGATGGCTCCAGTGGATACGTGAACATAAATACAACTGACATCAGGCTTAATAAAAATGAGAAAATATTCTTTACAAGGAACAAACTTGCTGAACGCTGGATATTATTGACAACTCTTCTTCCTTCCAGCACAACCTCTGGCATACACGAAAAATCTGATTCCAGAAGTACCAGTTGTGATGCCTGTGCCGCCGCCTCACTTCCAGAAGCCATCGCAATACTGCAGTCAGCATCCTTCAAAGCAAGAACATCATTCACTCCGTCTCCCGTCATCGCCACAGTCTTTCCGGCCTCTTTCAGTACCTGAACGAACTGCCGTTTCTGATTCGGGGTTACTCTTCCAAAGACTGTATTCTCAAGTACTGCTTTCTTTACATCATTGATGGATTTTAATTCAGAAGCATCCACGTACTGATCTGCATTTGCTATTCCGGCCTGCTTTGCAACCTTTGATACTGTAACCGGATTGTCACCTGAAATGACTTTTACCTCCACCCCTTGTTCGGTAAAATACTCAAACGTCTCTTTTGCTGCCTCTCTGATCGGATTTGCAAGCAGGATATAACCAAGCGGACAGATTGGATTTCTCAGAGCCTTTCCGTCGATCGTACCGTCATAAGTTCCAGTACTCTTGCACCGGTCGATGCCAGACTGGTTATTTTTGCTTCATAGGCTTCATACTCATCCAGCAGTACAAATTCCGGTGCTCCAAGCACATATGCCCCCTCTTCAAAAGTAACACTGCTGTACTTGGTCGCTGAGGAAAATCCGGTCTTTGCGACCGGCTTTGCCCCTGATACAGAAGTAAAATAAGCCTTTACCGCAGCCATCGTAATATTATCCTTCGTCATAGCGGCTGCAAAATCTCCTACCAGCGTTTCAAGCGGCTTCATTGTATCCGGGTCATACTGCTGCGTTGGGATCAGTTTCTGCACCTGCATCGTATTTTCAGTAATGGTTCCGGTCTTATCCACGCAAAGTACATCAACCCTTGCCAGTGTCTCAATGCATTTCATATCATGCAGCAGCACCTTTTTCTGTGCCAGTCTCATAGAACTGACTGCCAGTGCCACACTTGCCAGCAGATACAGCCCCTCCGGGATCATTCCGATCACTGCCGCAACCATGGACGTAACACTGGATCGGAACGAGGAATGCTGAAAGAAAAATGCCTGTACAAAAAGGATGATCCCGATCGGAATAATTGCAATTCCAACGCACTTTACAAGACGATCCAGCGAACGGATCATTTCCGACTGCTCTCCCTGCTGCATCTCTTTGGCTTCCAGCGTCAGCCTTGAAATATAAGAATCCTCACCGACTTTATCAAGTCTCGCGTGGCACTGTCCTGAAACAATAAAGCTCCCTGACATCAGCTTCGATCCCTTTTTCTTTGTGATCTCGTCGGATTCTCCGGTCAGCAGTGATTCATTGACCTGAACTTCCCCTGCACAGACTTCTGCATCCGCACAGACCTGGGCTCCTGCCTTAAAAATAACAATATCATCCACAACCAGTTCTTCTGCATCGATCATGGATTTTTTCCCATCTCTTACAACCATCGCATGAGGAGCATTGAGCATGGTAAGATCATCCAGTACCTTTTTCGCCCGGATTTCCTGAATAATTCCGATCAGCGTATTGGCAATGATCACCGGAAGAAATGTCAGATCCCTGAACGCCCCCACCAGGCAGAGCAAAACTGCCAGTACAAGAAAGATCAGGTTGAAATACGTGAAGACATTCTCCTGTACAATCTCCTTTGTAGTCTTGGATGTTGAATCTACCGCCTGATTCGTCCAGCCATGAAGCTTATGTTCCTGCACCTGCTGACTGGTCAGTCCCTTTCTGTAGTCCGGCGTATATCGCGTCGTCGGCATCCTTTTCTTTTTTTCCTCTGCCTCAACAGGCTTCCTTTTTCTTCTGGCCGCTGACATATCAATTCTCCTTTTGTATTCTTTCTGCTTCAGCAATAAAAATTGCTGCCCTGCATAAAGTAAGTATGCCCCGCGATGAAACTCGCGAGGCACACCACATCTGATTTTATTTTACCACATTCATCCGCATTTTCCACTATGTTTAGAAAAACTTTAACTAATCTTCAGACTCTGTTTTTATTTGTTCTCCTGAAATCTCTTTACGGTTCAGGATCTGCATAAACTCTTCTCCCGTGATCGTCTCTTTTTCATAAAGATATTTTGCAAGTTCATGCAGTTTCATCTTATTTTTCTCCAGCAGATCCATCGCTGTGTCATACCCTTCCCTGACTGTCTCTACGACCATATCATCAATCGTGGCAGCCGTTTGTGGAGAACAGCTTAAGGTACTGTCACCGCCCAAATATGGATTATTCTGGGTTTCCAGTGCCACCATGCCAAAACGGTCGCTCATCCCATACCTTGTGATCATGGCACGTGCCAGTTTTGTCGCCTGTTCAATATCGTTAGATGCACCTGTCGTGATCGAATCAAAGATCAGTTTCTCGGCACATCTTCCACCTGTCAGTGTTGCAATCTTATTCACCAGCTCTTCCTTGCTCATAAGATTCCGCTCTTCCGCTTCTACCTGCATGGTATATCCCAATGCTCCTGAAGTTCTCGGAATGATCGTAATCTTTGTCACCGGTGCAGAATGGGTCTGCAATGCGGCAACCAGTGCATGTCCGATTTCATGATAAGATACAATCAGTTTTTCTTTTGCGGAAAGTACCTGATTCTTCTTCTGATATCCGGCAATAACCGTCTCAATACTCTCTTCAAGATCCGCCTGTGTTACAAACTTCCGGTTCTCACGAACCGCCCGCAATGCCGCTTCATTCACCATATTCGCCAGCTCCGCTCCGGATGCCCCGGATGCTGCTCTTGCGATCGCGTTAAAGTCAATGTCATCTCCCAGTCTGACCTTTTTCGCATGAACTTTCAGGATTTCTTCTCTTCCTTTCAGGTCAGGAAGTTCCACCGGAATCCGCCGGTCAAATCTTCCCGGTCTTAAAAGTGCCGGATCAAGACTGTCGGGACGGTTCGTTGCTGCAAGAATCACAACACCCTTGGATGCATCAAATCCATCCATCTCCGTCAAAAGCTGGTTCAGCGTCTGCTCACGCTCATCATTTCCTCCATATCCGGCATTATCTCTTTTCTTACCAATCGTATCGATCTCATCAATGAACACGATACAAGGAGCTTTTTCATTTGCCTGCTTGAAAAGATCTCTTACCTTAGAAGCACCCATACCGACGAACATTTCAACAAATTCAGAACCTGACATTGAGAAAAATGGAACATTTGCTTCTCCTGCCACCGCCTTTGCAAGCAGCGTCTTACCTGTACCGGGAGGTCCGACAAGAAGTGCACCTTTCGGGCAGATGGCTCCAATCTCCTGATATTTCTTTGGATTATGAAGAAAATCCACGATTTCTGTCAGCAGTTCTTTTGCCTCATCTTCCCCTGCAACATCGTTAAATGTAATTCCTGTCGTAGACTCAACATATACTTTGGCATTGCTTTTTCCAAACTGCATAAATGGATTTCCGGCAGTACCTCCCCCCATCTTTTTCATCAGACGCTTTGCAAGGAACTGTCCCAATACCCAGAAAATCACGATTGGCAGAACCCATACAAGCAGGAAACTGACAAGCGGATTCATCTCTTCCTGTGCAATTCTTCCAAATTCACATCCGGCTTCTTCCAGCCGGTTTACAAGATCCGGGTCTTCAAACGTCGTTGTCTCATAGTAATTCGGCTCAGCCGCTTTATCCGTAAAATAAATCGTATCGCCATTTAATTCTACTTTGGACACTTCTTTTTTATCAACCATCGTAAGAAATGTACCGTAATCTACATCTTTTACTTTATGATGATTCATCAGATTGGGAAAAAGAAATGTATTAAGCAGTATCAGTATCACCAGAGCAATCAGGTAATAAAATATCAGAGGTTTTTTGGGTTTCTCTACTTTTTTCAATTTGACTCCTCCTTCGTTCTGTCATTTTATATCTGAAGATCCAGTTCTATTTCCCTGCTTTTACCCAGATTGCTTTCAATAACTGAATCACTGGTATATTCAATGCCGCAAGCCCATACACAGTAAAGAGCTGTGTGAAGCTCAGTGTCTGTACTTTAAAAATCGTATGCAGTCCAGGGATCATAACGACTGCCGTCACCAGCAGGATTCCCAGTGCAAATGCACCGATCAGATACTTATTATCTGCCACCTTCTTTGTAAATACAACCGGTTTGTTCGATTTACAGTTGAATCCATGGAACAGTCTTGCCGAACAGAGTGTTGCAAATGCCATCGTACTCGCCAGCAGTGCATTTCCATCCCTGTATCCGATCAGAAATGCCGTCATGGTTGTTGCACAGACAGATACTCCCTCCACTGCGATCCTCAGCAAAAAGTCTTTCGTAAGGATTGACTCATTCAACGGTCTTGGTTTCTCTTCCATCACAGCTTTGGAATGTGGCTCAAGTCCCAGTGCGATCGCCGGAAGACTGTCCGTCAGCAGATTGATAAAAAGTAAATGCACCGGTGCAAACGGAACAGGAAGTGCAAAAATTGACGCAACCAGTACTGCCAGGATCGCCCCGAAATTTCCTGATAATAAAAACTGAATGGCAAATTTGATATTCCTGTAAAGATTTCTTCCATTTTCAACCGCCTTCACAATCGTAGCAAAATTATCATCTGTCAGGATCATCGCTGCAGCGTCCTTGGACACTTCACTTCCGGTAATTCCCATTGCAACACCAACATCTGCCTGCTTTAATGCCGGTGCATCATTCACACCATCCCCCGTCATGGAAACAATCCGTCCTTTTTTCTGCCATGCCTTTACAATTCTTATCTTATGTTCCGGCGAAACTCTGGCATATACACAGATTTTTTCCAGTTTTTCCTGCAATTCTTTCTCACTCATGGCATCTAACTCCCTTCCGGTCACAGCCAGATCCCCTTCCTGATAAATTCCAAGCTGTTTTGCTATCGCTCGCGCAGTAATTTTATGATCCCCTGTAATCATGACCGTGCGGATGCCTGCTCTCTTTGCATCGGCAACCGCCTGAACGGCTTCCGGTCTTGGCGGGTCCATCATGGCAATCAGCCCGAGAAAGATCAGATTTTCTTCGCTTTCTATGGTCAGCGGTCCTTCACTCTCTTTATACGCAAATGCCAGCACACGCAGTCCCTGCCCGGAAAATTCCGCAATCTTTTTTTTGATTTTTTCTGTCTCCGTCGGATCAAGTGGAACAATTCCGGTACTTTTCCGGACAAAATCACAGCGTTCCAGCAATACATCCGGTGCCCCTTTGGTCAGAATGGTTCCGACCCCGTGCAGGCAATATCTTGTGCTCATCCGTTTCCGCTCAGAATCAAACGGAACCTCTTCGAGACGTTTCATACAGCTTCGAAGCATTTCTTCCCGGTAACCGCCTTCGCCCATCATTCCCCCTTTCGGTGCGGGAATTTTACGAAACATTTCCAACAGGGCATATTCGGTCGGATCTCCGATTCCTTTTCCGTTCTCCAATGTCGCATCATTGCTAAGCACCGCATCGTAGACCAGATATCTGTGCAGCTGTTCTTCCATGGAAAGCTGTCCGGGCAGATATTCCCTGTCGTCCACATAAACTTTCTGTACGGTCATCTTATTCTGTGTCAGCGTTCCGGTTTTATCCGAACAGATCACCGATACACACCCAAGGCTCTCCACTGCCTTCAGCTTTCTGACGATGGCATTTTCCTTTACCATCTTCTGTGTTCCCATCGCCTGCACAATGGTCACGATTGAACTGAGTGCTTCCGGAATGGCGGCTACCGCAAGTGCAACCGCAAACATCAATGCATCCAGAAGCGGCATTTTACGGTATAAACATAACCCCAGTACCACTGCTGAAATTCCCATAACCAGAACTGCCAGCTTTCTGCTGAACTGATCCAGACTCACCTGTAATGGTGTCTTACGATCCCGGATATCATTCATCATCTGCATAACTTTGATGTTGGCACCGCCATGCTTTGGTCCTTTCAGGGAAGACATTGCCGCAGCGATGGCAGAATATGTATCCGTACCGGCAGAAGTAACCACACGGGTGGTAAACGTACTGTTATTACCGCCGCCATGCTCCATATGAAGCATCAGTGCCACATCAAGCACCTGTGCCTCCAGCTGTGTATACTGCTTATTCGGCCGCAGCATACGAAGGAAATTCTCTGCCGTGGAAAGCTTCGGGTCCGGTCGGTGAATATACATACTCGAATCATTTTCATAATGATTATATGCGTGATATCCATATGCCGCGATCATCGGGAAATTGGCAATCAGCTGCATACACTGACGGATATTGTTCTCAATGGAAGAATCTGTCGTATACGGATCATAGGCCGCAAGTGTCAGAATACTTCGTGTCATGGAATTCATGATATCCTTAGAAGGCGCCTTCATAATAACGTCTCTGGTAAAATTGGTCGGAAGTGTCCGGCTGTTGCCGAGCACCTCACAGAATTCATCCAGCTGCGCCTGATCCGGAAGTTCTCCAAACAGCAGCAGATATGCTGCTTTCTCGAAGCCGAATTCGTTCGGTCCAATGGATTTGATCAGTGTTTTTACATTATATCCGCGATACCATAACTCACCGTCACATGGCACCTGTTTTCCATTTTCATCTTTGAAGGACACAATCTTTGAAATACGGGTCAGACCTGTCAATACACCCTTTCCGTTGACATCGCGAAGTCCTCTGTTTACCCCATACTCCTGAAACAATCGGTCCGAGATCGTATCATTCGTAATACACATATTCTGTTTTGATGCTGCGTAATTTGCTAATAAATCTTTTTTCTCCATACTTCACTCTCCAATCTGTATAGTCTTAATTATATCGTACTTGGTTCTCAAAAAAAAGCATTTCATAAATTTTTTATATCTTTTTACGCTTTGTATATAAATTTTATACCCCATAAAATTTCATCAGTGCATCGTAAACATTCATTTTTCCATAGCCCCAGGCGGTATTCGGATAGGATACATCCGGGTTCCTTTCGCACCCGCGGATCAGAATATTTCCGATCTGCACCGAATTTAAAAGCAGTCTTCTCCCACGGCTGTTTCCCCACTCCATGATCTGTGCACATGCTCCTGCCGCAATTGCAGAAGCTGCACTCGTTCCCGTCAGTGTCACATAATTTCCAAGCCTTCCTATCGCCTGCACGCCCACAGCCGGAGCCACAAAATCCGGTTTTACAACCGACGCAATGGTATTCCCCCTCCCGGAATCCAGATATAAAATACCACTCTTTTGATCCATTCCACCCACCCCAATCGGAATTTTTGCCGAAGACGG
>OMNT01002661.1_pt1 | contig 13917 bp, 9 predicted proteins | sample 1672551 | NCBI WGS metagenome assembly OMNT01 (sample SAMEA3136698, study PRJEB25190) | human gut metagenome
CCACGCCGGCTTTACCGGGATTTTAGTTTACTTCCTTATGGGCCTCCGGCTAAAGAGGATACTCCTTTTGTCTGTTCTCTGTTATTTTACTTTTCCCTTTTTGCTCATGCCAGCTCTCTTTAATTTTTTAAAGAGCGCCGCTTTCTGTCTTTTCGCCATCTTCTTTGCGCTTACCACCATCTTTGCATGCGTGTTTTTCCATGCGCCGGACTGCACTGTTTTCAGCGCTTTTCCTTTCATCTGAACCATTTTCAGGTTTTTACAGCCGCTAAATGCCTGTTTTCCAATCTTTGCAACGTTTTTACCGAGAATTACCTTTTTCAGTCTGGTATTTCCTTTCATAACCTTCGCACAGACCTCAATCACCTTGCAGGTGACGCCATTGATCTTAACAGTCGCCGGAACATTCAGTTTCATTGCCTTTCGGTTCATCACGCTTACCAGTTTCGCCGTCTTATTCTTTGCATTGATTACCTGATAACGCCCGCTTCCTACCGTTTCCTCCAGGCCTTCTTTGATAACACCTTTCGGCAGTTTGTCGGGGTCCGGCTTTATCTCTTCCTGAATCTTTACCGTAACCCGGCACTGTGCCGTCTTTGCGCCGTCTGCCGTTGTCACCGTAATTATGGTTTCTCCGTTTGCTACCGCTTTTACCAACCCGTCCTTATCTACCGTTGCCACAGCCGGATTGGAACTGGTGTAGGCCACTTCTTTATTGATGGCTTCCTCCGGAAGAACTTTTGCCACAAGCTTCACGGACTGATCCTTCTTTGTCAGGATTGCCTCTGCCATGTTCAGGGAAACACTCTCTACCTCAAACATTTTAACCGTTACCTGACACTGCGCCGTCTTTGCGCCGTCTGCCGTTGTTACGGTAATGGTCGTCCGACCGCTCTTAATGCCAAAGACCATTCCATTTTCATCTACGGTTGCCACCTCCGGGTTGGAACTGGTATAGGTCACCTCCTGATTCCCCGCATTCACCGGAGCAACTGTCGCAAGAACCAGTGCGTACGGCTTATCACGCAGGATGGTTAAGTTCTCTTCCTCCAGGGTCACGCCTGTTACCGCAATTGGAGCAACCGGCGTCTTATCCACACATTCAATCACAAACTTATCAAGAACCGGGCCTCCTTTGCTGTCTGCCGTAAACGACAGTTCTCCATCTCCTGCCTGCGTCACTTCAATATTCAGTTCTGCCGTATGGAAGGCGCCCGCTCCTTCCTCTCCGTACACATCTTTGCTGCCAGCCGCCACGTTGGTTCCGCTCCAGACAAGCGCATTCGGATTGCTTTCCCCTCTTCCGCTTCGATACGTCGCCGTTACTTTGTAAATACCTGCCTTTGGAGCTGTAAACGGAAGATAAATCCGGTTTCCCTGTTCAAACCAGTTGACCTCTTTGCCTCCGCTGGCATTTGAATTCTCCTGGTAACGAACATATTTATTCGCTTGATCGACAGCCTGGGATGCGTCCAGAAGGAATGCTTCCGCCTCAACCGCCTTTACTTCGCTGCCCACCGGCAGTTCAAATTTCAGTTCGACCCCTCCGACTGCTTCTTCCAGCTTCTTCGCAAGTTTTACAATATCTCCTACAGAGATAATCTCCGTTTTTTCCCTTGCCGCCAGATAAGCGCTTAACTCCTTTGCAAGCTTTCTCACCTCCGGCAGTTCTTCGGAGGTATTCGTAAGCAATGCCTGTGTTTCCTCCAGGGTTGCTTTTGCTTCTTCTATTCTTACCGGATCATCCAAATCATGAATCGTAACCTTAATTGTTGTCTGAAATCCTAAAACTGCCCCTGCTTCTGCACTGATGAGATCTACTGTAAAGCCAATATCACCTTTCACTCTGTCGTCTCGCATCGTCCTGATTTTGACTGTCTTTTCTGTTTCACCGTTTGCAAAAACAATTTCTCCGCCAATACCATCTACGTCATAGTCTCCCTGAACGGCAGAGCCAGGATTATTTTCATAGATTGCCTTAACTTCTCCAGTACTTCCTCCGACACGTCTGACAACAACTTCTGCCTCCGTATCCTCTTCCATATCGAGCGTTCGGATGTCAAACTCTATCATACCTTTCCCGCCATTATTCAGGACTGCCGCCGCATTCAGGCCAATCGTTCCCGTATTGACGATTCTCAGCGTATGCGGGCCGTCCGCCAGGTCCGGCGATTCATAAATCAAAACGCCCGTCTCCCTCGGTGAACTCTGCGTATTGATAGAATCTGCTTTCTCTCCATCAATATAAATGTCCGCCGTACCATGTCCGGAATCCTTTGTCCCGTACAGCCATACTTTACTTCCATGAAAAGTCAGGGTCGCCTCTTTTCCCGCATTTGCCCACATCGCATTTCCGTCAATAAACTGCGGGCCTGACTCGGCCGTCCATCCGGAATAGGCAAATCCTGCGCCGTCGCTGGTATCCTTATCTGTTACGTTGATAACCTCCAGCCCGTCCGGAACCGTGGAACCAATTTCAAAACCTTCGGTTGCTTTGTATACGCCCACTTCACTGATCAGCGGCACCGCATAGGAGCCTGTGATGCTGATCCGGACTTCACTCGCCTTTACCGCAGAATTTCTGCAAATTCTTTTTGCACCAATGGTCGTTCCTTCGGCAAAATTCTTCCATTCTCCATTTCCGACTCTGTACTCTACGCAAAAACTGCTGATCCTCTGTCCGAGCTGGATTGCCTCTTCGATTGTTACCATATCAAAGGTTTTGGTTCCTCCCAGATTCAGGGTCAGGCTTCCCGTCGTTGAGCCATCCTCCATCGTCCAGTACGTATCATCATCCCCATCAATCACATTTTCCGGTGCAAATGCAATGTCATTTCCCCTTACCTCACTCGCAGTCACCGCAGCATTCTTTGCCAGGTTATCCGCAAAAGAATCTTTCACATTCTGTCCAAATTCCAGCATCCTGTCCAGAATCTCCTGATCAACCTTGCCCTGATTATTCGGAGGAATATTTAAAAGCAGCGTTGCATTATGTCCGACAGAATTAAAATACATATTTGCAAGCTCTGCAACAGACTTCGGCGTTTTCTTATTATTGCCCCAGAACCATCCGCTTGTGATACGCGAATCCGCCTCCGGTACCGTCCACTGATTTCCATCCGCAAAGCCTACCGTCGTACCATTGCTTCCTGTCCTGTTGCTGTCAATCGTATTTTGTTTTTTGTCCGTCTTTGACTTGGACCAGGTTTCCTCATTTGCCAGTCCCAGCTCGTTTCCAATCCAGCGTACCGTCGTATAGGCTTCTGCGCCAAACAGCATACAGTCATCATCATAGCCGGCTTCGAGTCCCTCGTTTGCCTGAATTGTCGCAAACCATCTCTGAAAATCATAATCCTGTGCGTTTGCCCCGCTTCCCTTTGCTCCATCCATCCATACTTCTACGAAATGCCCGTTATTTCCATATTTTTCATTTCCGAGGATTTCCTGAAGCTGATTATTGTAATAATCATTATAATCCAGGACGTCGTTTTCTTTTGTCGTGGCATTTCCGTTGGCGTCATAATACCCGTAGCTCGGCTCATGGATATCCCACGGTGACAGATAGAGTCCCATATCCATATCATACTTTGTACAGGCTGCGGAAATTTCCGCCAGTATATCTCCCTGGCCGTTTTTATAATTCGTATTCGCCACATCGTAATCTGTATAATCACTGGCCCAGAGACAGAAGCCATCGTGGTGCTTCGCCGTAATAATCAGCTTTTTAAAACCTGCCTCCTTCATGCTTCTCACCATCGTCTCGGCGTCAAAATCTTCGCTCAGTGTAAAAAGATCCCTCGGATGGGTATTTCCATAATGCTCTCCCCATTCCACCCCTGAAAAAGTGTTTGGACCAAAATGACAGAATGCTGCCAGTTCATCCTTCTGATAACGGTACTGGTTCGGACTTGGCACCGCTCCCCATGCTTCCGGAGCCTCGGTTCCTTTATCCGCCAGATCTGTCACTCCCACGTCTGCCGCACAAACCGCAGTTCCGCCTGTCACTCCCAATGCGAGAACTAATGTCAGGAAAATCCCTGCTTTTTTTGTTCTTTTTCTTCTCATTGTCACCTCTCCTACCTTCTTAAAATCTTTGATTCTCAGCATATCTCTCTTTCCATGCCAAAGAAACAATCCTCTTTTCAGTAACACTTTCCACGCAAAAATAGTACGATTAATTTTAGCATTTTACACAAAAAAAGGCAATCACCTTTTCAAATATCAATAAAAAAAGTCAAAAATCAGATGTATTTTTACCGTTTACTTTTTCTTTTCTTTCTACTATACTTACAATAACTTGTCACACAAAAAAAGGAGTCTTCATGAAGCGTACTATTTTCCATATCGACGTCAACAGCGCCTACTTAAGCTGGACGTCCGCTGAAAATCTTCGCACCGGGACAGGCCCTGATTTACGCAAGATTCCCGCCATCATCGGCGGGGATGAGAGCAGCCGTCACGGCATTGTCCTGGCAAAATCCATTCCGGCAAAGGCTTTCGGCATCCGCACCGGAGAGCCCATCGCCTCCGCCCGTAAAAAATGCCCAAACCTTATCCTTGCGCCGCCAGACCATACGCTGTACTCTGATTACAGCCGGAGGCTGATACAGTTCCTATACTCTCTGACGCCGGATCTTGAACAGGTGAGCATTGACGAGTGCTATCTGGATTTTACCCCCATCGCACACCGTTATTCTTCCCCTTTCGCTGCCGCCGTCAGCTTTAAAGATGAAATCTTTCGGAAATTCGGCTTTACCGTAAACGTGGGAATCTCCTCAAATAAACTGCTGGCAAAAATGGCTTCTGACTTCGAAAAGCCGGACAGGGTGCATACGCTTTTCCCTGAGGAAATCGCAAAGAAAATGTGGCCGCTCCCCGTCGAAGAACTGTTCATGGCAGGACGCTCCTCCGTGGATACCCTGCACAAGCTTGGCGTCCGCACCATTGGAGAACTGGCGCATACAGAACCGTCCCTTCTGGAATCCCATATGAAAAGCCACGGGCGTATGCTCTGGAACTATGCCAACGGCATAGACGACGCCCCGGTCATTTCCACGCCTCCGGAAGCGAAAGGGATCGGAAACTCCACCACGCTCTCCCAGGACGCCGTCACTGCCGAAGAAGCCCGCGCCGTTCTTTTAAAGCTCTCAGAAAGCGTCTCTGCAAGGCTTCGAAAGGCTGGTATGATTGCCGGAAATGTCTGCGTAGAAATCAAATATAACACTTTCATCCGGGTATCCCACCAGACGTCTGTCGATCCCCCCATAAATACCTGTGAGGGTATCTATCAGACCTCCTCCCGTCTGTTCGACGCCCTGTGGAATCATGCTCCCATCCGGCTCCTCGGCATTCGTGCTTCTAAACTGCTGCCTGCGGATACTCCTGTACAGCTATCCATCTTTGACCTGAAAACGCCTGAAAATGAAAAACAGAAAAAGCTGGATACGGCGCTGGACGCCATACGCCAGCGTTATGGCAAAGACGCAGTCGTGCGGGGAAGCTCGTTAAAGCCGCCCCGCACGTAAGGCACTATTTTTTCTTTTTCCGTACCGAGTATCCGAATGTCCCGGCCCTTTTCCCCAGCTCCAGATATTCCCCATGGGAATACGCCAGAAGCCCTGTCCGGTTCAGTTCGAATTTTCCGCTTTTATCCATATAGGAGGCGTCCACATGCACACAGAGAACTTCTGCCAGAAACATATGATGTGATCCCAGCTCACGAACCTCCGTCACACGGCACTCGATATTTACCGGGCTTTCCCCGATCAAAGGAGCTGCCAGATATTCGGCTGGCTCCGGCGTCAGATTCATTTCTTTAAATTTGTCCACATCCCGTCCCGAACGAACGCCGCAGTAATCCGCCGCCCTCGCTAAGTCTTTTGTCGTCAGATTTATGACAAACTCCCCGCTCTCGCGGATGATCGGATAGGAAAACCTCTCCGGCCGCACCGAAATATAGACCATTGCGGGATTCGTACAGATCGTTCCCGTCCAGGCTACCGTCAGAATATTCGGACGTTCCCCCCTCCGGCCGCAGCTCACCATCACTGCCGGAAGCGGATATACCATATTTCCCGGTTTCCAGATTTCTTTTTTCATACGGACCTCCCTTACTGCTGAAGAACGTTTACGAACGCAGGAATCAGTTGTTTCTTTCTCGATACTACACCCGGAAGCGTCACAGAATTATCCTGCGGCTCCTGCCGAAAGGCTTCCTTTACCAGTTCCGCACAGTCTCCACCATAGCAGAGAAGCTCCGTACTCTCATGGATAATGTCGGTGAGCATGAAAAACAGCATAGATTCTCCATGATTCCCCAACGCTTTTTCCATATACGGAATCAGACGCTTCTTTGTCTCCACCAGCTCATCTACGTTCATAGAGCTGATCTGACCCACGCCAAAGCTTGTCTTATTCGCCTCAAACATCTTGAAATCCTGATAGAAAATTTCCTCCGGCGACTTTCCCTTCAGCCTGCTGCCGGCGGAAAACATCTCCACCGCAAATCTTTCCCAGTCAATCCCTGCGATTTTGGCCAGCCGCTCCGCTGTATTTCTGTCTACTGCTGTGCAGGTCGGGGAGCGGAACATCAGAGTATCCGAAATAATAGCCGCGCACAGAATCCCCGCGATTCCCTTTGGAATCTCCAGCCCCTTTTCCTGATAGATCTGATACATAATCGTTGCCGTACATCCCACTGGCTGATTCCTGAAATAGACCGGAGCCATCGTTTCCAGAGAACCCAGTCTGTGGTGATCGATAATCTCCAGAATTTCTGCGCTCTCAATATTATCCACTGCCTGGGATGCCTCATTGTGGTCTACCAGTATCATCTGACGCTTCTGGACTCCCAGCAGATTTCTGCGTGAAACCATTCCTACATATTTCCCCTGTTTATCCAAAACCGGAAAATCACGGTAACGCTTCTTTGCCATCACCTCTTTGATGGTATCCACATAATCGCTCATGGAAAAAACAATCAGATCATTCTTTTTCATAAAATAATCCACCGGCATACTCTGATTTACCAGCCTTGCCACCGTGTATGTATCATGGGGCGTACTGATGATTACACAATTTTTTTCCTCCGCCAGCCTGCGAATCGTTTTTGACACCGGAGCGCCCTCGCAGACAATAATACAGCCTGCCATCATTTCTATTGCACACAACTGAGAATCATAGCGGTTTCCGAGGATCACCAGATCATCTTTTTCAATATAATCCTCCATCAAATCAGGATTCGCCGCTGCCACCACCACTTTTCCTTTTGTAAAATAGTCGTTCTCATCTCCCGCAACGATCGTTCCGTCCAGCGTACTCAGAATATTTTTGTACTGCGTTCCGGCTGTTGCCAGAATCGAATTGTCATAGACGTCCATATAAGACGATGCAATGGTATTGATTGTAATCAGACCCTCCAGTTCATTTTCCCTGTTGGTAATCGGAAGCGTATTCACATTAGCGCTCCTCATCAGCATCCACGCTTCCTTCAGAGAAATGCTGGATTCCACTCCCGGAACCTGACGTATATCCATATCCCGCACCTTTGGCCCTACATTCGGAACATATCCTGGCGGCTCTATACCAAAATAATCCAGCACATACTGGGTTTCCTCACTCACCAGACCCGCCCGCTTCGCCTCATAAGTACCTTTCTCCGTTCTGTTTTTAATATCTGCGTAGGCGATTGCCGAGCAGATGGAATCTGTATCGGGATTTTTATGTCCTATGATATAAATCTTCTTCTCCTGCATATTTTTTACCGAATATTCCCTTCTTCCTTCTTCTGCAAAGGAACTTTTTCTTTCATTTTAATCATCCCCGCCATTTCACGTCAACCCCCTTTCTAAATATTTGCCCGCTTTACTTTATCCCCCAAAAATGGTATAGTTTTTAGCAGAAAATGCTTATCAAAGGAGGACAAAACAATGTCAGAAACTTATGAAACCCCGGCAGATATTCTGGAAGACGCCATCAAAGAACCGGAAACAGCCGAATCTATGGCTGACTATGCCGCAGAGCTGGAGGCGTCCTTTAAAAAAGTACGGGAAGGAGACATCCTGACAGGAACCGTCATCAACGTATCGGAAAGCGCCATTACACTGGACCTGAAATATTATACGGAAGGCATCATCCGTCTGGAGGATTACTCCAGCAATCCGGATATCGTCTTAAAAGACGCCGTACAGGTGGGCGATGAAATTTCCGCAACGGTTATCCGTACGGACGACGGAGAAGGACATATCCTTCTTTCCTCGAAAGAAGCGAACGATACGCTCGCATGGGAAAAAATGAAATCTTTTATGGAAAATGCCACAAATCTCAAAGTAAAGGTTGGCGGCGTCGTAAAATCCGGCGTCATCGCTTATGTGGAAGGGATTCGCGGCTTTATCCCGGCTTCCAAGCTTTCTTTAAGCTACGTGGAAAATCTGGAGGAATGGCTTGGCAGGGAGATCGAAGTGCGCGTTATCACCGTTGACGAAGAAAAAGGCCGTCTGGTTCTGTCCGCACGCGATATTTTAAGAGAGAAAGCCAGGGAAGAAAAACAGGCGAAGATTTCAAACGTCCAGATCGGCCTGGTGACGGAAGGAACCGTAGAATCCTTACAGCCTTACGGCGCATTCATCGACCTGGGGAACGGTCTGTCCGGCCTGGTACATGTTTCACAAATCTGCGAAAAAAGAATCAAATCCCCGGCCGCCGTGCTTCATATAGGCGATACGGTAAAAGTTAAAGTCATCAATATCAAGGACGGTAAATTAAGCCTCAGCATGAAAGCGCTCAACGAAATGCCCGCTGAGGAGATTGTCGAAGAATCTTATGATCTTCCGCATTCCGAAGGTCTGTCTACAAACCTCGGCTCCCTGTTTGCAAATCTGAAACTTTAATATTTGAAAATAATGTGGCAGTTTTTACAAAAACCGCCACATTATTTTTTTGTTTTTGTATAATTTCACAATATCTTTACCTCTCGTTCACATTTTGTTCATAAATAACTGATAGACTTTAATCATCTTCAAAGAGAAGATCAGACAAGATTTATAGCGTAATGTTCTCATTACATATAAAGATAAATTTTTTCATAATAGCCTCCGGTATCTCTGATATCGGGGGCACTCCTCATTTTGTGGGGATTTTATTTTTCGATTCCCCTTCTTGCTCTCACCCCCCGGTCAAAGGGATGCTTCACTTTCTTAATCTCCGACACATAATCCGCCAGCTTCAGAATTTCTTCCCCAGGATAATTCCCGGTCAGAAGAACCTCCAGCTTTTTTGGCTTTGTCTTTAGAAAATCAAGCACCAGCTCTTCCTCCAGAAGTCCTGCGCTGATGGCATAGATTATTTCGTCCATGAACAGCACATCATAGTCCTCTGATACCGCCAGCTTCGTGACCTTCCAAAACTGTTCCCCATAAAAGCGTTTTCGCTCCTCTTTCTCTTCCGGCGTCATCTGAAAACTGAATTTTTCCTGTTCCAGCCCGTCAAGCATTGTAATATTTTCAACCCGCTCCAGAATTTTCCTCTCACTCGTCTTATTGTCCTTCATAAACTGATATAAAAGCACCCGGTAACCGTATCCCGCCGCCCGCAGGATCAGTCCCATGCCCGTCGTCGTTTTTCCCTTGCCGTCCCCATAGTAAACGTGAATGCACCCGGTTTCCTTTTTCATCCAAGACACCTCCTCTAATTAAGAAGGCGAAACCCGTCCGGTTCCGCCTTCTGTGGTTCTATTCTGATTATAACAAAGACTTCTTGCAAATTACAGGTCTAATTTCATATCGCCATCTTTAATCCAGCCTTTCTTCCGCATAAATTCCGAAACGGCAAGCGTCAATACCGCCGGAAGCAGAATCTGGAAAATAAGAATGACCGCTATCGTCAGCCCTCCGCCAATTTCCGGCGTCATCGTCTGATATGTCATAATCTGGCCTACGAATCCGGCCGTCCCCATGCCGGAGCCTGTGGCATTGTTTGTCATGCGTACCAGCATGGTGCTTACCGGCCCAAGAATGGCGCTGGATACAATCGCCGGAATCCATATGACAGGTTTTCGCAGGATATTCGGAACCTGGAGCATGGAGGTTCCCACGCCCTGCGCCACCAGCCCTCCAATCTTATTTTCCCGGTAGCTTGCCACGGCAAAGCCCACCATATTACAGCAGCATCCTATGGTCGCCGCACCTGCCGCCAGTCCGGAAAGATTCAGAATCACTCCCAGGGCCGCCGAACTGATCGGAAGTGTGAGGATCATTCCCATAAGCACAGAAACAATGATGCCCATAAGGAACGGCTGCTGCTCGGTTCCCCAGTTGATGATAGCGCCAAGCCACAGCATAAATTTCGAAATGGAAGGCCCGATGAGAAGTCCCACGGCGGAACCTGCCAGAATGGACGCCACAGGCGTCACCAGAATATCTATTTTCGTCTTTCCGGACGCCAGATGTCCGATCACAACCGCTATGTATGCGGCGATAAACGCTCCCAGCGGCTCACCAGGGCCTGCCAGAACGATGGTTCCATCTACCAGAACGCTTCCCGCCAGAATCTTACTGGCAAATCCGCCCACCATACCTGCGGTAGCGGCGGATACCGTCACAAGCGGCGGCTCCTGAAACTTATGCGCGACTCCCACTCCGATACCCGCGCTGGTCATCGCTGCCGCCATTTTTCCCAGAAAGAACAGCATCTCTCCTGTCTGTCCCCCGATGAGATTTCCTACCTGCTGTATAATCGTCCCCACGATCAGCGTGGCAAAAAGCCCCATTGCCATGCCGCTAAGCCCCTCAATAAAGATGTGGTTTAACACTTTTTTTACTGTTTTCATTTTCTCCTCCTCTTGCGCCGTCCCGGCGCATCGTGTGCAATTTAGTCTTTACAACTGTCTTGTCAGTAATCTACTCTATCATACCCCTTCCCCGAAAGCAAGTCATGTTTACACAAAAGGATTTACAATTTTCTCCGTTTAGTGTATTCTTTCCTTTAGAAACGAAAAAAGCAGAGGCTGAGTACATATGAACTTCAAACGGGACAAACTACACAATTTTTATATTTCTTTTGCAATCATCACGGCGTGCTTCGCCGGACTTGCTTTTCTGATCTACCCGGTCTTTCCGAAAACACCTGCATCTCCTGCTCTTCTGGCGCATACCGGACAGACAGAGTATCTTTTGAAAACTGAAACAGAATCTTTTCCGGAAATGACAGATGAGACGGATACCGAAACTTCTGCCGGGACAGAAAGTGAAACATCTGTGGAAACAGATCTTCAGGTTTTATCAGAACCCACAGAGACGGATTCCGAATATATACTGGCAGAGCCCTCCGTCAAAGATTCCTCCTATATGATCACAGAATACGCACCCGGTTCGCCCTATGCGGATTATAAAGACTCTTCCTGTATCCTTGAAACGGAAACGCTCAAAATTTCCCAGATGCAGCCAAATTATCTGGCCGACCTGACCGGGATTTCTCTTTCCTGGGAACACCTGGAGGAAGAACTCATCTCTATGACGGATAGCTATTCGGGCAATTGGGCAGTCTATGTGAAGAATCTTACAAACGGAGAGTCCATAAGCATCAACTCTCATCCAATGGAATCTGCCAGCCTGATTAAGCTCTATATTATGGGCGCCGTCATGGAACAGATTCATAACGGAACTTTAGAAGAGACAGATACGATCGATCATCTGCTAAACGAAATGATTACCGTAAGTGATAACGAAGCTTCCAATGAGCTGGTACGCTATTTGAGCAAAGACCACGACCACGAGGACGGCCTGACCTGTGTGAACAGTTTCGCCAAACGCCACGGCTTTGAGGATACGCAGCAGGTAAACGGCCTGGAAGACTCCCGTCTCCGGCATAATCCTTCGCTGATCAACGAAACATCCGCCAGAGACTGCGGCGAACTGCTTGCCGACATCTACGGCGGTACGCTGGTCTCCCATCTGGCTTCCAGAAAAATGGAGGATCTGCTGCTTGACCAGCAATCGACCTACAAAATCCCCGCTGCGCTGCCCGACAACACCGTCTGCGCAAACAAGACCGGAGAAGTCAGCGACGCTGAGAATGACGCCGCGATCATCTACTCTCCGGGCGGAGACTATATCTTATGTATCATGTCCGGCAAATGGAGCAGCGGCAACGAAGCGATCTCCCATATCCGCGACATTTCAAGAATCGTATACAACCACTTTAACCCGCCGGAAGCCTCGCAATATGAGATTTTCACGGCTTCTGATTAAAAGCAGGAGGTACTCACGCATGTTTCGAGTCTGGGGAAAAATCTTTAAAAACAACCGAATGATTGCCGATACCGTCGTAGAGGACGCCACGATCGACACCAGAACCCACAAAGTATTCCGTGCTCTGGAAGAAATGTGCTATATCTTCGATCTTGGCAAACCAATCTGGCTGGATTCCACCATCAAAGAATTTAAACGGCATGATAAAGCGCGGTTTTATCAGGACAATTTCATCGAACAGATTGATTTTGACTATCTGGAATTTCATGTGATTGAAGAAGATTAAAAAAGGGAGACGCGGGAAATTCATCCACAGCGTCTCCTCTTCTTTTCTTTTTTACAGTCTCTTCAACAGCTCTTCTCTTTCTTTTTCGTATCCCGGTTTTCCAAGCAGAGCAAACATGTTTCTCTTATAGCTCTCAACTCCCGGCTGGTTAAACGGATTTACGCCCAGAAGGTATCCGCTCACGCCGCAGGCAAATTCGAAGAAATAGAACAGCTCGCCTAAATAGTACTCGTTCTGTTCCGGGATGTTGATGACCAGATTCGGCACATTTCCATCCGTATGTGCAAGAATGGTTCCGTTCATAGCGCTCTTGTTTACAAAATCAACCGTCTTTCCCGCCAGATAATTCAGCCCGTCCAGATCTGTCGGTTCCTCCCCGATCACCAGTTCACAGCGTGGTTTTTCCACGTTCATTACGGTCTCGAACATAATACGGCTTCCGTCCTGAATGAACTGTCCCATAGAGTGAAGGTCTGTAGTAAGGTCTACAGATGCAGGGAAGATACCCTTCTGGTCCTTTCCTTCTGACTCACCGTATAACTGTTTCCACCACTCGGATACATAGTGAAGGCTCGGTTCGTAATTCGCCAGTATCTCGACTAATTTTCCTTTTCTGAGCAGGATATTTCGAACTGCTGCATATTTCAGCGCGTCATTTTCTGCAAAATCAGCTTCCATTGCACGTTTTCTTCCGGCTGCCGCACCTTCCATGAGCTTGCTGACGTCAGCGCCGCTGACTGCGATTGGGAGCAGACCTACCGCGGTCAGCACAGAAAATCTTCCGCCTACGTCATCCGGAACTACAAAGCTCTCATATCCTTCTTCTGTCGCCAGGTTCTTTAAGGCTCCTCTTGCTTTGTCCGTCGTTGCATAGATTCTCTTTGCCGCCTCTTCTTTTCCATATTTTTTCTCCAGCATCTCTTTAAAGATACGGAATGCGATGGCCGGCTCAGTCGTCGTTCCTGATTTTGATATGTTATTCACAGAATAATCTCTGTCTCCGATGACGTCGATCAATTGTGCTAAATAGGTGCTGCTGATGCTGTTTCCTACGAAATAGATTTCCGGCGTCTTACGGATTTCCTTTGAAACCATGTTGTAGAATCCATGACGAAGAAATTCAATCGCCGCTCTTGCTCCCAGATAGGAACCGCCGATCCCAATCACGACCAGCACTTCACTGTCTGCTTTTATCTTTTCGGCCGCCTTCTGGATTCTCTCAAACTCTTCTTTATCGTAATTTTCCGGCAGGTCTACCCAGCCAAGGAAATCGCTGCCCGGGCCGGTTTTCGAGTGCAATGTCTCGTGCGCCAGGGCCACCTGCGGGAAAATGGCTGAAAACTCGCCGTCGCTGACAAACCTGGAAAGATGTTTGCCATTCATGGT
>OMNT01002666.1_pt1 | contig 13902 bp, 10 predicted proteins | sample 1672551 | NCBI WGS metagenome assembly OMNT01 (sample SAMEA3136698, study PRJEB25190) | human gut metagenome
GCGGCGACCAGGGCCGCCGTGGTGGAGATGTTGAAGCTCTGCGCCCCGTCCCCGCCGGTGCCGACGATCTCTACAATATCCATGCCGGTGTCCACTTTCGTGGCGTGGTCCCGCATGGCGGCGGCGCAGCCGGCGATCTCGTCGATCGTCTCGGCCTTGGTGCTCTTGGTGGAGAGGGCCGCCAAAAAGGCCGCGTTCTGGGTGGGGGTGGTCTCGCCGCTCATGATCTCGTTCATGACGGCGTAGGCCTCGTCGTAGGTCAGGTCCTCTTTGCTCACGATCTTTACAATGGCTTCTTTGATCATGCCCGTGCGCCCCCCTTGCTCAGCGCGATAAAGTTCTTCAGCATATCCTTGCCCCGGGGGGTTAGGATGGACTCCGGATGGAACTGGACGCCGTAGATGGGGTAGTCCCGGTGCTTGACGCCCATGACCTCCCCGTCCTCCGTGTGGGCGATGGTGGTCAGGCACTCCGGCAGGGTGGCAGCGTCCACGGCCAGGGAATGGTAGCGAGCCACGGGCGTCATGGGCGGGCAGCCCTTGAAGAGCGGGCAGTGGAAGTCCACCGCCGCCTGGGAGGATTTGCCGTGCATCAGAATCTTGGCATAGGTGACCGTCGCACCATAGGCCGCACAGATGGCCTGGTGGCCCAGGCAGACCCCCAGGATGGGGATCTTGGGGCCAAGCTTGAGCACCGTCTCGATGAGGATGCCCGCGTCCTCCGGGCGGCCGAGGCCGGGGGAGAGGATGATGCGGTCGGGATGCAGGGCCTCCAGTTCCTCCACGGTCATCTCATCGTTGCGGATGACTTTCACCGTGGGGTCCAGCTCGCCCACGAGCTGGTAAAGGTTATAGGAAAAGCTGTCGTAGCTGTCGATGAGAATGGTCATTGGTCTACCTCCTGGGCCAGCTCCAGGGCGTTCACCACGGCCCTGGCCTTGTTGATGCACTCTTCGTATTCTTTGTCCGGCACGGAGTCGGCCACGATGCCCGCGCCGCTGCGGATGAAGACCTGTCCGTTTTTCTTGTAGGCGATGCGGATGGCGATGCAGGTGTCGACGTTGCCGGTGAAGTCGATGTAGCCGATGGCGCCGCCGTAGATGCCGCGCTTGTTCCCCTCCAGCTCGCCGATGAGCTGGCAGGCCCGAATTTTCGGGGCACCGGAGAGGGTGCCGGCGGGCAGGACCGCTTCCACGGCGTCCAGCGCATCCTTGTCGTCCCGGATCTCCCCGCAGACGGTGGAGCCGATGTGCATGACGTGGGAGTACCGCTCGATGGTGTGCAGGCTCTCGACCTGAACGCTGCCGAACTTGCTGATCTTGCCCAGGTCATTGCGGCCCAGGTCCACCAGCATGTTGTGCTCGGCCAGCTCCTTCTCGTCGGCCAGCAGTTCCTCTTCCAGAGCCTTGTCCTCTGCGTCGGTCTTGCCGCGGGGCCGGGTCCCGGCCAGAGGGAAGGTGTGGAGCATGCCGTCCTCCAGCTTCACCAGCGTCTCCGGGGAGGCACCGGCCACCTCTACGTCCGTCCCGGAGAAGTAGAACATGTAGGGGGAGGGGTTCGTGGTCCGCAGGATGCGGTAGGTATCCAGCAGCGTCCCGGAGAAGGGGGCGCTGAGCCGGTTGGAGAGCACGATCTGGAAGATGTCCCCCTCCCGGATATAATGCTTTGCCCGCTCGACCATGGCGCGGTACGTCGGCTTGTCGAACAGCGGGGTCACGGGGCCGAGCAGACGGCCCGGCTCGTCCTGCTTGGGCGTGCCCTCCAAGAGCAGCTGCCGGAGCTGCTGCAACTCCATGACGGCCTTGTTGTAGCCCGTCTCCGGGTCCTCCAGGGACATGTTCACGATGAGGATGATCTTCTGCTTCACGTTGTCAAAGGCGATGACCTTGTCAAAGAGCATCAGGTCCACATCCTGGAAGGACTCGGTGTCCTCCGTGTCCACGCGGGTGGCCGGTTCGCTGTAAGTCAGGTAGTCGTAAGAGAAGTAGCCGACCAGACCGCCGGTGAAGGAGGGCAGATAGTCAAACTTGGGGCTTTTGTGCTGGCTCAGGATCTGCCGCAGCTGGGCGGAGGGATCTTCCGTGTGGAAGCGCAGGTCCCCCACCTTCATCTCGCCCCGGATGCAGGTGACCTCCAGTTTCGGGTCATAGCCCAGGAACGTATACCGGCCCCACTTCTCCCGCTCCACCACGGACTCCAACATGTAGCAGTGGGAGGAGACGTTTTTCAGCACCCGCAAGGTCTCAATGGGGGTGCGCCGGTCGGACAGGATCTCGCAGCTGACGGGCAGGACGTTGTACTCTCCCGTGGCGGCGATCTGCTTCACTTCTTCCAGGCTGGGTAAAATATTCATGGCTTCCGAACCTCCTTGGGGTCTACCCCTCTGTCCAGGCTGCGTCTGTTTGACGGCAAACAAAAACGCCCCTGACAGAAAATCTCTTTTCTGCCAAGGACGAATCAAAATCTTCATTGATCGAGTGATCCGCGGTGCCACCTTGGTTCACGGCCTGTCTCTCGTTCCGGGCCGTGCGCTTTGCAGGGTACCATCATACCCCCGGCAACTCACGTATGCCCTCACGTCGTGGAATACTCCCTGGCAGCCGATCCAATGCAGCTGTCCCGGTTTGACCACGCCCTCAGCGGTCCATTTGACGACTTGTTTCTTACCCGACTCTCAGCAACACGGGCTCTCTGGAAAGGCATCATCGCCGTTATCTCCGCTTCAACGGTTTTCTGTTGTGCTTTGGTATACCACGTTTTTTGGCCCCTGTCAACGGGGCAACGTCAGATTTGTCATTTTAATTCCTACACGGGACATAGGATAGCAATTTTTCTCCCAATTTCACAGGGCGATCACATGAGCTTCGTGCTGTTGAGCCGCTCCTCGAAGAACTCATTCATGCGGATGAGTGGCTTGCGCAGGACCAGGCCCAGCAGCAGGGCCAGGGGGATGAAGACCAGCAGCTTCAGCAGATCCAGCCAATAGTCCACGCCATACTGCCCGGCCACGATCTCGCGCATGGCGTTGATGGCGTGGGTAAAGGGGAGGATGGGATTGACCTTTTGGAAGAAGGCAGGCGTCACCTCGATGGGGAAGGTGCCGCCGGAGCCGGCGATCTGGATGACCAGCAAGATAACGGCCATGGCCTTGCCCACATCCCCAAACGAAACCGTCAGGGTGTAGATCAGGAGGGAGAACACCAGGCTCGACACCACCCCCGACAGGAGAAACAGCGGGATGTTCGTACACTGCACCCCCAGGAAAAAGAGGTCCCCCAGGCAGATGATGACGCCCTGGGCCACCGCCAGCATCAGGAAGAGCAAGTAGCGGCCCAGGTAGCACTCGTAGGGCTTGAGCCCATAGATCTCCTCGTCCTCATCCACGGCCACCTTCAGGATGGCCACCAGCACAATGCCGCCCACCCAGCAGGCCAGAACGGAGTAGAAGGGGGCCATGGCCGAGCCGTAGTTGGACACGGCATAGAGGGAGTTCGTCTCCACCTGTACGGGGGAGGCCATGAACTCGCTCACGGTGGAGGCGTCGCTCTTCAAGAGGTCCTTGAGTTCCTGGATGCGCTCGCTGGCGGTCAGGTCTTCCAGATCGCCGATGATGTCCTGCAAATCTTCCCGCGCCGCCTCCACCAGGTCCTTTGTCGAGCGGAGGGCCTGGGCCGTGGAGGCCAGGGCGCTGTTCATGTGGTCCAGCACGGTCTGCGTCTGGGGCAGAAGCCCGGCAAACTGCGTCAGCAGGCCGGAGACGCTGTCCAGGGTCTTGTAGGCCTGGTCCACGGCGGCGTCCATGGCCGGCTCCGCCGCCTTTCCTGCGGCGCGGGCAGTGGCCACGGAGGTGTCGATCTGGGTGATGAGAGCGCTCATCTGGTCGGCCAGGCCCTTGGGCACGTCCTTGCCCTGTTCCAGGGCGTGGTCTGCGCGGTTGAGCAGAGATTTGGCCGTGTCCAGGAGGTCCGACATGTGCCGCAGGCTGCTGGCAAAGCTGGCAAAGTCGCCGTCCATGCTCTCCACGAGGTCGCGGAGGTTGGCAATGGCGGTGGAGCCGTCCCCGATACGGCTTGCGATGTTCTGCAGCTGCTTCTGCATCTCGGCGGCGGTCTGGCCGAAGTTGGGGAGATTTTCGCTGGACAGCGCGTTGGAGACCACGCCGACCGCCCGCTGCGCCTGCTGGAGGGCGAGGATGGTCAGTTGGTTGCTATACCCGGAATCATCGTCCTGTAACGCCTGGATCTTGTCGCCCAAGTCCTCATAGATCTGCTGGGCCTTCTGCCCGGCGGCGATCAGCTGGCTGCGGATGCTCGTGAGCTGGCCGGAGACGTCGCCCGCCTGCTGGGCGGCCTTGTTCACGGCAGACTGCACGCTGTCCAGCATCCGCTCCAACTGCCGCAGACCGTCGGCGAGGGTGCCCACGGCGTCCTGATCCTCCAGCTCGTCCAGACGTTTCGCAGCGTCGTTCAGGTCGCCTTGCAGGGTGGTGAGCTGGCTGCCCAGGGTGCGGAGATCTGCCTGGGTGCCCTCGATGTCCGGCTCCAGATTTTCCAGGCGCTGGAGCAGATCGACGGCGTCGGCCCCGGCCAGGTCCACCGTCTCCATGGTGTTGTCCAAGATCACGTCGATGGAATCCACCATCTCTTTGGCGGCAGTGTGGGTGGCGGTGAGCAGATCGTCCAGGGAACCAATGGCGACCTGGCCCTGGTCGATCGTGCTGTCCCCGGCCGGCAGGAGGGCCTGGATGCCCTGGTTCAGGTGGTCGGCGGAGCTGGTGAGGCTCTGGAAAATGTCCAGGGCATCCGAAATTTTGCCCAGGCTCCGGTCCCCCTCCCGCAGGCGGTCCAGGACCCGGTCTCCCAGGCTGCTGCCGTCGCCGTCCCAGTCGTCCGAAAAGGCGTTCAGGCCCGCCACGAGTGCCTGGGTCACTTCCTCCAAGAAGCTCTCATTGACCTCTTGCTGGACGGCGGAGACGCCCTTGTCGGTGATTTTCGGGGCGATGGCATTTTTCTTCTCGTTGATATAATACTCGATGGTGGGGCGGTGGATGTCGCCCTTCAAGACGCTCACCATATTCTCGCTGAAATCCTGGGGGATGATGATGGCGGCGTAGTAGTCCCCGGCCTGGACGCCCTGCAAGGCATCGTAGCGGTCCACAAATTGCCAGCCGATCTGGTCGTTGCCTTTTAGGTTCGTGACGATCTCGTTGCCCAGGTTGGTCGTGATGCCCTCCAGCTTGGTCCCGGCGTCCTCGTTGGCCACGGCGACCTTGATGCCCCCGGTGTTGGAATAGGGGTCCCAGTTGGCGGCAATGTTGAACCAGGCATAGAGGGCGGGCAGCAGGGTCACGCCGGCGATGATGACCAGGGCCAGGGCGTTGGTGCCCAGCCGGTGGAGGTCCCGGCGGAAAATGCGGATGATGTTCTTCATTGGGCCTGTTCCTCCTGTGCTTGCTGCGCTTCCCTCTGCTCCTCTTTCTGGTAGCGGTAGTCAAGATACTCGACCACAATGACGTAGGTAACAATGGCGATGACGCAGATGGTCCACCAAACCAGGGTCTGGACCATGTGGTCGGCGTCCCCCCATAAAATGGCGGCGGCGATGGGGCCGATGGTCAGCGTCAAAATGCCGCCCTTGACCAGCTTGGGGTACCGACGGCGGAACCGGGCGCGGATCGCCCGGCGGCGCAGGCGGGCCACGGACTCTCTGGCTCCAGCCACCGCGCCGAAGCGCATCATGGCGTGCTGGTCGGCGGCCCAGGGCGCCATGCCCTTGGCCCGGTAGACGGCAGCGTCGGCCTCCAGCTGCTTTCGGACCTGGGCCTTGGCCTGCTCCGTCTCCGGGGAGGGGGGCAGCCCGGCGAAGGACTCCTCGATAAAGGCTTCCAGCTCTTTGCGCATCCCGTGCCATCTCCTTTCCGAAAAATCTAAAAATCTGGTGTTGGTATCCTAGCAGAATAGTCCTATTTTAACAGGGTGTTACCCTGTTTACAATCCTTTTTCCCAGTGGAATTTTTACAAAATAGCAGTTCAAAGGGCGGCAGACGTCTCCGTCCACCGCCCTTTGGCGCGTCAGATTTCCTCCATGCCCTGCAAGTCCGCCAGGCTGATGCTGTCCAGGTAATCATAGATCACCTTGTCCAGCCCCTGCCACAGGGGAAGGGCGCGGCAGTGGCCTGCCTTTTCACAGCCCTGCTTCTCCCCCTTCAGGCAGGACACGGAAGCCATGCCCTCGCCCTCGGCCAGGCGAATGATCTCCCCGGCCCGATAGTCCGCCAGGGGCCGGCACAGGCGATAGCCGCCGCCCTTGCCCCGGATGGCCTCCACCAGCCCTGCCCGGCTGAGCGAGGCCAAAATATTTTCCAGATATTTGACCGAGATCTCCTGTCGGTGGGCGATGTCCTTGAGCGGGATGTACGAGCCTTTGGTCTGGTCCGCCAGGTCCAGCATCACCCGCAGGGCATAGCGCCCCTTGGTCGAGATCATCATGTGTGCATCCTCCTTCCTGTCGCCGCAGCGACAGTGTTCTGAAGGGCCTGCGCTGCTCCCTCCGGTTCGGGAGAGCAACTCAGACCCTGCGTAGTAATGATGCCCCTATTATACGCCAAGCAACAGGAAAAAGAAAGGGGTGCTTTGATTTTTCCAGTGATTTGATAGGTTTTTTGTAGAAAGCATATCACAAATAATAATTTATCGGTTCATTTATCAGTTTTTTGGTGAGCCGATAAATGAACCAATCGTTACCTGCTTTATCCTTGCTTCCGGGCTTCGCCCACCAGGGCGCTGGCGCCCAGGCGGTCGGCACCCAGGTCTAAATAGGCCTGGCCGTCCTCCAGGGTGCGGATGCCGCCGGAGGCTTTGACCTTCACGGAGGCGGGCAGGTTCTCCCGCAGCAGGGCCACGTCCTCGCGGGTGGCGCCGCCGGTGGAGAAGCCGGTGGAGGTCTTGACGTAAGCCACCTCTTCCTTGGCGGCCAACTGGCAGAGCTTGATCTTTTCCATGTCGCTGAGCAGGCAGGTCTCGATGATGACCTTCAGCGGGCGGCCCAGGCAGGCGGCCTTGATGCCGGCGATCTCGTGGGCGATGTCATCCCACTGGCGGTCCTTCACCATGCCGTTGTTGATGACCATGTCGATCTCGCTGGCCCCGTTTTCCACGGCGTCCTTGGTCTCAAAGATCTTGGCGGCGGTGGTGTTGTAGCCGTTGGGGAAGCCGATGACGGTGCAGATCTTTAAGTTCCCCTGGACATAAGCCGCCGCCTGCTTGACGAAGGACGGGGGGATGCACACGGTCGCGCAGCCGAACTCCATGGCCTCGTCGCAGAGGGTCTTGATCTGCTCCCAGGTAGCTTCGGGCTTGAGCAGGGTGTGATCTACATGGCTGAGAATGGTCGCAGTATCCATAATTTGATCTCCTTTTGTGGTTTGGTTTCGTGTTGTCTGAGTTTATTTTACCCGATTTCAAGGCTGGACTCAACGCTGAATTTACCGCATCGCCATGCTGTTGTTCAGCAGCAGGGTGCTGTATAGAAACAGCACGTCCTGATCCGTGACCTCCAGATACTTCCCCAGCTCTGCGCTGGTGATGTAGCGCAGGTCCACCAGCGTGATGGTCCGATAGCCGGAGGCCAAGAGCGGCGTGAGGCTACTACCGAAGGAATCCCGGAAGAGGATGAGGTTTTTGTCGGACGGGGCCTTGAGGTTCGTCAGCTGGATCAGCCCCTTCGAGCCGGAGAGGAACATGACGTAGGGATAGTTTTTGTGCCCGTAGGCCACCTCATACACTTTTCCCCGCTGGGGGCGGCCCATCTGGTCGTAAACCACGGTGTAGCACTGGTGCAGGGTCGGGCTGGTGAGGTAGGTCAGGGTGTCGTGCTCCATGGTCAGGCCCAATTGAACCGCGTAGCGGCCCACGAACGCCCGGTTGAAGCGCTGGGGGGCGTAGACCTCCGGCCCGTCGATGGAAGCTCCCATGGTCTCCGCCAGGCGCTGGGCCACAGGCAGGATCTTCTCCTGCCGCCAGTGGCTGTCGGTCCGGTAGTAGTCGTCCAGGGAGAGCAGGTCCGTCAGGTCGATGTAGGGCATGGCGGGGATCTGCGCCCGCAGGGACCGGATCAGGCCGTCGTAGTCCAGGGCCGGGTAGCCGTTGGTCTGCGAGAGATAGTAGTGTTTGTCCGGCACGACGGAGAGGTAACAGGTCGCGTCGGTCCCGGCCAGGTAGTGGTCGTAGACCCATTGGATCTTTTGGGCCACATGGTCCAGCATCCCCGTCCGCTGGGGGTATTCCAGCTCGGCCATCCAGCCCCCGGTCTCATACACGCCGTCCACATCCCGCCGCCCCAGGGCATAGAGATCCACCAGGGCTTTTCCCTGGCGGAATTGGTTCCGCAGGGGGAACTGGTCCTGGATGTGGGTCTCGAAATCCTCGCTGAAATGGGCCTTGGTCACGTTGGACCAATCCAGAAACCAGGCCATGCCCCGGTTCTCCACCGGGGAATAAGACTGGGGCTGGTGCAGCCACGTGGCCGCCGCCAGCACCACCAGCAGCAGCCCCACCACCAGCACCACAGCGCCCTCCCGGCTATGCAGGCCGCGGAGGGCGTTTTTGATGTTTTGACAATACGCATGGACTCGCTGCTTCATCCGATCCCTCTTTTCTTAGGGCAAAAACGTCAGCGCCGCGCCGTCCACCAGCCAGGCCGTTCCCAGCAGGAGGAGCAGGGCCAGCACCACCGGCTCCAGCACGGCAAGCACCCGCGCCGACCGTTTCCCCTGCCGCAGCGTTTCGATCCCGCGGACGGGCCAGGGCGTGGCAAACAAGACCGCCAGAACCAGCGGCACGGCATAGCTCCGCAGGAGATAGGCCCCGGCCTCTCCCAAGAGGCCGGCGTCCCCGCCGCCCAAGAGGGGCAGAAACAACGCAGAAAGGCTTTTGCAGCCCCCCGCCGTGCCCAGCACGCCGCCCAAGAGCAGCAGGACCCAGACGATCCCGCGCAGGCCCCGGCGCTGGTCCAGCCCCGGCTTCCGCGTCAAATTTCCCAGCCACAGCAGCGGCCCGGCAGTCAGCTCGCACAGGTCAAAGCCCAGCAGCTTCCCCAGGCCGACGGCCAGGTTCCCGTAGCTGGCCAGGGCATAATACACCGCCAGCGCCACCGCCGCCAGGCGGACCCAGGCCAGAAGAGCGCCCGTCTGCCCGAACTTCTCCACCTCTTGAGAAAACATCCAAAGGGTGTCCGCCAAGATCACTTTCTGGCACAGGCCCCAGACCAACCGCCGCAGGCCCTCTGCGCAGCGCGGCACGGTGTTTTCCCGGTCCAACAGCTGCTGTTCTAAGACAGGATAGGGCATCATCGGCTCCACCGCCCAGGGGGTGCCCACCAAATACAGGGCCAAATACACGGGGTTTTTCCGGGGCTTGATCTCCCGCCGGCAGACGCCCACCACATAGGCCGCCGCCTGCAAGATCACCACAAGCACAAACGGCCAGGTAAACATCCACCCCCTGGTCCAAAGGCAGAAAAACACGCTGGCCCCCAACAGAAACCAGTTGCGGGCCGCGTTGGTCTTCCCCCTGGGCAGCAGGCAGGAGACGCCAACCACCACCGGGAGAAAGTAATACAGAAACGAGAGGCTGACAAAGGTCACGACAGATCACTCACCCCGTCGCCGCCGTCCTCGTCCATGGACTGGGGGCACATGACGAAGAAGACCACGTCCCCCTCCCGGCGCACCACGGTCTCGTCGGCCTCGGTGCAGATGTTCCAGCGGGGGTTGGCCTGGTCCTTCAATGTCTGAACGAAGGCGTCGCCGTCGGTCCCCGCATCCAGGCGGAAAAGATAGCCCACAAAGGGAATGGTGCCGATGACGGGGGCGAACATGACCCCCTCGGCAAAGCCGGTGATCTCGTCGTTGCCAAAGCCCATGAGCAGGCCAGGCTCCACCGGCGTAACTTCCCCGTCGATGGGCAGGCCGGAGTCGTTCATGAGTGTGTTGCCCAGGTCCGTCAGGTCAAGGTTTGGATCGGCCTTCCCCCGCTCCTCAAACACCTGGACCAGCATCGTCCCCATGGTACCGGGGGCAGTCTCCCCCTGCCCGCAGGCAGCTAAGGTCAGCACGGCCAGCACGGCCAAAAAAATCGCAGTCAGTCGTTTGGTCATGGTATGCTCCTTTCGGTTTCGTTGGGTTAGTATACCACACCCCGCCCGGCAATACCAGCCCAAAAAACATCCCCCGGACGCAAACCAAGCTGCATCCGGGGGGAACCTTGCTTTCTCTCAATGGGGGGCTGCCGCCGTCTCCTGCACGGTCTTGGGGTGGGCGGCGCGATGCACACCCTTCACGATCTCGCAGACGATCAGCGGCGTGAGGGCCAGGCCCAGGGTGACACCCCACAGGGATAGGGTCAGGGGGACGACAGAGAAGGCCGCCTGCAAGGGCGGGGCCAGGAGGACGGCGGCTTGCAGGAGCAGGCCGACAAGAAAGGCCTTGTTCATGGCGGGGTTGGAGAAGACGCCCAGGCGAAAAAGGCTGGTCCGCTCGCTGCGGACGTCGAAGGCGTGGAACAGCTGACTGAGGGTCAGGGTGGCGAAGGCCATGGTGTTGGCCACGGCGTAGTCGTTGGAGAGATACAGCCCCAAGCCGTAGGCCAGGAGGGTGATGCCGCCGACCAGGATCCCCTGCCAGGCCAGGCGGCGGGAAAAGGCGCGGCTGAACAGCGGCTCGTGAGGGTCCCTGGGGGGCTGGTCCATCACCCGCCGCTCCACCGGCTCCATCCCCAGGGCCAGGGCCGGGAGAGAATCCGTGACGAGATTCAGCCAGAGCAGCTGCACCGGCGTCAGGGGCGCGTGGGAGAAGGGCAGGACCGTGGCCAAGAAGATGGTGAGGATCTCCCCGATGTTGCAGGAGAGCAAGTAGTGGATGGCCTTGCGGATGTTGGCGTAGATGCCCCGCCCCTGCTCCACGGCGGCGACCACGGTGGCAAAGTTGTCGTCGGTGAGGATCATGTCCGCCGCGCCCTTGGCCACGTCCGTGCCCGCTTTGCCCATGGCGCAGCCAATGTCGGCAGCCCGGAGGGCGGGGGCGTCGTTGACACCGTCGCCGGTCATGGCGACGACGCGGCCTTTTTTCTGCCAGGCCTGGACGATGCGGAGCTTGTGCTCCGGGGTCACGCGGGCGTAGACGGAGACCCGCTCGATCTCCTCCTCCAGGGCCTCTTGCGGCAGGAAATCCAACCCCGGCCCGTCGATGGCCTTGTCCCCCGGCCGGAAGATGTTCAGCTGGCGGGCAATGGCCACCGCCGTCTCCTTGTGGTCGCCGGTGATCATAATGGGCCGGATGCCCGCCTGACGGCACTCCTCGATGGCGGCCTTCACCTCCGGACGCACCGGATCGATCATGCCCGCCAGGCCCAGGAAGCACAGGTCGTGCTCCAAGTCGGCGGCCTCCATGGACTGGGGCAGCGTCTCATAGGTGCGCTGGGCGGCGGCCAGCACACGCAGGGCCTTGTCGGCCATGGCCTTGTTAGCGGCCAGGATCTCGGCCCGCTTCTCCTCGGTCATGGGACGGACCATTCCATTGTCCCAGTAGCCGGTGCAGCACTCCAGCACCACGTCAGGGCCGCCCTTGGTGAACTGGACGTAGCCGCCCTCCGTCCTATGCACGGTGGACATCATCTTGCGGCCGGAGTCGAAGGGGGCCTCGGCAATGCGGGGGCTGTCCTGCTCCAGGCGGGGCTTGGGCAGGCCGCATTGGGCGGCGAAGGATACCAGGGCGGCCTCGGTGGGCTCACCCCGGACCGTGCCGTCGGGGTTCTGCACCGCGTCGCTGCACAGAGCCATGGCGGCAGCCAGCTGCCCGGCGTCGCCGGTGTGGTCCACCACGGTCATTTTGTTCTGGGTCAGGGTGCCGGTCTTGTCGGAACAGATCACCTGGGTGCAGCCCAGCGTCTCCACCGCCGTCAGGCGGCGGATCACGGCATTGCGCCGGCTCATGCGGGTGACGCCGATGCTCAGCACCACCGTTACCACCGTGGCCAGGCCCTCGGGAATGGCGGCCACCGCCAGGGACACCGCCACCATGAAGGTCTTCAGGATGCCGGACAGGGAGAAGTCCCCGGCCACCAGCAGGTCAAACACGAAAATGAACACGCAGATGCCCAGCACCAGCCAGGACAGCGTCTTGCCCAGCTGGGTCAGCTTTTTTTGCAGCGGCGTCTCCTCCTGCTCCGTCCGGGCCAGGACACCGGCGATCTTGCCCATCTCCGTGTCCATTCCGGTGGCGGTGACCACCATGCGGCCCCGGCCATAGGAAACGGTGGAGCCCATGTAGGCCATGTTCCGGCGATCCCCCAGGGACACGTCGCCGGTAAGGGGATCCGTGGACTTGGCGGAGGGGACGCTTTCGCCGGTGAGGGCGGCCTCCTCAATTTGCAGGGAGGCACAGGCCAGCAGCCGCCCGTCGGCGGGGACGGCGTCTCCGGCCTCCAGCAGTACCACATCGCCGGGCACCAGGCGGCTGCTCTCCAGCTCCGCCACAGCGCCGTCCCGGAGGACCTTGCTGGTGGCGGCGGTCATGGTTTGCAGGGCCTCGATAGCAGCCTCCGCCTTGCTCTCCTGGATAACGCCCAGGACGGCGTTCAGCAGCACCACCGCCAGGATGATGAGCACCTCGGTGAAGGGCTCATGGGACAGGTAGTTGGTGACGGCGGATACGGCGGCGGCGGCCATCAGGATCAGCAGCATGGGGTCCCGCAGCTGCTGCAGAAACCGCTGGAGCAGGGTGGCCTTGGGGGCCTCCCGCAGGCGGTTGGGGCCGTATTCCGCCAGACGGCCATCCGCCTGGGCGGCGGACAGGCCCTCCGGTCCGCTTTGCAGGTCCGACAGAACCTGATCGGCGGTCTGGGCATATTCCTTGTGCATACGATCACTCCTCTTAATGATTCTGCCCACCTGGGGAAATAAAAAGACTCATGCACAGGCCAAAGCCTATGCATGAGTCTCATTCTTTCAAAGCAGTCCGGGCGCGGGCGCGCCGTTCTGACGAAGCTGCCTAACCCCGAAGCCGGGGTGGAATTACTCCCTCACGGTGGTATCAATTGAAAGTATTATACCAGGCCCGCCGGCCCGCGTCAAGTAAAGCTTTTGTAAAAGAAACGCTGCGTCATACATATTTATATAATTTGAATAAATAAGAAACGAAAATGTGATTATTCCTATTGACAAAGTTGCTTTATTTGATATAATAGTATCCGACAGCCGATATATCGGTTTTGATATCGCAGGAGACCAAGAAGCCCTAATAGAGATGAAAATGGAGGAAGGAGCAATGAAAGCAAAACGTGTTTGGACGGTGTGCCTGGCGGTTCTGACCCTGCTGGCACTGCTGGCAGGATGCGGGAAGCAGGCGCAGGTCCAGCCGGATCCGTCTCCCGAGCCCGATCCGGAGCCTGCGCTTTTTGACGGCTCGTTTGACCTGGTGCTGAAATCGGAGTATCAGGGGGATTTACCGGAGGTGAACTTCCGGCTGGCCACAGACGAGGATGGAAAACGTTACTTTTTCAGTGGTGGCTTCACCGAGCCGCACAGAAAGGTGGACGACATAACGCCCCTGGTATACGGAAAGCAGTATAGTATGCCGATTACCAATCTGGAAGTTCTGACAGGAGTTGCGGATCAGCCTGGATTCCAGGGGATCTGGGCCATCTTTGGGGCGGGCGGCCAGGAGTGCGGCCGGGTGTTTATCCCGGAGGACCAGCTGCACGGCGGCACCGTCCGGGTGGTGCTGGACAGCTCCGGCAGTGTAGTAAGCGAAGCAGCTGCCTCGTGACGCGATAAAAAAGCAAGGCGGCGCCTGCGGGCGCCGCCTCAGCTTGTCAAAAATCCTTTTTGACAAGCTGAAAAGCATTTT
>OMNT01002673.1_pt1 | contig 13876 bp, 12 predicted proteins | sample 1672551 | NCBI WGS metagenome assembly OMNT01 (sample SAMEA3136698, study PRJEB25190) | human gut metagenome
CGCTCCGGCTCCTCGACGCCTGCCAGCCGCTCCATAAAGTGCTGCTGGGCGTTGACACGGATAAAGTGCATCCCGGAATCCCGGAAGGCAGCCTCGACCTCGTCACCCTCGTTTTTGCGCAGCAGGCCGTGGTCGACAAAGATGCACGTCAGCCGATCGCCGACGGCCTTCGCCAGCAGCGCCGCCGCGACAGAGGAATCGACACCGCCGGACAGCGCCAGCAGGACCTTCCCGTCGCCGACCTTCTCCCGCACATCCGCGATGGCCGTTTTCATATAATTGCGCATCGTCCAGGTATGGTCGCACTGGCAGACCGCATAGAGGAAATTGCGCAGCATCTCCTGCCCGTGGACCGTATGATTGACCTCCGGATGGAACTGCACGCCGTAGAACCCCCGGCTCTCGTCGGCGATAGCCGCCGTGGGGCAGGCGTCCGTATGGGCGACAAGCTGGAAGCCATCCGGTACCTGGGCCAGGTAATCGCCGTGGCTCATCCAGGTGATGCTCTCCGCCGGCAGACCGGCAAAGAGCTTGCAGCTTTCCGAAAAATAGGTGTTCGTCTTGCCAAATTCCCGCGCCGTCGCTTCCGACGCGGCGGTCACACAGCCGCCCAGGGTCTGCGCCATAAGCTGGCAGCCGTAGCAGATGCCCAAAATCGGCAGTCCCAAGGCAAAAATCTCCGGGTCGACCTGGGGGGAATCCGCCGCATAGACGCTGTGCGGCCCGCCGGTGAAGATAATCCCCTTGGGCGCAAACGCCCGGATCTCTGCCAGCGGCATTGTGTAAGGCTTGACCTCACAATATACGTTACATTCACGCACACGGCGGGCAATCAACTGGTTATACTGGCCGCCGAAGTCCAGGATCAAAATCTTATCCATCGTAAATCAATCATCCTCACGGAAGACAAAGCCGTTCTCATCGGCCTTGTCAATGATGGCCAGGGACTTGATGGGTATCCCCGCCTCGCGCAGCTTGTCGCCGCCGTGCTGGAAGCCCTTTTCAATGGCGATGGCAATACCCTTGAGCTCCGCACCGGCTTCCTTGACGATGTCGCACAGGCCGCGCATCGCTTCGCCGTTGGCCATAAAGTCGTCCACGATCAGAACCTTGTCAGTGGATTTGATCCAATCCTTCGAGGCGATCAGGGTGACCTTCTTCTGATAGGTGTAGGAATAAATATCGCTCTGATACAGGCCGCCTTCGATATTATCGCTCTTGGCCTTCTTCGCAAAGACCATCGGCACGCCAAAGCGCAGCGCGCAGATCGAGGCCAGGGCGATCCCGCTGGCTTCCGCCGTCAGGATCAGGGTAATCTCCTTCGGGTCAAAATACTTTGCAAATTCGTCGGCGATCTGCTCCATAAAGGCCACATCGACCCGGTGATTCAGGAAGCCGTCGACCTTGATGATATTACCAGGCAAGACTTTGCCTTCTTTGATGATTCTCTCCTTTAGTGCCTGCATATTTCTGCCATCCTTTCCATTTTTGTGGTTGATTTCCTGCCAATTGTCAGTATAATAAAAAGTGGGATATAAGTAAAATAGCTTTCGTTAATACTCGTTATAAGTATGACTAATTTTTGGAGGTGCGCATGACTGCTAAGCTGGAATTGTACCGCGTATTTAAGACCGTCGCCGAGGCGGGGAATATCTCCGCCGCCGCCCAGAGCCTGTATATCTCCCAGTCCGCCATCAGCCAGTCAATCAAGCAGCTGGAGAATCAGCTGGGCGTCCGGCTGTTTTTACGGACACCGCGGGGTGTCAACCTGACAGAAGAAGGGCGGATGCTTTACCAATATGTCAACCGCGCCATCACGACGATTGAAAACGGCGAGGAGCGCCTGGCCCAGATGCAGCACCTGCTGCGGGGCCGCCTGGCCATCGGCGCCAGCGATACCGTCACAAAGCGCTTTTTGCTCCCCGTCCTGCAAGAATTCCACCGGGACTTCCCCGCGCTGAAAATTCAGATCATCAACGGTACCAGCTCCATGGTCCTTGAAGCGCTGCGGGGCGGGACGGTCGACCTAGCCTTTGCCACCTCCCCCATCGACGAGACGGAGTACGACGCCACCCCCTGCTTTGACAACCATTATATCTTCGTCGCCTCGCCGGACTATGGCTGCGATTTCAGCCACGCCTACAGCCTGCAGGAGTTGACCCAGTTCCCGCTGATCCTGCTGGAGCGCAAAGCCAGCTCCCGGCGCTTCCTGGAGAATTTCTTCCTGGAGCATGGCCTGAAGCTGCAGCCCGAGATTGAGCTCGGCTCCCACAACCTGCTCATCGCACTGGCCCGTATCGGCCTGGGCGTCGCCGGGGTGACGGAGGAATTTGCCCAGTCGGGCCTGATTCGCGGCGTCATCTGCCCGCTGCGGCTGAAAGAGGAGATTCCGACGCGCTATGTCGCCATGTGTACCTTAAAAAAGGTCCAGCCCAGCGCGGCCACGCTGAAATTTATGGAATACATCCAGGATTATCTGCGTAAATCGCCGCACTGAGCCAACCATCTGATTCACCGCAGCCGCCCGCATTTCCCGCGCGCCGCTACTATGCTCCTATTATCGCACACTTTTTCCCCTTTTGCAAGACCAAACCCAGCACCATGTGCCATTTTCCGCGCTGGGTTTTCATTGCGATTCTTTAAAACGTACACGAAAGCGCATCTGCCGCGGCGGGCGCGCTTTCGTGTACGTTTCGTTTTGCTTGTACTACTGGGCCTCCTGTGGGAACAGGCACGCGATGGCGCTGGCGGCAGCGGCCTGTTCGGCACGCTTTTTGCTGCTGCCCTTGCCCGTCCCCACCGGGCGGCCGTTGAGCTCCACCTGCATGACAAATTGCTTGTCATGGTCCGGACCGGATTCCTTCACCAGCGTATAGGCAAGATGCTGGTCCTTCTTCCGCTGCACCAGCTCCTGCAGGGCCGTCTTATAGTCCTGATTGCGCAGATGCTGCAGCGGTGGGACCTCGTCGAGGATCATCCGGTAGATTAGCGCCTTAGCCGCGGGATAGCCGCCGTCCAAATACGTTGCGGCAAAGACAGACTCTGTCGCATCTGCGATCATACTGGCCCGGTGGCGTCCGCCGCCGGTCTGCTCACCGTTGCCCAGTTGCAGATAATCCCCCAGCCCAATCCGCTCAGCGGCCCGGGCAAGATTCGTCTCGCAGACGAGATCGGCCCGCATCCGGGTCATCTCCCCCTCCGGGAGCGACGGCTCGTTGCGGTAGAGATAATCCGCCGTGACAAACCCCAGTACTGCGTCGCCCAAAAACTCCAGCCGCTCATTGCAGACGATGGCCGGGTCGCGTTGCTCGTTGGCGTAGCTGCTATGGGTCAGCGCCGTACGCAGCAGCTGCCGGTCGTGAAACCGGTAGCCCAATTTTTCCTCCAGCTCCATCAGCTTATCCATGCTCGCTCGCTCCTTGCTTTATTGCTCCTTCGGCAGCTGCATCGCCGCGATATTTTCGCTGATCTTCTCCGCCACGCCCTGCTCCACGACCTGCTTGGCCTGGGCAATGGCGCTCCGGATAGCCCGGGCCTTGGAAGAGCCGTGGGCCTTGATGACCGGCTTCGCGATGCCCAGCAGCATCGTCCCACCGGCTTCGTTATAATCCAGCCGCCCGCGCATGGCCTGCACACCGGGTTTGCAGAGCAGATAGCCCAGCTTGCTCCAAAGGTTCCGGGTGAACATGCCCTTCATCATGCGGGCCATATACATTGCCGTCCCCTCGATGCTCTTGAGGAGAATATTGCCGGAAAACCCGTCCGCCACGACGACGTCCACGACACCCAGGGGGACATCTCTTGCCTCGACATTGCCCGCGAAGTGCAAAAGCCCCTGCGCGTCCGCCTCCTGCAGCAGGCGATACGCCTCCAGCTGCAGCGGCGTGCCCTTGGTATCCTCCGCGCCGATGTTCAAAAGGCCGACCTTGGGCTTGGGCTTTCCCAGGACGTATTTTGCATAGATCGAACCCATATAGGCAAACTGCAGCAGATACTCCGGCATACACTCGGCATTGGCGCCGCAGTCGATGAGGACCGTCCCGCCGTTGTCGTTCGGCAGAACCGGACCCAGTGCCGCCCGCCGGATGCCCTTAACCCGCCGCACCATCAGCGTCGCCGCCGTCAGCAGTGCGCCGGTGGACCCGGCGGAGACCATCGCGTCATAGCCGCCGTCGTGAAGCATCTTCAGTCCGATGAGCATGGAAGAATTCTTCCGCTGGTGCATGACCGTCGAAGGATTGTCATGCATATCCACAACGTCGTCCGCGTGGGCGATTTCCACCCCGGCGGGCAGCGTCTCGATCCCCCGGGCCTTCAGGCACTTGAGGATCTCCTCGCCGCGCCCCACTAGGGTGATCTCCACATTCAGCTCCTTTGCCGCGTCCAGCGCTCCCAGGACGATTTCATCCGGCGCGTAGTCGCCGCCCATGGCATCGACAATAATTCGCATCGTCGGGACCTCCTATTTCTCAGATTCCAGTTTCCAGCAGCACATCCAGCGTTTCCAGCGCCCGCTGGGCAATGGCCAGGTTTTTATTGGCCTTGCCCTTGACCCGGTAGCCTAGGGGCTCCAGAATGCCGAAGTTGATATTCATCGGCTGGAAATTTTTCACGCTCGGGTCGCTGATATAATAGCCCAGCGCGCCGATGGCTGTTTTTTGCGTAAAGTCCGGCACAGGCTTGCCCTGCAGCCGGGCCGCCAGGGTCACCGCCGCCAGATAGCCGGAGGCGGTGGACTCCACATAGCCCTCCACGCCGGTCATCTGCCCGGCGAAGGCCGTCAGCGGGTCCCGCCGGTCGGCGTAGCCACGGTCCAGCAGCTGGGGCGAATTTAAGAAGGTATTCCGGTGCATGACGCCGTAGCGGACAAATTCCGCATTGGCCAGCGCCGGGATCATGGAAAAGACCCGCTTCTGCTCCCCGAACCGCAGATGGGTCTGGAAGCCGACCATATTATAGACCGTCCCGGCGGCATTGTCCTTCCGCAGCTGGACGACGGCATAGGGCTCCCGTCCCGTGGCCGGGTCCGCCAGGCCGACGGGCTTGAGCGGGCCGTAGCGCAGCGTATCCAGTCCCCGCCGGGCCATGACCTCCACCGGCATACAGCCTTCAAAGACCAGCTTGTCCTCAAATCCGTGGACCGGCGCTTCCTCTGCGCTGACCAGCTCCTGCACAAATTGCCGGTAGACCTCCTCCGGCAGGGCGCAGTTGATATAATCCGGCGTCCCCCGGTCGTAGCGGGAGGCAAACCAGGCCTTTGTCATATCAATGCTCTCCGCCGTGACCAGCGGCGCAGCTGCGTCGAAGAAGTTCAGATACTCTCCCTGTCCAAAATACGCCGTGATGGCGTTAGACAACGCGTCAGACGTCAGCGGCCCCGTCGCGATGATCACCGGCGGCGCCGGGACCTCGGTCACTTCGCCGGAATAAACGGTGATATTCGGGTGATTGCGGATCTTCTCCGTCACCAGCCCGGAAAAGCCGTAGCGGTCGACTGCCAGGCAGCCGCCAGCCTCGACCCGCGTCGCCTCGGCGCACGTCAGGATCAGGCTCCCGGCCCGGCGCAGCTCCTCTTTCAAAAGGCCCACGGCGTTTTCCAGCCGGTCGCCCCGGAAGGAGTTGGAGCACACCAGCTCCGCAAAATCCGGGCTGTGATGTGCCGGGGTCATCGCGCTGGGCTTCATCTCATACAGCGCCACAGAAAAGCCCCGCTGGGCCAGCTGCCAGGCGGCCTCGCAGCCCGCCAGGCCCGCGCCGATTACTTTGATCGTCTCCATGCTCACTCCTGTTTTTTCTTCGCCTGCGCCGCCTTCGGCTTTCCCTTGGCAGCGGGCTTCTTGGCGGCTTTCGTCGCGGGCTTTTTCGCCGTCTTAGCCGCGGACTTTGCCGCGGTCTTTTCGGCGGCCTTGGCAGTCTCTGCTGTCTTGGCGGCCTCGTCCGCCGTCGTATCCTGTTTCGGCTTGCGCTTATAGCCGCGTTTGTCCTCCGGCAGGAAATTCACGCATTTCTCGTTGATACAGAAGGGCTTCATATGCCCGCGGCCCGACTTTTTAAACAGCGTCTGCCCGCACTCCGGGCAATCCAGCTCTGTCGGCACGTCCCAGGACATAAAGCCGCATTCCACGCCCTTTTCGCAGGCGTAATAGACATAGCCCTTGGCCGATTTTCGTTTCAGCATCCCACTGCCGCACTTGGGGCAGCGGCCAGGCATATGCTCGACCAGCGGCTTCGTATTCTTGCACTCCGGATAGCCGGGGCAGGCTAAGAACCGGCCAAAGCGCCCGCTCTTGATGACCATCTTGCGCCCGCAGAGCTCGCAGACCTCGTCCGTCTCCTCCTCCGGGACCTTGATGCGCACGCCTTCCAGCGCCGCCTCGGCGTCGACCATCTCCTGGTGGAAGCCTGCGTAGAATTTCTCCAGAACTTCCTTCCAGCCTACTTTACCGGCTTCGACATCGTCCAGCTCATCTTCCATGTGGGCTGTAAATGCCACATCGACGACATCCTGGAAGCGCTCCTTCATCAGGTTTGTCACGACTTCACCCAGGGCCGTCGGCATCAGCCGCTTGTCCTTTTTGAGGACATATTCCCGGTCCTGGATCGTCGAGACGATGGCCGCGTACGTTGACGGGCGGCCGACGCCCTTCTCCTCCATCGCCTTGACCAGTGTCGCCTCGGTATACCGAGCGGGGGGCTGGGTAAAGTGCTGCTGCTTCTCCATTTTATCGGCGTTCAGCTGCTCACCCTCTGCCAACTCCGGCAGGGCCGCGCCCTTTTCCTCCTGCTCGTCGTCCTTGCCCTCTTCATAGACAGCGGTGAACCCGGCGAATTTCAGGCTCTGATGATTCGCGCGGAACAGATGCCCGGCGCACTCGGTCGTAATGGCCACGGCGTCGTAAAGGGCATTGCTCATCTGCGTGGCTACAAAGCGGCTCCAGATCAGCTTATAAAGCCGGTACTGGTCCCGCGACAGGCTCGCCTTGATGGACTCCGGGTCCAGCTGCACATTGCTGGGCCGGATGGCTTCGTGGGCGTCCTGGGCGGCGTTGCTCGTCTTGTACCGGCGAGGCGTGCCGTTATAATAGCGCGGGCCGTAGCGCTGGGTGATAAAGTCTCCCGCCGCTGCCAGTGCCTCTTCCGAAAGACGCAGCGAGTCGGTACGCATATAGGTGATCAGGCCGACGGTGCCGACATCCGCCACATCGACGCCTTCATACAGCTGCTGAGCCACAGCCATGGCCCACTTTGGCGTCATATTCAGCTTCCGCGACGCCTCCTGCTGGAGGGTCGAGGTGATAAACGGGGCAGGCGGTGTCCGCTTTTTCTCCGTCCGCTTGACACTCTGGACGGTAAAGGGCTTACCCTGGACATCGTCAATGATCTGCTGCACCTCTTGCTCCGAATGCAGCTCCCGCTTCTTATCCTCACCGTGATAGTGGCCGACAAACGTCCCCGGTTTTCCGATACGGGTAAACTGGGCGTCCAGCGTCCAGTACTCCTGGGGGAGGAACGCACGGATCTCCTCCTCCCGCTCCACAACAAGCCGCGTCGCCACGGACTGCACGCGCCCGGCAGACAGGCCCCGGCGGATCTTTTTCCACAGAAGCGGGCTGAGCTGATAACCGACAATCCGGTCCAGCAGCCGCCGCGCCTGCTGCGCGTCCACCAGTCGCTGGTCAATCTCCCGGGGATCCGCGATGGACTGGCGGACGACCTTCTGCGTGATCTCGTTAAAGGTCACGCGGCAGCTTTTGTCATCCGGCAGCTGCAGCAGCTCCTTCAAATGCCAGGAGATGGCCTCCCCCTCGCGGTCCGGGTCGGTTGCGAGATAGATCATGGACGCGCCCTTGGAAAGCTGCGTCAGCTCCTTAATAATTGCCTCCTTGCCCTTCATGGGCTGATAAATCGGCGTAAAATCATGGTCCAGATCAATGCCAAATTTGCTCTTCGGCAGATCCCGCAGATGGCCCATGCTTGCCTTGACCAGATAGTCCGGCCCCAAATATTTTCCAATGGTCTTCGCCTTAGACGGCGACTCCACGATAACCAGATTTGTTGCTTCCTTTGCCATGGAAGACCTCCGCATTTTTTCGAAGCGGCGAGCGCCGCTCGTTTTTACGTCGTTTTCGCCGCCAGACAAAATTGCCCGTCCGGCATACGGACGACGTAACCGCTGATCTGCAGCAGGGTCAGATCCGCAAGCAAATCCTGCGGCGCAAGGCCCAGCGTCTGGGCCAGCACCTCTGGCACCTGCGGGCCATCCTGCAGCGCCAGGACAATCTTCTGCTGCCCGGCGTCCAGCTCCTGCAAAATCATATTGACGTCAATATAATCCCTGGAAGGCTCGTTGTCAACGTCTATTTTGTCCTTTTCCGGGGCAAATGCCGCAGTTTTTGTTATTTTTTTCGGCGAAGCCGCCTCATCCGGGTGCAATCCGATGGGGTGCAGCCCGCTCTCCTGCCAGACGATCCGGTACTGCTGGGCGTAGCTTGCAAGGATCTGCGTGCCATCCTCCACCAGGGCCGCGCCGTCACGAATCAGCTGATGCGGCCCGGCGCTCCCCGCCGCGTCCACACTGCCGGGCAGTGCAAACACATCCCTGCCCTGCTCGGCGGCATACCGGGCAGTGATCATCGCGCCGCTTCTGGCAGGCGCTTCCATAACCGCGACGCCGTCACTGAGTCCGCTGATAAGCCGGTTTCTGCGGGGAAAATGCTCCCGCTTCGGCGGCGTGCCCGGTGGGTACGCACTGATCAGGCAGCCATAATGGCGAATATCTTCAAACAGCTCCGCATTCTGCGGCGGATAAAGCCGATCGATCCCGCCGCCTAGGACGCCGATCACCGGACCGCCGCCGGTCAGTGCGCCCTTCATCGCCACGGTGTCAATCCCCAGTGCGCAGCCGGAGACGACAATTGCGCCGCCCTTTGCCAGCTGGTAGCCGAAGCGCTTTGCGTGGAGCAGGCCATAATCCGTCGCATCCCGGGTTCCGACGACAGCGATACTGGGCCGGGTGTCCACTGGCGGCATAACGCCCTGATAATAGAGCACCACCGGTGCGTCATCAATGCTGCGCAGCTTTTGACTATAGAGCGTGTCGCTGCACGGCAGAATGCCAATGCCCTTCTCGGCGCAGTCGTCTAAAATGCGCCGGGCCGGTGTCAGGTCCCGTTCCAGCATCAGGTCGATCTGGTCCCGGCGCAGGCAATCCAGCGCCGCCAGCTCCACCCGGCTTGCATAGAACAAAAGCTCCGGCGTTCCGAAGGCCGCAAGCAGCTGCTGCTTCTTGCGGCTGCCCAGGCCAGGCAGGCTCGCCAGCCATACGAAGTATTGCAGCATCTTTCTCGCCTCACTGTCTCATCTGCCACATGACGATCGCCGCCGCAATGGCCGCATTGAGCGATTCGCAGCGCGGATGCATGGGAATGATCAGCTGCCGCTGCGCCGCCTGCAAAAACGCCGCGCTGACGCCGCGCCCCTCGCTGCCGATGACGACGGCGCATTCCGCCGGGTTCCCCTGTCGGATATCCACCGCCTGGTGGCTCAGCGCCGTCACCGCCAGCGGAATCTTCTGCGCCCGGCAGGCGTCCAAGACCGCCTGGGGCTCCCCCATCTGGGGTGGTGTCCGGAAAATCGCGCCCATGCTTGCCCGGACCGTCTTTGCACTGTACGGGTCTGCGCAGCCGCTGCTAAGAATCACGGGAATCTCCAGCGCGTCCGCCGTCCGCAGGATCGTGCCCAGATTGCCCGGGTCCTGCAAACCGTCCAGAATCAGGCAGCCCGGCGTGAGGGAAAGCGGGCGTGGCTCTGGCAGTCGCCCGACAAAGAGGACCCCCTGGGGCGCCTGCATCTGCGAGATCCACTGCATCACATCCGCCGGGACCCGGAGCTCCTCCAGCCCCGCCGGCAGCGGCGGCAGCGGCACATTGTCCGCCGCGACCACAAGCTCCAGCCCCGGCAGCCATTGCAGCGCCTCGGCAAAGAGCTTTGTCCCGTCGGCGACGAATTGGCCGCAGGCATACCGATATGACCGCGACGCCTGGAGCTTCCGCACATGCTGCAGCGCCGCATTATGGCGGCTGGTGACCCGCTTCATCGCTTCATCACCCGCGCCAGGTCTCTGACCGTGCCCAGGGCGACCAGTGTATCGCCCGCGGCGATTGCCGCATCCGCGCCTGGTGAGACCGTAAAGTCATCGCCCCGCCGCAGCGCGATGACAGAGACATGATACTTTGCCCGGATATCCAGTGCACGCAGCGTCTTTCCTGCCCACGAAGCCGGTGCGGCCAGTTCCGCAATGCTATACTCTTCTGAAAGGGCGATCTGCTCCAGCACATTGCCGGAGATTAGACTCTGGGCCAGCTTATCGCCCATCTCCTGCTCCGGGATGATGACCCGGTCCGCGCCCAGCTTGATTAGGGCGCGCTTATGCTCCCGGCTGCCCGCCTTGCAGACCACCTGCCCGATGCCCAACTCCTTGCAGAGCATTGTCACCAAAATACTGGCTGCCACATCACTGCCGATGGCAATAACCGCACAGTCCACATTCTGCACGCCCAGGCTCCGGAGAACGTCCTCCTCCCGCGCATCGGCGACGACAGCCCGGGTCACCCGGTCAGCCAACTGCGCAACCAGCTGCTGACTCTCGTCAATTGCCAGCACAGAATGCCCCAGGGTCATCAATTTCTCCGCTACAGCTGCGCCGAACCGGCCCAAGCCGATTACTGCAAATGTCTTCATTCGCCGTTATCCTCTCTTTATAATCCAGCTAAATTTTATCATCCGGATAAACCGGATTTTCGTCCGGTTGCATCCGGCGTGAGAGCTGCGTTATCCGATCATCATTTTTGCCGGGGCGTAGTGATAGCGATCCGCCGCATTGTCTCGCAGCAGGAAGCCGACGCCAAAGGTCATGATCCCAACCCGGCCAAAGAACATCAGAATAATCAAAATTGCCTGGCTCACGACGCCCAGCGTCGGGGTCAGCCCACAGGTCAGGCCAACCGTCCCCATCGCAGACGCCGTTTCAAAGGCTGCGTCCAAAAATGGCACGCCGTCCGCAATTGTAAGCACCATCGCGCCAAAAAACGCCGCACCGACCATGCACACCGCCGTTGCCATCGCGTTTAAAATCTGCTCCGGCGTAATCGTACGCCCAAAGACGCTGCAATACCGCTTGCCCCGCAGCGCCTGCAGCGCCGCCAGCAGCAAGATTGCAGCCGTTCCGACCTTCATACCGCCCGCCGTAGAGCCACTTGCGCCACCAATCAGCATACAAACGACGCTCAGCGCCTTAGCCCCCTGGGTCAGCCCGCTCTGGTCAAAGCCCGCGAAGCCCGCCGTACGCATCGTCACCGCTTCAAACAGTGCCATTAGGAGCTTCTGGCCCGCTGGCCGCAGCCCAAGCGTTGCCGGGTTTCGCCACTCCAGAGCGGCAAACGCGCCCCAGCTGACCAGAAGCAGCACCGCCGTCGCCACCAGGACCACACGGCTGTAGACCGTCAGTCGCCGGAACGAAAACCGGGCAGCAATACAATCAGCCCAAACGAAAAAGCCGATCCCGCCGCAGACGATCAGCGTCATCAAAACGCCGCAGACCGCCGGGTCCGCCCCGTACGGTGCGATGCTCGCCCCAGGGGCGATGCAGCCCAATAAATCAAATCCTGCGTTGCAAAAGGCGGAGACGGCGTGAAATACGCCCAGCCAGAGCGCGCGGCCCAAGGGCATCTGGGCAGAAAACCGCACCGCTAGCGCCAATGCGCCGCCCGCTTCCAAAATCGCCGTCACGCCCAGGACACGCCGCACCAGGCCGATGATTCCCTGCATATTGGAAAGGCCCAGCGCCGCCGCCAGCAGCATCCGGCTCTTGAGCCCGATCCTGCGCCGGAGCATCAAGAAAAAGACGCAGGCAATGGTCATGAAGCCTAAACCGCCTACCTGGATCAGCACCAGCAGCACCGCCTGGCCAAAACCACTCCATTGGGTGTAGGTATCGACCAGGGAAAGGCCCGTCACACAGGTCGCGGATGTGGCGGTGAACAGCGCCGTGCCAAAGCCGCAGCTATGCCCGTTTCGAGAAGCCACCGGCAAACACAGCAATGCGCTGCCCAGCAGAATCAGCGCCAGAAATACCAGCACAATATACCGCTCCGGCGACATTTTCTCCCCGCGTCGCTCCAACCGGCGGGCCAAGCGCCGCGCCAACGCGCGTGAACATTGCATCATAGTCGGCCTCCATCCAGCAGCAGGCACGCCCCAGCGGGGCCGCAAAACAGCGCCTGCAGCTGGCTATACTTATTTATAATATAGCACATTTCCGCTCCCATTTCAATACAAGCAGAGCGATTTCCCGCCCGATAGTCAAGACCACCGGCGAAGCCGGTGGCTTGCACTAGCCCTATAAGGGCCTGATACAGCCGCGTCTTAAGACGCACGAACGGTTCGCCAACCGCAATTTAATTACTGGCTGCCCCCTCCCGGGGGCGGCTTATTTTTTGCCTTTGTTTACCGGCTCACCCGTAAACGGGTCTGTAAATTCTTTGATACTTATCTGGTCACTTGCTATGTCCTCTTGAAGCTGGTTGCGCACATACTCCTTGATTGCCTTTTCATTGCGCCCCACTGTGTCCACATAATATCCCCTGCACCAGAAGTGCCGGTTTCCATACTTGTATTTGAGGTTGGCGTGTCTGTCGAAAATCATTAAACTGCTCTTTCCCTTGAGATACCCCATTATTTCCGACACACTATACTTCGGCGGAATCGCCACATATAAATGGATGTGGTCCGGCATTGCTGCCGCTTCTATGATCTCTACTCCCTTGCGTGCGCATAATGTCCTTATTATCTGTCCGATATCCGCCGATATCTGCTTATATATTACCTGTCTGCGGTACTTGGGCGTAAATACGATGTGATATTTGCAATTCCATTTTGTATGTGCTAAACTGTTGTTGTCCATTCGGATAACCTCCATTGATTTTGTTTCGTAGCGGTTGGCGAACCTGCTACTACTCTATCATTGGAGGTTCTTCTTTTCTACGCATAAGTTGAACTTTTTCCGTCTCACCCGCATAGCGGGTGGTTGTCTTTCTACGAACACAAAAAATGCAAGAGCAGCAATAACTGCTCTTGCATTTTCATTTTCCCTTCGCGTGCTTATTTTTCGCCTCCCAGCACGACCATATACTCTGGCTCCTCCGCCGTGACGGTCACGGTCGCTGCTAGTTGCCCGTCCCTTTCCAGCATATATGTCCCGGGTACTAACCCCTGAAAGCTGCAGCTGCTGCGATAATAACCGTTGTCCTCCGGCGCAAGCTCCGGCACAAAATGGAGGGCCGTACTCTCGACCACCTCCCCACGCCGCAGATTGAGCCAGCAAATCTCATATTGCCCACTCTCAAATTCCGCCTGGCTCAGCCAGCAAACCACCTGGATGCTGCAGCCCGGCTCATTTTCCAGATACAAGATCTCCCCATCTGTCCATCCATTGCCGCCCACCATACGCAGCGATGCATTCTGCGCCAGGCGAAAGCCGATCTGCGTACCGTCCTCGCGCTGCAGATAATAATCCCCCGGCGGCATGGCCATCGTCAGCGTTTCGCCGTCGTAAAACGTCAGATTCTGCATCCAATCACCTTGACTGGAATAGAGCACCGCCCGGCCTGTGCCCCGGACGCAGACCCGCCAGCATGGCTGCGTCGCTTCCGTCTGCACCGCCTGCTGCGCAGCCGAGGCCCTGGCCGCCACAGCAGGCAGCCGCAGCAGCAGCACCGAGACCAGCAGCGCCGCCGCCAACGCCAGCACCAAAAAGCCTGTCCGAATCAGATTCTTACTCATGTCGCGCCCTCCGTTTTGCTTTGTTGGACCCAGTTTA
>OMNT01002676.1_pt1 | contig 13870 bp, 12 predicted proteins | sample 1672551 | NCBI WGS metagenome assembly OMNT01 (sample SAMEA3136698, study PRJEB25190) | human gut metagenome
TTTAATATACAGTAATTCAGTATATTAAGTTTCTTATTTAATATTTAAAATTTCCATTCCCTTTTATTAACTCATTCCCTATTTCATTTCCTGAAATTTGACGTCCATTAAACGAACGTTTAAAAAACGCTTTTTGTTTGTAATCCGTTCGTTTATAGTCTCTTACCAGAAGGTAATGACGAACTGCAAAAAACTGTTGGCAAGAAGGGCACAATGCTTGCTGTATTTTACATAAGGTGCTCGCAAATGATTGGATACCAGGTATATATCGAGGGTTCAAAGCCCCAGAGGAACACTCTATTGTGAACAAAACAACGAAAATGGAAACGGATAACGAGGTTGAAGTCTGGCATGCCATGCGTGCCACATACCGCAGAGAGCTTGATGCGGTGCATCTTCTCGAGAAGGAGAACCTCGGCTGTTTTGTCCCCATGCAATATAAGGTAAGTATCCGTAAGGGTAAGAAAGTCCGTACTTTGGTTCCCGTCATCCGTAATCTGGTTTTTGTCCATGCACGTCCTTCCGACGTACAGCGTGTTAAGTCTCAAATTACTTATTTGCAATATATAACCGATACCCGCAGTGGTCAGAAGATAATTATTCCCGACCATGAGATGCAGCGCTTCATCGCCGTTGCCGGAACCTATAACGACCATTTACTTTATTTCCAGCCCGAAGAGTTGAATCTGTCGAAAGGAACTAGAGTCCGTATTACGGGTGGTGACTTTGCAGGTCAGGAGGGCGTTTTTCTGAAAGTAAAGGGTGCACGTGACCGCCGTGTGGTTATAGAGATACAAGGTGTCATTGCTGTTGCCATGGCCACTATCCATCCGGACCTTATAGAAGTTATCGGCTAATCTTTAATTTTTAATTTATAATTTTTAATTAATCATGTCTCTTTTAGAAGAAGCACTCCTCCTTCAGCGTGCCGCGCACGATCTGATGTATTTAGGTATGGACGGGAGTCCTATCTATAGTGATGACTTGTCGCGTCGTAATGGTGAGGTTTATCGTTTGACTACAACTTTATATAATTCCGGCACTTGGGGCACTACAGTGGAGGAACAGGCCAATGTGTGTCTCGCTCTTTTGATGGGGTACAGCGCCTCGTTTGTCGACCACGGTGAGAAACAGCAGCATGTGCAGGAGGTTCTGAACCGTTGTTGGGATATTCTGGATACTCTTCCCGCATCTTTGCTGAAGCTCCGTCTGCTCACTGCTTGTTATGGAGAGGTTTTCGATGAGCCTTTGGCAGATGAAGCTCACTCCATCATTGCCTCTTGGAATGCTACATTGCTGACTGCCGAACAGCAGGAAGCTGTTGATGAGTTTCAGAATGTGATGGAGAATCCTTATCCGTGGGAGGAAGTGGAATGAAAATGTGTAAATAGAATTTCTCCTTGAAGAAAATTATCTTTATGTGGATAAAACTGCAATACTCTATAAAGTAGCATTCAATTCCACTCTTTATTTTCTGAGCCGTTGAAAGAGAGTGATTATGATTTATGCCTTCTGATTGAGGAGGAAGTGACGACTTTCGCTTTTTTTGAATATCATCAGAAGTAAAAAATCGTTGTGGTGAAAATAGGGGTGAACTTTAGCAAAGGTATGCGTAATGTGGATAGATATATTGTGGAAGAATAACTAATATTTTATGCGCTGTACTTGGGGTGTTGGCCAGGTAATAATTTGTAATAATCTTTGTCCGAATCTTTAAAAAATAGAGCTGTCCATGGTGCGAAGTGGAGCTTTATCGATAACATATCCAACTCCGGTGTCACCTTTCTGGTAGGCTTGGTATTGGCCCGCCTCCTGCCGAATATGGTATTATGGCTATGATAGCTATTTTCATAGCTGTATCTAACTCAATTGTAGACAGTGGCTTCTCTAATGCACTGATACGGAAAGTACGTATTGATAGGGTAGACTACAATACGGTTTTCGTATTTAATCTGATAGTCAGCATTGTTTTATACATCTTTTTATATGTATCTGCCCCCGCTATCAGTCTGTTCTTTAAAGAATCGGTTCTGACAGATGTGTTGAGGGGTATAGGGCTGATTCTGATTGTTAATGCATTAGGTATCATTCCCCGTACCATATTGGTAAGAGGCATTGATTTTAAGACACAGACCAAAGTATCCATAATATCTTCTGTTTCAAGTGGATTGGTTGGCGTAGGCATGGCTATAATGGGTTTTGGAGTATGGAGTTTGGTGTGGCAACAGCTTTCCCGACAGATTCTGAATTCCTTGTTTCTTTGGATATTCTGTAAATGGATACCCCAATGGGAGTTCTCCATAAAAAGCTTCAAGGAGATGTTTGGTTTTGGTTATAAACTGTTGCTGTCCGGACTATTGGATACTCTTTACAAAAATATTTATTATGTAGTTATTGGTCGTTGCTACAGTCCTGCACAGTTAGGACAATATACTCGTGCAGAGCAGTTCAATACGATATTCTCCAGTAATCTGACCAGTATTGTCCAGCGCGTCAGTTATCCGGTACTTAGTTCCATTCAAGAAGAGCCGGAGCGCTTGCGCGAAGCTTATCGACAGATAATAAAGACTACAATGCTTGTGACATTCGCTTGTATGCTAGGACTTGCAGCTGTGGCTAAACCTTTGATTATAATTCTGATCGGTGAGAAATGGTTGACTGCTGTTTCTTTTCTGCAGATCATTTGTTTCAGCGGTATGCTTTATCCGCTTCATGCCATCAATCTGAATATCTTGCAGGTGAAAGGACGTTCGGACTTGTTTCTGAAACTGGAAATCATAAAGAAGACTATTGCAGTGTTTCCTATTCTGATAGGTATCTTTTATGGCATCGAATATATGCTGTGGGGCAGTGTCTTAACTTCTTTCATTGCTTATTTCTTAAATAGCCATTATTCTGCCGATTTGATATGCTATTCTACCATGGAACAAATCAAAGACATATTTCCGGTCTTTGCAGTTTCTTTGATAATTTCTACTATCATGTGGCTTTTTTCTTTATTGGATATATCTGTTTATATTCAGTTGCCCATTCAGATTATGGTTGGCCTGACATTGGCTTTTGCTGTTTACGAAAGATTAAAATTACCTGAATATCTCGAGGTAAAACGGCTTGGACTGTCTGCACTTCATAAAAAATAGAAATCAGTATATATTTTTATAATAATGGAAAAAAAAGTGATTACGGTTACTTCTCCACTACTTCCTTCGCTTGACGATTTCATTCCTTATTTACAAGATATTTGGAACCGTAAGTGGCTGACCAATAACGGTCATTATCATCAGGAACTGGAGAAAGCTTTGTGCGAATATTTAAAGGTACCTTATATCAGCCTTTTCACCAATGGTACTCTCCCTTTGATAGTAGCTTTGCAGGCATTACGAATTACCGGAGAAGTAATAACCACTCCGTATAGCTTTGTAGCTACTACCCATGCTTTGTGGTGGAATGGAATCAAGCCGGTATTTGTGGATATCGACCCGGAAACTTGTAACATTGATCCAGAGAAAATAGAAGCGGCAATTACCCCTAAAACAACGGCGATTATGCCGGTACATGTTTACGGCAAGCCTTGCGATACAGAGCGTATTCAGGCAATAGCAGATAAATATGGTTTAAAGGTTATTTATGATGCTGCTCATGCCTTTGGGGTAGAAGTGAATGGAAAGTCGGTATTGAATGCTGGGGATATGTCGACACTTAGTTTTCATGCTACTAAGGTGTATAATACTGTGGAGGGCGGGGCATTGATTTGTCACGATGAAAAGACCAAAAAGCGTATTGACTATCTGAAGAATTTTGGTTTTGCGGGAGAAACAGAGATTGTGGCTCCTGGTATTAATGGTAAGATGGATGAAGTTCGTGCTGCATTCGGCTTACTCAACTTGAAACAAGTAGATTTGGCTATTGAAGGTCGTCGCCAAGTGGCTGTACAATATCGTGAAGGTTTGAAAAATATACCTGGTATTAGTTTTATGGAAGATATACCTGGCGTTCGTCACAACTATTCTTACTTCCCCATATTCGTGGATGCTGAGAAATATGGCATGACACGCGATGAACTTTATTTTAAGATGAAGCAGCAAGGTGTGTTAGGTAGACGGTATTTTTATCCTTTGATAAGTGAGTTTTCGACATATAGAGGATTGGATTCAGCAATTCCTGAGAATTTGCCAGTGGCACGTAGGATTGCAAATAGTGTGATTTGTATACCTATGTATAGCGATTTAAATGATGATAATATTCAACGTGTACTTGATTGTATTTAAAAAAAATGAAACATTTATCGTTGTCGGATATAAAGGATTTTACTACTCCTTTTTACTTGTTTGATATTGATCATTTGAATAATCAAATATCATGTGTTAAAAATGCATTTAATAAATATTGGAATAACTATGCAATAGCTTACTCTGTCAAAACAAACTCATTACCATCTGTCTGCAAACAGATGTTGTCGTATGAAAATGTAATGGCAGAAGTCGTTTCTGAAGATGAATACGATTTGGTACGTAATATAGGGTTTGAATCTAATAATATTGTATGCAATGGTCCCGTTAAAAGGGATAATTGGCTGAATATGATAATTCATTCTCATTCGCTTCTTAATATTGATTCTAAATCAGAACTTTTATTTCTGCATGATTATGCATTAAGGCATCCTTCTGAAATCGTAAAGGTTGGCATTCGTATAAATAATAATATTGAAAATTTATTTCCTAATGCATCTACTGCTGGTGCAGATGGAAGTCGTTTTGGCTTTAGTTCTGAATCTGGTGAACTAAGTGCTGCGATTAATCTTTTGTCATCATGTAATAATATTAAAATTGTAGGTTTACACTTACATACGAGTACTAATCTTCGTTCTATCGAGATATATGAATATATTTGTGAACGTTTTTGTGATATTCAAACTCATTTTTGTTTAGATGATATTGAATATTTTGATGTGGGAGGAGGTTTTTATGGTGAAATATCTGAAAAACCGCAATGGAATGATTATATAAAAGCGATTTCATTAAAGTTGAAAAAAAATGGCTATTGTCCGGAAAAGATAAAACTGATTATAGAGCCAGGTGTTAGTCTTTTGTCTGGATGTTTTAGTTATTATACTCGAGTAATAGATGTAAAAGATACTGCACATATGCGATTTGTTCAGCTTGATGGAAGCAGACTTCATGTTGATCCGTGGATGCATAAAACGATACATAACTATTTCTATAGTATAGAGCATTCAAATAGTCTCTCTCAATCCATTCCTATACAAACATTAGTTGGAAATACTTGTCTTGAATATGATAAGTTTTTTACTCTTCTTGGTCATACAGAATTGAGCAAAAATGATTTAGTGCGTTTTGATAGAATTGGCGCCTATACAATAACATTATCCCCTCTCTTTATTACATGGTTTCCGAAGGTGTTTCAGATAAGTGGTAATAATATAGATACTGCCCGTGGACGTTGGACGACTAAAGAACTATTACAAAAATCAAATATTTAAATATAATGAATATACTTATAACAGCTATAGGTTCAATGTCTGCTTTGTGCGTTATAAATAAACTACATGAAGTTGGACATAAAATAATAGGTTGTGATATATATCCTAGGGAATGGCATTTTGAGGCTTCCCTTTGTGACATATTCAGGCAAGCTCCCTTTGCTACTAGCCCCAATGAATATATTTCTTTTTTAGTAAATTTAGCCAAATGTAATAATGTAAAATATATTATACCTTTGACTGATTTGGAAATAGATGTTATTAATCGTCACCGAGAAGTTTTTGAAAATAATGGTATGGTTCTTTGTATGCCATCGACCGAAGTATTGTCAATAGTGAGAGATAAATATGCATTATACAATTTCTTTTTAGATGATGCGTTCGTACCTTCCATTGAAAGTCATTTGAATGATATAGGAATATCAGATATTAAAATTCCCTGTGTTGCCAAACCGCGCTGTGGAAGAAGTAGCGAGGGATTGATGTATATTCATTCGCAGAATGAATTGAAGACATTGGGTGGGAAGCAAAATTATATCATTCAAGATTTTAAACCAGGCTCAATATTTACGGTTGATTATGTGAGGAATAATAAGTCTAATCGTGATTTTTTAGTTGGAAGAGAAGAATTGTTACGTACTAAAAATGGGGCAGGATTAACAGTTAGAATAGTAAATGATGAATCATTGTACGAATTGGTTTCCTATATTGGAAATAAATTGTGTATAAATGGATGTGTGAATATGGAATTTATAAAATCAGACAATAAATATTTTCTTATAGATATTAATCCTAGATTTTCAGCGGGAGTTGCATTCTCTTTATTAGCCGGTTATGATATGGTGAATAATCATTTAAATTGTTTTTCAGGAAAAGATATTATGCCCGGAGTTGCATTTAAGACAACTATTATGGTGAAAAAATATGTGGAACATATAATTAAATAATTTTAATATGGATAATTTTATAATTGTATTTGGAGCTACAGGGAATTTGGGTGCTTATATAACAAAAGATTTATTAGATAATGGTTATCAAGTTATTGCTGTGGGGCATAGAGAATCTGATAATGGCTTTTGGGAACAACGGGGAGTTCCTTATTATTCGGTAGATATTTGTAATAAAAAGGATTTTTTGCGGCTTCCTACGAAAAATGTTTATGCTGTAGTGCATTTTGCAGGGGTTTTACCGGCAAGAACAGAATATAATCCTACTGCTATGCTCGAGTCTTTTGTGATGGGAACTTTGAATATTTTAGATTACATGGTAGCTGTTGGGTGCAAAAAAATTATTTTTCCTCAAACTCCAGCGGACCTTTATTATCTACATAATTCTTCTTTACCTATTCCTGCTGATGCTCAAAGAAGTTTTCCTAAGACGGGGGATCATTCAGTATATACGATAGCCAAAAATGCAGCTATTGATTTGATTGAATTTTATCATTCAACTTATGGTATTTCTAGGTTCATACTTCGTTTCTTTACAATATATCAATATTATCCTAATCCTTATCATATTCAAAACGGTACTCGTAAAATGATGCCTTACCGTATATTAATTGACAAAGCTATAAAAGGTGAGAGCATAGAAGTTTGGGGAGATCCTAATCGTTCTAAAGAAATTACATATATAAAAGATTTTACTCAAGCTGTTCGAAAATGCATTGAAGTTCAAATAGAAGGTGGCATTTATAATATAGGATGTGGAAAGCCCGTGACACTAGAAGAACAAATTCAAGGTATTATTGATGTATTTTCTCCTAAAGAACACCCATCTAAAAAAGTATATTGTCCAGATAAACCAAATGCCCGATTGAATCATTTAGATATATTAAAATCTCAACGAGAACTAGGTTATGAGCCGCGGTATACTTATGTTGAAGCAATGAAGGATTTCTTGAAAGAGATGCGAGAAGAGCCTTTTGCAGAATTATGGGGTAAAAGAACGGATTTTGAATAGTAGAAAATGCTTATAGATAGAAGTCCTTTAGTAACAGTTCGTTGTACAGTCTTTAATCACGAACCTTATTTGCGTAAATGTTTAGATGGTTTTGTTATGCAACAAACGACTTTTCCTTTTGTCGTTATTGTACATGATGATGCATCTACGGATAAATCTGTTGTCATAATTGAAGAATACGCAGAAAAATATCCTCATATAATAAAACCCATATATGAACAAGAAAATCAGTATTCTAAACATGATGGCTCTTTGTGGCGTATTATGAATGAGGCTACAAAAGGAAAATATGTTGCACTTTGTGAAGGGGATGATTATTGGACAGATCCTATGAAATTACAAAAACAAGTAAATGCAATGGAGAGTGATCATTCGTTAGCAGGTTGTGCGCATCAATCTTTAGTTTTTTATGAGAATGGAACTCCATCCCATATGTTTCATCATGTGAAAAAACAGATTTTAAAAACTAAAGACTTATTGGATGTAAGACTTTTTCATACGGCGTCTTTCCTTTTTAAAAAAGAAGTACTTGATTATATTAAAGATTTCAATAGTAGTTTATATGCTGGAGATCGTTTTCTGTTTTTGGCTTGTTCGTTGAAAGGAAATATTTTATATATGCCAGATGTAATGTGTTGTTATAGGAAGAATGCAATGGGAGTTACTTCTAGAGTTTCTTATTCATTACATGTATTAGACCTAAAAGTTCCTGAATATTTTCATAATAAAGATTTGAAATTTCCTTATTACAGATATTTGGCATTTGTTCATAGAGCTATATTTTCAGAATCACTTGACATTTCCTTAAAGAAATATATATATCATTTTACTTTATTTGTGAAATATTCTTTTTCTTATTTTCCTAAGAATCTGAAAGATATCTATAAGGCTTTATATGTTTCTTTCTGGTGGTTGACAAAGGGACAAAAGTATAGAATCAAATGATTGCTATAATTTTTCTTATTCTATTCTTAATTCAGATTTTGATATCTAATAGGCTTATAATTGATTCTTTTTCAAGAAAAATAAGTTTCATATATTTATTGTGGTGGGGAACTGCTATTGTTATTTCTACTTTTGATCCAGCTGAACTATATTCTGTGTCAATGAAAACATATATGTTATTATTGATCAATGTTTGGGCGTTTAATTGGGGATTTCTTTGTTTTGGAAAAATAAAAAAAATACGATTGAAGGTTACAACAGATAATAGTTTTTATAATCTGGTTATTGGCAATAATAAGATGATATTACTTCTTATGTTGGCATGTATTGTTACTTATTATTACGCAATGAAGTTTGCTCTAATTATTGAACTATATGGAGCGGGCGAAGGTCGGATGATGAGATTTGAGGCTGGTGAACTTTTTACGAGTAATTTAGAAGTATATCTATATGATTTTCTAATAAAACCTTTTACACAGTTTGTTATGCTAATTGTAGCGTGTATGCTACTTTCTAAGATTAAACGTATAATTCTGTTGCTATCGGTGCTTTTTCTGTTTTTATACGCATCTGTTGGTAATGGGCGTGGGGGATTGATTGTTTTTCTATTTTATTGTTTTATCATTTATTATTTAAGAAGAGAATTGTACTATATCAATTTGTTAGCCAGCAAAAGGAAAAAATGGAATTTTGGTGTAGTTTCTTTTGTATGCTTGTTCGTTGGCGTTGGAATAATAGTTGTGGTTATTTCATATATGACAGCTCAAAGAATGGGATTTGATACATTTAGTACTGAGGTCGTAAAAATAGGTTTTGAAGAACTAAAAAGTCAGGCCGTATGGTATTTTTTAGGTCCATTTAGAGCTTTAGACTATTCATTTAGAGCTAATTATGAATCGATAACCGGGTTTTGGTATGGAAGGGCAACAATGGGTGGAATTGATAATTTATTAAAACTTGTAATCCATTATTTAGGAGGAAGTTATACCATTGCTCATGATGAAATAGGTCATCTTTTGCAAAATTCAAAAATTTCAGTTGGGAATGGAATCATCTTTAATTATGCATACACTAATATAATATTTCATTATTTGGATTTTGGTTACGTTGGCGTTCTTTTATTCCCATTTTTATATGGCTTTATCGTACGATATAGTATTTATAAATTTACTCAAAAACCAACATTACTGACTCTTGGTATTATGATATATTTGGTCTATATATCAATGTTCAATATTTTTTCGTGGGAATTTCAGAAGCCTTCCTCAATTATTTATGTTTTGTTGTTGCTATTTTTTCAATATGTTTATTCTCATAAATTCGTAATATTAAAATTAAATGGAAAAAAAAAGGGTTTATGTCGGCATGAGTGCTGATATTATTCATCCAGGTCATTTGAATATCATTCATGAGGCTTCAAAATTGGGGCATGTAACGGTTGGTGTATTAACAGATTCAGCTATTGCCAGTTACAAGCGTTTGCCTTACTTGAATTTTGATCAGCGCTCATTGATAGTTCTGAATTTGAAGGGTGTTGATGAAGTAATACCTCAAACTACTCTTGATTATGTTCCGAATTTGGAATTGATTAGGCCTGACTTTGTAGTACATGGTGATGACTGGAAAGAGGGTATTCAACAAGAAACTCGCCAGCGTGTGATTGATACTATCTCTAAATGGGGTGGAAAAGTGATAGATGTTCCTTATACGAAAGGTATTTCTTCCACTTTATTGAATACTAGGTTGAAGGAAATAGGAACCACTCCCGAAATTCGTTTGAAGCGACTTAAACGCTTAATTGCTGCTAAAAGTATTGTTCGTATCTGTGAATCTCATAGTGGGTTAACAGGTTTGATAATAGAAAATACCAGTGTAGAAGTCAACGGAGTTAAGCGTGAATTTGATGGGATGTGGTCCAGTAGTCTTACTGATTCGACTTCTAAAGGTAAGCCTGATATTGAAGCCGTTGACTTGACAACTCGTCTTCATGATTTGAATGATGCTTTGGAGTGTACTACCAAACCAGTAATTTTTGATGGTGATACAGGTGGTAAAATAGAACATTTTGTATTTACTGTTCGCACGCTGGAACGTTTAGGGATATCAGCTGTTATTATCGAGGATAAAATAGGTCTGAAGAAGAACTCGCTTTTTGGAACAGACGCTGTTCAGACCCAGGATACAATTGAAGGGTTTTGTGATAAAATTCAAGCGGGTAAACGTGCTCAGATAACGGATGATTTTATGATAATAGCTCGTATTGAAAGTTTTATTGCTGGAAAAGGTTTAGATGATGCTTTAGGACGTGCATTAGCATATATTAAAGCAGGTGCGGATGGGATTATGATCCATAGCAAAGATAAGTCTGGTGAGGATATAAAGAACTTCTGTCTTGCTTTACGCAAAATACATAAATCCATTCCGATAGTGGTTGTTCCAACTACTTATAACCATATATCAGAAGATGAATTGGCTTCTTGGGGAGTAAATGTTGTAATATATGCAAATCATATGCTTAGAAGTGCATATCCCGCTATGCTTAATACGGCGAAGTCCATTCTTGCCAATGCACGCTCTTATGAAGCCAATGACTTATGCATGCCTATTAAAGAAATTCTGGAATTGATTCCAGGGACTAAGTAAATAGACTCTTTAAAATTAAATTCTTATTATTATGATTTCTCCTAATATTTTTGTAGACTCTCTTGGCGCTATGCAGATGGATTTTTTTACTGGAGTTCCCGATTCTTTATTGAAGAATATATGTGCATATTTAACAGATCACCTTGCTTCTGAACATAACATTATTGCCGCTAATGAAGGTGCTGCTATAGGTTTGGCTACAGGATATTATTTGGCTACGAGGAAAATTCCAGTTGTTTATATGCAGAATTCAGGTCTTGGAAATGCAGTAAATCCTTTAATGTCATTGACGGATAAAGAAGTTTATAATATTCCATTGTTATTGCTAATTGGTTGGCGTGGTGAACCTGGTGTGAAAGATGAGCCACAACATATTAAGCAGGGAAAAGTCACACTTCCATTACTTGAGGCAATGGGTATCAGATATGCTGTTTTATCTCAAGATGAAAAGAAGTTTATATCTCAACTTAATGTTGCAAAATCTTACATGGATGAGACAAGAGAGCCTTTTGCTTTTGTAATTCAGAAAGACACTTTCTTAGAGTATAGTTCTGAAAATTGTGAAGATGAACGGTTGTCTTTGAAACGCGAAGCTGCTATTCATTTCATAGCAGCTTCATTAACAGAAAAAGATATTATAATATCGACAACAGGTATGATATCACGTGAATTATTTGAATATCGTGAATCTACTTCTTTAGAACATGAGAGAGATTTTTTGACTGTAGGTTCTATGGGGCACGCGTCGCAGATAGCATTGGGAATAGCTCTTAAAAAGAGAGACTGTAAAGTTTATTGCTTTGATGGAGATGGTTCCACTTTGATGCATATGGGTTCGTTAGCAATTGTCGGTTCTTTACATCCGGAAAACTATGTACACGTAGTCTTTAATAATGGCGCTCACGATTCTGTGGGGGGACAACCAACAGTCGCTTTAGATATTGATTTATGTAAAATTGCTCAAGCTTGTGGTTATGAAATAGTATTGTCTGTTTCTGATAACGAAGGTTTATGTGAAGCTCTTAAAAAGATACAGCAAATACGCGGCCCTATTTTGTTGGAAGTAAAGGTTCGAAAGGGAGCTCGTAAGAATTTGGGAAGACCAGCCAACACTCCTATACAAAATAAAGAGGCATTCATGCTTTTCTTAGATAATTTATAGAGTAATTATGGAACAGCGTTTTTTTTTAGGAGAGTCTTCTATAAAAGAATTGATTCCTATCTTGCAAGAATATACTCCTGATCATATATTTCTTGTAAGAGGAAAAAAGTCTTATGAGAAATGTGGTGCACAGGCTGTGTTAGAATCTGTTTTTGTTAAATTAGCTTGTGGCGTGACGGAATTCTTTGATTTTGAAGCAAATCCTAAAATTGAAGATATGGAAAAAGGACTTTCATTATTGAAAGAATATCCGACAAATATGATTATTGCTATAGGTGGAGGTAGTGTATTAGATATGGCAAAATTGCTTCGTTTTTTTTATTCCTATTCTGGTAATCCTACGGGGGGGGAGTTTGAAAAGAAGCGACAATTAATTCCATTAATAACACTTCCTACTACAGCTGGTACAGGTAGTGAAGCAACTCATTTTTCTGTTTTATATAAAGATAAAGTAAAATATTCAGTAGAACATGATGCTATTCTTCCGGATGTAGCGATTGTATATCCAAAATTTACTTATGGAAATTCAAAATATCTAACATCTTGTACAGGCTTTGATGCTCTAGCGCAGGCGATAGAAGCTTATTGGAATGTGAATGCTACGGAAGAGTCGGATAAATATGCGGCGAAAGCAATTAAACTCTTATGGCCTAATTTGCCATTGGTTGTAAATTCTCCTACAGCGGAGGCTAGGAATAAGGTTTCGGAAGGCTCTTATTGGGCTGGTCGTGCAATTAATATAACTAAGACTACAGCTCCACATGCTTTTTCGTATTCATTTACAACTGATTATGGATATCCGCATGGACATGCAGTAGCATTAACATTTCCCTTTTTTATGAGATATAATATTGGAAATTCGGATATCTTATTGAATCCTAATATAAATCCTTACTTATATAAGATTAAAATGCAAAAAATGTTACAGTGGTTAAATATGGAATGCGTAGATGTTGCAATCGCTATGAAAGAGTATATAAGAAACTTGGGATTAGATATTGACATATCTCAAATTGACATATCGAAAATCGTATCTTCTGTTAATATTCAAAGATTAATAAACAATCCATATAAAGTTGAAGCGATATGTCTAGAGGAATAAGTGAAAAGGAGCAACGATGGTTGTTAGTATTATCACAAGTTATTGAAGTTCTTGATAAAAATAATTTATTATATTTTATTGATACTGGTACTCTTTTAGGAGCTGTTAGAGATAAAAGGTTTATTCCTTGGGATAATGATATTGATTTAGCAGTTATTGGAGGAGATACATCTACTACTAATTTGCTTAAAGTGTCAAAATTGTTATATGCTTTAGGCTTTTACGTCACTTTGACAAAGAAAGAAATTGCTATCTGTTCTAGAGACGGGGTAAATTTAGGAATTAAATTATATAAAAAGCAAGCAAGTCATTATGAAGCATGTATGGGAAAAGTTTATAGACATAGACTATTTTATTCTATAAATTTATACCTCTCTGGAGAGGTCCTGTATAAAAAAGGCTTTTCTTTTAAGTATAAAGCTATCTCACTCTTTGTGAAGTTTAGTCAAGTCTTTAAGTTAAAATTGTCTTGTATTTGGCAAATGAAGTTATTGTTTTGGGCTAAGTATGATGAAAAGACGGTGATTATTCCTTTTGAGTTTGTAGATGCAATTATTGA
>OMNT01002682.1_pt1 | contig 13848 bp, 9 predicted proteins | sample 1672551 | NCBI WGS metagenome assembly OMNT01 (sample SAMEA3136698, study PRJEB25190) | human gut metagenome
GCATCCTTCTCCGCACCCTTCAGCCTGCCATGCAGCAGAGCGCAGGGAATATCCTGCAGAAAATCACGCTTCAGCTCCTCGTATACTCTTTCTGCGCTATGCACAGCCAGAACATCGGATTCCTCAATCAGCGGGCAGACAACGTAAGCCTGCCGTCCTGCCTGCACCTGACGCACCAGACCGGCGTAAACCTCACGGCGGCGCTCGTCCGTATAACACAGCGTCCGCACCGGCTTGCGCTGCGGCGGACGTCCCTTCATTACGGAAATATCCAGATCGCCGTAAACAGTAAGAGCCAAGGTACGCGGAATCGGCGTTGCCGTCATTACCAGTACATCGGGAGCATTGGCCGACTTGTTGGACAGGCGTGCACGCTGCTCTACGCCGAAGCGGTGCTGCTCGTCCGTCACCGTCAGTGACAGATTGGCAAAGCGCACATCCTCCTCCAACAAAGCATGCGTACCCACAACCACGTCAACAAGGCCCAGCTCCAGATTCAGCAGCAGCTCGCGCCTTGCCTTGGCACGCATACCACCTGTCAGTAAAGCAATACGCACACCGTAAGGCTGCAAATATTGCTCCAGCGTTTCAAAATGCTGCGCCGCCAAAATTTCCGTTGGCACCATAATGCAGCCCTGATAACCGTTTTCCACCGCCTTAGCCAACGCCAGCGCACTGATAACCGTCTTGCCGCTGCCTACATCGCCCTGCAGAATGCGGTGCATAGGCTTTTTATCCTGCATATCCAGCGAAATCTCACGCCATGCCTGCTGCTGTGCCGCCGTCAGCTCAAAGGGCAGTCCCTGCATTACGTCTTTAACAAGCGCACCGTCTGCAGCGTGCTTAACACCCTCTCTGTTGTCATGGCTCTGCTGACGATAATACAGCAAGCCGCACTGCAGCAAAAACAGCTCCTCAAAAACAAAACGCTGCTTGGCACGTCGCAACGCTTCCCAGCTTTCCGGAAAGTGAATATTTTTCAGCGCCGTATAGCGGTCGGGCAAATTGTATTGGCTGATAACCTTCGCCGGTAAGCTTTCCGGCAAATCCTCTGCAGCCAGGCGCAGCGCCTCGCGCACCAAATCGTGATTGGCCGGGTTGCGATACTGCAAGAGGGCGCGCTGCATGGCCTTTTCATGGGGATTCTTGGGCACGTAGACCGGCTGCATATCGCGCGGGTCCAGGCCGGTGTAGTACATGCAGGTGCTCAGGGTGCCCGGGGTGGGATAGAAATCCTGCACCTGCTCCGGCTGATGGCCCGTATCGCGCAGATACTCCGCCAGCTCCACCGCATCCTTGAGCGTGCTCCCCGGATGACTGCTCATCAGGTAGGGCACCAGATACTGGTTGAGGCCGTACTTCCGGTTGACGGCGTTGTAGCGCTCCACAAACGCCTCGTAAACCTCCCGCCGTGGCTTGCCCATGCGGGCGAGCACATTCGGGCTGATATGCTCCGGCGCGACCTTCAGCTGGCCGCTCACATGATAACGGCACAGCTCGGTCAGAAACTGATCGCTTTTGTCGGCCATGAGATAATCATAGCGGATGCCGGAGCGGATGAACACCTTTTTCACGCCCGGAATGGCCCGCATTTTACGAAGCAGCGAAACAAGCTCGGTATGGCTTACGCGCATATGCTTACAGGGGGTCGGGTAAAGGCATTGCCGGTTTTTACAGGCGCCTTCCCGAAGCTGGCGGTCGCAGGCGGGCTGGCGGAAATTGGCCGTAGGGCCGCCCACATCGTGGATGTAGCCCTTAAAATCAGGGAAAGAAGCCAGAAGGCGCGCTTCCTTCAGCAGGGATTCCTCGCTTCGGGAGGAAACGATGCGCCCCTGATGAAAGGTGAGGGCGCAAAAGCTGCACGCCCCGAAGCAGCCGCGTACCGCACTGATGGAGAAGCGCACCTCCTGGAGCGCGGGCACGCCGCCCTGGGCGTCATACATCGGGTGGGCGAGACGGGTGAAGGGCAGGTCGTATACGCGGTCCAGCTCCAGACGCGTGAGCGGAAGCGCAGGCGGGTTCTGCACCAGATAGCGTTGCGCATCCTGCTGCTGGCACAGTGTGTGCCCACGCACGGGGTCCTGCTCCTGATATTCCAGCAGAAAGGCCCGGCAGTAGGCACCCTTGTCCGCGGTGATCTCGGCATGGGAGGGCAGCAGCAGCGCGTCTCTGGGAGGCTGCTTGGCCATGTAGCACACGCCGCGCAGACGGGGCAGCTCGTGCGCGGGCATACCCCGGCGCACCCAGTCACAGCAATCCAGAATGGTGTTTTCACCCATGCCGTAAAGCAGCAGCGTGGCGGCGCTATCCACCAGGACGCTGCGGCGTACCTTGTTGTCCCAGTAATCATAGTGCGAAAACCGGCGCAGCGAAGCCTCCACCCCACCGATGAGCACCGGTATGCCCGGATATGCTTCGTGGATGCGGTTGCAGTACACCGTGACCGCGCGGTCGGGACGCAGGCCGGCACGTCCGCCGGGGGCGTACACGTCGGTATTGCGCCGTTTGCGGGCTACGGTATAGTGGTTGACCATGCTGTCGATGACCCCGGAGGAAACCAGGAAACCCAGCTTTGGCCTTCCAAAGCGCTTGAACGCTTCCGCACTGTGATATTCCGGCAGGCAGAGCATCGCCACGCGGTAGCCTGCGGCCTCCAGCACCCGGCCGATGATGGCGTGACCGAAGGAGGGATGATCCACATATGCCTCGCCTACGGCGTAGACAAAATCGGGCGCATCCCATCCCCGTTGAGCAACCTCCTCAGGCGTAACGGGCAAAAAAGAGCCTGGCATCGCGGCGCACCTCCAGTGATTGAGATGCGACTATTATAGCATAGTTTGTGACGGATTGTCCGTCAAAGGGGAAAAATCAGCCATTGGGAGAAGATGCGTTTCGTGTCCCAGGTCAGGTCGGGCACCTCGGCGGGCTGGGCTTCCACGCCCTCGGAGGAAACCGCCAGGCACAGCTGGGGAAACAGCACGCACCACCAGTTTTGCCCCTGCCCGCTGCCCAGCGTTACCCGCAGAGCGCGGTAGTCTCCCTCCGGCAACGTGACCTGTCCGTAGGTTTTGGCCGGAAGCGTCAGCACCCCCGCCTCGGCGGTAACGGGCCCTGTAAATCCGTTTTCACGGGCACAGGCCAGCGCCGCTTCCTCCATCTGGGATACATGGGTCAAAAGCGTTTCGTACACTGTGTCCGCATCGGCCTGCGAGGCGTCCATCAGCATTTCGCCAAAGGCGGCGATCAGCGCATCACGCACGCACAGTTTGACGCGCTGGCTCTCTGCGTCGTCGCCGTCGGCCAGCACATGCAGGCGGATGATCTCACCACTTTCAAGCGCTTCCAGCAGGGAGCGTTCCTCCGGGGTATACGCCACGGTCGTACCCAATGAATGAAGGGGCCAGAGCAGCACCAATAAAAAAACCGCGGCGCAGACCAGCACCAGCGCTGCATTCAGCCACAGGGAACACCGCGGATGAAGCCTTCGGAGCATACGCATCCCTCCTGCCTATAGCCTGCCCGCGGCCAGCGTGAGGTATACGCGGCACAAAAACGACATTTCGGCGCCCAGCGGGTTGAATTTCCGGCAGAATGGTGTATGCTAAGCATGGGCCGTTTCCCAACGGCCAGCAAGGAGGATCGCAGATGTTCTATTGGGATTGGACCATGATTCTTGTCATTCCCGGCCTGCTTCTGGGGTTGTGGGCACAGATGCGGGTTTCATCCGCTTTCAGAAAGTACAGCGCCGTCCATGCCCGAAGCGGCATGAGCGCGGAGGATGTAGCCCGCTCCATGCTCAATCAGGCGGGCTGTGGAAATGTCAGCATACGCAGCGTTTCCGGCAATCTGACAGACCATTATGACCCGCGAAACAACACCCTGCGTCTGAGCGACGGGGTGTATGGCTCCAGCAGCGTGGCTGCTATCGGCATTGCGGCTCACGAATGTGGACACGCCATGCAGCAGCACGAAGGGTATGCGCCGCTTGTGCTGCGCAGCGCGCTGGTGCCGGTGGTCAACCTGGGCAGCAACCTCTATTTCCCCATCTTTCTGCTGGGATTGCTGTTCAGCTGGGAGCCGCTGATCTACGTGGGCATCGCCTGCTTTGCACTCACCCTGGTGTTTTCCCTGGTCACGCTGCCGGTGGAGTTCAATGCCAGCGGACGGGCGCTGCGCGTGCTGGATCAGCAGGGCTATTTAAGCTCCGAGGAAATGGACGGTGCGCGCGCCGTGCTGAACGCCGCGGCCATGACCTATGTGGCGGCCGCCATCAGCAGCCTATTGCAGCTGGTGCGTCTGCTCATCATCGCACGCAATCGCAGGGATTGACAAAAAGGAGGGCCACCGCCGTGGGAGAAACGTTTCGGGTCTCCGTGCGCGAGCTGGTGGCCTTTTCCTATTTTCCGCCCGATATTACGCCGGCGGAGGACGCCGAGCGCATGCTCGCCGGCGGACGGGCGCACCGGGCGCGGCAGGAAGGCGCAGGGGGCGAGAGGGAAAAGAGCATCCGTCACGCCTTTGCCTGCCTGGGGGCGGAAGTGACCGTCTATGGCCGCATGGACCTGTTTGAGGATGGCGATGTGCCCTTTGTTGAGGAGATTAAGCTCAGCGCGCAGGCACACCCGGAGCCGCTGGCGGAGCACTGGGCTCAGGCGGTGTGCTACGGCGCGATGCTTTCCAAGGAAAAGCCCTGCGAACGGGTACGGCTGTGCGTGTGCTATGTGGACGAGGCAGGCGAGGCGCTCTCGCGCCATGAGGAAACGCTGGACCGGGACGCTTTGGCAACTGCGCTTCAAAATCTGCTGGAGCCATGGACGGCCCGTGCCCTGCGCGAAAGCGCCTACCGCCGTGAGCGGGATGCGAGCCTTCGGGCCCTCGCTTTTCCCTATGAAACCTACCGAAAGGGCCAACATGAGCTGGCCGTACAGGTGTATACTGCCATCCGGCGCAAAAAGCGGCTGTTCGCCAGCCTGCCCACAGGGACGGGCAAGAGCGTGGCGGTTCTGTATCCCGCGCTGAAGGCTCTGGGAGAAGGGCTGACCGGCAAGGTACTGTATCTCACGGCCCGCAACACCGCGCGGCAGAGTCCCGTCCACGCACTGGAGCGCATGTACCGGCAGGGCCTGCGCGCCCGCTGCACCGTGCTCACCGCCAAGGAAAAGCTCTGCCCCGCGCCTACGCGCTGCCATCCGGACTTCTGTCCGCGCGCCAGGGGGCACTATCTGCGCCAGGGCGATGCGGTGGACGAGCTGCTGGCCTGCCGGGACGCGGTCTGGACCGACGAGCGCATCCTGCAGGCGGCGGACCGGCATGACGTATGCCCCTTTGAGCTGGCCCTCACGCTGGTGGAACTGGCTGACGTGGTGCTGATGGATCTGAATTATGCCTTTGACCCTTTCGCACAGGTCAAGCGTCTGTTTCAGCACCGCCGGGACATGACCCTGCTGGTGGACGAGGCGCACCATGCCGTGGAGCGCGTGCGCGACAGCCTGTCCGGCGCGTTGAACAGCCGGGAGCTGGCCCACCTGCGCGCGCAGCATGGCAAGCGGGCGGGACGAAAAACACCGTATTACCGTGCCTTGACTGCGCTGATCCATGAGCTGCGCTCGCTGGGAGCGGAAGAAGCAGCCCCTTTTGAGCGCACGCTGGATGCGCTGCCGGAGGGCATTGCTCAAAAGGCGGAGGAGGTGCTCGCCCTCGCGCTTCAGCAGCTGGCAAAGGGCGAGGGCACGGAAGCGGCGGAAGCTGCGCGCATGCTGATGGGCTTTCGATATGCGGTGGCGCATCTGGATGAGGACTACGCCGTATTGCTGGAAGGGCGGGGCCGGGAGCGAACGCTTACCGTGTACTGCCTGCTGCCGGGCAGGGAGATTGCGCGTGTAACGCGCGGTCTGCAAGGTTCGGTTTTCTTTTCGGCCACGCTGACGCCGCTGTCCGCCATGAAGCGGCTGTTGGGCGGAGAGGAAGCGGATGCCTGCTTTGCACTTCCCTCACCGTTTGATCCGCACCATCTGGCGGTGGTGCGCAGGCGTGTGAATACCGGGTATGACCGGCGGGAACGCACGGCAAGACAGATTGCAGATGCGCTGTGCGAGCTGGTCGCGGCGCGTCCGGGCAACTATATCGCCTATTTTCCCAGCTATGCTTACCTGTCGCTGGTGCTGGACTGCCTGAAGGAAGATGCGGGCAGACTGCCGTCGCTGCTGGTGCAGCGCCGAGATATGGAAGGGGACGAACAGATCGCGTTTTTGGACGCGTTTGAAAAGCAAAAAGGCCCAAGGCTCGGCCTGTGCGTGCTGGGAGGGCTGTACAGCGAGGGCATTGATCTGCCCGGCGAACGCCTGATCGGCGCGGCGGTGATCGGCATGGGCCTGCCTGTGCCCAGCGCACGGCTGAATGCGGTGCGCAGCTGTTATCAGCGGCACTTTGGCGACGGATTCGCCTATGCGTGCCGCATTCCGGGCATACAGAAGGTGCTGCAGGCGGCCGGGCGGGTCGTCCGTTCCGAAAGCGATCGGGGAATCGTGCTGCTTATGGACGATCGCTACTATGACCCCGCCTATGTGGCGCTGCTGCCCGCGAGCTGGCAGCTGTACGACGAGGATATCGCCCTTGCTGCGCAAAGATTGGAGGAAACGGCATGCACAGAAGAGGGAGAAAGATGACCGTCCTTGCGCTGGCGTTGCTGCTGGTTCTGGGCGCAGGCGGCTGCACACCGCAAAAGAAAGGAAGCACCGGCATTCTCTACCGTGTGACCGGCGGAAAAAGCGACCTGTATCTGCTGGGCAGCATCCATGTGGGCAGCGAGGACATGTACCCCATGGGTCAGCATATTCTGGACGCAATGGAGGCGGCGGATGTGCTGGCCTTTGAGTGCGATACCGCAAGCGCGCAGGCGCAGGCCGCCTATCAGGAGCTGATGCGTTGTCCCGAAGGGGACACGCTGGAAAGCCGGGTGAGCGCGGATACCTACGCACTGGTCAGACAGGCGGCGCAAAAGGCGGGATACCGCATGGACAGCCTGAACGCGCTCAAGCCCTGGGCCGTGATGAGCATGCTCAATACGGAGGCGGTGGCCGCCACGCTGGAGGCGCGGGGCACCAAAGCGTCCGCCGCGTTGGGTGTGGAAGAGCAGATCCGCAAGCTCGGCGGCGGAAAGCCGGAGGCATGGCTGGAGGATACCCGCGCTGAACTTGAGGTGCTGGACGGCCTGAGCCAGGCGCTGCAGGAATCTCTGCTTCGCTCCACCTGCTGCGTGCTCCTCAACCCGGATAGTGCCACCGGCATGGACGCGGTCATCGACCAATGGCCCGATTGGTGGCGCATGGGCGACGCAGAAGCCTTTGCCCGGGCCTATCTGGACGGCATGGCCGCCGAACCCGATCAGGACCTGGCCAGGGAATACCACGCAGCACTGGTGACCGAGCGCAACATGCGCATGGCCCGGCAGATGGCCCAGTGGCTGGAGGGGGAGAATACCTGCTTTGTGACGCTGGGCCTGCTTCACCTGGTGCTAAGCGGAGACAGCGTTTTGAGCTGCCTTGAGGAGATGGGCTACACCGTGGAGCACATCCTGCCGGAGAATGTTTGAAAGCCGCCACCTTTTCCGCACGCGTTCGCCGCGCCGTCATACTGTATCAGTGAACGGCGCAAGGGACGCTGCCATGCGAAAGCCTCCCTGCGGCCGACGAACAAAGAAGGAGGCGTGCCAATGTCTTTTTACTCTTACAAAAACGCCAACCCCTGCTGCTGCCCCGGCACCATCACCAATGGCAGCGCGCTGGACGGACTGCAGGAAAAGGTATGCGTGCAGGTCAAGCGCGTATACGACAGCTGCTTGCAGCAGGAGCAGCTGGATGACAAGGAAGTGACCATCACCAGCTACGCCATGGTGGCTAACAACTGCTGCAACTGCTGCTGTGATGACGCCACCGAAACCGTGCCCCCCACCAGCCCGCCCGTGCCGCCCATCACGTTCGAAAGCTGCCGCTCCACCACTACGGAAGGTACCATCCGTAACCTTTCCGTGGAACGCCTGTGCGACCGTCCCTGCTTCGCCCGCGTGCGCTGCAAGATCGACGTGCCCATCGACATCCTGTTTGTGGATAGTCGCTGCGTAGAGTACATCGGCAAGGGCGTCATTACGGTGGATAAAGACGTCCTGCTGTCCATCCCCGACGAGTCCATCGTGCCTTACTCCCTGGAGAGCATGGTCAGCGCCATCTGCGTTGCCGGCACCTACGAGGGCAACAACAAGTTCAAGCTGACGGTTTGCGTGACGGTCATCCTCAAGGTCCTGGCCCAGGTGGAGATCCTCATCCCCTCCTACGGCTTCTGCCCCATTCCGCCCTGCGAGGAATTCGCGGAAAATGTGTGCGATGAATTTTTCTCGCTGCCTCTCTTCCCGCCCGCCTCGCTGTGCAACAACGACGACGTATGCCTGCGCAACAGGGCCTGCAACACGGGCTGCAACACGAGCTGCAATACCGGTTGCAACACGGGTTGCAATACTGGTTGCAATTGCTGCCGGTAACAGAATTTTTCCAAAAAACATTCTGCCCCTGGCGAAAGCCAGGGGCAGACCGCCGGCATAGAGGCTGCTTCCTCCCGAAAGCAGCCCCTATGCATAAGATAAGCAGGGAAAAAGGGAAACGAAACGCCCTGGCAATGCGTTTCATGTTCTGCACGGCGGCGGTGAGGAAGGACTGCTCGTACATGTTGCGGATTCCGAGCATGCGCGCATAGCGCAGGCCATGCAGCTCTTTGGCTTCTGAGAAAGATCGTTCCATGGTTTCCTTGCGCCAGGCGTAGATGCGTTTGCCGCTGCTTGTCTTCGTAAACGCGTCCGCCTGCTCCAATGCATCCTGCCATACATGGCGCGTCACCTGCCTTCTGCTGGATTTGGCCGAGAAGCATTTCGCCCGCCTGGGGCAGTCCCTGCATGTTTTGGGCTCGCTCCAGTACTCCCGATAGCCTTCCCGGTTGGTCGTGCGCCATGTCAGCTCGTGCCCTTGCGGACACAGGTAAACGTTTTTGATTGGATCATAGGTGAAACGGTATTTTCCGAAATAGTCCCCCTTGTGCGTATGCCTCCGATACCCTACTACCGGCTGTATCCCGGCTGCCGCAAGCTGGTGGCATACCGGCGCGTTGTGGTATCCCGCATCCAGTCCCATGTACTTCGGCTGCTTCCCCAGCCGCTTATCAATATCCTTTAGTATCTCTGCTATGGGTTCTACGTCGTTGACATTGGCCGGAGTGATCCGTACATTCACCACAATGTTGTGCTTGCTGTCCACGGTCCGGTGCTCGCTGTAATGAAAGCCGTCCGGCTTGCCTTCCTTGTGCAGCTGCCCGCTTTCCGGGTCGCTTTTGCTCTGCTGGACCTCTCGTGTCGGGGGCGGATCATCGTCATCCTTCTTGTCAAAGGGCTTCTTGCCCAGCTCCTTGCGGTCCCGCTCGATGGCCTCGTCCAGCTCTTCCAGATACGCTTTGGGCGTCCGCTCCACCACGACCGTCATCTTTTTGTGTTTGTTGGCTTTGGCCTTGACGTGGGTCGAATCCGTATACAGAATTGTTCCGCCCACCAATCCCTTTTCCATGGCCTGGCGCAGAATCTCATTGAAGATCTGCTCGGGAATGTCGTTATCCCGGAAACGGCGCTTCCGATTCACGCTCAGCGTTGTGGCGTCCGGCGCCTTCTCTGTCAGACTCAGCCCGCAAAACCATTTATATGCCATGTTATAGTTAATCTCTTCCTCCAGCCGCCGCTCCGAACGGATGCCGTAGAGATACCCCACAAACAGCATGCGGAACAACACCTCCGGCTCAATCGCCGGACGGCCCAGGTTGGCGCTGTACAGCGGCGCGTACAGCCTGCGGATGAATGAGAAGTCGATGCTTCGGTCGATTTTCCGCAACAGATGGTCCTGGGGGACGAGCTGTTCCAGAATCATCCGTTCCATTCTCTGCTACTTTTCGTGGATCTTGCGCAACATCCCGCTCTCTCCTGTTTTCTGCCTCTGTTTATTTCGACATGCTTATCCGTTTTTCCTTATATAAATTGACCGTTGACTTGCTTCTGTCAAGACCCTGGCATAAGCCAGGGGCGGGCATTGGTTTATCTATATCGGGAACCGGATGAAAAAGAGACATAGGAACTCTTGCGGAAAAAACACTCAGAACGGTTCAGATTAGTAGATCAGAATCAAAGGGGGCTTTCCTTCAAATTGACGCGCTGCGCGAATTGTGCTATGATACCGCCAGTATGCACATGGGAGGACAGGCATGATCCGCTTGATCGCTACGGACCTGGATGGAACTTTGCTGGAGCCGGACGGCACCCTGCCGGACGGGACATATGAAACGGTGGAGGAGCTTACGCGCAGGGGCGTGCTGTTCACCGCGTGCAGCGGTCGGCAGTACGGCAACCTGCGCCGTCTGTTTGCGCCGGTGGCGCGGCATATGGCTTTTATCTGTGAAAACGGAGCGCTTTGCTTTTATGGGGGAGAGGTGATCGGCGTCATTCCCATTCCGGAGGATATGGCGCGAGAGATCATCGCGGATATTGAGGCGGCGGGCATGAACCTGCTGATCAGCGGCCGTCACACCACCTATATGCTGGATCGGAATCGCCGTTATACAGATGATATCGTCTACCGCCTGCGCAATACCGTTACCATCGTGGATCGTCCGGATGACATCGCCGAACCCATGCTCAAAATTTCCGGACAGATCGATGAGGGCTTGGAGGATATCGCTCCGGCGCTTTTGAAAAAATGGGGAAGCAGACTGACCGCGACGGTGTCCGGCCGCGACTGGTTTGATTTTACCGCAGCCAACAAGGGCATGGGCATGCGGATGCTCATGGAGCGCACGGGCATTTCAAAGGAAGAAGCTGCCGCTTTTGGCGACAACTTCAACGATGAAACCATGCTGGACAGCGTGGGCCATCCGTTTTTGATGCAGCATGCCAATCCGGCGCTGCGTAAGCCGGGAATCCATCTGTGCAAAAAAGAGCTGCCGGTTTTGCGGCAGCTGATTGAGACCGGAACCTTTCCGGAATCGGGATTTATCGGATAAAATTGGTGCGAAGAGGCGCTTCCGGCTCCGGCTGGGGCACGCCTGCCTGACGGCCGGCCTCCATGCATTTGAGCAGCCAGGCCATGTTGCGTGCCAGCGTGCGCATGGTTTGAAGGCCCTCTTCATCCTTGCGGACCTCGTCGGGCGTATTTCCGTGCACCTGGTTCCAGTATTGCGAGGAAACCACCGGCATGCAGTTGATGGTGAAAAAGCGGTTGATATCATCGAAGGTGGTAGCGCATCCGCCGCGCCGCGCGCTGACCACCGCGGCGGCGGGCTTGCCTGCCAGACGCGCACCCTGGCTGTAAAACAGCCGGTCCATAAAGCATTTCAGCTGGCCGGAAATGCCCGCGTAAAACACCGGAGAGCCAAATACCAGCCCGTCGGCTTCAACCAGCTTTTCTGCCAGCGCGTTTACTGCGTCGTCAAATATGCAGCGACCTGCCTTCCGGCAATAGCCGCAGCCGATGCAGCCGTGAATGGCGGCCTTGCCGATATGCACGATTTCCGTTTCCACGCCCTGACGGCCGAACTCGTCCGCCATTTCCTTCAGCGCTGTATAGGTGCAGCCCTTCTCATTGGGGCTGCCGTTGACCAGAACCACTTTCATTGCTGTTCCCTCCTTAGGTTCCTTATCAGTATAGCACAAAAACACCGGGGAAGAACATCCCCTGGACAGAAATAAGCATCCACGCTATGCGTTCAAACGCCCTTTACGATGGCGCGAAGCCGGTTGTCCGCAACAAAAGGCGCTGTCCTCGGATCACCGTCCGCACGGTAGACCGCCAGGCTTCCCAAATCAAAGATGGAGCTCCAGACGGTCTCGAAATCCGGAATGTCGTCATATTGGCACATGAAACCCTCATCGCCTTTCAACAGCCGCATGGCCGCCTCGATTTGATCGCCCTGCATCGGAGTGGAAAAATGATCAATCACGGTCCTGTAGCGTTTGGCAGAATGAAAGTCTCCGGCGCCGGAGCAGTCGCCGCATCCACTGGTTTCATCCAAAAAACGGTTTACGGCGCACACCACTCGTCCTCCCGGCAGAGAAATGGGGGGGCGCACCCGTTTGGCGCAAGGTGTGCATTCGACAACCGCCATTTCTCCGCTCGCGTCGGCCAGCAGCAGGTTGCAATTGCCCGCGATGGGCAACGCCATCAGCAGGTCAAGGGCGTGCTTTGCACTGACGGCCCGTTCAAGCAAATATCTGATCACAAAACAGGCATTCAGACCGGGCCGCAGCTGTTCGGGGTTTGTGAGGACGAAGGTCATGGCTGCGACCAGGCCGTATTCGTTCAGCCCTTCCTCGCCGTTGATGAACGAGGAGGTTGTCATGCAAAACCGGTTTCCGCCGTTGGGAAGGTACAGTTCGCTTTTGCTCGCCTGCTTCAAATAGGTCGGTAAATCATTGTTTCTTCCATAAAGGGTGCAGCTGCCATTGCTGTGAGCAAAGGCGGTGCATCCTCTGATCTCAGTGGGCAGGTTATCCTCCAGATTATACATGCAGCATCCCATGCACAGCAGCCAAGAGGCCAGAGCGGCGTAATCTGTGCCAGTTACTTCACTCACGCCTCTGATTTCCGCGCAGACCTCCGGGAAAAAATGCCTGAGGATGGCTTCGCTTCGTTTGCCATGTTCCAGTTGAAAACGGTCCAGACGCAAGGGAAAGGTTATGCCTTTTCGCTTCAGAAGCGTTCCACGCTCCACGCCCATTTGAAAAGAATCGCCTTTCCAGACCAGGTATTGCATTTCTTTTCCTCCATTTCAGCCCCGCTTGCAGAGGGGCAGTTTTTGTCGTGAGGCAGTGTAATTGAATAAAAATTGAATTGCAATACCCTGGGGCATCATCTTACGCAATCAAACAGCGGCATGGCCTTGGCCATGCCGCTCAGGCTGCTGACAAAGTGTGGGGTGCAGGGGGATCATCCCCCTGCCGGGGTTTGGGGCAGCGCCCCAAAGCCTAATACCGCAGCATTTCTTGCGAGCGTTGCGAGCGCCCGAAGGGCGCAAGAAACGCGGTTTTCTCCAAAAGCAGGGATTTTTAGCGGTCTGAGCCGCCCGCATGGACGCCTCATGTTTCGGCTTCGATTTGCAAAGGCGCGTCTTCCTCCGGCACCTTCCACAGCGCGGGCGCCGCCGGCGGCTGCCACCCGGCCTGCGAGGTGTGCGCCTGAATACAGGTGTACCGCGTCCCGTCCTCCTTCGGGAAGGCCACCACGTCGCCGACCGCATAGGCGACGCCTTTCTCCCAGACGCGCACCGTGCCCTCGGCGACGATCTCCACTTTGTGCCAGAGGGCCGGAGTCTTGTCCGGCTGCCAGCCACCCTGTGTGGTGTGCGCCTGGATACAGCGCCAGAGTGCGCCCTTGTATGTGAACACGTCGCCTACCTGCACCGCGACGTTCGCGCGCCAGTTGCGCCCCTCCAATGCAGGCTGAACGGAGAGAAGTTCCTCATCCGAGATGCGCCCGTCCGCCACGGCGGTCCGGAGCAGCAAGCCCAGCACGTTTGGGAGCGCCTCTTCCGCCGATACCGAGACAAAGCTCTCCAGCGGCAGCGCCCGCATGAGCAGCTCGTCCGTAAGCGCCGTCCCTTCCTCAAGCGCTGCCTCGTCCGGGAACACCAGCGCCTGCTCCGCCGTCACCTGCGCCATCTGAAAGGCGTCCCCGGACAGGTTGTAGGTCGTTTCCGACAGCCGTTTTGCCAGAACGAAAGAGGAGCGGATGAGCGTTCTCACCCGCCCCTCGAAGGGGATCGCGATGTACA
>OMNT01002686.1_pt1 | contig 13825 bp, 5 predicted proteins | sample 1672551 | NCBI WGS metagenome assembly OMNT01 (sample SAMEA3136698, study PRJEB25190) | human gut metagenome
CATCGGCGGCAAGCGCGCCCATGACCTGCGCAAGTCGCATGCGCGCTTCGTCGGCAGTAATACGGGCCGGCGTCGTGATCTCGCACGTCGCGAGCGGGCGCTCCTGCGCCGCGGCCGAATCCTCGGCAAACAGGCCAAAGCGAATGAACGTGTTGCCCACGTCGACCGTCAGTATATATGCGCACCCATTAAGCATCGTCGGCGCTCCTTTCGTCTGCCCAGCAGTATATCGCCTACCTAAACCAGTCATCCCAAAATGACTAACTTGCGGCTATACTGGTGCGCGGTCGCGCGCGAGCTCACGCGGCGGCCCTTGGTAACCCGACTTCCCGCGCCGTATCCGTAGCGGCGCTCCCGGGGGAAGCGGATATACGCAAAGGAGTTCTATATGAGCAATCCCTCGAACCGCGCCTCGATGCGCGGGCAACTCACGCTGCGCGGCGTCGTCATCGGCGTCCTTGGCTGCGTGATTATCACGGCGAGCTCGGCCTACACGGCCCTCAAGATGGGCGCCCTCCCCTGGCCGATCATTTTCGCTGCCGTCATTTCGCTGTTCTTCCTGAAGCTCATGGGTAACGCCAGCCTCAACGAGGCCAACGTCACCCACACCATCATGTCCGCGGGCGCCATGGTCGCCGGCGGTCTGGCGTTTACCATCCCGGGTGCCTGGATGCTGGGCTATGCCGATCAGATTAGCTGGCTCGACATGTTTATCGTGGCACTCGCCGGCACTATCCTGGGCCTGCTGGCCACGGCACTCATCCACCGTCACTTTATCGTGGACGCCGCGCTGGAGTTCCCCACCGGCAACGCCGCAGCCCAGACCCTGCGTGCTACCGAGGCCGGCGGCAAGACCGGCAAGCAACTCTTTGGCTCCATGGCCATCGCAGGCATCTACAGCGTGCTTCGCGACGCTCTGGGCGTGGTGCCCAGCATGCTGTGCACGCTCAATATCCCCGGCGTGACCTTTGCCATCTATAACTCGCCCATGTTGCTGTCCATCGGCTTTTTGGTGGGCTTCGCCCCCGTCGCGTTCTGGTTTGCTGGCGCGCTGCTGGGCAACTTTGGCATCATCGTCGGCGGCACCGCTGCCGGTCTGTTCGACGTCGTAACCGCGCAGGGCATCGTCAAGTCCCTGGGTATGGGTCTTATGATGGGCTTTGGCGTCGCCGTCGTCCTCAAGGACATCCTGCCGCAGGTCGCCGGTATCGTCCGTGGCCTCGCTGCCGACAGCTCCACCGACACCGACGAGCAGTCGCTCATCTCGGGCTCCCTTAAGCTCGACGCCGGCATCATCGGCCTGGGCACCGCAGCCATCGCTGTAATCGTTGCCATCGCGCTCGACCTTGGTCCCGTCCCGGCCGTCATCGTTACGCTGTTCACCTTTATCACCACCATTATGAGCGCTCAGAGCTGCGGTCAGACGGGTATCGACCCCATGGAGATCTTTGGCCTCATCGTCATGCTCATCGTGGCGGCCTTCGCGCAGCTCGCGCAGGTCAAACTGTTCTTTATCGCCGGCATCGTGGCCGTGGCGTGCGGCCTTGCGGGCGACGTCATGAACGACTTTAAGGCCGGCGCCGTGCTGGGCACCAATCCGCGCGCACAGTGGGTCGGCCAGGCCATCGGCGGCATCGTGGGCGCCCTGGTCGCCGCCGCCGTCATGGTCGCGCTCGTCACCGCCTATGGCCCGGACGCCTTCGGCCCCGACAAGAGCTTTGTGGCTGCGCAGGCAAGCGTCGTCGCCACCATGGTCTCGGGCATCCCGAGCGTGCCGTGGTTCGCAGGCGGCTTTATCGCCGGCATTGTCATGTACTGGCTCGGCATTCCGGCCATGATGATCGGCCTGGGCGTGTACCTGCCGTTCTATATGTCGCTCACGGCTTTCCTGGGCTCCTGCGTTAAGCTCGCCTACGACAAGTGGGCAGACCACCGCGATGCCAACGCCGGTCTTTCGGACGAGGAAAAAGCCGCCAAGGATGCCGCCTTCCAGGAGCAGGGCCTGGTCGTTGCCAGCGGTCTGCTGGGCGGCGAGTCCATCGTCGGCGTTATCCTGGCGTTTGTCTCCGTCGGTCTGAGCTTACTGGGCTAAGCCGAGCGACTGTTCGCTCGCAACCAGGCAACAGCCCGGTCGCAATCATATTGCCTACGGCTTGCCCGGTCGGTAGCTTTTGTGGCTACCGACCGGGCTTTTTGATGCCAATACAAAGAAAGGCCGGCGCGCTGCGTATCACAGCACGCCGGCCTTATCGGTTGAGCCATCGAGTCTGTCTCGCAATTAACCGCAGCTCACGCGAGACCAGTACTCAAAATACTACATCTGCTTGCGACGACGATCGTCCAGCGTCACGCCCGCAGCCACGAGCGTAATGCCGCCGATGACGAAGACCTCGCCCGCAAGCGCGGAGGTGTCGCCCGTCTGGGCGAGCGCGCCATCCGCGGCCTGCTTCTTGGCAGCGGGGGCCTTTGCGGCAGCCTGCGCAACCTGGGGCTTGGCCTGCGGCTCGGCCTTGGGATGATACTTGTCGTACTCGGCCTGTGCGGCTGCCAGGGCATCCTTGGCGTCGTTAAGCTCTGCCAGCGCGGCGGCATAGGCGTCGTTGGCATCGGACAGCTTGGCATCGGCGTCGGCCTCGGCCTGCTTCAGACCCTTCTCGGCGTCGACGGCGGCCTTGTAGCGAGCATAAGCAGCGTCGAGCTTGGGCAGCTGATTTTGTGCCGTCCAACCCGCGTTGAATACCGTTACGCCAGCGACAAGGGAAGCCTCAGGATTGACATGATCAAGATCGGCCTGAAGGGCCTTGTCGGTCGCAAGCTCAGTCTTAGCAGCGTCGATGGCCTGCTCGGCGTCCGTGACCGCCTGGTTGGCGGCAGCGAGCTGCTTTTGGGCATCGGCGACGCCGGTAACGGCGGCATCATGGGCTGCCTTGGCGTCGTCGAGCGTCTTCTGAGCAACAGCATAGCGCTTGAATGAGGCATTCGCGGCATTGAGGGCCGTCTGGGCAGACGTGACCCCCTGCTGTGCGGCGGCAAGCGCCTGCTCCTTGTTGGTGACAGCTTGTTGCGCGTTCGAGAAGGCCGTTGCCGCGGCTGTCGCTACGGCCTCGGCATCGTTAACGCCAGCCTGGGCAGTGACGTCGGCCACCTTTGCCTTGCCATACGCCTCGTTAGCCTGATTGGACTCTGTCCTAGCGGCATCGAGCTTGGCGGTAAGGTCCTTGACCGAAGCGGTAGCGTCGCCATACGCCTTTTTGGCCTTATCGGACTTTGCCTTGGCGGCGTCGTAGCCGCTCTGAGCATTCAGTTTACGAGTCGAAGCCTTAGATGCGTTCGTCTGGCAATCGGTGACCGTCGCGTTGGCCTTGTCGAGAGCAGTCTGAGCAGCGGTGGCTTCGCTCTTGGCGGCTTCGAGCTTCTGATTAAGCGCGTCAATGTCAATGCCAGAGCCATCAAACTCGCTCTTGGCGGCGTCATAGGCACCCTTGGCGGTTGCAGTGGCAGCCTGAGCGCTCTCATACTCGCCCTTGGCGGTGTTCACGTTCGTACCGGCAGCCTTAAAGGCCTCTTGAGCGTCAAACTGCTTGTTGAGCGCATCGTTATAGGCGCCGCTAGCAGTTCCAAACTTCTTCTGCGCATCGGCGAGCTTGCCCTGAAGCTCCTTGAGCTGCTGCTTTTGTGCCTGCGTACCGCCGGCGCTGTAAGCGGAGTCAATGTAGTCGTTCACGAGCTTCTTGAACTTGGAGACAGTGAAATCAGCCTGAGTGTCATCAGCGCTGTAATCGAATATGGTTACCTCGGAATCGGTGTTCTTACCGCTACCGGTCGCGATGCCGATTGCCGTCATATCGGAATCGATGATATTGAGATAGTGCCCACACTCATGGTAGATGCTGTTGTAGTTCTGGTAGAAGTAATAGGAATCATATCGGTGGCTACCGAATTCGTCGCCATACTGCTCTACATACTTGTCGAAGATCTCCTTCTCCTGAGTATAGAGCCCGGTATAGGGCCAGCCGAGCGTGTCGACAGTCTCGCCTCCCATGTAGACGCCGCCGCCACCTGCGAGATTCTCAGCATTATCGAAATAGTGATCCGAGTGTCCCCAAATATTCGATGAATAGGATGCGTTGAGCGCTGCCGCAGCCGTCATACGGAGGCTGACGCTGAGCTCGGACTGACCGTTTGCCTTGCGGATGTTGTTCTGAGTATCGAGATACGTCAGCGCATTGCGCAGCTGCTCGAGGGAGAGCGGATTGGTATCGCGAGACATATCCTGGTCAACATAGCTGTCATACCAGCTAGCCTTGTCATATCGCTGGTTCGTGTTGGGCGCGCCGGTGAGCATAGACGATGCAGCGCTGGCATTGGCCTTCTGCTGGGCAGTAAAATCGCTGCTGTTGCTAATGTAGGCCATAAAACCGAGCATGCCATTATTGATGATGTCTTGATCGACAGTCATGTTGGACTTGAGCTCGGCAATCTGCTGCTCAAGCTTGTCCACCTCTGCGCTAGCGGCATCGCTGACAGCCTCCGCAGCGTCTGCGGCATCGCATGCCGCCTTGTACTCGGCTCGTTTGTCGTCCCTATCCTTTACGGCCTGATCGTAGACAGCTTTCTTGTCTGCCTCGGTCTGCTGGGCTTGATTGTACGCGGCCTTAGCGGTGTTGTACTTGTTCGTCAGGTCGCCGAGTTTGCCGCTGGCTTCGTCGTATGCGGTCTGCGCGGACGAAACGGCAGCGTTGGCGGCGTTGACCTTCTCCTGCGCGGCGCTGGCAGCAGCCTGGGCGGTCTGCAGATTCGCCTGTGCGGTGGCGTCGGCAGCCGTCGCGGCATTAAGCTCCGCCTGCGCGGTCTTGAGCTCACCGGCAGCAGCGTTCTTGGCGGCCTCAAGCGCTTTTAGATCGATGCCCGTGCCCGAGATGGCGGCATCGAGCGCTTTCTGGGCGTCGTTCAGCTTATCCTGGGCGTTGTCGCGCGCGGTGGTCGCAGCGGCAAGGGCCTTGGCAGTCTCCTGCTTCTTGGCCTGGGCGGACGTCAGAGCAGACTCGGCATCGCTCTTTGCCTGCTCGGCATTGGAGACAGCCGTCTTAGCGGCATCGAGCTCACCCTTGGCCGTCTTCACATCGGCATTCGCCGCATCAAGCTTTGCCTGCGCGTCCTCGACGTCCTTCTTGGCGGCCTCGTACTTGTCCATACCCATAGCCTTGAGCTTGGCCCGGGCGTCATCGAGGGCTTTCTTGGCTTCGTCGCGCTTTGCCTCGGCTTCCTTGAGCGCCTGGGTCTTGTCCTCAACGCTCTTCTTGGCCTGGTCGAGCTGGCCGTTCAGGTCGCCCAACTTCTTCTGCTGCTGCTCGGCCTTGTCGACGGCCGCCTTAAGCTCGTCGATCTTCTCATGAAGCGCAGCGACTTCTGCCGCATTCTGCTCGGCGCCGTTATCGGTCACGGCCTGCGAAGCCTGGTCTTTTTGCTGCTGAGCCTGCTTCTGCGCCTGGCCCGCGGCGTCGGCCTTCTTCTGAGCCGCATCGTAGGCCGCCTTGGCAGCCTCAAACTGCTTTGCCGATTCCTCGGCCAGCTGCGCCGCCGTCTTCGCGACCGCCTGGTTGCCGGCAACGACGGTGCTCTCGATGGGGCTTTCGCCCTTTGCGGCATCGGTGGTATCACCGGCCGGCGCGGCGATTGCCGCCAGCGGCGACATGAGCGGCTGGGCGATCAGGCCCGCCGTCAAAACAGTTGCGACGGCGCGGTTGGCGACATCCCTCACGTTGACGGTCTTACTCGGAGACGAAAGATGCTTTGGACTGTACTTTGCCATGTTGTGCTCCCTTCGACACAACGCGAATTGCGTTACCGCGAATATAGGGCCGCAATTTTCGGTCTTTGTTGCGCAACAATGCGGGCAGCCCGCCGATTCGGTTGTTCAACAGCTTTCGTCACAGTTCCGTCACATATGCAGTTGAGATTGATTCATTTTGCGAGGCGTTGCTAAATGCAGGCAAAGCCGTTTGGACGCCCCATCCCGCGCCCCGGAATCCGTTCCACTTGCCACGGTGTAGAGTAATACCAGCAAGCGCAAGGCGGCCCGTGCTAGAACGAGGTGGACATGGAACTCGACAAACAACAGCTCAAGCGATTGCGCGAGCGCCATCATCGGCGCCACGGCATCCGTCCTGCCCATAGCGAGGCCCTGGAGAACGCCGGCCGTTTCCTTAAGCAGGCATTCAACATTCGCGAGGGCCGTGCGCCCTATCACGTGATTCGCAAACGCTTTGTAAACGGGGCGCGCCTGACTGGCTCGCATCTGTGCATCCTCATCATCGCCATGCTCATCGCGAGCATCGGCCTCGATATCGACTCGGACATTGCCATCGTGGGCGCCATGCTCATCTGCCCGCTCATGGGCTCGGTCCTTGCCATGGCATATGGCATCGCCACGCTCGACCGTGAGATTACCGTCGAGGCCGTCGCCGGCCTCGCGCTGCAGATAGTCTTTTGCCTGGTCACGTCCACACTGTATTTTAAGCTCTCGCCCCTTGGCACCACCACGGCCGCCATCATCGACAACTCGACACCCACTGTATGGGACCTTGCCGTCGCGCTTGCAGGCGGCTTTGCGGGCGGGCTGGGCAACTCGCGCGATCAGGAACCCGCCACGCTCATCGCCGGCGTGGCCGTGGCGACCGCGCTCATGCCGCCCCTGTGCGCGGCGGGCCATGGTATTGCCATCGCGAGCGGATCGCTGTTCTTCTCGGCCCTCTACGAGTTTGGCATCAACGTCGTCTTTATCGCGCTGGCGGCCGAAGCCGTGCTGCTTATCTTGCGCGTGCCGCTCAAGCGCGACCTGAACGGAGACGGCGTCGTAACGGCCGAGGAAAACGCCGAGGTCGACGAGCTATCGCGCAAGGTGCGCCGCCGCATCATCGTGGGTACGGTAATCTTTGCCATCCCCTGCATCGTTATGACGGCTGGCTCCATTGGCTCGGCGCAGGCCGGCGTACAGGACGGCTACGGCGTCACCGAAACTACGCGCGAGCTCGCCGCGGTGCTGCCGGGCTTTAAGGATTACACCGTCGCCGTCGAGACCTCGGCTACCGAAGGCGAGGAGGAGGGTATCGTCGAGCGCGAGATTGTCGCCCATGTGACGACAGGCGAGGCGCTTGGGGCACACGACCGTCACGTCGCCCGCAAGCTCATCAACCTCAACGTGCCTGAACTCGATCGCGTGGAGTTTGACGTGAAGTGATGCCGGCGCGGGATGCTGCAAAACGCACGTAGCAACTCAGGGTGTCGGTACCAAAGGGATCTGCCTTGACGAACGGGGCGGTTTCGTCGAAGCTGCCTGCGGCGTAATCAGCATCGAGCTGGTCTTTGATGGCCGCCTGCTTCTCGACGTCGTAGGTCGCGAGAATCTGCTTGTGGAACTTCTTTTGCTCGTCGGTGAGCTCGTTGCTCGCAGTGGATGCGGCACCCGTGCCGGCCCCGCCGACTGAACAGCCCGTAAGCCCCGTCCCGGCAAGTGCCAGCGCGCCCGCCGCACCCGCAAGAGCCGCTCGACGCGAGAATAGCCTAATGTCCTTATCACTCAATTCCATATCGTTACCGTCTTTGAATACCACCGTCGTTTTCCTCATATACCATGGCGTTTGCCCAGGCCTGTCCAATTATGACTCGAAGCTTAACAAACGCCTCTTAAGGCTAGCTTAGGCTCGAGGCAGCCGGAGCTGTTAGCCGCAAGATGCACAGGGGACGCAGGAATGCGATAATCCGTTTTCCTCCGTCCCCGAGGGATCATTTTTTAGTACTTGAAGAAGCCCTCGCCCGAGCTTTCGCCCAGCTTGCCTTCGTCGAGCATCTGCTTGAGGACGGATGCCATGGCCTTAAAGTTGTAGGGCATCATCATCTTTTTGAGCAGCGGGCTCACCAGACCCGGCACCTTCTGGTACTGCATAACAATGTTGTAAGCCGTCTGGATACCAACCGTATCGAATACGCGGAACGGACCCTTGGGGGCGCCGGTGCCACGCGTCCATGCGAGGTCGATGCTCTTGGGATCGCTCACGCCCGAGACATACAGGTCGAGGCCCGAAAGCAGCCATGGCACCAGCATGGAATTGAGCAGGTAGCCGTTCTTTTCCTTGTTGACGGGCAGGGCAAGCATGCGAATGTCGTTGGCGAAGTCGACGAGCTCGTCGAAGTAGCGCTTGTCAGTTTGATCCTGCGCCATGACCTCGGTCATGTTGTTCTTCCAGATGGAGTTGGCAAAGTGCAGCGACAGGTACTTCTCGGGACGGCCGGTGTACTTGGCAAAGGTGCTCGGCAGCAGCGTAGAGGAGTTCGTCACGACGACAGTCTTTTGCGGGAGAACCGGGGCGAGCTTTTTGTAGAAGTCGATCTTTGCCTGGGTGTCCTCGGCCATAGACTCGATGACCAAGTCGGCATCGGCCGCTGCCTTGGCAAGATCGAGCTCCAGCTTGAGCGTGGAGTAGGCACGCTCGACGGCGGCGAGTGCCGCCTCCTTGTCGAAGGGCTGGCCGCTATCGGCGATACCGGCGCACCACTCGCCTGTGCCATCCGCCATGCCCTCGATTGCCGCGATGTACTCCTCGCGCACATGATCGATCTTGGGCTGGGTGCGGCCGATGCTGCCCTCGCTGCGCAGCCAGATCGTCACATCAAAGCCGCAGTAGGCAGCCTGAAAGGCAATCTGGCTTCCCAACACGCCGCCACCGGCAACACAAACGGTCTTGTAGCTCATGGAACGGTCCTCTCTTACGTAATTCCATAGATGTGTATTTATTCAACCGTAAGGATGACGCGCGCTGGGGGTGGGTTCTATAAACGGACGGTATTTTGCCGCGAACGGCTACACCTGTTCATTATTTCAAGGCTCCGAGGGCGATTTTTGGTGCCGCAGAAACGTCGTTTTCGGAAGTATGCGGCAAATTCCAGAACTCTCGAGCACACCCCGGTTTTTCGCCAATAAAACCGCAGGTATAGAGCTCGGGCATACCCGGTGTGCTCGGCCTATTCAGATTTTGCCGCATACTTCCGAAATCTAAGTTCGCAAGGGATGATAGCTAGGGCGTTTACGCAACATATGTCCAACAAAAACGGGTGGTAACCGGTACGGCCACCACCCGTTTGCCTCATATCCAGCCCTAAGCAGGCCGGCTACTTCTTAATGCCGCGTCCCAGACGCTTGGCGACCGACGCCACGGCGTCCTCGCTGGCCGGTCCGCAGCTCACGCAGCCGTCATGGGCACGCATCTGGCCGGTGACCTCGTCCATCGCGAGCGGCGCCACCTTCTCGAGCTTAAAGCCCTTGCCGGCACGCATATTCTCCTTCGCCACGCTGATCATAAGCTTAATGCGGTTGAGCTGGTTGACCTCGGATGCACCGGGGTCGTAGTCCACCGCAACGATGTTGCTCTCGGGATGCTGACGGCGCAGCTCCTTGATCACGGCCTTGCCCACCACGTGATTGGGCAGGCACGCGAAGGGCTGCGTGCAGATGATGTTGGGCGCGCCATGGTCGATTAGGTCGAGCATCTCGGCCGTGAGCAGCCAGCCCTCGCCCATGTTGTTGCACACCGAAAGCACCGTGCGGGCCTTGTCGGCCATGGTGCCGATGCGCTCGGGCGCCTCAAAGCGGCGGGACTTTTCGAGCATCTCTTCCACCGGCGTGCGCATCCAGTCCACCAGCTTAATGAGCGCCTGCATACCAGCGCGCGTAGTGGCAGAGCTTCCCAACTCGTCCTTCTGCAGCTCAGCGTTGCTCATGGAGTACAGGAAGAAGTCGAGCAGGCCCGGTACCACTGCCTCGCAGCCCTCGCGCTCGATCACGTCGACCACGTGGTTGTTGGCCGTAGGGTGGAACTTGACCAGGATCTCGCCGACTACGCCCACGCGCGGCTTAGTGCCCTCGCCCACGAGCGGCATGGTGTCGAACGCGCGGATGGCCTCGCGGCACAGCTTGGTGTAGTTGTGGCGGTTAAACTTGGGCGCCAGCTTGCGGGCGCGCGCCATGTACTCCTCGTAGAGCGCATTGGCGGCACCGGGCGCGGCCTCGTACGGGCGGCAGCGATAGAGCATCTGCATCATCACGTCGCCAAAGAGCACCGCGTACACGGCCTGCTTAAGCAGCGCCGGCGTAATCTTAAAGCCGGGGTTGTCCTCGCCGAGCGCCACGGCCGAAAGCGAGATTACCGGAATCTCGGGGTGGCCGCTCTCGCGCAGTGCCTTGCGGATGAGCGCGATGTAGTTAGTGGCACGGCAGCCGCCGCCGGTCTGGCTGATGACCACAGCCGTCTTGGACAGGTCGTACCGACCGCTCTCGATGGCCTCCATGATCTGGCCCGTCACCAGGATCGACGGATAGCAAATGTCGTTGTTCACATAGCGCAGGCCGGCCTCGACGGCGTCGTGGTCGGTCGAGGGCAGCAGCTCCAGGTTGTAGCCGGCACCGCGGAACACCTCTTTGACCAGGTCGAAGTGAATCGGTGCCATCTGCGGGCACAGGATGGTGTAGCCCTCGTCGCGCATCTGCTCGGTAAAGGGCACCTTGGGCCACGCGGTCGAAGCACTCTCGCGCTGCGCCTCGAACGTGTACTTACGGCTCGCGAACGCGGGGGCATCCGTGGAAGGCGCCACCGGCGCGGCATCGCCCTGCTCGTAGGCCTCGCCCGCGGCCGTGGCCTCGGCCAAGCGCTCGGCCTCCTGGTCCTTGAGCGCTGCCATGAGCGAGCGGATGCGGATGCGCGCGGCGCCCAAGTTGGACACCTCGTCAATCTTGAGCACGGTGTAAATCTTGCCGCTGGCCTCCAGGATCTCCTGCACCTGATCAGTGGTCAGAGCGTCCAGGCCGCAGCCGAAGGAATTGAGCTGGATCAGGTCCAGGTCGTTGCGCATCGTCACAAAACGGGCGACGGCGTACAGGCGGCTGTGATACATCCACTGATCGACGACGCGAATCGGACGCTCGGGCTTCACCAGATGCGCGAGCGAATCCTCGGTAAAGACCGCAAAGCCAAAGCTCGAGATAAGCTCGGGCAGGGCATGGTTGATCTCGGGGTCGTTATGGTAGGGACGACCGGCGAGCACGATGCCGTGACCGCCGTGGTCCTCGACCCACTTGAGAGCCTCCTCGCCCATGGTCTGGATATCCTCGTGGAAGCGCGCGTCGGCCTCAAAAGCAGCGTTGACGGCGGCATCAACCTCGGAGCGCGTGATTTTAGGACCGCGCACGCGACCGCGACCGGCCTCAGCATCGGCCACACGGTCGACGGCGAGCACCTGGTACAGGCGGCGCTTGAGCTCGGTCTTGTCGTGATACGGCACAAACGGATACAGGAACTCGATGTTCTGCTCGCGGATCTCGTCAATATTGAGCGCCAGCGCCGTGGGGTAGCTCATGACGATGGGGCAGTTATAGCAGTTGCCAGCCGTCGGATCCTCCTTGCGCTCCCAACGCACGCACGGCATCCAGATAAAGTCGACGTCACGGTCGATGAGGTTCATCACGTGGCCATGGCTCATCTTGGCCGGATAGCATACGCTCTCGGACGGCATGGACTCGATGCCCGCCTGGTAGGTCTTCTTGCTCGACTGGTCGGACAGCTGCACGCTAAAGCCCAGGCGCGTAAAGAACGCGTGCCAGAAGGGGTAGTTCTCGTACATGTTGAGCGCGCGCGGGATGCCGACGGTGCCGCGCGGGGCCTCGTCGGGGCTCAGGACCTCGCGGTTAAAGAGCAGCTCGTTTTTCTTTTTGAAGAGGTTGGGGGCCTCGGTCTTCTGCTTTTTGTGGCCGGCGCCCTTCTCGCAGCGGTTGCCGGTAATGAAGCGCCTGCCACCGCCAAAGTCGTTGACGGTAAGCTGGCAGTTGTTGGAGCAACGGCCGCAGCGGACATGCTTTTGCGTCACGGTGAGGTGCGCGATGTCCTCAGCCGAAAGAATGGTCGAGGTGCCGTCGGCGCCGGCGCGATCGCGGGCGAGCAGGGCCGCACCGTAGGCGCCCATGCAGCCGGCGATGTCGGGACGCACGGCATGAACGCCGGTGAGCTGCTCAAACGCGCGCAGCGTGGCATCGGACATAAAGGTGCCGCCCTGGACGATTACCTGGCTGCCGATCTCCTTGGGATCGCGCAGCTTAATGACCTTGAACAGGGCATTCTTGATGACGGAATAGGACAGGCCGGCGGCAATGTCGCCCACCGTGGCGCCTTCCTTTTGCGCCTGCTTGACGCGCGAGTTCATAAAGACCGTGCAGCGACTTCCCAGGTCGACCGGGGCTTTGGCATGGATGGCGGCGTTGGCGAACGCGCGCACGTCCATGTTCATAGAGACGGCGAAGCTCTCGATAAAGCTACCGCAACCCGACGAGCAGGCCTCGTTGAGCATGATGTGCTCGATGACGCCGTCCTTGACGCGCAGGCACTTCATGTCCTGGCCGCCAATGTCCAGAATGAACTCGACGCCGGGCAGGAACGCCTTGGCGCCGCGCAGGTGCGCGACGGTCTCGATCTCGCCGGAATCGGCCTTGAGGGCCTCGATGAGCAGCGCCTCACCGTAGCCCGTGGTGGTCACGTGGCCGATGGTGCAGCCCGCGGGGATGTGGTTGTAGAAATCGGCCATGATGACCTTGGCCGTGCCTAGGATGTCGCCGTTGTTGTTGCCGTACCAGGTGTGCAGCAGCTGACCGTCCTCGCCCACGAGCGCGGCCTTCATGGTGGTGGAGCCGGCGTCGATGCCGATGAACACGCGTCCGGTGTAGCCTTCGAGCTTGCCCTTGGGGACGACCTCGGTGTCGTGGCGGGTCTTGAACTCGGCAAAGTCCTCGTCGGTGGCAAAGAGCGGATCCAGACGCTCGACCTCGGCACCCTGCGTGTCACCCAGGGCATCGATGGCCCCGATGAGCTGCGGGAACGTGCTGAGCTTGTTGGACTCGTGCGCCATGGCGGCGCCGCTCGCCACAAACAGGTGAGCGTTTTGGGGCACGATACGGTGCTCCTCGTCCAGGTTGAGCGTGAGGTAGAAGCGGTGGCGCAGCTCGGAGAGGTACTGCAGCGGGCCGCCCAGGAAGGCGACGTTGCCGCGGATGGGACGGCCGCATGCCAGGCCCGAGATGGTCTGGGTCACGACAGCCTGGAAGATGGAGGCAGCCACGTCCTCGGGGCGGGCGCCCTCGTTGAGCAGCGGCTGGACGTCGGTCTTGGCAAAAACGCCGCAGCGGCTGGCGATGGGATAGATGGTGGTGGCGTTGGCCGCGAGTTCGTTAAGGCCGCTAGCGTCGGTGTGCAGCAGAGTGGCCATCTGGTCGATGAACGCGCCCGTGCCGCCGGCGCAGGTGCCGTTCATGCGCTGCTCGATGCCATTGTCGAAGTAGATGATCTTGGCGTCCTCGCCACCCAGCTCGATGGCGACATCGGTGGCCGGGATAAGGGTCTCGACGGCGCGTTTGCTGGCGATGACCTCCTGGACAAACTCCAGGTCGAGCCACTGGGACAGCAGCAGGCCGCCCGAGCCGGTAATGGCGCAGGTCATCTGGGCCGTCGGCAGCACGGTCGCAGCGCCCTCGAACAGGTCGCGGGCGCAGGCGCGAACGTCGGTGTGGTGGCGCTGGTACTTAGCGTAGACGATCTGGTTGTCGTCGTTGAGCACAGCGAGCTTAACGGTGGTGGAGCCCACGTCGATGCCCAGGTGCAGGTTGCCGCGGGCGGCCTCGGGGTTGAAGATCGCGCCTTCGGGGGCCTGGGCGGCGGCTACGGGCTCAGCGGCGGTGGCGGGCTCGCTGACGACGGACGTCTCCTCTGCCGCGTTCTTGGCCTCGGCA
>OMNT01002687.1_pt1 | contig 13825 bp, 11 predicted proteins | sample 1672551 | NCBI WGS metagenome assembly OMNT01 (sample SAMEA3136698, study PRJEB25190) | human gut metagenome
GATCAGTCTCTGATGTTTGACAACAGAAAGCTAGCAAAACTTCTGATTCCCCTTGCGCTGGATCAGCTTCTGAACTCTTTTATGGGTACTGTTGATACACTTTGTGTCAGCAATCTGGGATCAGCAGCTATTTCTGCAGTATCTCTGGTGGATTCTATCAATATTCTCATTGTCCAGGCTTTTTTTGCCCTGGCATCCGGCGGTACTGTAGTATGCTCTCATTATCTCGGATGTAAGGAAAAGAAACAGGCACAGGAGGCAGCAAGACAGCTTGTTTTTATTACCTTTATGCTGTCCCTTGCCATCACTGTCCTGTTTGTGATCTTTAATGGTCCACTCCTTCATCTGATCTTTGGTAAAGTAGAACAGGATGTAATGAGCAACGCAAGGAAATATTTTTTCTTCACAACACTTTCCTATCCGTTCATTGCCCTGTATGATGATGGTTCCTGTATCTTAAGAGCTCAGGAAAACAGCCGACTCCCTATGCAGATTTCCATTATCTCCAACATTATGAACGTGATCATGAATCTGGTGTTTGTATGGATATTCCACTGGGGTGTGGCAGGCACAGCCATCTCCACTCTGATCTCACGTATCTTCAGTATGGCAGTAGTTATGATCAAACTGCGGAATCCATCTTTTGATGTATCTCTCAGACATTATTTTTCTATTCGTCCTGACTGGAGCAAGATCAAAAAGATTCTTTATATCGGAGTTCCTTCCGGTATTGAAAACAGTATGTTCCAATTTGGTAAATTGGCTATCCAGTCTACCGTATCCCTTATGGGTACTGCTGCTATCGCAGCACAGGGAATGACCAATATCATCGAAAATCTGAATGGTATTCTTGCCATCGGAATAGGTATCGGACTGATGACTGTGGTAGGCGAAACCCTTGGAGCCGGTCATAAAGAAGAAGCTGTTTATTACATCAAAAAGCTTTGTATCATAGCTGAAGTTACAATGGTTCTTTCCTGTATTTTTATGTATGCCATTACCAGACCGATTACCATATTCGGAGGTATGGAACCTGAAAGTGCAAAACTCTGTATCTTTATGGTTACCTGCATCACCATTGTCAAACCACTGATATGGGATATGGCATTTATCCCTGCTTATGGACTTCGTGCAGCAGGTGATGTAAAATTCAGCATGACAGTATCTGTACTTACTATGTGGCTCTGTCGTGTTACTCTTGCAACAGTTCTTGCCAGAGTCTTTCATATGGGACCTATGGCTGTATGGATCGGTATGTTTACAGACTGGGGAATCCGAAATATCATTTTTACCATACGTTTTCACAGCCGCAAGTGGCTGCAACATAAAGTCATTTAAAAAAGTGGGCATTTCGCCCACTTTTTCTTTTGTCTTATATGATTTTTAATCTAATTTAATCCCGGCAAGTGCCTGTGCGAAACTATTGTTTACCGGTTCTTTTGCTTCTTTCTGTTGCTGTCTCATATACTTCTGCACATCTCGCTTATTAACTCCTGCCCCTTCTTTTACTCTTCTTGCCTGAAAAGCAGAAAGTTTCTCTTTATATCCACACTGGCATACAAACGTTTCTTCTTTTCCTTTTACCAGCATTTCCATTCTTTTATGGCATTTTGGACATCTTGCATTAGTAGTACGGGAAATAGTCTCACGATAGCCGCACTCTCTGTCCTGACATACAAGCATTTTTGCATTCTTTCCATTCACTGCCAGAAGCTTCTTTCCGCAGTTCGGGCAGATTTTGTTTGTAAGATTATCATGCCTGAAGGTTCCCTGTCCGGTTTTGATCTCATCTACAATGTCACAGGTATAGTTTCTGATTTCTTTCAGGAAGGTTTCCTGTTTCATTTTACCTTTTGCAATATTTCCAAGCTTCATCTCCCAGTCTGCTGTCAGTTCCGGCTTGCGCAGTTCCTCCGGTACCAGTTCCAGAAGCTGTTTTGCCTTGGAGGTCAGGTAGATTTCATTTCCTTTCTTTTCCATCAGGAAACTGTTAAAAAGCTTCTCTATGATATCCGCCCTTGTTGCAACTGTTCCAAGTCCTCCTGTTTCCCCAAGCGTCTTGGCCGCTTTCGCATCATGGCTTTCCATATACCGCACCGGATTCTCCATTGCAGCAAGAAGTGTAGCTTCTGTAAATCTTGCAGGCGGTTTTGTCTTACCTGTATTCATAGATACATTTTCAATATACAGCTTCTCACCTTTTTTCATCTGAGGAAGCTTCTGGTCCTTCAAAAGCTTTCCTTCCTCTGCCGGCTCAAGGTCCTCCTCTACATCCGTATTTTCGTATACTTCTTTCCAGCCTGCACTTTTCACAACTTTTCCGCTGGCCGCAAACATTTCTCCTGCTGCTATTCCTTCCATGCTTACCTGCTCATAAACAAAGGGTGGATACAGTACACTTAAAAATCTGCGAACTACCATATCATAGATTTTCCGTTCTTCATTTGTCATATGATCAAGCTGGACAAACTGCTCCGTAGGAATAATTGCATGATGGTCACTGACCTTTTTATCATCCACAAAGCTTCCATTTGCACGGATTGGCTGATTCATCAAAACACCTGCCAGTTTTCTATAGGGTCCCACTGCACAGGCCTTCAGGCGTTCTTTGATTGTAGGAACAATATCCTTTCCGATATATCTGGAATCTGTTCTTGGATAAGTGAGAACTTTATGATTTTCATACAAACGCTGCATAATATTTAGTGTCTGCTTTGCCGAATATCCATATCTCTGATTTGCTTCTCTCTGCAGCGTAGTAAGATCATATAATCCCTGTGCAAAAGTTTTCTTTTCTTTACTGGTTACTGAGTTCACTTCCAGAAACTGATTTCTGAGAACATTGGCCAGCTCCTCCGCACGCTCTTTATTAAAGGTTCTGAAGCTCTTACTCTTTGGCTCTTTCCAGGTCCAGGTCACCTCTCCTGCCTTCAGAGTAAGTCCGTAATATTCCTTTGGCTTAAATGCACGGGACAGCAGACCGAAGAGCACGACAAACGGTGTCATGAGCCGTGTGAACTTAGAAAGAATACCACCTAGTGCCAGTGCAAGCTTATCTGCATGCGACTTGGCATAGGATTTCGGCAGTACTTCTCCGAAGGTGAGAACCAGGATTGTCATAACAATTGTAGAAATTGCCGCACCGGCAGAACCAAAGTGTTCTGTGAAGAAAATCGTTGCAAGAGAAGAGGCACCGATATTTACTACGTTGTTTCCCACCAGAATTGCAGTCAGTGCCTGTTCGTAACGGTTTGCGATATCCAGAGCGTGTACTGCGCGCTTGTCACCGGAATCCGCCATGTGCTTGAGCCGGATTTTGTTGACGCAGGCAAAGGCTGTTTCCGTGCTGGAAAACAGGGCAGAAAATGCCACCAGGATTAAGATTGGTATGACAGTAAACAAAAGTCGTTCCTCCCGAACATAAAATAAAAGAAAAATCGTTTTTGTGCTTGATGCAGAGTCAGCGTGCATGCAGGCTGCCGTGCGCTTTTCGCAGATTTTCTAAAATCTGATGAAAACAACGAAAAATCGGCGGATGCAGACAAGCTTTTTCATACTATTTCTTTATCATACCATAAAACCTGATTATTTGCCCTGTTTATCCAGTTTTTTCCTGAGATAGATAATGTAATGAATACAGCCACAGGTAAAAGCCGGAAACAGAATTGACAGGCCTGCTGCTGACACTACATAAATTACAGCTCCTTTTCCATTCTGCGGTGCTCCGGCCACAAAACAATAGAACATGGTAGTCGAAAAATATATGGTAACCGCCAATGAAAAAAATACCTTCAAAAATTTCCTCATTGTTTCTCCTTTCCATAGTGTCTCTATAAGGACACTGTTGTGATTCCAATTTTACATTCATAATAAGATTAATTCAAGGACGAATCGGACAGGATAAACATATGATAAAGTATGACAGATTTTGGGTCACAATGAAAGAACGAGGTATTACTCAGTATGATCTTTATGAACACTATGAAATTACCCGTTCTCTTCTGGACAGGCTTAGAAAAAACAAAAACATTGAAATTTTTACAATAGACAGGTTGTGTTCCATTCTTCACTGTGATATTGAAGATATCGTAGAACATATTCCTGATCCGGATGAAATGAATAATAATCCAAAAGAAATTTCGGAGAAAAACAGTTCTTCCTCCGAAAATAAGAAAAACTCTCTCTGAGCATAAACACCGAATTTTTATTTCTGCGTATTTATGTCAGAGAGAGTTTTTTTTGACAAATAGATTTTCCATTATTCCACAAAAAAAAGGGGCCGAAGCCCCTTTCTTTGTTTATTCTTATTTGTAGTTTACGATCTTTCCGAAATCTGGTTTCAGGGAAGCGCCACCTACAAGACCGCCGTCGATGTCAGCCTGAGCAAATAAGTCAGGAGCTGTTGCAGCGTTTACAGATCCGCCGTACTGGATACGAATCTCTGCTGCTGTAGCGTCATCATAGATTTCAGCGATGCATTTACGGATGTCAGCGCAAACTTCCTGAGCCTGCTCTGTTGTAGCTGTCTTACCTGTTCCGATAGCCCAGATCGGCTCGTAAGCGATAACTGCTGTCTTAGCCTGATCAGCTGTAACACCCTGGAATCCAACCTTAACCTGCTGACGGATGAAGTCCATTGTTACGCCCTGCTCTCTCTGAGTAAGTGTCTCACCGCAGCACATGATTGGTGTGATACCATGCTCGAAAGCTTTGAGCATTTTTTTGTTAACGTCTTCGTTTGTCTCACCGAAGTACTCTCTTCTCTCGGAATGTCCAAGTACTACATACTTAACGCCTGCATCTACGAGCATAGCCGGAGCGATCTCGCCTGTGTAAGCACCTTTCTCCTCGAAGTACATGTTCTCAGCACCAACCTGGATGTTTGTTCCTTTAGCTGCCTCAACAACAGGGATGATGTCGATAGCCGGTACGCAGAATACTACGTCAACTTCGTCGTTAACAACAAGCGGTTTTAAAGTCTCAACAAGCTTTACAGCCTCGCTTGGTGTCATGTTCATTTTCCAGTTTCCAGCAATAATTTTCTTTCTTGCCATTGTTTTTATCTCCTTTTTGTGTTCGTGGAACACTTTATTTTTTATCAGTCTTTATCGTTAGCTGCTGCTACACCTGGGAGCTCTTTGCCCTCAAGGAACTCAAGAGAAGCACCGCCACCTGTGGAGATGTGTGTCATCTTGTCGCCATATCCGAGGATATTTACAGCTGCTGCGGAATCACCGCCACCGATGATTGTTGTTGCGTCTGTCTCAGCAAGAGCTTTTGCAACTGCCTCTGTACCATGTGCGAAGTTCGGCATCTCGAAGCATCCCATCGGTCCGTTCCATACAACTGTCTTGGCATCTTTTACAGCATCTGCAAAGATTTTCTCTGTCTCTGTTCCGATATCCATTCCTTCCCATCCGTCCGGAATCTCACCACGTTTTACGATCTGGATGTTGCAGTCGTTGGAGAAGTCATCACCGATTCTGTTATCTACAGGAAGAAGAAGTTTTACACCTTTCTCCTCTGCTTTCTTCATCATATCGAGAGCATACTGAAGGTAATCATCCTCGCAGAGGGATGTTCCGATATGTCCGCCCATAGCCTTGGAGAATGTATAGGACATACCACCACCGATGATCAGTGTATCTACCTTGTCAAGAAGGTTGTTGATAACAGAGATCTTGCTGGAAACCTTAGCACCGCCAAGGATTGCTACGAATGGTCTCTCCGGATTGTTTACAGCGTTTCCGAGGAAATCGATCTCTTTCTGCATCAGATATCCTACAACTGCTGTCTTCACATATTTGGTAACACCTACGTTGGAGCAGTGAGCTCTGTGAGCAGTTCCGAATGCATCATTTACGAATACATCGCAGAGAGAAGCAAGTTCTTCGCTGAACTTGTCTTCGTTCTTTGTCTCTTCTGCACGGTAACGTGTGTTCTCAAGAAGAACTACATCGCCATCTTTCATCTCTGCTACAGCAGCTTTTGCGTTCGGTCCTACTACCTCAGGATCTGCTGCAAATTTTACTTCCTGGCCAAGAAGCTCAGAAAGACGAACTGCTACAGGTGCAAGAGAAAGCTCCGGTTTCGGCTCTCCCTTCGGTTTTCCAAGGTGGGAGCAAAGGATAACCTTTCCGCCGTCTGCGATCAGTTTCTTGATTGTAGGAAGAGCAGCTACAAGACGGTTCTCATCTGTGATCTTTCCATCCTGAAGCGGAACGTTGAAGTCGCATCTTACAAGTACTTTCTGTCCTTTTACATTGATATCGTCAACACTTTTTTTGTTCAGCATCTCTATATCTCCTTAACTTTTATTTCTGCAAAAGCAGATGAATAAGGGCGAGCGGTATTGTTGTCCGCTCTGTTAACAGTCATTTCCTCAGACATTTTTTTGTTTGGTCTTTTGGAAAAAAAGGGCCCGGTCCTCTTCAGACCGGACCCTTTCTGAGTCTATTCTTCTACACCCGTTCGCAGAAAATTAAGCGTTCAGAAGTTTTCCGAAGTGCTTGATTGTACGAACCATCTGGCTTGTGTAGGAGTTCTCGTTGTCATACCAGGAAACTACCTGTACTTCTGTTGTGCCATTCTCAAGTGGAAGAACCATTGTCTGAGTAGCATCGAACAGAGAACCAAATCTCATACCAACGATATCGCTGGAAACGATCTCATCTTCGTTGTATCCGAAGGACTCGTTAGAAGCTGCTTTCATAGCTGCGTTGATCTGCTCTTTAGTTACATTTCCTTCAACAACTGCTGTAAGGATTGTAGTAGAACCTGTTGGGGTTGGAACACGCTGTGCGGAACCGATCAGTTTGCCGTTCAGTTCTGGGATAACAAGACCGATTGCTTTAGCAGCACCTGTGCTGTTCGGAACGATGTTAACTGCAGCTGCACGGGATCTTCTCAGATCGCCTTTTCTCTGCGGTCCATCAAGTGTCATCTGATCGCCTGTGTAAGCGTGGATTGTGCACATGATACCAGATTTGATCGGTGCAAGATCGTTAAGAGCCTTAGCCATTGGTGCAAGGCAGTTTGTTGTACAGGATGCAGCGGAGATGATTTTATCTTCGTTTGTAAGTCCTTCATGGTTTACATTGTAAACGATTGTCTTAAGGTCGTTTCCAGCCGGAGCGGAAATGATAACGTGTTTAGCACCTGCATCGATATGAGCCTGAGCTTTGTCTTTGGATGTATAGAATCCAGTACACTCAAGAACTACGTCTACACCGATCTCTCCCCATGGAAGCTCAGCAGCGTTAGCTTTTGCATAAATTTTGATTTCTTTTCCGTCAACTGTGATGGAATCCTCTCCAGCTACTACTGTATCTGCAAGAGCATATCTTCCCTGAGTTGAGTCATATTTTAATAAGTGAGCGAGCATTTTAGGAGATGTTAAGTCGTTGATAGCAACGATTTCAAATCCTTCTGCACCGAACATCTGACGGAATGCAAGACGACCAATACGTCCAAAACCATTAATTGCAACTTTTACTGCCATGATAAATTCCTCCTATGAATTAAATGGTAAAAATTATGTGAATGCTTCAATCTTTGTGAAAGAAACATCAACCTATAGCGTATTGTACCTAATTCCGAACAAAAATTCAAGCCTATTTTCAAAAAAATAACAGGCAAATTGCCACAAATATCCTCTGATATGATATACTGCTCTCAAATGAGACAGTTAAGTCCCTTTTATGACACAGCGGCAGCATTCATGCACGTTTTTCTCTGTCTTTTTCGTGAAGGAAGAAATTTTTCGCGCAGTTCTTTGATGTACGACTGTCCATAAAATACATCTTTATATTTATAAAAATATATTTTGAGAATACTTTGCTTAATTATTCATAAGGAGGTTATTATGAAAATACTTTCCAACTCTCCCGGAGTTTTGTGGGACTGCCACATGCATTCTGAATTTTCCGCAGATTCCGGCACTCCCACTGCGGATATGATCCGCCAGGCCATTGCACTGGGGTTTAAGGGAATCTGCTTTACAGAGCATCTGGATCCAGACTATCCACCAACTCCGGATGACCTGGAATTTGCCCTGGATATTCCCGCCTATTACACTAAACTCAACGAACTGAAAGAGACCTACAAGAATCAGATTCACATCCATTTCGGTATTGAGATCGGTTTGCAGCTTCATCTTAAACAATATTTTCACAATCTTTTAAAGGAATATCCTTTCGATTTCGTGATTGGTTCTTCTCACGTAGTCCACGGTGCTGACCCCTACTACCTGGAATTTTTCCAGGGCAGGAACGAGGAACAGGCCTACCTTGAATATTTCGAATCCATTCTGGAGAATCTGGATGCATTTCATGAAATGGACACTTATGGACATCTGGATTATATTGTCCGCTATGGTCCAAACAAAAACCAGTTTTATTCTTATGAAAAATATCGGAACATTCTGGATGCGATTCTGAAAAAACTGGCAGACACAAATGTAGGACTGGAAGTCAACACCGGCGGTTATCACTACGGTCTTGGAGAGCCAAACCCATGTACGGATATCATCCGGCGTTATAAAGAACTAGGGGGCGAAATCATCACCATTGGTGCTGACGCGCATACACCGGATAAAATAGGATACGCTTTTGATAGGGCTGCGCAGGTGCTGAAAGAATGTGGATTTGAGTATTATACAGTATTTAAAGATCGGAAACCAAACTTTGTAAAGTTATAACGAAGCCCTGTTTTTCCATACCCGGCAGAAGAAATCAGCCCGGCTTTTAGAGCATGTTAAAAAAATGCCTCATCGCCATAACAAGCGATGAAGCATTTTTTGCGTTTCTTTTCAAATTCAGCTTGAGGTATTATTTTTGATTGCCACTCAAGACCAGGTCAGTCATTATTTCTGCACTTTCTCCAAAAACAGAGAAATAATTCCTTTCTTTTCCTTCTCATGTGCCTTGTTATACAAAGATCTGCACCATTCTGTGATAACTTCGATTACAACCGGAGAGAAGGTCATCAGGATAAATACCAGGATGATCATTCCGAACTCCAGGGAGCCAAGTGCAAGCAGGTTCTGCACACATACGGCTGCAAAGAAGAAAATAAACTGCATACCGTAAATAACGATCTTTCGGTATCTGTTCAACGGTGCGTAAACTGTCTTAAGTGCAGCCATATAGTTCCATCCTGTTACCAGTACACATGCTGTATTCAACATGGCATTGGAATGGTATACATTCTGGCAGACCAGCATAATGGCAAACACACAGGAAGAAATCGTGATCGCTGCCGGAAATGCATTAAGGAATACATGCCGCAGGAATGTATGATCGATCTTTTCGTAGTTATTCTCCTGTGCCAGAAGAAATGTAGGGATTCCTACTGCACATGCACTGATCAGTGACATCTGAATAGGTTCAAATGGATAGGAGTTTCCAAAAAAGATCGTCAGCAATGATAACATAACAGAAAACATGGTCTTGATCAGAAACATGGAAGCTGCTGTGCGGATATTATTTACCACACGTCGTCCCTGATTCACAATATGAGGCATAGATGCAAAGTTGGAATCCAGAAGTACTACATTGGCAATATTCTTGGCAGCATCACTGCCCTGTGCCATGGCAATACTGCAATCCGCTTCTTTCAGTGCCAGAACATCATTAACACCGTCACCAGTCATGGCAACGGTATGACCCTGTGCCTTCAGTGCCTGCACCATCTGTTTCTTCTGCTGAGGCGTTACACGCCCGAAAACACTGTACTGGGAAACTGCCTCATAAAGCTGTTCCTCTGTTTCCAGTGTGGTAGCATCCACAAACTGGTCTGCGTTCTTAAGTCCTGCCCTTCTGGCTATGGAAGCGACTGTCACAGGGTCATCACCGGAAATTACTTTCAGATCAACTTCCTGGCTGTCAAAGAATTCCAGAGTATCCGGTGCTTCCTGACGGATCACATCTGTAAGAAGAAGCAGACCCAGAGGTTTCAATCCTTCAGGAAGTTCTGTACCTTCTGCCTTCTCCGGACTTACCGCCAGAACAAGGACACGAAGTCCTTCTTCTGCATATTGCTGACAGCATGCTGTCAGTTCGCTGTTCTCTTCCGGAAAAAGGAACTGTGCCGCCCCCATAAGGCAGGTTCCTGTCTCTTCAAATACAGCACCACTGTATTTACGGTCTGAGGAAAAAGGAATCACATGCTCCAGAGTAAGATTCTGCTTTGCCGGGAAGCGTTTGCGAAGTGCATCAATGGTAGCATTCTGATCCTTCAGCACATGCATCAGGCCAGCCATAATCTTTTCGATTTCGGTCAGCTGATCTGTATTTTCTTCCGATATCTCCAGAGGAACTGCACTGTTTTCTTCTGCTGGTTTTGATCCGGGAATATAGGGTTCCACACGTTCCACACACATGGTACCTTCTGTGATGGTACCGGTCTTATCCAGACAGAGTGTATCTACTCTTGCCAGTGTTTCAATACAATACAACTCCTGGACAAGTGTCTTTTTGTTTGCAAGAACAAGTGCTCCCAGTGTCAATGCCACACTGGTAAGAAGCACAAGGCCTTCCGGGATCATCCCAAGGACACCTGCCACCATGCTGACAACAGAATCCCTGAAGCTGTCTCCTGCAAGATAATACTGCTTGTAAAACAAAAGTCCCCCTAGAGGAACAATAATGATACTGATTACTTTCAGTATCGCGTTCAGTGAGTTTTTCAGTTCTGAATTATGCCGCTTGAACTCTTTTGCCTCACTGGTGATCTGTGATGCGTAATTCTCCTTTCCAACGTGTATGATCTGACAACAGGCTTCTCCGGAAGTGACAAAACTTCCGGAAAAAAGCTCATCTCCCTCATTCTTGGGGAGGTTGTCTGATTCACCTGTCAGAAGAGATTCATTTACTTCCAGACTACCCTCCAGTATCCTGGCATCTGCCGGTACCTGATCCCCTGTCTTAAGACAGACAATATCATCCAGGACCAGTTCCTCTGTGGGAACGGTCCATTTCTGACCTTCTCTGATGACAATGGATTTCCTTGCTGTAAGGATCGCAAGTTTGTCAATGGTTATCTTTGCCCTGATTTCCTGTGCAATACCGATCAGTGTATTTATAATGATGATCCCCACAAAAAATGCGTTTTTGTAGGAACCTACAACAAGCACCAGAATAAGAAGTACCAGGTTCAGAAAGTTAAAGAATGTCAGTGTGTTCTCTCTAACAATCTGTTTGTATGTTCTGGTATTTGGATTTTCGTCTGCATTGACCTTTCCTTCTTCAATCCTTTCCCTAACCTGCTCGTCTGTAAGCCCTGTCAACCTTTCACCTCTCGATCTGATCAATAATCTTCTTCAGTGTCTTCTTCACCTTCACTGATATCGCTCTTTGGTTTATCCAGTCCTTCGATAACAATATTATGCTTCTGAGCGTAATCCCAGAGTGCTGCGTGGATTGCTTCTTCTGCAAGAAGTGAACAGTGTACTTTTACCGGCGGAAGTCCGTCCAGTGCTTCCATTACTGCTTTGTTTGTGATCTGCATAGCTTCTTCGATAGTCTTTCCTTTGACCATTTCTGTTGCCATGCTGCTGGTTGCAACTGCTGCACCACAGCCAAATGTTTTGAATTTACATTCTTTGATGATATGTGTTTCATCATCAATATCAAGGAACATTCTCATGATGTCACCACATTTTGCGTTTCCAACTGTTCCTACTCCACTTGCATCTTCGATTTCTCCTACATTTCTTGGATGCTGAAAATGATCCATTACTTTTTCACTATACATGATATTTTCCTCCGCTTATTCTGTGTTGTAATCTTCTGTTGTAACTATTCAATACCTTCACAGTAACTTCCGTTGCTGTAGCAGCAGTACTGATTATTTCTGTTTTTTGATAAAGTCCTCATACAGTGGAGACATATTTCTCAGATACTGTACGATTTCTTTTAATTTGTCTACTGTGAAGTCAAGGTCTTCCTTGGTAGTCTCTTCACTTAATGTCAGTCTCAGGGAACCATGTGCGATCTCATGAGGCAGTCCGATAGCCAGAAGTACATGAGACGGATCCAGAGAACCAGATGTACATGCAGATCCGCTAGATGCACAGATACCGTTGTTGTCAAGCATAAGAAGAAGGGATTCGCCTTCTACAAACTGGAAGCTGACATTGACGTTGTTTGGAAGTCTCTTAACACGATCACCGTTTACTTTCACATATGGAATCTCTGTTTCGATTCTGTGGATCAGGTAATCTCTCAGTTCGATTTCTTTGCCGGTACGTTCTTTCAGGGACTTCATTGCACGTTCTGCTGCAACACCATATCCTACAATACCAGGAACATTCTCTGTACCTGCACGACGTTTACGTTCCTGTGCACCACCATGAACGAAAGATTTGATCTTGACGCCTTTACGGATATAAAGGAAACCGATTCCTTTCGGTCCGTTGATCTTGTGTGCACTGGAGCTGAGCATATCGATATTGTATTCATCTACATCAATAGGAACCTGGCAGAATGCCTGCACTGCATCTGTATGGAAAAGAATACCATGTTCTTTGGCGATTCTTCCGATTTCTTTGATTGGCTGAATGGTGCCGATCTCATTATTTGCAAACATTACAGAAATAAGAATTGTCTCCGGTGTGATTGCTTTTTCCAGTTCGTCCAGACGTACAACACCGTTTTCATCAACATCAAGATATGTGATCTTTGCACCTCTGACTTTTTCAAGGTATTCGCAGGTATGAAGAATCGCATGATGCTCAATCTTTGTAGTGATGATATGGTTGCCTTTGCCTTTGTAAGCTTCATAAGTAGCTTTCAGAGCCCAGTTGTCAGCTTCACTTCCGCCTGCTGTAAAATAAATTTCTTCTTTTTTGGCGTGAAGAGCATCTGCGATCTGCTGTCTTCCTTTGGAGATAGCGTCTTTGCTCTTGCCTGCCAGTTCATATATGCTGGATGCATTTCCATAACATTCTGAAAAATATGGAAGCATAGCATCCACAACTTCCGGAGCAGTTTTTGTTGTAGCAGCATTGTCCAGATAGATCAATTTACTCATTTCTTTTCCTCCTGATATAATAGTGATTATTATATTCTTTCCTGTTGTTTTTTCCGGCTTTCTTCTATCAACTGACTGAGCATCAGAGTGTCCACCGCTTCTGTAATGCTGTCATTGATCCGCTTCCACACGTATTTCGTCACACAGATATCTTCTCTTTCGCAGCTCTGTGTTTCGTCATTGCCCGGGCACTGTGCTGCCTCCAGACTTCCCTCCAGGACTCTCAGAACATCCCCTACAGAAATACTGTCTGCCGCTTTGCCAAGTCTGTATCCTCCACAGGCTCCTCTTGTACTTTCTACAAGTCCGGCTTTTTTCAGTTTTGCCATAAGCTGTTCCAGATAGCTGTCGGACAGTCCCTGTCTGGCTGCGATACTCTGAATGGAAACTGCTTCTGTCTCACAGTGCAGCCCCAGATCTACCAGTGCTTTCAGACCGTATCTGGCTCTTGTTGATAGTTTCATTTGCTCACCTCTTTAATTCCCAGTGTTTTTGTCGGAATTTTCATTTCTTACTTTAGCAGAATACATTTGTTCTGTCAAGGTACTTTCCTACATATACTGGCAAAAAGGATTTTTTTGGGGCTGTTATGTCAAAAAAATATTTTTTCAGGGGAACACTGCTTCTTACTGCTGCCGGTATCCTGAGCCGGATCCTGGGGTTCTTCTATAGAATATTCCTCTCTCATACGGTTGGTGCTGAGGGAATTGGACTTTATCAGTTGGTCCTTCCACTCCAGAGTCTTGTGCTGTCTCTGACAGCAGCCGGAATCCAGGCAGCCCTCTCTCGCCTT
>OMNT01002696.1_pt1 | contig 13787 bp, 10 predicted proteins | sample 1672551 | NCBI WGS metagenome assembly OMNT01 (sample SAMEA3136698, study PRJEB25190) | human gut metagenome
GGCGGCGCTTTGCCCGTTAAAATGGTCCTTAAAGGCGGCGCGGGCGAAAACGTATGGGCAGAAAAAGCCGATCAGCTCCGCATCTATTCCGGTGGGAAATTCCGTCTTGCGGAGGAAGTCACCGCGGGCGGCGTGTGCACCGTAACGGGTCTCACGCACACGTATCCCGGGCAGGGACTCGGTGCGGAGGAAGACACCCCCGCGCCTGTGCTTGAAAGCTTTTTGACGTATCAGGTCTTCTTGCCGGACGGTATGGAGCCGCATACCGCCGTGCGCTGTTTGCGCGTTTTGGAGGAAGAAGACCCCCAGCTTCATGTCGTGTGGAACGAGCAATTACACGAAATTCACGTGCAAATTATGGGCGCGGTGCAGCTTGAAGTTTTACAGCGCGTCTTAAAAGAGCGCTTTAAAATGGAGGTCACGTTCGGCACCGGCAGCATTGTCTACCGCGAGACGATCGAAGAACCCGTCGAAGGCATGGGGCATTTTGAGCCCCTGCGCCATTACGCCGAGGTGCACCTGCTCTTAGAGCCCGGCGAGCGCGGCAGCGGTATGCGTTTCGGCACCGTGTGCAGCATGGATATGCTTGACCGCAACTGGCAGAATCTCATTTTAACGCACCTTGAGGAGCGCAGCTACCCCGGCGTGCTGACCGGCTCGCCCATCACGGATATGAAAATCACGCTTCTCATTGGTCGTGCGCATTTAAAGCACACCGAGGGCGGTGATTTTCGTCAGGCCACCTATCGCGCCGTGCGCCACGGCTTATTACAGGCGAAAAGCGTGCTTTTAGAGCCGTGGTACGATTTCCGATTAGAGGTTCCGCAGTCGCAGGTCGGCCGCGCCATTTCGGACATGCAGCGCCTTTGCGCGGAGTTCGAGCCGCCGCAGACCGAGGGGGAAAACGCCGTCATCACGGGCTTTGCGCCCGTCTCCGAAATGCAGGGTTACACCTTGGAGGTCGCATCGTACACGCGCGGGCTTGGCAGCCTTATTTGTATGCCGAAGGGCTACTTGCCGTGCCATAATGCCGAAGAGGTCATCGAGCATATTGGCTACGATGCCGAGCGTGATTTGGAGAACACCGGCGATTCCGTCTTCTGTTCGCACGGCTCCGGCTTCGTTGTGCCGTGGCGCGAGGCGGCTTCCCACATGCACCTCGAAAGTGGGTGGAAGCCCGAAAAGCCGGGAACAAAACCTGCCGAAACCGAAGCTCCCGTGCGCGCCGCCGCACAGCTGCCGCCTGTGTTCGACGATGAGCTGCGCGCCATTTTTGAGCGCACCTACGGCCCTATCCGACGCCGCGATATGCAGCCGCAAAACGCCGTCCGCGCTGCCGAAAGCAGCGGAAAGGGGGAGTGGAAGGTGCCGGAAAAGGTCTTCGAGCCTGAGTATCTCCTCATCGACGGTTACAATATTCTCTTTGCGTGGGACGATTTAAATAAGGTCGCCGAAAAGGACATCGACACCGCTCGACAGATTTTAATGGATAAAATCTGCAATTATCAGAGCTTCAGCCGCAGCACGTGCATCCTCGTTTTCGATGCCTATCGCGTCCCGCGTGACGTGGAGGACGTTATCCGCTACCACAACATTTCCGTTGTGTTCACAAAGCAGGCGGAAACGGCAGATACCTACATTGAGCGCGCCACGTTTGAGATCGGCCCAAAACACCGTGTGCGCGTCGCCACATCCGACGGCGCAGAGCAGATGATCGTACTCGGTCACGGCGCACGCCGTGTTACGGCCTCCGAATTCAAGATGGAGGTCGATGAAGCGAACAAGCGTATGCGCGAGGTCATCGCCGATTGGAACAAAAAAGAAAGCGCCCGCCACGCGCATAAGCCTTTCAAAAATTTAACGGATCAAGCGCGGAGTAATCTGCGTGCGTATACAGAAAACAACAAAACACAAAGAAAGGAAGATGGAAAATGAAAGTCTTACTCTTAAACGGCAGCCCGAAGGCGAACGGCAATACTGCCGTTGCTCTGCATGAAATGGTGGATATTTTCAACAAAGAAGGCATCGAAACGGAAGTTATTCATGTCGGCAACAAAGATATCCGAGGATGTGTGGCATGCGGGCAATGTTCTAAGCTGGGGCACTGCGTTTTTAACGATCTTGTCAACGAAGTTGCGTCGAAATTTGCGGAAGCGGACGGTCTTGTCGTCGGCAGTCCGGTGTATTATGCCTCCGCAAACGCAACACTTGTCGCGCTTTTGACGCGCCTGTTTTACAGCACTCCATTTGATAAAACGATGAAAGTCGGCGCCGCCGTTGTGGCTGCCCGCCGCGGCGGCCTTTCCGCCACGTTTGACGAACTCAACAAATTCTTTACGATCTCCGGCATGCCCGTCGCGTCCAGTCAGTATTGGAACAGCATTCACGGCCTCGCACCAGGCGAGGCGAAAGAGGATTTGGAGGGTCTGCAAACCATGCGCACCTTGGCAAGAAATATGACTTTTTTGATGAAGAGCATTGCGCTCGGTAAGGAAAAATTCGGCCTGCCGGAAACGGAACAGCGCATCGGAATGAACTTTATTCGGTAAAAAATACTGCTAAAGCAGCAAAGAAGCACAGTTAAGCGACAAAGAGCATCTTTGTTGATTTTTCAATATCTTCTATTAAAAATATAAATTTATCCGCAAAATGGCAAAAATCTCCCATGGCAAAAAGCCAAGGGAGATTTTGTTTATAGATCAACTTCTAATATATTTAAGTTTATTTCCACTCGCCTGTTCCGGCTTCGACGTAGCGGGACTTCTCAAATACGGAGATCATCAAGGTCGGATCGGTCGTGCCGAGATCGGAATATGTAAGCCCCAGCGCCGTGCCACTGCTTTTATCCTGCCACTCGAGATATTGAGTGCCGGTACCGTTGTCGTCTTGAACGGCAGGTGCGCCGAAGGTTTCGGTGAAGCGTTTGCTTGCGGCTTCAAAATGCTCTTCTGCCGTGCCGCGCGCAAGCTGTTCGTGGAACGTCACCGAAAACAGCTTGTCGTTTTCGTCAAACTGCGCATCAAATTTGCCGGAGCAGCCTGCGGACTGCACGATGTCCTCCGACAAATAATTCGTATATGCGAAAGGCGCTGTCGCGGGGCTTTCGCTGACCATTGTCAGCTTAGAGCCGATAGCGGATTCAAGCTCCGTCGTGTCGATGCCGAACGGCGCAGTGGAATACGCATAGCCGGTCTTGGAATCGAATCGGAAAGCGTCTGTCTCTTTCACGGTTGTCTTAGACGAACAGCCGACAAATGTGAGCATCAAAACAAGGGACAAAACCAATGCGAGCTTTTTCATAAAACGACCTCCTCTGAATTGGTGTTATGAATTTGATTTAAAGTTTTACTAAAAAATATCACCTCCGAGTATAATTTTTGGTGGTATATTACACCTGCATGATATCATGTATAGGAGGGTTTGTCAATATATATTTAAAAGTTATTAGAAAAAAAATAGAACAAAAAATCTCCCTCTGTGCCGAAACACAAAGGGAGACTGTTTATAATGCTTTGATTTTAGAACAGGATCGAATTAGAGAATGATGCTCTTGCCTGTCATTTCTTCCGGCTGCGGCAGATCCATGATCTTCAGCATGGTGGGTGCGATGTCCGCGAGAACGCCGCCCTCACGCAGCTTGCACGGATAACCGACAACGCAGAACGGAACCGGGTTTGTGGTGTGTGCGGTAAACGGTTCACCGTCATCATCGACCATCTTGTCTGCATTGCCGTGGTCGGCGGTGATGAGCAGCACGCCGCCCATCTCGTCGATGGCTGCTGCGACCTTGCCGACGCAGGTATCGACAGCCTCAACGGCAGCCTTTGCAGCCTCGAACACGCCGGTGTGGCCGACCATGTCGCAGTTTGCAAAGTTCAGAATGATCATATCGTACTTGCCGGACTTGACGGCCTCAACCATCTTATCCGTGACTTCGTAAGCGCTCATTTCCGGCTGGAGGTCATACGTTGCGACCTTCGGGGACTTGACAAGGATGCGGTCCTCACCCGGATACTGCTTCTCGACGCCGCCGTTGAAGAAGAACGTGACATGCGCATACTTCTCGGTTTCGGCAATGCGGAGCTGCTTGAGGCCCTTATCGGAGACGTACTCGCCGAGGGTGTTTTTAAGGCTCTGCGGCTTGAATGCGATCTCAACGTTCGGCATCGTGGCGTCATACTGCGTCATGCAGACGTAGGTGAGCGGGAAGAAGCCATTCTTACGGGTGAAGCCGGTGAAATCAGGGTCTACGAATGTGCGGGTGATCTCTCTTGCGCGGTCCGGGCGGAAGTTGAAGAACACGACGGAATCGCCGGATGCGACCGGAGCGCCGCCCTTGATGACGCACGGCACGACGAACTCGTCCGTGACTTCGTTTTCATAGGATTTCGATACAGCGCAAACCGGGCACGCGAACTCTTCGCCTTCGCGGCAAACCATGGCGTTGTAAGCCTTTTCTACGCGCTCCCAACGGTTGTCGCGGTCCATCGCATAGTAGCGGCCCATGACCGTTGCAACCTTGCCGACGCCGATTTCCTTCATCTTCTCCATGAGCTCCTTGACGAAGTCCTTGCCGGAGGAAGGCGGAACATCGCGGCCGTCGAGCAGGGCGTGAACATAGACGTTTTCAACGCCCATCTTTTTTGCCATTTCCAACAGACCGTAGAGGTGCTGGTTGTGGCTGTGCACGCCGCCGTTGGAAAGCAGGCCGATGAGGTGCAGCGCGGTGCCGTTTTCTTTTGCGTTATTCATGGCGTGTACGAGCGCTTCGTTCTCAAAGAAAGAACCGTCCTGTACCGCCTTCGTGATGCGGGTAAGCTCCTGATAAACGATGCGGCCTGCGCCGATGTTGGTGTGGCCGACTTCGCTGTTGCCCATCTGGCCGTCCGGCAGACCGACGTCCATGCCGGAAGCGCCGATCTTTGTAATCGGGTTTTCAGAGAACAGCTTATCGAGGTTCGGTCTCTTAGCGGCGGCAATCGCGTTGCCCTCCGTTTTAGCAATTCCGAAACCGTCCAGAATCATGAGTACAACAGGTCTTTTCATAGTGGAGATGCCTTTCCTTTCAACTGGAAAAAATCTTTCGGTGGAAAAATCAGCCCTTGGTGGCTGCGTCTACGATGGCTGCGAAATCGTTCGGCTTCAGGGAAGCGCCGCCGATGAGGCCGCCGTCAACGTCCGGCTGTGCAAGAAGCTCAGCTGCGTTGCCTGCGTTCATGGAGCCGCCGTACTGAACAGTGATGCCTTCTGCAGCCTTTTCGCCGTAGAGGGACTTGACGGTCGCACGGATGACAGCGCAAACTTCGTTTGCCTGCTCTGCCGTGGCGGTCTTGCCGGTGCCGATAGCCCAAACCGGCTCGTAAGCGATGATGATGCGCTTAAGCTCTTCTTCGGTTACGCCGCCGAGTGCGATCTTTGTCTGCATGGCAACGAGCTCATCGGTGATGCCCTGCTCGCGCTGCTCGAGGTACTCGCCTACGCAAACGATGACGGTGAGGCCTGCGTCAAGCGCAGCTCTTGTTCTCTTCTGAACCGTAACGTCGGTATCGCCGAAGTAGGTTCTTCTCTCGCTGTGGCCGGTGATGACGTACTCAACGCCGCAAGCCTTCAGCATTTCTGCGGAAATCTCGCCGGTGAAAGCGCCGCTGACCGCCCAGTGGCAGTTCTCTGCGCCGATCTTGATGTTGGTGCCCTTAGCCGCCTCGATAGCGGTTGCGATGTCTACATACGGCACACAAGCGACAACATCGCAGCCTGCGTCCTTAACGAGCGGAGCAATGGCGGTGATGAGTTCCTTTGCCTCCGCAGGGGTTTTGTTCATTTTCCAGTTGCCGGCGATAACAGCCTTTCTAACAGCCTTGTTCATGATTTTCTATTCCTTTCCGTCGGTTAAAAACCGTTTTTATTGAGACAACAATACGGGAGCAGAGGCAAGCTCCGCTCCCGTTCATGCTTTTAATTATTTCTCGTTGAGGCAAGCAATGCCGGGGAGCTCAAGACCCTCGAGGAATTCGAGAGAAGCGCCGCCGCCCGTGGAGATGTGCGTCATCTTATCCGCGAAGCCGAGCTTCTCAACAGCCGCAGCGGAGTCGCCGCCGCCGATAATGGAGATTGCGTTGCTGTCTGCAACTGCCTTTGCAACCGCGATGGTGCCGTTTGCGAAGTTTTCCCACTCGGAAACACCCATCGGGCCGTTCCAAACAACGGTGCCTGCGTTCTTCACGGCGTTTGCGAACAGCTCACGGCTCTTCGGGCCGATATCGAGACCCATCCAGCCTTCCGGAATGTCGTCGGAATCGACGATCTTCCACTCGGAGTCTGCACTGTACTCGGTTGCAACAACGTTATCGACCGGGATGAGGAAGTTGATGCCCTTAGCCTTCGCCTTGTCCATCATTTTCTTAGCGAGCTCAACCTTGTCGTCCTCGCAGATGGAGGTGCCAATCTCGTGACCGAGAGCCTTGAAGAAGGTGTAAGCCATGCCGCCGCCGATGATGAGTGTGTCGACCTTTTCAATCAGGTTGTTGATGACGCCGATCTTATCGGAAACCTTAGCACCGCCGAGGATTGCAACGAACGGACGCTTCGGGTTCTCGAGCGCGCCGCCCATGATGGAAATCTCCTTCTGGATGAGGTAGCCGCAGACAGCCGGGAGGTAATCTGCAACGCCTGCTGTGGAAGCATGTGCACGGTGTGCGGTGCCGAATGCATCGTTGACATAGATTTCAGCCATGGAAGCGAGTGCCTTAGCGAAATCCGGGTCGTTCTTGGTCTCTTCTGCGTGGAAGCGAACGTTCTCGAGCATGAGGACTTCGCCGTCCTTCAGAGCTGCAGCCTTAGCCTTAGCGTCCGGGCCGACAACGTCTTTTGCCATGATGACTTCCTTGCCGAGGAGCTTGGAAAGCTCTGCTGCGACAGGCGCCAGGGAGAATTTCTTCACGTCGCCCTTAGCAGCTTCGAGTGCCTTAGCGGTTGCTTCGGCCTGCTCTGCCTCCGGCATAGCGTCGATCTTCTTCTTCTCCTTCTTGTCGAGCTTTACAACGTCGTTGAAGATGTTGTGCGGGCGACCCATGTGGGAGCAGAGGATGACCTTTGCGTTGTGGTCTACGAGATACTTAATGGTGGGCAGCGCACCGACGATGCGCTTTGTGTCCGTGATGACACCGTCCTTCATCGGGACGTTGAAATCGCAGCGGACAAGAACGTGCTTACCGGCAACGTCGATGTCTTCTACGGTTTTCTTGTTGAGGTAGTTCATTTTCGTACACTCCTTTAAGAAATATATTGAGTTACGGTTATACGTTTGGTTGGCGGACAACACCGCCTACGGAATTTATTTTATACCAAACGGAAGATGATTTCAAGAGATAACGCGCAAATTGCACACTTTTTAGCGTAAATTTTTCATTTTTGCGATTTTGTACGGGTTTTTATTTCGCACCGTTCGCGTCTGCCGCGTCCCAGTCGTAGCCGCGCAGGCGACCGGCTTCGGAAAGTGCGGGAAAATCCCACTGGCGCAGGACTTCGTAAACGCCGATGGCGATGCTGTTGGAGAGGTTTAAGCTGCGCGCTTCCGAAATCATGGGGATGCGCACGCAGCGGTCTTTGTTTTTGAAAAGCAGGTCTTCCGGCAGTCCGGCTGTCTCTTTGCCGAAGAAGAGGTAGCAATTATCGGGATAGTGTATATCCGTGTGCTTATGGACGGATTTTGTGGAAAAAAAGAAAAATTCGCCACTGTTTTTTGCAAAAAATTCGTCGAGCGAGTCATAATAGGTGATGTCGAGCAAATGCCAGTAATCGAGACCGGCGCGCTTTAGCTTTTTGTCGTCGATCTTAAAGCCCATGGGGCCCACAAGGTGCAGCCTTGCGCCCGTGGCGGCGCAGGTGCGCGCGACGTTGCCGGCGTTTTGGGGGATCTCCGGCTCGACCATAACGATATTCAAAACCATTGCTGTCAAAGTCCTTTCGGGAAGAATGATGTATGTTTTTGTAAAAAGGGGGAAACTAAACGTGACGGCTGTTTTGTATGTTTTAAAAGCCGCAATCTGGATCTGGAGGTTTGATGCCATGTATAAGCAGAGCATGAACGTTGTGAAGGGCGTGGGTCTCGGCATTGCCGCAGGCGCTGCCGTGGCTGCCGTTTCGTCCGCGATGATGAACGGCGGGAAGAAATCCGCCAAGGCGCGCACAAAAGAGATGCGCCGCAGCACCGCCAAGGCCGTGCACACGGTGGGGCAGCTCATTGACGGCGTAGAGAACATGTTGAAGTAACTACCCGCGGTCGCAGTGGCAGCCCAAAACGCCGCTGTGGCCGAATACATAGATGCTGCACGGCGTGCGGCGCTCGCCGGCGGCTGCGGCGCATTTGAGCGTCAGGGAGCCGGAAACGGGCTGCTCGTAGCACCGTTGCAGCCGGTTGCAGCACCCGCCCGCGATGTCGCGCCAGCGGCATGCCCCGGCGTTTGTGCAGTGCTTGATGCACTCCATATCGATGTAGCGCTGGGAAATTTCTCCGCCCGCGTGGTAATCACCGTTGGAGATGAGCAGGTGCGCAACGGCGAGATCGCCGATAACGTTTGAAAAGTGGCTTTCTGTGCCGTGGTGCGGCGCTTTGACGATATAGTAGCCGTCAAACAGCTTCCCGGAGATGCGGCGCAGCACTTCATCGGACACGTCGCCGGTCATTAGAATATCGAGGTTCGACGGGCCGCGGCTTCGGCGGTTGTGAAAGACGAGGGAGAGGTCGTTCTGCGTTTCGGTGTAGACGTTGCGCACGACGGATTGATTTAAAATGTCCTGAATATCCGGCGCGGCGGGGGAATGGGCGAGGTTGCTGCGCATATCCTCCATGCGACCTAAGAGGTCGCGGAGAGAATCAAGCAGGATGCGCCGTCTGCCGGGCGTGGCGCGGTCGGACGGCGCAAAGGCCGTTTGACACTGCATGTAGAGCCTAACGAACGCATCCTTCGTCTCCAAAAACTCCGTTTCGCGCCCGGTGTGAAACGGGGAAGAGAGGCAGATATTGAGGTTCTCGACGGCTTCCGTCAGGATGGCATCGAACGGGAAGGGCTCGTTACGCGCGGGGGTGAGCACCTCGTAAAACGCGCCGTCAAATGTGAAGATGTCGCCGCCGCCGAGCGTGAAAATGCGGTCTGCGCCGACAGAATCATTGAGCGCGTCGAAAATACGCAAGCAGGTGGTGTTTACCTGCGCGAAGTCACTTTGCGGCACGGCGAAAAAATGCGCGAACACGGCGAACTCCAAAACGGGATTTACGCCGCGCTTATCGCACGGGAGGGCGGGGAGGTATACGCGGTCAAAGTAGCCGGGATCCTTTTTGACTTGCTTTAAAAAGCCGCTCATGTGGTCGCGGTGGTAGTGCGTGAGCAGAAACTGGCGCTGGGCGGCGGGCGCATAGCGGCTGAAAATTTCGTTAAAACGGCGGTCAATCTCCTCTTCACCGCGGCGGGCGTAGCGGCTGACGGAGCCGCAATCCACCATTAAAATCTGCCGGTTTTGCCCGACGAGGACGGTGCAGTCGCCGTATTCCACGTCGTGCAGTTCAACGCGGTCCATTACGCTTTGTCCTCGTTCTGCACGTGGCGGTACAAAATGCCGTTTTCATAGCGGTCATCTTTCCACTCGCCGGTGTAGACGACATTGCCGTTTTTGTCGAACGCCGTGCCGTGACCCTGCCGTTTACCGTTCTGCCAGCCACCGGAATAAATCAAGTTGCCGTCTGCATCGAACAGGGTAGCTTGACCCGCTTTTTCGTTGTTTTCATATTTTTCGACGAACACGCAGTGCGTTTCGGGGTCGACGGAGACACCTGCGCCCTGCTTTTGGCCGTCGATGATTTGGCCGTTGTAAATTAAATCGCCGTTTTTATTGAAAATCGTTGCCATGCCTTGCGGCTTACCGTTTTGCCAGTGGGAAATGTGCAGCGCGTGGTCGCTTTCGCGGAACGAAACGCCGAAGCCTTCGCGCTGATCGTCTTTGAAGCCGCCGATGTAGGAGACGGCGCCGCTGCGGTAGTGGTGCACGCCGAACCCCTCGCGCAGGTCATTTTTGTACTCGCCTTCATAGAGCGTGATGCCGTTGTTGTTCACGGTGCGGCCGAAGCCCTCGCGTTTGCCGTCTTCGGAAAGGTCGCCCGTGTAACGGAGCGGCGCGCCGCCTCTGATGAGCGTGATGCCGGTTTTGGGGTCGTCCTCTTTTTCAGCTTCCTTTGCAGGCAGGAGCTTATCAAGCAGAGCACGTGCCTGCCGGAGTTCTTCCGGCGTGATGTCGGGGGCGGAGTCTGTTTTTGGCGTTTCTTCGGGAGCAGGTTCTTCCGGGGCTTCTTCGGGTTCTTCTGCGGGAGTGTCCTCAATGGGGGCTTCTTCGGGTTCTTTCGTCTCGGGTTCTGTTTCGGGCTGCGGCTCAGCTTCGGGTGCTTCGGAGGCAGCTTCTTCGGAAGCGGGTTCCTCGGGGGCAGCTTCTTCGAGAACGGGATTCTCTTCGGTAGGCTCTGCGGCTTTTTCGGCGGGGTCGCTCAGGAAATCGACAAGTGCGGGCTCGGTGAGGTTCCCGAAAACGGGCAGCTCAGACTCCGGCTCGGTCGTTTCGGGCACGTCGCCGTCCTTGACCTCCCAACCCATGGAGAGCATGACGGAGGCGTTTTTATTCTGCTTCAGAAATTTGATGCGGCGCTGCTGCTCTTCACGCGGGCAGTAGGCGTATTCGCCGCGCTCATCGGCGACGAGCAGAAGGCGGTCGCCGAACTGGGCGTTTTGCAGACTCTGCTCGGCGGTTTGGAACGCATACGGCACGGGGAACAGCACGGTTTCTTTCGTTTTGCCGGTGGAATCGTTATAATCGAAGCGGATGACGGCGTCGCGGTGATCGTCCGGCTTAAAGGTAATGCGTGCGCGGCGGTCGTCATCGGGAGAGAAATACTCCGTGCGCATCCACTGCATTTCACCGTCGTAGTACACGCGGGCGCGCAATGCGCCGTAGGCGTTATAAAACGCGATGCCGCGCTGACCGCCGTTTGTGAATGCGGCTTCGAGCGTATTTTTGCCTGCGCGTTTTTTCCATTTTATAGTGCGGCGGGAGAGCTTGCCGTGCACCTCGCCGGAAAGCCCGTCGAAAATGCCGCGGGCGCGGATATGTACGGTTTTGCCGGATCCGAAATAGCTGCGGCGCGCTTCATAAAGGGCATCGTGAAACGAAGACAGCGTATCGAGCCCGGTGTAGCACACGGTGTAGACCTTACGGTTCACAAGGCTTGCGCTGAGAGAAGTGGCGTTATGTTCCGTCATCTGAACGACCTTTCTGCGGGAAACGTGCCTGTTTCCCGTCTTTTCCGTTGATATAGTTTCAGTATACCACGAAAGGACGTTTATTTCAATCACACGGTTCCTTCGGATTTTAACTTGCGAAATGCTTTAAAATCTGCTATGATATTGTATCATCGTTCTATACTATAATAGAGGAAAGGATCGCGCGGCATGAAAAGTGTGAAGAAAGAAGTCTCGTTCAGGCGAAAACTGATGACGGCTGTATTGAGCGTCACGCTGCCGCTGATCGCGCTGCTTTTGTTCAGCAACCTGTATTCCACGCAGGCATTTAACGGGAAAATTGCGGATTCCAACATGCGCACGATGGATTACCGGGTGGGGCGCATGGAGGAGCAGCTCGACTCTGTGAACGATTTTCTCACCGGGTTGACGGTGAGCGACGATTACCGCACGCTGTCGGGCGGTGAGAAAAACCCCTTAAAGGCGTATCTTGCAAGCTATACGCTCATTACGCAGTTGAAAACGGCGCTGCCGGCATACGGTGATGTGGGCGCGTTTTTCATTTACAGTGCGCCGAGCGATGCCGAGCGCGATATTTTTGACGATTCTATCTCCTACGCGCAGAAGGAGCGGCTGCGCGCTTTTGTGCGCGACGCGGTGGAGAACAACACGTATTCGTACAATATGCAGTGGCGGCACGCGGAGATCGGCGGCAAGGCGTATTTATTCCGCTTTTACGGCGGGCGCGGCACGTATCTTGTGGCGATGGTGCCGTTGGCGGCGCTGGCGGACGCGCGCTACATGCAGATTGATACCGACGCGGTGATGTTGTTTTCCGACAAAAACAACGAGCCGCTGACCTCTGTCGATTTTGTGGAGGGAAACGGGATCGATTTGAACGGCGACTATGAGAACTACTTTATTTCGGGCGGGAAGCAGCGGTATATGATCGTGGGCCGCGATTTGGCGGGTACGGATTGCAGGGCGATCCTTGCCGTAAACGAAAGCGGGTATTTCGGCTCGCTCGATGGCTTGCAGGCGGCGCTGCTGGTACTCTCTTTACTGGCGCTGGTGCTGATTCCGGTCATTCAGTGGCGGCTGACGAACTCCATCTCGAAGCCGGTGGAGGGGCTGCGCAGTGTTATGGAGCATATCCGCGCCGGCAATCTGGAGGCGAAGGCCGAGGGCAAGACGAACATACGCGAATTCAACGAGGTGAACGAGACGTTCAACACGATGATGACGCAGATTAAAGACCTCAAGATCGAATCATACGAGCACGAGATTGAGACGCAGAAGGCGGAGCTGCGTTACATGCAGCTGCAGATCCGCCCGCATTTCTTCTTAAATTGCCTCAAAAGCTTATATGCGTTGGCGGAAGCGGGCAAATATGACCGCATTCAAAAAATGATTTTGGAGATCTCGAAGCACATACGGTATATTTTTACGGACAGTATGGAGCTTGTGCCGCTTTCGCGCGAATTAGACCACATTGAAAATTACATCGAGATGCAGCGGGGGTCTTCGCAGTACCCGCCGGTGTGCCGATTTGACATTGACCCGCGTTTACGTGAATTGCCGATCCCGCCGCTTTCTTTGCAGAGCTTTGTGGAAAACTGCGTGAAGCATGTGTACTCGCCGGATTACGTTTTGAAAATTGAGGTGAAGGCAGCGGTGCTGTGCAGCGGCGCGGACACGTTTGCCGACCTGACGGTGACGGATAACGGCGGCGGCTTCCCCGAGGACGTGATTGCGGAGATCAACGAGCCGGACAGCCCGCTGTACGCGCAGAACCACGTGGGCATCAACAATGTGAAAAAGCGCTTGCAGCTGATTTACGGTGACCGCGCTTTATACGCGTTCTTTAATCGGGATATGGGCGAACGCATGGGCAGTGTATCTGAAATTTTGATTCCGATAGACTTCGCAATGCTGCATGCGGCGGAGGACGAGCCGGACGGAGAGGAGGCTTTCAACGGATGAACGTATTGATCGTAGATGACCAGCCGGAAGTTGTGGAGAGCATGGTGACCGGTGTGAACTGGAAAAAAATACCTGTGGAGCAGGTGTTTACGGCGTACAGCGTGAAGGAAGCGCAAAGCGTTTTTGAACGCGAGCGCATAGATGTGCTGCTGTGTGACATTGAAATGCCGCCGACGAACGGCTTTGCTTTACTGCGTTGGGCGCAGGAGCGGTTTTCCGGCGTGGTGTGCATTTTCCTTTCTGCGCACGCGGAATTTGAATATGCGCAGGAGATCATCAAACGAATTCAGAAAGAATTTGAAGTAGATCTTGGAAATGAAGTTTATTATTTGACACAGCACTTGATCTCAAGTCAGAGATTTTTGATTGATGATCCAAAAGAAGATTATGAATACAAAAACGAAATTGAAAAAATTCTGATAAAGATCAAGGAAGAGACAAATATTGATCTTTCCGATGATAAACAACTGATTAATGGATTGGCAATGCACTTGAGTGCGGCACTTCAGAGAATGCGGTTTG
>OMNT01002703.1_pt1 | contig 13757 bp, 11 predicted proteins | sample 1672551 | NCBI WGS metagenome assembly OMNT01 (sample SAMEA3136698, study PRJEB25190) | human gut metagenome
CTCTGCAAAATGAAGCCCTTTCTTGGCTGAACGATAAGCACCAAGAAAGCGGCTTTATTTTTTTGAACAAATACGGGGACAGAATCACCACGAGAGGTATCTCCGGGCAGTTAAAAAAGCTGGCAGTCCGGTACGGTATCGATCCGGTGGTAGTATACCCACACTCCTTCCGTCACCGCTTCGCAAAGAGCTTCTTGGAGCGCTGCAACGACATCGCTTTTCTCGCTGACCTTATGGGACACGAAAGTATCGAAACCACCCGCATTTATCTCCGCAAAACCTCGACCGAGCAACGAGCCATCGTCGATGAGGTCATAGACTGGTAAAAGGAGACCAGGCATACGCACTGATTTGGCGTATGCCTGGTTTTTAGAGCTTGTCTATGTGTATTTGTAGGCACTCAGCCTGATCCACGATTCGCTGCTGTTCCATAAGAGGCGGTAGTGGAATCAGATACTCATTTGCCTTTACAATGGTGATTGTACCAACTGTAGTACCCGCAGAGTTCTGCTTAATCTGCTCCTCCATGTATGGTGAGTACATCAAGAGTTTCAGATAGGCGGGGTTAATTTTGCCAAAGTTCTCGAAGCAAATTACGCTGGCGTCCTTATAATAAAAACGGTCGCTGTCCTTGACAATATAAGTTTTTCCGAGAGTGCCAACAGCCGTGACCATCAAATCTCCGGGATGCGGTACACCACTGGAAGCGAATTCAGTGTACAATGCTTCTGTGATAAACAGCTCGTTATCAACAGAGCCCGTATCTGCCAGTTTTCCAATCTCCCTGGCTCTGTAAAAGGGCACCCCTTCGCTTCGCCAATCAGACTGGTGTACACGCCGAGCCGAAACAACATTGACGATTGATTTCAAACGACACCATCGCCAGTTTTCCGGTATCTCAAAGAGCAGTTCATCGTCGATACAGCGCTCCACACCGTCCAACTTCTCATAATGAGAATTATCCCGTCTGAAAATGACAGATTCGTGCTTGCCCTTTTTGATTTTGCCTTCTTTGATGAGCCGCTGTTTCTCTGCCCGGATACGCTCCAGCAGAGCCTCTGCAGGCTCGTCAGACGGGTCTTGGGGTACCAGCTTGCCCTGAACTGCCTCTTGCAAAATCGACTTTTTCAGCCGCTCTGGAAAGGCTTCCTGCATGGCTGCAGTTTCGTCGTATACTGCTCCATAGCTATTCACTACTGGCAGGACTTCCGATAGTTTCGCCAAAATACGGCGTTGCTCTTTGAGAGGCGGAATTGGTGTAAGATACGCTTTGATGGTCGCTGTCGCAAGTTCCTTCTGCTTTGTAGTTCCGTCTGCTTGGTCCTCTATAACACTTTGCACGGTTGGATTAGCAAAATAGTAGTACAAGTATTCCGGCAGGATAAACTGTTTCAGAGGGCGTATAACGGTAACATGGCTGTCTGCAACAGCCAGCTCATACGGATTAGCCGCTGTTTTGTAAATAGCCATTCGCCCCAGTGTACCAAGGCCGGTAGAGTTCCACATTAGGTCATTATCCTGCAAGAGGCGCTCAGGTCCATAGGAGGACAACGAATCCGGCTCAATGAACTGCGCCTTTTCAATCGAGAAACCACTCCATTGATTGCACTTTTGAGCGACAACGGGGTACTTTTTGATTGGAGAATACTTCGGAGACTTTCCGCGTTGGATATACTCGCAGATGGCAATGAGCCGCACCCACTCCCACGAATCGGGGATGTCGAACGGTACTTCATCCGCCAGCGACCGTACTTCATCGCCGATTTTCTCATAAGGAGTATTATCAGAACTCGGCTGTTTAACGATTACCTCGGTAGTTTAACGAATACTCCGGTAATTCAACGATTACCCCAGCTGTTTAACGATTACAACGACAAAAAAGCCACAAAACCCATGTAAAGCACAAAACCCCGCCGCAGAATTACCCTGCAGCGGGGTTCGCTTATGTACCAAAATAGCCGAAAAGCCTGATTTCAAGCGGTTTTCGGGTATAGAAAAAGCCCACCGTAATTCTATCAAAATTACGGTGGACTTATGGTCGGAGTGCGGGGATTTGAACCCCGGGCCTCTTGGTCCCGAACCAAGCGCGCTACCAACTGCGCTACACCCCGTCAGCCTATCCATTATACGTTTTTTTCCAACGGCTGTCAAGACTGAATTTTCACCAGCTGCGAATGATGTATGCTGCGGGTTTGAACATTCCGGATGCAACGGTATGTCCGGTGGTCTTGCCATACCAGGCGCATATGTTCACGAAAGGTTTACAGGAATGGCGGCTGCATGTCTTGTGAAGCCTGGGAAAATCTGGTGAATTCGTGCAGCAGAAGCACCAAAAAGAGGAGAAATCCTTCGATTTCTCCTCTTTTGCTATACACAACGGATTTACAGAGTCTCCTTGATCCGCGCCGCGATCTGGTCGGCGGTGAGACCATACTCCCGCAGGACCTCCAGGGCCTTGCCGGACTGGCCGAACTGATCGTTGATGCCGATCTTGCGGAACCTGCAGTTGACCTTGCCCATCAGCACATCGGCCACGGCATCGCCCAGGCCGCCGATAACGCTGTGTTCCTCCACAGTCACCACGTTGCCGCACTTCCGGGCCCAATGGCTGACGCAGTCGGCGTCGATGGGCTTGATGGTGTGGACATTGATCACGGCGATGTGGATGCCCTCAGCCTCCAGCAGCTTGGCAGCCTCCAGCGTCTCGCTGACCATCAGACCGCAGGCGAACACGGCGGCATCCGTTCCTTCGCGCATAACGTTGGCCTTGCCGATCTCGAAGGGATAATCCCCCTCAAACACCGGGGAGGCCAGACGGCCCAGACGCATGTACAGGGGGCCCTGGAACTCTGCTGCGGCGAACACAGCCTTCCGTGCCTCGGTGGCGTCGGCGGGCACCACCACGGTCATGCCGGGGATCAGCCGCATCAACCCGATGTCCTCAATGGCCTGGTGGCTGCCGCCGTCCTCACCCACGGACACACCGGCGTGGGAGCAGCAGATCTTCACGTTGAACCTGGGATAGGCGATGGAGTTGCGGATCTGTTCATAGGCCCGGCCTGCGCCGAACATAGCAAACGTAGAGCAGAAGGGAACCAGACCCATGGTGGACAGGCCCGCGCTGATATCCACCATATCTGCCTCAGCGATACCGCAGTCGAAGAAGCGCTCCGGATGCGCGGCCTTGAAATGCTTGGTCATGGTGGCGCCAGCCAGGTCTGCGTCCAGCACCACGACCTTGTCGTTGACGTTGCCCAGCTCGGCCAGAGCCTTGCCGTATGCCTCGCGGGTCGCGATTTTTTCACTCATGGTCTCAGTCCTCCAATTCCTTCAAAGCCTGCTGCCGCTGTTCCTGGTTGGGAGCCTTGCCGTGCCAGCCCACCTGGTTCTCCATAAAGGAGACGCCCTTGCCCTTGACGGTGTGGGCCAGGATACACTTGGGCACACCGGGAACGGCGGGTGCGCTGAGGGCCGCCTCAATGGTGTCCAGATCGTGGCCGTCGATCTCATGGACATCCAGGCCGAAGGCCCGCAGCTTGGCGGGCAGGTCGCCCAGAGACATGACCTCGTCATTGGTGCCGTCGATCTGCAGGCCGTTGTTGTCGATGATGATGGTCAGATTGTCCAGCTTATAGTGGGCAGCCGCCATGAAGGACTCCCAGATCTGGCCCTCCTGGCACTCGCCGTCGCCCAGCAGGGCATAGACCTTGCAGTCCTTGTGCTGGAGCTTGGCGCCCAGCGCCATACCCACGGCGATGGAACAGCCCTGGCCCAGGGAGCCGGTGGCCGCGTCGATGCCGGGAACCTTTTTGCTGTCGGGGTGCCCCTGGAGGATACTGTGCAGCTGACGGAAATTTTTAAACTCGTCCCGGCTGATGAAGCCCATCTCCGCCAGCACCGCGTAGTAGCAGGGAGCCGCATGGCCCTTGCTCAGCACAAAGCGGTCCCGATCCGGATCGTCGGGGCGCTTGGGGTCCACGTGCATGTGATTGAAAAACAGGCAAGTCATCAGATCCGCTGCGGACAAGGAACCACCGGGGTGGCCGCTGCCGGCATTGGCGGTCATGTTGATAATGTCCCGCCGGACCTGCTTGCTCATGCTGGAAAGCTCTGCCGTATTCATGAGAAACCTCCATATAAAGTATTTACCTGCGTTAGCGTATAGCATTCCGGGCAAAATGTCAATGGTATGTCATAAAAAAACCCGCAAAAATTTGCGGAAAACGCCGCAAAAGGGGAGAGGGGGCCATAGCCCCCTCTCAGTCGTCCTTATCGCCTATTTTGCCTTTGATTTTCACGTGTGACAAGGGGTTTGCCTTAGCAGCCACCCGCAGTGCTTCATTGTCGATATGGGTATAGATTTCCGTGGTATTCAGGTGCTCGTGTCCCAACACCTCCTGCACCGCCCGCACATCCACGCCGTTTTGCAGCATCAGCGTGGCAGCGGTATGCCGAAGCTTATGAGAGGAGTACTGGGTGCTGTCCAGCCCCGCCTGAGACAGGCGTTTTTTCACCAGGGTATTCACCATAGACCGGCTGATTCGCTGGTTTCGCCCCGACAGAAACAGGGCGTCCCGATCCGGCCCGGTGATGGGCCGGCGCACCGCCAGATAATCCGCCAGCGTATCCTGACACGCCTGGTTCAGATACACGATCCGCACCTTATCACCCTTACCCAGGACCCGCAGTGCGTCGTCGTGGATATCCGCCAGGTTCAGCCCGATCAGCTCCGAAATACGCAGCCCGCAGTTCAGAAACAGTGTCAGAATACACAGATCCCGCTCCCGGTTTGGTCCATCCACCGACTCCAGCAGGGAAATGCTCTCATCCAGGGTCAGATACCGTGGCAGCGTTTTTTTCAGCTTGGGTGCATCAATATCCTTCACGGGATTGTGATCCAGTTTGTGCACTTTGTTGCATAAATACCCATAAAACGACCGTATCGTCGCCAACTTTCTGGCCCGGGACGCGGGGCTGAGCCCCTTGGCGGACCGGTCGCTGTTGGGATGCAGCACCCGGTCCCGGCTCAGGTAAGCCATATAAGCGTAGACCTCCGACAGGGTCACGGCCCCTACAAAGGGCAGGTCCACATCCCGGATGTCCACAGCGTCCATGGGCTGCTCCTGCAGCGCCGGGTCCCGGGACCATTTCAGGTAGCGGAAAAAATTCCGCAGGTCCAGATAATACTCATCCACCGTCCGCTGGGAATGGGCCTTGATGGTCTCATGATATGACAGGAAATCCAAAAGAATCTCCGGTGAATCTGTTCGATAGTCTGTGTTCATATGCTTTTTCCCATATACGATACAAGAAGGATCTGTGCTTGGATTCCATACGGGCACAAGGGATTCCGTGGAAAAGAATGATAGCCTGCTCTCAATTGAACAAAATTTTTATTTTGTTCAATTGCATATACCCCTCACTCTACTTGCCCCACTGCTCCAGATACTGCTCCAGGCACACGCCTTTCTCATGGATCTCCTTGGCGTATTCCTTGCCGACATAGCGGTAATGCCACGGCTCATACACGATGCCCGTAATATCCGTCTTGTCCGTGGGATACCGCAGGATGAATCCATACCGCCAGCTGTTTTCCAGCAGCCATTTCTGCACGTCAGTGTTCTCCTGATTGGTGTCCAGCAGCTGATAGCTGACGTCCACAATGTCCACCGCCAACCCCAGCTGATGCTCGCTGGTGCCCGGCACCGCCACCTGGCGCCCGGCTTTGGCCTTGGCGTCCTCCAGGCCGAATCCCTGGTCCATCCATTCCGATACCTTATTATTGTAAAGCGTCTCCTGGAAATTCTGTGTCCGATAGGCGGAGCAGATCACCGGCGTCAGCCCTGCGTCGTAGCACCCGTCGATCATTTCCATCAGCGCGTCATAGCAGCGCTTGTCGACCTCCAGCCCGTTGGGCAGGGTCACCAGGTCCACAGACCAGTCCTCCGGCACCTGGTTCCAGGGGTTTACCAGGGTCAGAAGCTCCGGAACCGGCTCCGGAGTAGGCTCCGGCTCCCGAGGCTTTTCCTGGGAAATCGGCGTGGCAGGCGTTTCGGCGGGCAGCACCTGGGGCTTTTTCCCCAGCTCCACGATCAGCACCACGGCCAGGATCAGCACAGCACACAGCGCCGGGATCAGCAGCCACCGCCGGCCGCTCCGTTTTCTTCCTGTCAGCCGCCCGGGCGCCTGTTTTTCGGTGGTATACATGAAAATATTCTCCTTTTCAGCTCCGCAGCGTGGGGGGATATGTTCCGTTTTCGTGAAGCCTTGCCAGCTCCCGGGCAACGGCCTGCCGGTCCTGGTGATACGTCATACCGAACCACCGGTCCGCCGAATGCAGCACGGACACGGACAGCCGTCCCTTTTTCAGCAGATCGCCCACCATGTTGGGCAGCAGGCACTCCGCCTTGATCTCCTCCGGCGGCAGCGTCCGCAGGAAGTCGTCCAAATATTCCTCCATCTGGTCGAAAATAGACGGCATAAAGCCCCAGAAGTTCATGGACACCGGCATATCTGCCGCCAGCTCCCGGCGCTGACCGTCGGCCACGTCGGCGATGGTGCCGTCGGGGAACAGCTGGATCTTCAGAGCCTCGTGAATACCTGTCAGATGGCCATCCTCCACGTGGCATACACCACGGGACACGGTACCGTGGGCGCTGACGGTGTTGCGCAGCAGATAACCCACCATGGTGGCCTTTCCCTGCTGCGGCAGGCGGCCCAGCTCCTGATAGATGGCCCGGTACGCATCCACGCCGTAATAGTCGTCGGCATTGATAACGCAGAAGGGCTCCTGGACATAGGGCCGCGCGCACAGCACGGCGTGGGTGGTGCCGAAGGGCTTGGTGCGCCCGGCAGGCACAGTATAGAACGCCGGCAGACTGGAATAGTCCTGCACGGCATAGCAGACCTCCACCGGCTCCCCGTCCCGGGCCGTCAGGCCGGCAATGCGGTCGCCGCACAGCGTGCGCATCAGGTCCACCATGTCGTCCTTGATGATGAATACGACCTTGGTGAAGCCTGCCCGAATAGCGTCGTGAATGGAGTATTCCATGAGGATTTCGCCGCCGGGGCCTACCCCGTCAACCTGTTTATTTCCGCCATAGCGGGAGCCCAGCCCAGCCGCCATGATGACAAGCGCTGCTTTCATGTGTGTTTCCTCCTCGTTTCGCCGGCCCCGCTGTTCCGCAGCGGGTGCGGCATCTTGCTCCCATCATACCACATTTTTTCTGCCGCTTCAACCGTTTTACCCTCCGGGACCCTATCCTCGCCCGGTAAATACGGGGAAATTCATAATTTTGTTACAAATAAGGATGGAAATTTGACGCCGCAGGATATATAATAGGAGACTGTTACCATGTAAATTACAATGGGTGTGCTTTGCGAAGCGGCGCACCGGCGACTTATCCCAACACAAAGGAGAAACGCTATGGCAACTGAAAACACCTCCCCCCGCCGCAGCGGGGCGGATTGGTTTGGTCTGGCCGCCTTCGCTGTGCTGCTGATCAGCAGCACGGTGCTGGTGATTCGTCTGATCTCCACCCGGTTCCTGTCCACAGGCCATCTGCTGCTGGCCTCCGGCGCTCTGCTGGTGCTCAGCGGGCTTCATGGCTGGGTCCAGCTCCCCCGCCGGAACAAAACCGGCGGCAAGATCGTCTGCGGCGTCATCGCCCTGCTGCTGTCTGCCGCCATGATCTACGGCGCGGCGGCCCTGACCTCCGTGCAGCACGCCATTACTGACATCGCCGATAAATCTGCCGAAACCGACATTACCTGCGTCATCGTCAATGCCGATGACCCCGCTCAGAGCGTTGACGACATCAAGGGCTATCTGCTGGGTATTCTGGAGGACCGGGACACGGAGAATACCCAGTCCCTGCTCCAACAGCTTCAGGAGAAGCTGGGCTCGGCGAACCACACGGCCTACGCCTCCCCTGCCCTGCTGACGGACGCCCTGTATGACGATCAGGTGGGCGCCATTCTGCTGAACAAGGGCTACATTCCCCTGCTGGAGGAGCAGGAGGGCTACGCCGACTTTTCCGACCGCACCCGCATCCTGTATGAATACACCACCACCAAAGCCGTGGAGCCTACGCCTGCCGATGCCGATGCCCCGGTGGATGTGACCAAGGACCCCTTCGTGGTCTATTGCAGCGGCATCGACGCCCGCAGCAGCGACATCAGCATCACCAGCCGCAGCGACGTGAATATCCTGGCCGTGGTGAATCCCACCACCCGCCAGGTCCTGCTGGTGAACACCCCCCGGGACTATTACCTGCCCCTGGCCCACAACGGCCAGCTGGACAAGCTGACCCACGCCGGGATCTACGGCACCGGCGAATCCATGCGGACCCTGGATAACCTGTACGGCACCCACACGTCCTTTTACATGCGTGTCAACTTTGCCGGGCTCACCCGGATCGTGGACGCTCTGGGCGGCGTAGACGTGTATTCCACAAAGGCCTTCTCCATGGGCGGCTACGATTTCACCGAGGGCGTGAATCACCTGAACGGTGAGGCGGCTCTGTGCTTCTCCCGTGAGCGCTATGCCTTTGCCGATGGCGACAATCAGCGGGGCAAAAACCAGATGGCCGTCATCCAGGCCATCATCAGCAAGGCGTCCTCCCCTGCCGTGCTGAAAAATTACCAGACGCTGCTGTCCTCCCTGTCCGACGCCTTTCTCACCAGCCTCAGCTACGACGACATCGCCGCCCTGGTGCAGATGCAGCCGAAGGATATGTCCGGCTGGCACGTTACCAGCTACGCCGTCTCCGGCTCCGGTGATACCTCGTATTGCTATGCTCTGGGCGATGCCGCCTGGGTCATGCGCCCCAATATGGACACCGTCAACACCGCCAAGGAGCTCATCCGCCAGGTCATGTCCGGCGAAACGCCTCAGCTTCCCTGAGCGGCACACGCAAAAAGATATAGAGAAAAAACAAGGAGAAAACCCATGAGCAGACGTCGCAGAAATGCCTATTCATCCTACTATGGCTCCCGGGGTGGGAGCCGCGGCCTGGCCGACTGGTTCGGGCTGCTTGCCCTGCTGTGCATGCTGGTGTGCAGCGTGATCCTGCTGGTGCGGGTGCTTGGCGCCGGTGTGCTGACCACGGCGCTGACCGTTGTGCTGATTCTGGTGCTGGTGCTTCTCAACGGGCTGCATGCCTTTGTGCAGCTGCCGGTGCGCCGCAATGTGGCCGGGAAGCTGATCTGTTCCGTGGTGGCCCTGGCGCTGTCCGCCGCCATGATCTTCACCTCCACCGCCGCAGGCTCCTTTATGAAGTTCCTGTCCAACATCACCTCCGGCGGCTCCTCCAAAACCACCGTATCCGTGGTGGTCCGGGCGGATGACCCCGCCGAAACCGTCAACGATACCTTCGGCTATACCTATGGAATCCTGGAGGCCATGGACCGGGAAAACACCGATGCGCTGCTGTCCCACATTGAGGACGGCCTGGGCCAGGTGCAGACCGAGACCTTCGGCACCCTGCCCCAGCTGGCCGACGCCCTGCTGAACCGGCAGGTGGACGCCGTCATCCTCAACAACAGCTACTTCTCCGTCCTCAAGGGCACGGAGGGATACCAGAGCTTCTCCAAGGACACCAAGGTCATTTACCGCTTTTCCATCGACAAGGAGGACCCCGAGCCCATTGCTCCCAACGCCAACATCTCCCGGGAGCCCTTTGTGGTGTATTGCAGCGGCACCGACGAACGGGTGGATTATATCCCCCTCAACAGCCGCAGCGATACCAATATTCTGGCTGTTGTGAACCCCTCCACCCACCAGATTCTGCTGGTCAGCACCCCCCGGGACTATTACCTGACCCTTCCCTCTTACGGGCAGAAGGATAAGCTCACCCACTTCGGCCTCTACGGCATCGAGGAGTCCATCAAGGGCCTGGAGCAGCTGTATAACGTGGATGTGAACTATTACGCCCGGGTCCACTTTGCCGGCCTGGTGGGCGTCATCGATGCCCTGGGCGGCATCGACGTCAATTCGGACGTGGCCTTCAACACTGTGGGCATGGAGGTGCCCGACGAGGACGGCAGCGGCAACTTCCACTTCGCCGCCTACTCCTTCCAGAAGGGCGTGAATCACCTGGATGGCCGCCAGGCGCTGGCCTTTGCCCGTGAGCGGGACGCCTTCGACGATGGCGACATGCAGCGGGGCCGCAACCAGATGCTGGTAGTCCAGGGCATCGTCAATAAGGCGGCCTCCCCTGCCATTCTGAAAAGCTACCAGGATGTTCTGGCCGCCGCCTCCGACTCCATCGCCACCAATATGCCCAAGGAAGATATTATTTCCCTGGTAAAGATGCAGCTGCAGGATATGTCCGGCTGGAACATCACTACATACGGCCTTGCCGGTGAAAACAGCGCCGACTATTGCTACAGCCTGGGAAATGACGCCCGGTATGCTGTGGTCCTGCCCAATGAACAGATGGTCGCCACTGCCCAGGACCTGATCCAGCAGGTCCTCCGGGGCGAGACGCCCACCGTGAATCCCTGACGCAGAAAGGACGAAACGCTTATGAACGAACAAGAACAGCCCCGCCGGAGACGGCGCAGGCTCTACCGTACCAGCGCCGATTGGTTCGGCCTGGCCACTGTGGCCCTGCTGATGATCTGCAGTCTGGTGCTGCTGGTGCAGCTGATGTCCACCAAGCTGCTGACGGATCTGTACCTCATCGTCATTGAGGTGGTCCTGCTGCTGATCAACGCAGGCCATGTCATCATCCAACTGCCCATCCGCCGGGTCAAGACCAGCAAGGTAGTCTGCGGCCTGCTGGCGGTGCTGCTGTCCGGCCTGATGCTGTATGGCTCCGTGGCTGCCGCCTCCGGCAGAAGCGCCCTGCTGGCCATTGCGGGCCACACCCTGCAAAAGACCACCTCCTATGTAGTGGTCATGGACGACGACCCTGCCCGCAGCATCGGCGATACCGTGGGCTACACCTTCGGCATCCTCAGCGAGGACGCCGACATCAGCGCCGACAATACCCAGGCCCTGCTGGACGATATCAAGGACGGCCTGGGCGGCCGTGTGGATACCAGCACCTGCACGGACCTGACCTCCCTGGCCGACGCCCTGTACGACGGCAACGCCGGGGCCATCATCCTCAACTCCAGCTATCTCACCACGCTGGACAGTCTGGAGGATTACAGCACCTTCTCCAAGGATACCCGCATCATCTATGAATTCAGCACCACCAAGGAGGTGGAGCCCATCAAGCCCAACGCCTCCATCACCTCCGAGCCCTTCATTGTCTATTGCAGCGGCATCGACGCCCGCAGCAGCGATATCAATATCCAGAGCCTCAGTGACGTGAACATTCTGGCGGTGATCCACCCCCGCACCCACCAGATCCTGCTGATCAATACCCCCCGGGATTATTATGTGCCCCTGGCCCGCAACGGGCAGCGGGATAAGCTGACTCACGCCGGCATGTACGGCATCGACGAATCTGCCGCCGTGCTGGGGAACCTCTACGGGGTCAAGGCGGATTACTATGCCCGGGTGAATTTCGCGGGCCTGAAGAAGATCGTGGATGCCCTGGACGGCGTGGATGTGAACTCCGAACACGAGTTCACCACCGTTGGCATGGAGGTGCCTGACGAAAACGGCGACGGCGTCCACATGGCGGGCTACACCTTCACTCAGGGCATCAACCACCTCAACGGAGAGCAGGCCCTGTGCTTCGCCCGGGAACGCCACGCCTTCGGCGACGGCGATAATCAGCGGGGCCGCAACCAGATGGCCGTGATCCGCGCCATTGTGGACAAGGCCTCCTCCCCTGCTATCCTCAAGGGATATCAGAAGGTCCTGGACGCCGTGTCCTCCTCCTTCATCACCAGCCTGACCTACGAGGACATCAGCAGCCTGGTGCAGATGCAGCTGCGGGACAACGTCCATTGGAACATCACCAGCTATTCTGTCAGCGGCGAAGGCGGCATGGAGCCGTGCTATTCCGCCGGCAACGAGACCCTGTGGGTCATGTGGCCCAACGCCACCCAGATCAATACCGCCAAGAGCCTGATTCAGCAGGTTCTGAACGGCGAGACCCCTGCCCTGCCCCAGGATTGACCACACTTCCCCATGCAAAACCCCATGCAGAATGCCCGGTGCTGCCGGGCATTCTGCAAGAGCTTGTCAAAAAGGGGCGGCGCCCTTTTTTGACAAGAGAGATTTCGCTCCGACCCGTGCGTTTCAGTGGGCTGTAAGCCCGCCGAAACGCACTCTGGCCGCGCAAAGAGAATAGAAAGAGAAAGAGGAGAACATCACCGTGCAAAAGAAAACCCTGGGGCATCTCTATGCCCTGTTTACCATTCTGGTCTGGGGCAGCTGCTTTGTGCTGACCAAGGTCATGCTGACGGCCTACACCCCCACCCAGATCATCCCCCTGCGGATGGGCCTTGCCTACCTGACCCTGTGGGCCCTGCGGCCCAGGACCCTGAAGCTCCCCTGGAAGGATGAGCTGATGTTCATCCTCATCGGCATCACCGGCGGCAGCGTCTACTTCTTCCTGCAAAATACCGCCGCCGCCCATACCTCCGCCGCCAACGTCAGTATTCTGGTATCCATGTCCCCTATTCTGACGGTGATCCTGGCGCAGCTGTTCTCCCGCAAGGGGGAAAAGCTGGGAAAGCTGGTGTATATCGGCGCGCTGGTAGCCATCGTCGGCGTGGTGCTGGTGGTGCTCAACGGCACCCTGTCCTTCCACCTGAGCCCCCTGGGCGACCTGCTGGCCCTGGCCGCTGCCCTGATGTGGGCTGTGTACTCCATCCTGGTGAAGAAATATACCGAGCAGTACGACAACTTCCTGGTGACCCGCCGGGTGTTCCTCTGGGCCTTCCTCACCTCCCTGCCCCTGGTGCTGCTGACGGACGGCATGCCCAGCCTGTCTCCCCTGTTTTCCCAGCCGAAAATTCTGATTTCCTGGCTGTTTCTGGGCGTGTTCGGCAATGCGGTATGCTTCGCCATCTGGAACATCGCCTTCAAGCGTCTGGGCGTGGTGGTCACCAACAACTATCTGTATGCCTCCCCCTTTGTCACCGTGGTGGTGGGCTGGCTGCTGCTGGGCGAGAAGATCAGCTGGATGAGTATTCTGGGCGCGGTTCTCATTACCCTGGGCGTGATCTTTGCCAACAAAGACGGCAGCCAATCGTAACGCCATGGACATTCGCAGAGCAGCACCGGCGGATGTACCCGCCATTCTGGAGATTTTCCGCATCGCCAAGGCATACATGGCTGCCCACGGCAACGCCGGTCAGTGGGGCGGCGATTATCCCGGTCTGCCGGAGCTGCTGCCGGACATTGCCCGGGGCCACAGCTATGTCCTGACAGACGGCGGCGTCATCGTCGGCACATTTTCATTTATCATCGGCGACGAACCTACCTACCGGGTGCTGCTGAACGGCCATTGGCACGCGGACCGGCCCTACGGCACCATCCACCGCCTGGCCTCCAAGGGAACCGCCCACGGCGTGGCCCGGGCCTGTTTTTCCTTCTGCCTCGGCATCATGGACTATGTCCGCATCGACACCCACGAAAACAATCATACCATGCAGTCTGCCATCACCGGCTACGGTTTCCGTAAATGCGGCAATATCTATGCCTCCAACGGCACCCTGCGCACGGCGTATGATTTCATCCGGCCATAAGCGCTGCAAATAATCAAAACCTCCGGCAGATGCGGCGGTGACTTAAGAAAACATTGAAGCAAGGAACGGTGTAGCTTAACGGCTATGCCGTTCTTTGCTCT
>OMNT01002709.1_pt1 | contig 13720 bp, 11 predicted proteins | sample 1672551 | NCBI WGS metagenome assembly OMNT01 (sample SAMEA3136698, study PRJEB25190) | human gut metagenome
ATCGGCGCTCCCCTCGCTTCACCCACACGATGTCGCAGTCCAGCACGTCGGCCAGTTCCACGACCTCCTTGTAGCGGATGCTCTCCCTTTGCAATTTTGCGGACAGATTGGAAACACTGTCCGACCAGCCATATTCATCATGCAACAGATCAACAACCTCCTGCATCGTAAAACCGGCACGAATGATCTGCGCCTTGATTTCATTGCGTACACTCATATTCAAATTCCCTCCATAATTAGATAATAAAAAAGCGAAGCCAGTACGCCATTCGGCGCATCCGCTTCGCTGCATCGTTAAAAAAGCCTTACTCTCAAATCCGCTCAAAATTGCCGTTATGATGTTCTGTCCACAGGTGACACCTATCGACTTTTCTGTTCCATGTGCCTTTGCTCTAAACCGTATGATTTCCCATGTTTCCGCACATCAGCTTTGCTGTTCTGAGAAGCGCGATTCCGTAAAACCATTTCTGCCAACAGGCAAATAATTTACGGATTTCACTTAGCTTGATTTCGTGCCCAAAAATATAGGCTGTATCGGTCAGAGTTTTTCATATGGTGGTATTTCAGGAAAAACAAAACGTACATACGTACACGGCGCAGTTGCAGAAGAATCATCGCCAGTCCTCCTGTACGTACGTATGCTCTGAAACATCAGAAAACCCGTTTATATTAGGTCTGGCAATCGCTTCAATACCGAAGAAGCCCCATACACGCCGTCCGGCAGCATTGGTGATCTTATTGCAGTATTCAAGATTGTACTTGCTTTGGTTCGCAATCACACTCTCACTGAAACTGCGGCGCTTTAGAGGTGTCAGATTATTTTCCTCACACCACATCCGGTAAATTTCGTACAAGTCTTTAGAGCTGATGGTGCAGTCCGCCTTCAGTCGGATATAGCCCTCGGATTCCAGAAAATCAAAGACATTGTTATTATCTCGCTTCACTGCCTCCCGGTTATCCCGTGTGCGCTGGCTTTCCGTGAATTTGAAGTTGTTAGCGGCAAGCCGCTGCAAGCCCTCAAACGCCCACAGGAAGATGCCCTCGACCTCTGCTTTCATCTTTTCGGCAAGGTCAGGATCATCTACCCGTCCCGCAGGCTTTTCCTTGGTGGTCAGAACAAGCTGTCGGCGGTAAAATCCGTCGCTTCGGTCATAGAGTGCTTGCAGATCGCCGTTGGAGAACGCCAGCAGGCGGGCAAACATCCAGCCTTGATAGCTCTGCTTGCCCTTGCGTTCCAGATCAATCTTACCTTGGGCGGTCACGATGGACTTGACATAGTTGGTCTGTCGCAGTGCTTCCATCCGCATATCATCATCCACGCACAGCAGAATGTGTTCCAGGTCGGCGCGGGCAAAGCGGTTTTCAGAAATTTTGCCGATGCTGCCATCCTTCATGTTGCTGCCGAGAAGCGCAACCAGCACAGCACCGATCTGTGATTTTCCTTCACCACCGTTTCCCTTAATCACCATCATGCGTTGCCCCTTATTGCTGGGAATCAGGCAATAGCCAATAAACTCCTGTAAGGTTGGAATGTCCTCTGTATAGAGAAGCTCATCCAGAAAAGAAAGCCACCGGACGGGAGCCGGTGCGTCAGGGCGGTATGCCACCGGCAGTCTGCTCCGCACAATGTTCGGTCTGCCCTCGGTAAAGCTGCCGTCCAGCTTCAAAGTACCGTTTGCCAGATGGATTCTATCTGCTTCCGGTGCAAAGTCCTCCACATGAGCCGCCAGCTTCATCACTTCCAGAATGTTGGTGATTTTGCGGGGGATATTGTTCACGGCGCAGCATTTCAGTTTCTCATAGATTTCGCCACGAAGCGGCAGATCGTCGGTCACCCTGCCATCCGGCGTGAAGAAAGCGCCATTGGCAAAGATGATTTTCCTGCTGCTCAGAAATTCATCACAGAACAGCGCCTCATTGATATTTGTGCCATCAAACCATATGGGCGCGTCTAAATTAGCCGATTTCCGTTTCGTCACGGGCATCCACCTCCTTTTCCGTCCGTTTCAGGCGTTCTTCCAGCCGGTCAATCATGCCGTCCTTTTGAAGCATATCCACGGTTTTCACGCGAACCTCCAACTCCGCAAAGGTTAAAATATCTGTCAGATCCTCGATATAATCGAGCATCTGGCAGGCTTTCACAAAGTGGTCATCAAGAGTATCATCCGGCGTTTTGGGCGCGTATTGCACCTTCCAATGCGCCAAAAGATGCAGATAATCGCACAATATCCGCTGACAATGCAGCGTCTCATTCTGGAACGCCTTTGCCAGCGGATATTTCGGTTTCCGCAGCGCTGCCGCAGCCGGGGGCTTGTCCGGGTCAATCCCAAAGTCATACGCCAGCTTTTTCGCTGCGTCATAGCTGCTCAGGTTGAACAGCTTTACCACAAGGTCGATCACATCGCCGTGGGCTCCGCACCCGAAGCAATAGAAGTAATCCTCATTCAGCTTCATACTGGGTGTACGGTCGGCGTGGAAGGGGCAGCAGACCATGTTGCCACGATTTACTTCCAATCCGTAGTATTCGGCAGCCTCTTTCACGGAAACTGCCATCTTGATTTGTGTAAATAAATCCATACCTGTTTCCTCCTGTAAAATAATTGAACTTCGCCGTTCTACCCGATGCCGTTCCTGCCCGAGTCCTTACCCTGGCGTTGTCCCTTCCTTGGTACGCTGAATGCGATACTTCTCCGGAAGCATATCCTCATCGGACGATCATGAAATTTTCAAGGTGCTGCGTGGTTTACGTCTAAATTTTAGTAAGAAAACAGGCTCTTTCCCGTATATCCGAGAGGCAGGAAAAGTGGGGTAGAAGTTGAAATTTTCCACGCTTTGAGACACAAAACGGAAAGACATGATATAATACAGAAAAATGAAAAAGGAGGCTGCTGTATGCAAGTCAAGCTGACAATCGGAGAGAGATTGAAAGATTTACGAGTAGAACGAAAGCTGACCTTGGAGCAGCTTGCCGCCGAAGTGGGCATCTCGAAATCCGCACTTGGCAAATATGAATCAGATAACGGCAAGGACATCAGCCCGTACAGCATTCTGCTGCTGGCTGACTATTACGGTGTTTCCTGCGACTATCTGATGGGGCGGACGGAAACAAAAAATCACCCAAACACAGCTCTGCATGAGCTGCATTTGAGTGATGCTTCGATTGATGTATTAAGAACAGGCAAGTTCAACCACCGGCTGCTGTCGGAGCTGATCTGCCACAAGGATTTCCAGCGCTTTATGCTGGATGCTGAGATTTACGTTGACCGGATCGCAGATATGCGCGTCAACGATATGAACGCCGTGCTGGAAGCCGTCCGGCAGATGGCATTGATGAAAAATGGCGGCGAAGAAAATGACCTGCACCTGCGGACGCTGGAAGTGGCGCAGATTCGGGAAGATGAATATTTCGGAAGCCTGATTGCAGATGACCTGAAAGGCATCCTCCGTGATATTCGGAGTGAACACCGCCCCGATACCATGACTGCGGATGAAGTCTCCTTTGCAAAAAATATGCAGAACCAGTTACGGGAGGCAATAAACTTTGAGGGAAGCTCCGAAGAAAAGAAAGCAAAAGCATTACTTGCCACACTCTGCCGCACCGCAGAGTACGCCGCCAACCCCTTTCCCGCGTCAGCCGGAAGCAAAGGTATAACACACTAGACTTTCCTGCGGAAAATCGTGTGCCAACAGGGCGGCTCGCGCCCCTATTGGAAACCCAGCGGCAACGGGGCGCGGGTCTCCGGCGGAGACCTCAAAGCGTGAAACGCTTTGAAGCGCTGACCGAGCCGACAGGCGAGACCTCCCTTTGCAATCCCTCATTTCCCTCGCAGTTGCATATACAAACCGCAAAAGGCAGCTTGCAATGTCTGCTCTGAAAACACAAAACCGCTGTAATCTCCATCCTGCGCGGGATGGGGATTACAGCGGTTTCTTTCTGACACACAGAGCAGCTTCACTCCGTATAATACTGCGCCTGTGCGTTCCAGAGCGCGTAGTATTTGCCGCCCCGATCGGCGAGCAATTCGGCATGGCTGCCCTGCTGAATGACCGCGCCCTCGTGGAACACGGCGATCTCGTCACAGAATTTGCAGGAGGACAGGCGGTGGGAGATATAGATGGCAGTCTTATTGCCTGCGATCTCATCGAACTTACTGTAGATCTCCGCCTCGGCGATGGGGTCCAGCGCCGCTGTTGGCTCGTCGAGGATGATGAAGGGCGCGTCCTTATAGAGCGCGCGGGCAATGGCGATCTTCTGCGCCTCGCCGCCGGAAACCTCGACACCGTCCTCGGAGAGATTTTTGTAAAGCATGGTGTCCAGACCCTTTTCCATCGCTGCAAGACGGTCTGCGAAGCCTGCATCGGTCAGAGCCTTCTTTGCCCGGTCACGGTCATATTCCATGCTGCCCGCCACATTCGCGCCCAAAGGCTGGCAGATGAGCTGGAAATCCTGAAATACCACGGAAAATATTCCCATGTAATCGTCATAGCGGTACTTGCGGATGTCGATGCCGTTGAGCAAAATCTGCCCCTCCTGCGGGTCGTACAGGCGACACAGGAGCTTGATGAAGGTGGTCTTGCCGCTGCCGTTTTCGCCCACGATGGCAAGCCTTTTTCCGACCTTGAACCTCATATTCACATGGCGCAGCGCCCAGATGTCCGAGCCGGGATAACGGAAGGAGACGTCCCGAAACTCCACGTCATACTGACGATCCGACCTCTTTTCGGTGGTGAGGCTCCCCTGATACATGGAATTGGGAATGTCAAGAAACGTATAGATGGCCTTGAGGAACTCAGCATTGGCCCGCATATGACTGACGGTGCTCAGTAGCAGGGCGGCGTTGCCGGAAAATGTGGTCACGGCGCTGACATACTGGGTCACGCTGCCGATGCCGAAGGCACCGCCCAGCGCCTTCAAGCATACGAACACATACACAACGCCGGAGAGAACAGCGGATAGAGAGGCGGCCAGCGCCTTGCTCAGTCCCACAGTGGTTTGGGACGCCTTTGCCACGGGAGAGCCGACGCCGAAGATATTCACTGTGCGGACATAATGCTCCGCCAGTTCGCTCTGGCGGTACATTCTGCGATCCATGTCTTTTTCCTTGTCCCCCGGCTGCATGAAAACGAAGTGGCTGAACACGCGATTGCCGAAGCATACCTGCTCTGCCAGCGTGTTCCAGGCAGAATAGGCTCTGCCGACCAGCGCCGGACCAAGGCAGGTAACGGCGGCAATCAGCAGAAGGATGCCCACAAGGAAAAGCGGGTGATTGAGAGCGGTCAATTTTCCCGCCGAGGTCGGGACTTGCCGGGTGAACAGGCTCACCGTCAAGGCGGCAGCCCCTAAAATGCCGGTGATGCCTTGGACTGCCTGCGTATAGTACAGCTTGAGATGGGCAAAGCCCCAACCGGATCAGTCGGCATTCTGCCGGATCTGAGAGAACAGATCACGTGTTTCCTGCCTGTCACAGTCGGCATAATCCATCCGCAGAAATTTCTCGGTATACAAAACTTCTTTCTGTCTGTCAAGCAGTTCGCTCCGGACATTTTTCCACCTCTCCAGCACGGCCTTGAGCAGCTCTGCCGCAGCACTGACCGCTACGATCCAAAGGACCCATTTGGCCAGAATCTCCGGTCTGCGAAGGGTGGATAGTTCATCGACAAGCCGGGCGGAGAGCCAGATGACCGCATAGGGCGATGCTGCCTCCACAACAGCACAGAGGATAAACGGCATAAAGCAGCCCGGTGCGATCCGGCGCATATCTCGTGCTGCCCGGCGGTGGATGGCAAAGGTCTCCCGCAGGCTCATGCCCTCAGCTTTCTTCTTCATCCTGTATACCTCCTTCCTGATAATAGCGGCTCTGCACGGCAAATAGCTCCGCATAAGCACCGCCCTTTGCCAGTAACTCCTTGTGGGTACCCTCCTCGGCGATGCCGCCGTCTGCTATAAAGAGGATGCGGTCACAGAAGCGGGTAGACGCCAGCCGGTGGGAGATGAACACGGAGGTCTTACCCGCCGTCATATCGCTGTACTTTTGGTAAATATCGTTTTCCGCAATGGGGTCCAGCGCCGCCGTAGGCTCGTCCAGAATGAGGATGGGCCCGTCCTTATAAAGCGCTCTCGCCAGCATCAGCCGCTGGGTCTGGCCGCCGGAGAGCTGTACGCCGTCCAGATACACCTCCCGGCCAAAGTGGGTATCCACCCCTTGGGGGAATTTGGCAATAGCCTCTGTCAAGCCGGCCTGTGCAAGGCAGTGATCGACTTTTACTCTGTCGATATGCTCGGTGGTCTGGGCAACACATTCCGCAATGGTGGTATCCAAAATGGAAAACCCCTGAAATACAGCGGAAAACAGGCGGTAATACGCGCTGCGGTCAAATTCACGAATATCCTGCCCGTTTAGCAGCACGCGCCCCTCGGTGGGGTCGTAGAAGCCGCAAAGCAGCATCACCATGGTGGTCTTGCCCGCACCGTTCAAGCCCACCACCGCCAGCTTTTCGCCGGGATGGATGGTCAGGTCTATGTGCCTGAGAATATCCCTCTCCGTGCCCGGATAGTGGAAGGACACGTTCTCCAGCCGCAGCTCATACCCGTCGGCTGCGGGCGGCTGCACTCCGCCCTCAAACCGAAACGGCTCCGGAATGTTCAGATATTCCTGTATTTTGGACAGGTCGATGCTCTCCTTATGCAGTTGGCTGCACTGGGTCAGGATGCCGGTCACCCACGATGCAGCGCCGCTGACGGCAGTAAAGTAGAGCAAAAATGTCGATGCAGGCCAGCCATGTACCAGAGTTTGCCGAATCAGATACGCATACGCGATGCCGTTGCGAAGAAGCGTCAGCGCCATGTCAGCCACATTAGCCCAGAGATAAGTCCTTTCCCGGCGGGCGATGAAGGCAGAGAGTGCCTTCATGGATTTTTCCCGCAATTCCCGCAGCCAAGGGGCTAAACCAAAGACGCGGATGTCCTTGGCAAGCTGTATCTGCCGAGGCTGCGTCAGAAAATAGTGCAGTTCCTTGTCATACTGTTCCCGTTCATCCCGGTGGCGGTACTCCCACTCACTGATGTAGTGGGAAACGAAGAAGTCTGCTGCGGCGGTCAGCACCACCAGCAGGATCAAAAAGCGGCTCAAGCGGGAGAACAGCAGCAGATATACGGCAAAGCCGCCGAGATTTGCCAGCAGCTCCGTCAGCGTTCGCCAAATATGCTCCGCCGCATCGTCGTTGCCGCTGGTGGCCCGCTGCGCCTGCTCCTCCAGCTTCAGAATTTTGGAGTCGTGGACATTTGGGTAGGAGGTCTCGCCGCTTTTCCGGGAGATCATGCGGATGATGGCACAGCGAACATCGACCTCACCGGGCATCCGGATGGCATCGCAATACGCCGCAGCCCCCTGTAAGAGAAGAAGTGCCGCTGTGAAAAATCCGATAGTTGTCAGCAACTCCCCCACGGGAACGCCCTGCTCCACCCTCGTAAGAATTTCCGGTGTGACATAGAGCTGCGCCAAATCCAACGCCACTTTGATGGCCGCGACCACAACGCAAAGGAGCAGCACTCTCCTGCGCTTCTCCCAAGCGGTCCGCACCATAAAGCAGACATTTTGCCGGATGCTGTACTTCGGTTTTTCTCTGTGTTTCATGTCGTTTCACCTCACGCGCATAGCATAGCAGAAAAAATCGTCCCCGGTTGATTCCGGGGACGAATCGCTTTTTCCGGGGGATGAATTGCAGTTCTCACTCCTGCGGAAGCAGTATTTCAGTGGTGAATGCACCGTCCTCGCTGTTGCGGCTGATGTATCCGTCCAGCCGCTCCACGATGGCGTCGATGCGAACAAGGCCAAAGCCATGCCCCTCGCCCTTGGTGCTGCGGAACAGCCCTCCCTCCTTCTGCATTTTCTTCCCGGCGGTAAAATTGGTGAAGGAGATGTAGAGCTGGGTGTTTTTCATATCCATATAGACCCGGATGAGGCGCTTATCCTCCGGCAGCTTCATGCTGGCCTCAATGGCGTTGTCGAAGAGATTGCCGAGGATGCAGCAGAGATCGATCTCCGAGGACTTCAGCCGGACGGGGATGTGGGCATCCGCCACTACCTCGATGCCCTTTGCCTTTGCAAGGGAGATTTTGGAGTTCAAGATGGCATCGGTCATGGGATTGCCGGTCTTGATGACCGTGTCCACGGTTTGCAGATCGGTGTCCAGCAGGTCGAGGTAGTTTTGGATGGCGTCCCAATCTCCCGCGGCAGCGTAAGCCTTCATGGTCTGAATATGGTTGCGGTAGTCATGCCGCCAGCCGCGGATCTGGCGGTACATGTTGTCTACCTCCCGGTAATGCGTTTCGATCAGCTCCTGCTGATAGGAGGCGAGCTGCTTTTCGATTTTCTTTGCAAACAATTCCATACGCCTTACCTCATGTTGATAATGGCACGGTTGACGCCCTCATACGCGCCCCGCGGCAGCGGGATGGCGGTTCCGTCACTGAGCCGGATCTCCGTCTTGGTGACGCGGCTGATCTGCGTCAGATTCACGAGCGCAGAGCGCCCCACGCGGTAGAAGCACTCGTCGAGCTGCTTTTCAAGCTCGCCCAATGTCATTTTCACCGTCACATCCGTTCGCGCGTGAACGGTCACATAGTTGCCGAGCACATCTGCATATCGAATCTGATAAATCGGCACACGCACCATTTCTCCGCCGGCCTCGAAATGCAGGACCCGTTCGTTTTTCGTTATCTTTTCCACGGCGCGGTTCAGCACCGACCGGAGCTTTTCTTCCTTCACGGGCTTCATCAGATAGTGGAGCGCCGCCACCTCGTAGCCCTCTGAAATATAATCGGAATAGCCGGTGATGAAAATGATCTGCACCGTGTCGTTGCTCTTGCGAAGCTCTTTTGCCATCGTGACGCCGTCCATCGCGCCCATTTCGATGTCCAGGAGCAAAATGTCGTAGTCGCTTTCTTCTGCGTAGCGGAACAGGAAGCTCTCGGCGGAGGGAAAATCGTCGATATGCACCGTGTGACCGGCGGACGAGGCCCAAGCGCGCACCATATTCAAAACAAACTGTCTGTCCGCACCGGAGTCATCGCAGATTGCAATTTTGTACTTCATACCCTCACCGTTCCTTTAATGATTAAGACATCCGCCTCAAATCATCCCAAAGTGACGTAATGCCTCCGTGATCGCTTTTTCCTTCTCCGGTGAGCATTGGGGCTGCCTGGCGTTTTCGGATTTCGGCTTATTGTAGTTCTCACGCTCAATGATGCCGTATTTCTGCTTCACCTGTGCGATATAGAGGTGGCTGACTTTCAGTCCGGTATGTTCCAGAACATACGCCTTGATTTCCTCGTAGGTTGCCTTACTCTCCGCCGAAGTCAAATCCAGCTCGTCCATCTTCACTTCGATCTCGATATGTTCTTTACTTTTAAGTTTGGACAATAAACACACCGTCTCCACATGCGCCGTTCTGGGGAACAGGTCCACCGCTTCTACGTGGGCGGGGACATACCCCAAAGGGGCGAAGCGCTTGATATCTCGGGCCAGGGTCGCAGGGTCGCAGGAGACGTAGACGATACGCCGGGGCTGCATAGCAGCGGCCGCCTGGACCGCCGTCTCATCCAGCCCCTTCCGGGGCGGGTCCACAACGATCACATCTGGCGCGGTACCGCGCTCTGCCAGCTGCTGCGCGGCCTGCCCAGCGTCAGCGCACAAAAATGTGACATTTTCCAAGCCATTGCGAGCCGCGTTTTGCTTCGCGTCCTCCACCGCTTCGGGGATCACCTCCACACCAATGGCACGCCCGGCACTGCGGGCCATAATGCAGGTGATGGTCCCAGTGCCGCAATAGAGGTCCAGTACCGTCTGCGTCTTGTCCAGCGCGGCGAGCTGCAGCGCCTTTTCATAGAGGCGCTCCGCCTGGTCATGATTGACCTGGTAGAAGGAGCGGGGCGAGATTCGAAATTGCAGGCCGCACAGCGTATCCTCCAGTGCGTCTGCGCCCCAGATTGTCCGAAATTCCCGGCCTAGGATCGCGTTACCCGGCCGCGTATTGACGCATAGGACTACACCGCACAGGCCATCGACCTGCTGCTGCAGAAGCGCGACCAGCGTTTTTTCCTGGGGCAGTGCCGTCCCATTGGCGACGATCCCCACTAAGACCTGCCCGCTGATCCAACCGCGCCGCACATAAATATGCCGCACCAGTCCCGTGCACGTCACTTCGTCATACGGCGGCACCTGGCAGCGGCGCATATAGGCCAGCACCGCCGCCTTCGCCTGGTCCGCCGCCGGGTGCTGGATCAGGCAGGTCTCAACGGGGATGACCTGATGCGTTCCCGCGCGAAAAAATCCAGCCTCTGCGCGTCCCCGCAGCTTGGCCACTGGGTATTGGGCCTTGTTGCGGTAATGCCACGCCGTCCCGCCGCCGGTGATCGGGACCTCGCCCGGATCATAGCCGCCGATGCGCCGCAGTGCGTCCCGCACCCGCTGCGCCTTCAGGCGACATTCCTCCGCGTAATCCATATGCCAGAAGCAGCAGCCGCCGCAGAGCTTGGCGTCGGGGCAAGCCCGGGGGATTCGGTGGGGCGACTTTTCCTGGATTGACTCGATCTTCCCCATCGCACCGTGCTTGCCGATATGCAAAACCCGGACGCGGCAGTGCTCTCCGACGATGGTATTGGGCACAAAGACGACGCAGCCGTCAATGCGGGCAACGCCGCGGCCATCGCTGGTATAGCCTGTGATTTCCGTCTCGTATATTTCTTGCAGCTGCAGCATGGCCGTCCCTCATTTTTCCTGTTTCACGTGAAACATTTTCGTTTCGCCACCGCCGTGTATTGCCGCGCGGGGGGGCGTATTGTCTCTATATTATAATGTATCCCCCGCCGCCTGTAAAGAAGGACTTGTCAGAATTGTCTCCCCGCGGTATACTGAGATAATGCAATAGATTGGAGGTGCACAGGAATGCTGGATTACAAAGCTTGCCAGCTCTGCCCCCGCCGCTGCAGCGTCGACCGGACTGCGGACCAGCTTGGCTTTTGCCATATGCCCGCCACGCTCTATGCCGCTCGCGCCGCGGCCCACTATTGGGAGGAGCCGGTGATCTCCGGCAATTTTGGCAGCGGCGCGGTCTTTTTCTCCGGCTGCACCCTGGGGTGTGTCTTTTGCCAAAATGAGCCCATCAGTCACGGCAGGCAGGGCGAAGCGCTGACATCGCAGCAGCTGCGAGATATTTTCCTGCGCCTGATCGACGACGGCGTGCAAAATATCAATCTTGTCACACCGACGCATTTTTTGCCGACGATCCTTCCCGCCTTATCGCCCAAGCTGCCCGTGCCGGTCGTCTACAACTGCGGCGGTTACGAGTCCGTTGAGACGCTGCGGCAATTAGAGGGCCTGGTGGACGTCTATCTGCCAGATTACAAATACGCTGATGCCACCCTAGCCCAACGGCTGAGCCGCGCGGCGGATTATCCCGAAATCGCCGCAGCTGCCATTGCAGAGATGTACCGGCAAACTGGCCCGTTCCAAATCGAGGACGGCGCCCTGGTCTCTGGCGTTTTAATCCGCCACCTGCTGCTGCCCGGCGCACTGGATAATACGCTCGATGTGATTAGCTGGGTGGGGGCGCACTTCACACCGGGGCAGGTTCTATTTTCGCTGATGCGCCAGTATACACCAACTGCTGCGACCGCCAACCTGCCGCCCCTAGACCGGCGCGTGACCAACCTAGAATACGACGCCGCTGTCAGTTGGATGACGCTCTGCGGGATTCAGGACGGCTTCACCCAGGACGCCTCCGCCGTCGGCGAGGCGTATATCCCGGATTTTTCCCCGGGCAATTTAAAAATGTAAGCGTATGTATTTACATTCTCGAAAATTTGTGCTATACTATTGCTAGAAAAGTCAAAGCCAGCGCACAGCTTTGATTGCCAAGGAGTGAGCTTTATGCCGCGTACAAGCACAAAAAAGCAAGAAATTTACGACTACTTGACCTCATTCATCGCAGAGCACGGGTACTCCCCCAGCATTCGGGAGATTGGCGCGGCCGTCGGCCTGAAGTCGACCGCCACAGTCCACTACCACCTGACCGCGATGCAGCGGGAGGGTTTGATTGCCTTCCCAGAATTTAAAAAACGCGTCATTACCGTTCCCGGCGGAAAGCCGGGGCAGATCCCCATTCTGGGGACCGTTACGGCAGGCGTGCCAATCCTCGCGTTTGAGAACATTGCCGGCTATATCCCCTGGCAGGGCAGCGAGAGCTGCTTTGCGCTGCGTGTCAAGGGCGATTCCATGATTCAAGCGGGGATTTTAGACGGCGACCTCGTCGTCGTGAAGCCGCAGCCTACCGCATCCCCCGGGGAGATTGTCGTCGCGCTGCTTGGGGAGGAAGCCACGGTCAAGCGCTTTGCCCGGCAGGACGGGCATGCCTGGCTCATGCCCGAAAACCCGGCCTATCAGCCAATTTTTGCCGATGAGGCGCAGATTCTAGGGCGTGTCTGCGCACTGCAGCGTGACTATCCTGCTTAAATCATACCAAGGGCAATGTTTCACGTGAAACATTGCCCTTGATTTTTCTTTCTTGGGGGAAGCTTCCAAAAGATTATTGGTTGCATTCATATTAAAATATGATATAATAACTGCATTGGCAAGCCAAAAGAAACACGCGCGACAGGAAGGATTCATCTATGGGCCAAATCATTGCGATCGTCAATCAAAAAGGCGGCGTGGGAAAAACAACCACCGCCGTCAATATTACCGCCGCACTGACCGCCCTGGGCAAGCGCGTGCTGCTCTGTGACTTTGACCCGCAGGCCAACGCAACCTCGGGCATGGGCATCCACAAGGGAAAATGCCCCGCCAATATCTACGATGTCATTATCAACGGCCGGGATGCCGCGTCCACTGTCGTACATACCCGCTATGGCGACGTGCTGCCCTCCGGCAGTGCTTTGGCCGGCGCGGGTGTGGAACTGGCGGAGCTGGAAAATCGTTCTTATGTCTTAAAAGAGGTCCTGCAGCCCCTGGCTGCGCGCTATGATTTTCTTTTTATCGACTGCCCGCCCTCCCTGGAGCTGCTGACGCTGAACAGTCTCTGCGCCGCGCAGAGCATCCTCATCCCGGTCCAATGCGAATACTACGCCTTGGAAGGCCTGTCCGACCTGATGGCGACGATGCGCGGGGTGAAGCGTAACCTGAATCCGACGCTGCAAATATTCGGCGTCCTGTTGACGATGTTTGATGGGCGCACAAATTTCTCCATGCAGGTCGCCCAGGAAGTGCGGCGGCACTTCCCCGGTAATGTCTTTGCCACGGTGATTCCCCGTAATGTACGCCTAGCGGAGGCCCCGAGCCACGGGCTTCCCGTCACCGCCTACGATAGGTCCAGCCGGGGCGCGGACGCTTACCAGCGCCTTGCCCTGGAAATCAACGCAAAAAGGAGCGGCCTATGAGCACAAAAAAGGGCCTGGGCCGGGGTCTTGGCGCTCTTCTGGGCGATACAGCCCTGCAAATGGAAGAGAATGCAGCAGATCCCGCCCGTATTTCCATCTATAAAATCGAACCAAACCCGCTGCAGCCCCGCAAACAGTTTGACGAGCTGGAGCTGCAGGCCCTGGCGGATTCCATCACCGCCAATGGGCTAATCCAGCCGCTGGCGCTGCGGCGGCTGCCCAATGGGTATTATCAGATCATCGCCGGAGAGCGCCGTTGGCGCGCCTGCCGTCTGGCCGGACTGG
>OMNT01002712.1_pt1 | contig 13715 bp, 10 predicted proteins | sample 1672551 | NCBI WGS metagenome assembly OMNT01 (sample SAMEA3136698, study PRJEB25190) | human gut metagenome
GATTTTAGCTTTTCAGCTTGTTCCTGCCATGCATGGAACATATCAAACATAGAAAGGTAGGTGGTTCCTTTGGATTTGTCCAGCCGGAGGCAGAGTTCTCCGTCAATCTCACCAATATGAAGTCCGTAAAGGTCTTCTAATGTAAATAAGGTATGCATAAGCCCTACATAGCTGTCAATATCCGGGACAGCCAGTGCATGCGGAGAGACATCAAAAATATCAGCCAGTGCATTCAGATAGTTTTCTTTTGGACTGCGGGCACCTCAGCAGAGAACGAAGGATTGGCTTTACAAATCGTAGAATCCAGAGAAGACGTACAGCTTTTGAAGGAAAGTAAAGAACAGGCGCTTAGAGATAAAAAAGCCGCAGAAAAGTGTGCAGAAACAGCAGAAAAACAATTAAAAAGCCTGGAAGAACGCAGGGAACAGTTACAGCCGATTATGGATAATGTGAGTAAGGAAATAAAAGAATATGGAACAGTTAAAATGTTGTTACCGGAAGCTGGCATGTTGGAACGGGCAGCGACCTACCGGGACAAAAAAATCAAACCGCTGTTTCTTCAGATAAAAAATAAGGTTGGGGCAATGGCTGCACAGGTTAAAGAACTTACAAAAGAGGTGGAAAATTGGAAGAGTATGAAAACTTGTTATTATCTGGCAAGCTGACAGCACATCTGAATCAGATTGACCAGGAAGTAACAGAGCAGGTCGAAGTGTTAATGAAACAGATGGCAGAAAAACAGGGCGTGAACGAAAACTTAAAGAGGCAGGATCAGATGAAGTGGGTTAGATTGATGAATAATATCAAAGTTAGTGCGGAAGAAATTGTGTTGAAAGAGAGGGTATATATGTGAGTCGAAAGGGTAGTCGAAAGGCTGCTCTTTACAAAGATGAAAATAAAAATTGCTGAAAAGGTATGAGTTTTGTAGTGTAAAACTCTTTTGACATTGTGTTTTCCGTTAAGTAAAATATCTTTGATAGACAGATAATGAAAAAATGATTATTCTTGGCTCAGATCAAGAGAACAAATTACTTGCGAAGGGAGGAAATTATATGGAGCTGAGTATACAGATAAAAAAATACCGAACAGAGCTTCATCTATCACAGGAGGAATTGGCAGAAAAGGTATATGTAACAAGACAGACAATTTCTAATTGGGAAAACGAAAAGAGTTATCCTGATATTCATAGCTTGTTACTTCTTAGTTCATTGTTTAATGTATCTCTCGATCAATTAATTAAAGGAGATATAGAGAAAATGAAAGAAATTATTAGCGAGCAAGAAATTAAAAAGTTTAATTATTATGGTTCCATCTATACAGTTCATTTGGCCGTGTTGATTATATCGGCAGTACCTTTGTTTATGTGGCTCGGAAGGTATGCGTATATTCCGTTTGGGATTTTATTTATTATTACAATGTACTGGGCGTTAAAGGTTGAAAAACTAAAAAAGAAAAATGATATACAAACCTATAAGGAAATTGTTGCATTTACGGAGGGAAAAAATTGGATGAACTTCATAAGGCAGTTGAAGTGGGAAAACGTCCTTATCAAAATATATTAAAGGTTATTATCAGTGCGGGTGTTACAGCGATGATTTGCTTCTTAATTGGAGTACTGATGCACTTATTTTTGAATTAATTAAATTTAAGGATATTTTGATTTGTAGAATTATAAAATAGAGCATTTTTCTCGCAGATTTTAACCGGTAGTTAAGAAATTGAAGCCATAATTAAACGAAGGCTCAATTGTAAACACATATTAGAAATACTATAATGAGAATATAAACAGGAGGTAGGAACAATGCAAATTGGTGAGAAGATAAAAAACTATCGGAAAACTGTGGGATTAACACAAGAACAGGTGGCGGATTATTTGGACGTTTCTACTCCTGCGGTAAATAAATGGGAAAAAGGAAACACATATCCAGATATATCATTACTTCCGGCAATTGCTCGATTATTAAAAATTGATATGAATGAACTATTTTCATTTCGTGAAGAATTGACAGAAAAAGAGATTGGACAATTTGTGAATGAGCTTTCGGAAGTTTCATTGGATAGCTTTATAAAAGCTTTTGAGATGGGAAAAAATAAAATAAAGGAATATCCTCATTGTGATTCGTTGATTTATTCAATTGCTACTGTTTTAAATGCGGCGCTAACTTTATCCGATGTCGATGATGAGAAAAAGTTGGAATGTAATAATGTGATTGTTGAATGGCTGGAACGAACTGCTGAAAGTCCGGATGAAAAGGTAAGGATTTCCAGTATTTTTATGCTTGCAGCGAAATATATACAAATGGAAAAATATAAAGAAGCAAATATCTTTTTGGATAAAATTCCAGATACTGTGATAGATGCCACAATTATGAAAACGAATGTACTAGCACACCAGGAAGGGACAGATATTGCAGCGTTCTTTTTAGAGGGAAAACTGATGAAGACAGTTACGAATATACAAAGCTATCTGTATAAGTTGATAGAAATGGAAGAAAAAACCGGAAACCATTGTAAAGCAGAGGAGATTGCCGAAATCACAGAACATATGGTATCGTTATTTGGTCTGTGGGATTACGGTAAAGTAGTACCATATCTATTGATTGCCGTGTATCGAAAGGATGTAGAAAAATGTATTCAGTTGATAAAAGAAGTGCTGATGGAGTCACAGAAGCCATGGAAGATGGTGGAATCACCTTTATATTACAGATATGCGGATACAGTACAGGGAAAGTCTTTTTCAGGCGTTGGAAATAATTTTGTTCGTGCATTAGCTACAGAAATTGAAAATAAAGAAGAGTATGAATTTTTGAAAGGAAATAAAGAACTGGAGGCGATTTTTTCTCAATATTTGAAATAGATTGCGATAAAAATATATAGAAATGATAAAATAAAAGCTGTAAAAATCTACGTTGAATTTTACAGCTTTTTGTGTATAATAGAAGTAGCAGAAACAATTTAAAATCAAAGGAAGGAGCTGAAAGAATATGGCAAATATTTTACCAGTATCTGATTTGAGAAATTATAATGAAGTCCTGAAAAACTGTCATAAAGGAGAACCGGTATATCTGACTAAGAATGGCAGAGGACGTTTCGTTGTCATGGATATTGAAGATTATGAGCGTGACCGTGCAGAGAAAAAGCTTCTCTTGAAGCTGCAGGAAGCTGAAGAAGCAGTGAAAGATGGCGAAGGTTGGCTGGATCTGGACGAACTGAAAGCACTTGTGGGGGAATAAGATGTTAAAACTGCGGATCAATCCGATTGTTGCAAAGGATTTGAAAAACATCCGAGATTATATTGCTGAAGATAACGAAGAATATGCAGCAAAGACCATAAAGGAAATTTACGGTAAATTTGAAAACCTTCAGATGTTTCCTGGAATGGGGTCAGATCTCTCCAAACGGGTCAGCTTTCGGACAGATTATAAATATGCGATATGGGAAGATTATGTGATTATCTACAAGGTCGGTAACGAATATGTAGAGATTTATCGTGTAGTTAACCGATATCAGGATATCACGAGAATCTTTGATTGATAACAGAGATGTGATAACAAATTGATAACACCGTTCAGTACAGTCTGGGAACTTTGGACAGTGGAACACATATAAAACCAGATAGAACCATAATTCCTATACAAAAGTGTATAGTGACAAGATTTTATTTGCGAGTTTGAATAAAAAAGTGAAATAAACAAAAAAGCGAAATTGGCTGTAGGATAGAATTCCTGCAGCCTCTTTTCGTGCAAAAAAATAGTAGCTTTTACAGATTAGGACTGGTCGACTGGACAACGTCTTGGTACAATGTAATCAGTGAAACAATCCGCAGGTATGGTAGTCGGGGACTTTTGCCCCCGACATTATATATAAGTAACCCCATGTATGAAAAGAAGGAGAGGCCTCATGCAGGTATCAGATAAATTAATCAAACCACTGACAGAAGCGAAATATTTAAATGCAGATAATGTAAGCAGATATCGCTGTATTATGCGTATTTTTTTTGAGCATTACGAGAAACTGAAATACTGGCTGTATCAGGAAGAGGTTTACGAAGAAATGATGAAGGATCCTTTTTTTGCAGATTACAGACCAGAGCAGTGTCAGCAGGATCTCACAATGTTGACAGAATGGAAGAATCTGAATACGATCCAGGATACGAAAAAGGTGGCATCCATTGAAGAATTTAAGAACAAAAAGTACCGCTATCAGATGACAGAATATAGTGTAGAGATAGAACGTCTGGTGCTTAGACTTGAGAACCTGTTTATTGAAGGTGCATCCCTAGAACCCACATTATTGGAGCGGATACGAAGAGGTATAGAACGGTTTCCGGAGATGGTGGAAAGAGATAAAAATGAAGTATATACCTGGTGGACAGATCTGAATAATGATTTTGTACGCCTGAATCAGAATTATCAGGACTATATCAGAGATTTGAACAGTGTGCGGGCAGAAGAAATGATGCATACGAAACAGTTTCTGGTGTTTAAAGACCGGTTGATCGAATATCTGCGCAGCTTTATTAAGGGATTACAGAGAAATGTAGGTGTGATAGAAGAAAGCTTATGCATGCAGAAGGAAGAGATGAAAAATCAGGTATTTGAAAAAGTAGTTGATTATGAATTGTCGATACCGCGAATGGATGTAGAAGTATCGAAGGAAATGATCTGGCAGAAAGTTAAGGGCCGTTATCAAAGTATCTATGACTGGTTCGTAGGAAATGAAGGCCAGGAGAATGAAGCGGGAAAGCTTTTTGATGCGACAAATGACATTATTCGCAGGATCACAAGATATGCAGCGCAGTTAAGTGAAAAGAATGCATTGGGGGCTAACAGAAAAGAAGAATACCGCAAGGTGGCAGAATTATTTTTGAAATGCCAGGATATGGAAGAAGCTCACAAAATGTCTGCAATGGTATTTGGCATGGAGTGCCCGCAGCATATTGCCGGAGATCTGGTACGTGAAACGGATAGCATGAATATCGGAGTATACGAAGAACAACCCATGGAAATCAGTTTAAAGCCAAGGATACGTACATACAGGGAGAAATCCAGAAGAAGTGCGATCCGCGAATCAGCAGAGCAAAAGCAGGAAACAAGACGTAAAATGCTGGAAAAACAGAGAGAAGAAATGGAAAAATTGCAGGCGTTGGAAGTAAATGGAAGGATTCATTTTGGAGAATTACCGGTGCTGGAACCAAGAATCAGAGAGATCCTTTTGAAATGGCTGTCGGATGCCATGGAATCTGCGGATTTTTCTGCAAGAACGGATGATGGAAGAAGATACATATTAGACAGAAGCCGGGCAGATGAGACCTGTGTTGTGCATTGTCTGGATGGTAATTTTACTATGCCTGATTTGTCAATTGTATTTCAGGAGGAAACGTGATGAAGGAACTGGAGATCCTGTTAAATAAAAGATGGGTATTAAAATCCAGAGATAAGGAAACCTATTATAAATTAAGAGATGCCCTTGGAGAACTGCGTAAATTTACTACAGAGAAAATGGGCTGCCAGATCATTGACAATTCACTTCTGATAAAGATGGAGAAGATTCCGGTGATACCGGAAAGCTTTATGGGGATCCAGAAATTTTCCTCAAAAGAAGAATATGCATATCTCTGTATTCTGCTGATGTTTCTGGAAGACAGAGATGCACAGGAGCAGTTTATCATATCACAGCTGACGGAATATATTACAGCAAATCTGCCTGGGGAAATCTCTGACTGGACATTGTATACGAACAGAAGAAAGCTGATTCGTGTAATGAGATTTGCAGCAGATCAGGGGCTTATTGGAGTTACAGATGGAAAAGACGAGGCATTCATGGACGATGAAGGAGGAGAAGTGCTTTATGAAAATACAGGGGCATCCAGGTATTTTATGAAGAGCTTTTCAAAAGACATTATGGAATACACGAAACCGGAAGATTTTCAGGAAAGTGACTGGTTTGAAGTGGATGAAGACCGAGGCTTTGCAAGAAGACACAGGGTTTATAAAAGACTGATTTTTGCACCTGGTATGTACAAAGCGGATGGCTCATCGGAGGATTTTGAATATCTGAAATATTACGGACGCAGATTAAGCGAAGAACTGGAGCAGATATTTGACTGTCATGTGCACATTCATAAAGGAAGTGCATATCTGCTATCCGGAGACGACTGCAGGATGGGAACGGTATTTCCCGGCAATAATTCCATATCCGATATTTTGCTTTTGTGTTTTCGTGAAATACGCAAGAAAATTGAGAAGGGTCAATGGAAGACCGGATTGGATGAAACCTGTCTTATAGATCAGATTGAATTTGAAAATATGATAAAAGAAATGAAACAGGAATATGGAAGTGGATTTTCGAAAAATTATCGCGAGATGCCGGAAGGGGAATTTGTAAAAAGTGTGTTGGATGAGATGGAGTTGTGGATGTTCATAAGAAAAGAAGAACTCGCTCATCATATAAAAATATGTCCGCTCACCGGAAAAATACAGGGAAGCTATCCGGAGGATTATATGGGAGGAAGAAATGATGAATAGCAGATGGCAGGCAAATAAGATCGGACTGATTAATTTCTGGTATTATGACGAACAGGAATTCCCGTTTGTGAAGGGCAGAATGCTCCTTCGAGGTTCAAATGGATCGGGAAAATCAGTAACCATGCAGAGTGTGGTGCCTCTTCTTCTGGATGGAAATATGAGTCCGGAACGACTGGATCCCTTCGGTTCCAGGGACCGTAAGATGAGCAGCTATCTTCTGGAAGAAGATGACGGACGTGAAGAACGCACTGGCTATTTGTATCTGGAGCTTAAAAGACAAAACAGTGACACATATTTAACGATTGGAATGGGTATCCGCGCAAGAAGAGGAAAGAATCTGGACAAATGGTATTTTAGCCTGACCGATGGAAGACGTATCGGTAAGGATTTCTTTTTATACAAGGATTCAGGAGAAAAGGTTACACTTTCCAAAAAAGAGCTGGAAAACAGGATTGGGGATGGCGGCCGCGTTATTGACAGACAGGTTGATTATATGGAATATGTGAACCGCCAGATTTTTGGATTTGAGACAACAGAAGAATATAAGGAAATGATAGATCTTTTGATTCAGCTGCGTACACCGAAGCTTTCCAAGGATTTTAAGCCATCTGTAATCAATGATATTTTAAGTGATTCCCTTCAGCCCCTGTCTGATGATGACCTACGTCCTATGTCGGAAGCCATTGAAAATATGGATACCATGACCATGAATCTGAAAAACAGGAAAGAAGCCAGACAGGCAGCAGAAAAGATTCAGGCAGTATTTTCAAAATATAATCAGAAATTATTATATGAAAAAGCAGAACGCTGCGAACAGGCTGGGCTAAAATTGGAAAATGCAAGGACACAGCAAAAAGAACAGGAGAAAAAGCTGTGTGAATGCAAAAAGAAGATTGAAGCTCTGAAAATAGAACATCAGGAGTTGGATGCGAAACGTGAATCCATGGAGAAAGAAAAAGAATCTCTGAATAAAAGTGACGCTGTAGCATTGAAGCGAAGAGAAGCGGAGCTGATTACGGAATTAAACGGACAACAAAAAAATCTAATGGAAAAACAGAGATTCCTGGAGCAGAAACAGACTCAATATCAGGATGCACAGAATCAGATCAAAACAGAAGAAGACAGGAAATATGAGAAAGAAAAAGAACTGGAAGAGCTTATAGAAGAGATGCAGGATGAGGCTGATACCATGGCCTTTGAAGAGCATGCATTTATGAAGGAAGAGCTGGAAAAACATCCGGAAGAACCATACAAATTCAATTTACACCAGCAGCAATTTGATAACACAAAAGAAAAAATTAATGAGGGAACAGAGATACTGGCAGAGACAGATCACCTGGAAAGACAGAAAGATGATCTGATAAAAGAAAGAGAAAGACGGATTCGTGAACTGGATACTCTTCAGAGAAAAGTGTCAGAACTGGAATCTGTATTTGTGCAGACACAGAATGAATGGAAAGAAGCATTGTATCAGTGGAACGGTGCAAACCAGGAGCTGGCATTAGAAAAAGAATTATTAAGAGAATTAAGTATATTTGCAGATGCGTATAAGGAATCTTCTGATTTTGCTGAAGTTCGTCAGAGGATTGCAGATGTATGGATCAAGAAAAATGGGGAAATCGAAGCTGAACTTTCGGTAAATGATACAGAGAGCCAGAATACAAAAAAGGAATTGGAAGAAGTAAGGGCTGATCTGGCTGAATGGGAGAATCAGAAAGAACCACAGCCGGAACGCTCAGAGGCAGTTATACGTAACCGTAAGAGACTGGATGCTCTTGGAATTCCATATCAGGAATTTTACAAGGTCATAGAATTTGGAGATAATCTGGAAGAAGAAGCCTGTAACCGTTTGGAAGAAGCTTTATTAAAGATGGGAATTCTGGATGCACTGGTAATAGATGAGCAATACAAAGAGCAGGTTCTGAAAACAGAAAAAGGATGTGAAGATCACTATCTGTTTGTCTGCAAGAACAGTCAGAAGAATTTGCAGCCAGACAGAAGTCTGTTAGATGTATTGGAACTGAATGAAGAAGTGAACGACATATTTTCCAATCAGCGTCTGACCGGAATTCTCGGAAGTATTGCATATGATAGTGAGAGCTTGTTTACGGTTGCAGAAGATGGAACTTACGGAATGGGAGTGCTTGCCGGAACTGTAACAGGAGAATATGAGGCAGGATTCCTTGGAACAAAGGCCCGTGAAAAACACAGACAGGCAAAGATAGAAGAGTGCAGACAGAGAATCACAGAGTTGGAAACCGCATTACAGCAGCTGGAGGAACTGCATAGAAAGCTGTCTGACAGAAAAGTTATTCTCAGAAAAGAATACGAGAATCTTCCGAAAGACACAGATATGAGAGAAGCACTTCGGATGCTGCAGGCCGAGGAACGAGAGTGCGAACAGCTGAAGCGAGAGAGTGATAAACTGGAATATCAGATCCGTGAACTGGCCGAGATACTGAAAGAAAAGAAAAAGAAAGCACTGGAAATTGCAGAAGCACTATATCTGACCTGTTCTTATGATATATTTAAAGAAGCAAAAAAAGCAGCAGAGGAATATGGAAAGCATTTGATCAGCCTGATTGCCGCACACGAAATGTATCTTAGAAGTCTGATGTATCTGAGAGAGCGAAAAGAACATCTGGAAGATCTGGATGCAGATATGGAACAGATACGGTATGATCTGCAGGAGCTTCAAAAAGAAATCAGGAGAAAAACAGAAGAACAGACTTCCATCCAGGAACAATTACGTCTGACGGATTACGAAGAAATTAAAGAACGGCTTGATGCATGTATTAACTGGCTGCAGGAGTATCCGGAGCAATTACGTGTATGCGTAAGCAGACAGACACATGAAGAAGATGAAGTGGGACAACTGACACTGCGCTTAGACGAAAACCAGAAGAAAATTGAAGAATATGAAAAGAAAACGAAATATTTTTCAGAATGCTATGATATGGAAAAGGCTTTGCATTATGTGGAAATACCAAAAGAGATACCGGAAGATGCCGCACATATCAGAAGTTATCTGGAATCAGATGTAAAAGCGCTGGATAAAGACAGTGTGATCCGCGATCTGAATAAGGTATATTTTGAAAACAGAGGCTTTCTTACAGACTATCATTTAATGCAGAATGAGTTGTTTACGGAAGAAGAACAAACGGAATTTCCTGCAAAACGACTGGATATTTCGGCCAGATATCAAGGCGTAAAGATATCATTTGCCAGTCTTCTTTTGCATCTTGAAGAAGACATTACAGAACTTGAGAATCTGATCAAAGATGGAGACCGGGAGTTGTTTGAAGACATTCTTGCCAATACGGTAAGCAGAAAAATCCGTGGAAAGATTAACGGGTCTAATACATGGGTACAGAAGATGAATTCCCTGATGAACGGTATGAATACATCCAGCGGATTAAAGCTTAGCCTTAGATGGCGAAGTAAGACTGCAGAACAGGAAGACCAGCTGGATACGAAAGAACTGGTAGAATTACTGAAGAAAGATTATCGGCTGATGAGTGAAGATGAGGCAGCCAGATTGTCTGCCCATTTCCGTTCCAAAGTGGCAGAGGCACGAAGAAATGCGAAAGACAGTGCGGGAATGGTATCCTTCTATCAGATCATGAAGGATACGCTGGATTACCGTAAATGGTTTGAATTTCAGCTGTTTTCCCAGAAAAACGGAGAACGTCAGAAGGAGCTGACAAATAGTGTATTTGGAACCTTCAGTGGCGGGGAAAAAGCAATGTCCATGTATGTACCGCTGTTTTCTGCAGTTGTGGCCAAGTATCAGGGAGGAAGAGAAGATGCACCGAGATTGATATCTCTGGACGAGGCATTTGCCGGAGTTGATAATAAGAATATTCGTGATATGTTCCGTCTGATGACAGAATTCCAGTTTGATTTTATTATTAACTCACAGGTTCTGTGGGGAGATTGCGATACGTTGGATGCATTGGCAATTTATCAGTTAATCCGTCCGGGAAATGCGAAATTCGTAACTGTTATGCCCTATTTATGGAATGGCTGCAGGAAAGAATTGTTAGAACACGAGGAAGAAGTAGAACAGAGAGGAATAGAGCTTGGACAGGCAGCAGGAGTATAAATCTGAGAATAAAATGAAAGACTGTCTGGCTTATTTTCGCCTGAGCCCGGTCTGGGAGAAGGTTCTGAAAGGCTTCCGGGAGAAATATATTTCTTACGGAAGGTTTGGTGGGAAAGTAATTCTGAAGAATCTGAAACCAACAGATATTGAAGAGCTGGAAGGATTTTTCGGAAAATCTTTTCACAGTCAGAAAAGTGTAACGGTGTCAGCAGAAAAATTCAGACAGGCGCTGGAAACAAGCAGATATAAAGAGATAACGCCGGAATGCCTGTTAGAGAATTTCTTCGAAGAGCCATTGCTTGGAAGACAGGAGCAAAAATCCTTGCGGGAACAGGAGAAAGAGCGTATATGGGAGATTTTTCAGAGAGACTATGAAGAAACTCCTGCAGAGGCAGCCTTAGAATCGTTGCGAAGCATTGTGAAAGACAATGGGAATCAGGAGTTGGCCAAATGGGACAGGACGCTGCGGTTTGGAGCAGAAATCTATAACAATCTGCCATATCGCAACACAAAGATGTATCTTGCCGTATTTGCAGCTATGCTGACAGGTAATCCACATGCGTTTGATATTGGAACAGCCGATGGGAATTTTTTATACCAGATCATACAGATGGATCTGGAAATAAGAGGAATTACAGTAGAGACATCTGCAATATTTCCTGCGTATAAACGTCAGAAAAGTTATCTGCTGGCAGGGATTATGCTGGATGATGTTTCCAATTATGCGATGATGTATCAGGTGCAGGCTGTGAAAAAAGATGGAACTTATCATAAAGGTATGGCAGGCTTTTTAGAAGAACAGCACATTGTACAGGTTCCTCTTGCAGTGCTTACAGAATGGGAGTCACTTCATTGTCCCCGAAACGAAATATATATTGTGGAAAATCCTTCGATTTTTGCAATGCTTTGTGGAAAAGAAGAAACAGATCAAAAAGGAAAAGCCTATATGTGTATGAACGGTCAGCCAAGACTGGCGGGGTTGATAGCATTGGATTTATTTGCAAAATCCGAAACCCGAGTTTATTATGCAGGAGATCTGGATCCGGAAGGTGTGTTGATCGCACAGAAACTTTCGCAGTATTATAAGGGCGAATTTTATTACTGGCATATGGAAGCTGCTGACTATGAAAGGTGCAGGTCTGAAGAGGTTATATCACCGAAGCGGCTGAAGATACTGGAACGGGTAACGGATGAAAGGTTAAAGCCCGTGGCAGCGCTGATTAGAAAATTCAGGACAGCCGGATATCAGGAGATGCTGGCAGAAGAAATGCTGTAGAAATCAGAAGAAAATTTTTTGAACAAAAAGGAGAAATTATGAAGACACGGAGACGAATTTTGTCAATTGTATTAACAATTGCAATACTGCTTCTGCTTGTACTGGATATTCCTGTGACAGCAGCCGGGACGAAAAAGGTAGACGTTTTGTTTACCCATGATATACATTCCCATCTGGACAGCTTTTCAACAATTGTGGATGGACAGCAAAAAGAAGTTGGCGGTTTTGCGAAAATAAAAACCCTGATAGATGAAAAGAAGAAAGACAATCCAGATACCCTGGTATTGGATGGCGGAGATTTTTCCATGGGTACATTGATCCAGACCGTATATGATACGGAGGCAGCGGAGCTTCGAATGCTGGGATATCTGGGGTATGATGTGACTACTTTTGGAAATCATGAATACGACTACCGGTCAAAGGGACTGGCAAATATGCTGAAGGCAGCCATAAATTCCAGTGAGACAGTGCCGGAGATCGCAGTGTGCAATGTGGACTGGGACGCTATGGAGAAAGATGGCTTAAATGATGGGCAGAAGCAGATCAAAGAAGCATTTGAAGCATACGGTGTGAAGGATTATGTGGTAATTCAGAAGGGCGATACAAGGATTGCTGTGGTTGGCGTGTTTGGAAAAGATGCCCTGGAATGTGCGCCTACATGTGAACTTCTGTTTAAAGATCCGGTAGAGGCAGTAAAGCAGACGGTAACTGAGATTAAGAAAAACGAGAATGTGGATATGATCGCATGTGTGTCCCATGGAGGAACCTGGGAGGACGAGGACAAGTCAGAGGATGAAATTCTTGCAAAAAAGGTGTCGGATCTGGATCTGATCATCAGTGGACATTCCCATACAGAGCTGAATGAAGCCATTAAGCATGGGAATACATATATTGTATCCTGCGGTGAGTATGGAAGAAATCTTGGATCACTTTCGATGACACAGAAGGAGGACGGACGTTGGGAAATGACCTCCTACGAGCTGATTCCTGTGTCTGATGAGATCAAGCCGGATCAGGAAACACAGAAACGCATTGATAAATTAATGGATACAGTAGACACTAATTATCTTGCAGATTTTGGGTACACCAGGGATGAGGTTCTGGCTCAGAACGATGTTGAATTCAACAGTCTGGAAGAGATGGGCACAAAGCATGAAGAACTGAATCTTGGCGATATTATGTCTGATGCGTACGTATATGCTGTGGAAAATTCAGAGTATTACGATGGAAATCCGGTAGACGTAGCGGTTGTACCAAGCGGAACGGTCCGTGATACATACACGAAAGGTGATATTACAGTAGAAGATGTTTACAATTCGTTTTCTCTGGGAATTGGAAAAGACGGTGTAGCAGGATATCCTCTTATCAATGCATATCTGACAGGAAAAGAATTGAAGCTGGTAGCAGAAGTAGACGCTTCTGTTTCAGATTTTATGACAACTGCAAGATTATATTGCAGCGGATTGAATTTTACATACAATCCTCACCGAATGATTCTGAACAAGGTGACGGACTGTTATCTGACCAGAGAGGACGGAGAAAGAATCGAAATCCAGGATGATAAGCTGTATCATGTTGTGACCGATTTGTATACAGGACAAATGCTTGGCTCTGTGATGAAAATGTCCTATGGCCTGCTGTCTCTTGAACCAAAGGACAAGGACGGCAATCCCATTGAAAATCTGGAAGACCAGGCAATCATGGAAGACGGCAGAGAATTAAAGGCGTGGGATGCCATTGCAAGATATATGAAGTCCTTTGAAGATACAGACGGGGATGGAATTGCCAATGTACCGGAATATTATGC
>OMNT01002714.1_pt1 | contig 13712 bp, 10 predicted proteins | sample 1672551 | NCBI WGS metagenome assembly OMNT01 (sample SAMEA3136698, study PRJEB25190) | human gut metagenome
GACGGCGGATGTGCACGTCCACCGTGCGCATGTCGCCCATGTAATCGTATTTCCAAACGGTCTCCAGCAGCGCCTCGCGGCTGTAAACCTTGCCGCGGTGGGTAATCAGGAGCTGAAGCAGATCAAACTCCTTGGCCGTCAGCCGCACCTCTTTTCCGCCCAGGGTCACGGAACGGTTGATGGCGTTGATCTCCATGTCGTGCACGCGCACCACCTTGCGGGCCTCGTTTTGCACGTTGCCGGAGGCGCGGCGCATGATGGTCTTGATGCGGGCCTTGACCTCCAGAATATTGAAGGGCTTGGTCATGTAATCGTCCGCGCCATATTCCAGCCCCAGAATCTTGTCGATCTGCTCGCCCTTGGCGGTCAGCATGATGATGGGCACGTTGCTGTGCTCGCGGATGCGCTGGCATACCGTGATGCCGTCGATTTTGGGCAGCATTACATCCAGCAGGATAAAATCAAAATGTCCGGAAAAAAATTTGGTCAGGGCTTCCTCGCCGTCGGCGGCCGAGTCCGTCTCAAATCCCTCTTGTTCGAGCGTATATTTCAAACCTTTTACAATTAGAGGCTCATCATCCACCAAAAGAATCCGCTTGGCCATGGGCTTCTTCCTTTCCATTCCAGTGCTATCTGCAAGCCTAAAAGGCAGTAAATATCAAAGGATGTTTACATTGTATAGCCAGTTATGAAAAAAATCAAGAGCAATTGAAACAAAATCTTCACATTTCGCCGGAAAAAAACGGATGCTTTGAGCACACTGCAATCCGTCTGCGCCGATAGGCTTGCCAGCGGGCTGCGCGGCGGCTATAATGATCGCATTGGGAGGAATGTGCGATGCGGGTATTGATTGCGGAGGACGACCGGCGTGTAGCCGGGCTTTTGAAGAACCGGCTCAAGAGCGACCATATTTCCGCCGACGTGTGCTACGACGGACAGGAGGCGCTGGAACTGAGCGGGGTGGTGCACTATGATGTGATCGTGCTGGACATCATGATGCCCAAAATGGATGGCCTGGAGGCCGTACGCCGCATGCGGGAGCGGGGCACGGATACGCCCGTGCTGTTTCTGACCGCGCGCGACGCCATAGAGGACCGTGTGGGCGGCCTGAACGCGGGCGCGGACGATTATCTGGTCAAACCCTTCGCCTATGAGGAACTGCTGGCGCGTATCCACGTGCTGGCACGCCGTCAGAAGGCGACGGGGAACCTGTTTACCCTGGAAGATCTCACTTTGGATGCCAGCCGTCACGTAGCCACGCGAGGGGGGACGGAACTGCATCTGACCAGCCGGGAGTATGCCATTCTGGAATACCTGATCCGCAACGCCGGCGTGGTGCTGTCGCGGGACCGCATTTTGGAAAACGTGTGGAGCATGGATTACGAGGGCGCGTCCAACATGGTGGACGTCTACATCCGCAGCCTGCGCAAAAAGGTGGACGATCCCTTTGAAAAGAAGCTGATTCATACCGTTCGCGGCGTGGGATACGTGCTGCGCGCGCAGAAGTGAGGGAGGCGCCATGGGGATCAAGCTGAAAATGACGCTCTGGTATACAATACTGGCGCTGGTCACGGCAGGGCTGATGGGCGGACTGCTCTTTTTTGCGGCCCAGCGCAGCGCCTACGAATACTACAGCGATACGCTGCACGCTGCATCCGCTCTGGCGCAGTCCCAGCTGGAATATGAAAGCGGCAACCTGGAAATCGACGACGACCTGGAGGACATCCCGGATGTGCACATTGCGCTCTACACGGAAAGCGGCACGTTGATTTACGGCCGCACGCGCGTGGAGCTGCCATTTGAGCAGGATGCGGTGCGCCGCGTGTCCTCCGGCGGAATGGAATGGTATGCGCTGGATACGCTGCTCACCTTCGCCGGCCGCAGCTCGGTGTGGATGCGCTGCGTCAAGGCGGCGGACTCGGAGGCAGCGGCTTATGTCCTGATGCTGCGGGTAGCGCTGATCCTGCTGCCGTTAATGATCGGGCTGACGGCGCTGGGCGGATTCCTGATTGCAAGAGGCGCATTCCGTCCCGTGGGCCGCATGGCGGCTACGGCGGAGGCCATCGTAAGCGGCGGAGATCTGGGCCGGCGCGTGGGGTTGCATAGCGGCCGCGATGAGCTCACCCGGCTGTCGCGCACGCTGGACAGCATGCTGGAGCGTCTGGACGAGGCCTTCCGACGCGAGCGGCAATTCACCTCGGATGCGGCGCACGAGCTGCGCACGCCGCTCAATGCCGTGCGCCTGCTGTGTCAGGAGGCCATGGATGAGACGGACACAGGCCGCCGCGAGGCGCTGATTGCGGAGATCATGGAGCGCATCAATGGGCTGAGCCGGCTGGTGGCGCAGCTGTTGGCGCTGTCACGCATGGACGCGGGGCGTGTCCCGGTGGAGATGCGGGAGGTGGACGTCTCCCGGCTGATGCAGGAGGTGGCGCACGAACTGGAGCCCCTGGCGCAGGATGCGGACATCTCGCTGGAGGCCGAGGTGGAACCCGGCGTGCAGATGAATGCGGACGCGTCGCTGCTGACCCGCCTGGCGGTGAACCTGATGGGCAATGCCATTCGCTATGGGCGACACGGCGGGCATGCGTGGCTGAAGCTGACCGATGAGGCGGACGGCGTATGCCTGGCTGTGCGCGACGACGGCGTTGGCATGTCGCCGGAGGAACAGGAGCGCATGTGGGACCGTTTCTGGCGTGCAGACAGCTCGAGAAATTCGGAGGGAACGGGTCTGGGATTGGCGATCGCCCGGTGGATTATCGACCGGCATGGCGGGTCTGCCCAGGTGCGGAGCGCGCCCGGAAAGGGCACGGAAATCCGGGTGGTTTTTCCCCGAAAATAAATTTTGAATTTTCATTTTTCTTTCATCTTGCCTTGCTATACTCTGACCGTGCTCAAGAGAGCACACAGAAAGGAGCAAATGAAAGATGAAAAAGATGAGTATGATCCTGGCGGTCCTGGCTGCTATGATGATTGCCGGTGGCGCCCTGGCCCTTACCGATACCGAGGCGGAAACCGCCGCCCGCGCCTATGTACCCGCTGAGGCACAGCTGACCCGGTCCGAAATGGACGATGGCATGCATGAGCTTACCTTCCGTGTGGAGGCCACGGGTGAAAAGTACGAGATTCAGGTCAACCCCAACACCGGCGCGGTGGTCAAGATTGAAAGCGAACGCAAGAGCGCTTCCAACGCCCGCTCCACGACGCTGACTGACGAGGCGGTGGCATCCGCGGTCGAGGCGGCCTATCCCGGGGCCGAAATCATTCGCAAGGATGAGCAGATTGACGATGGCAATCACGAGATCGAGGTCTTTATCGTGACCGACGAGCTCTATGGCAAGCTGGATCTGAACGCCGAGACCGGCACGATTGTGGATCGTGAGCTCTATGTAGGCCAGTACACGGCGGACGGCATGATGACCGAAGAAGCGGCCCGCGCGCAGATCGCCACCCTGAAACCGGGCGCGGAGATCGTCAGGATCAAGCTGGACGAGGATGACGGCCGCTACTTCTGGGAGGGCGACGCCACCCTGAATGGCACCCGGTATGAGTTCTCCATCAACGCTACCACCGGCGACATGGTGGAGTGGGAACGCGACTGATCCGAAATCCCTTTCAAAAGGCATGCAGCACCGTATCCGATCCTTTTCGGATACGGTGCGCCTTTTTTATTTAGGAGACAAAGACGCGGCAGGTAGAAGCGCCGGCCTCCCCGGCATGCGCTCAAATGCGCCGGACGATCGCCCTACAGATTTTTTGGCCGCATGCCGATAACCGGTTGACAGATGAAAAAGTTGTGCTATCATCTTTTTAGTTGATATATCATCTTTCTTGAAAGGGAAGCAGAATGGACGTTACGCAGCGGAGAATCTCCATAATCGCGCGCGGCGTGGGCAGGTTTACCACGCGCACCATGCGCCGCGAGGGAATCGGAGCCTCAGAATTTGATCTCATTCAGGCGGTGCGCTGCCATCCGGGCATTACGCAGGCGGAGGTATGTCAGCGCCTGGAGATTGATAAGGGCGCGGCGGCGCGGCAGTTTGCACGGCTGGAGGCCAAGGGGTATCTCCGGAGGGAAACCAACCCCGCCGACCGGCGCAGCCGCCTGCTCTATGCCACCCATAAGGCAGAGGAACTCAAGAATTCCAAGGCGCATCTGGAGGAGCTGTTCTATGAATGGCTGCTGGAACCCCTGAACGCGCAGGAACAGGAGGAACTGGCCCGTCTGCTGGCGGTTCTGGAGCCGCGCTGCCGCGAAGAATGGCGGGCTGGTTTTCCCAACGTAGAGGAGAGACTCGCCGCGGAAAAGGCGCGGGAGCAGGGAGGCAGTCCGGTATGAGGATGATTTTCCGCTACATGAAGGCTTATGCGCGCCGAATTGCCTCTTCCATGACGGTCAAGCTGCTGGGCGCGGTGACGGAGCTGCTGATTCCCTATATTCTGGAACACCTGATCGACGAGGTGGTGCCTTTGGGGCAAATGCGGCAGGTGATTCTCTGGGGCCTTCTGATGGTCGCCACCGCACTGGTCACCCGCCAGCTCAATGTCTGGGCCAACCGCATGGCGATTGATAACGCGCATAACGTGTCCTACGATATCCGTCAGGACCTGTTTACCAGGACGGCCAACCTTTCCGGCGCGCAGTTCGACGCCTTCGGTCTGCCCAGCCTCATCAGCCGCATGACCAGTGACAGCTACAACGTGCAGTCCTGCGTGCAGACCCTGCAAACCCTGTGCGTGCGCGTACCGATGATGCTTCTGGGCGGCATCTGTGTGACACTGATGATGGACGCGGCGCTCTCGGCCATCCTGTGTGTGATGGTTCCCGTTTTGATCGTGGTCATCCTGTGCGTTTCCCGATATGGCATTCCGCTTTACCGCAAGGTGCAGGAGCGTCTGGACGATGTGGTGCGCGTGATGCGTGAGGATATTTCCGGCATTCGTGTGGTCAAGGCGCTTTCCAAAACCGAATATGAAAAGCGGCGCTTCAGCCTGAGCAATGAGGCCATGACCCGGGCGGATATCAAGGCCAGCACCATCATGGCCATTCCCGGTCCGCTGATGCAGATGTGCCTCAACATCGGCCTCACGCTGGTAGTGTGGCTGGGGGCGGCAAGGGTGGACAGCGGACAGATCAAGCCGGGCGTGATCCTTGCATTCCTGACGTATTTCAACATGGTGCTGCAGGGCGTGATGGGCGTCAACCGCATCTTCATCATGGTCAGCAAGGCCAGCGCGTCGGCCAACCGCATCGCCCAGGTGCTGGAGATCAAGCCGGACCAGCGCGTTCTGGCCCCGGAGGAAGCCCGTACCCCCGCCGGTGACGAGTTCATTCGCTTTGAGCACGTCAATTTCAGCTACGGCGAGGCAACGGAGCATTCCCTGGCCGGTGGAGAACGGGAACAATGCCTCTATGACATCAACTTCGCCCTCAGGCGCGGCGAAAGCCTGGGCATCATCGGCCCCACCGGCTGTGGCAAGAGCACCATCATCAATTTGCTCATGCGCTTTTATGACGTGGAGGACGGCGGCGTGTTCGTGGACGGACGGGATGTGCGCACCTACGAAAAGGACGAGCTGCACCGAAAGTTTGGCGTGGTGTTTCAAAACGATATGGTGTTCTTCAACACCCTGCGGGAAAACATCCGCTTTGGACGGGATCTGGATGATACCGCGCTGACGCGCGCGGTAGAGGACGCGGTGGCCGCCGAGTACATTGATTCACTGGAGGAAGGGCTGGATTACCGGGCCGATATCAAGGGTGCGAACCTGTCGGGCGGGCAGCGGCAGCGGCTGCTGATTTCCCGCGCCCTGGCGGGAAATCCGGAAATCCTGATTCTGGACGATTCCTCCTCCGCTCTGGATTATAAAACGGACGCGGCTCTGCGCAAGGCGATTTTTGAGCATCACCGCGACTCCACCACCATCATGGTCGCCCAGCGCGTCAGCTCCATCCAGTCCATGACGCACATTCTGGTCATGGATAACGGCCGGTGCATCGGCTATGGAACCCACCAGGAGCTTCTCAAGACCTGCCCCGCCTATCTGGAGATCTATCAGACGCAGATGGGCGCGCTGGCGTAACGCGGAAGGGGGAGAGCGCAATGCCGCCAAGAGGGCTGGGAGCCAAAAAAGAACGGCCCAAGAATGCGAAGGGCACGACGCTTCGCATCCTGAAATATGTGATGAACTACCGCTATGTGGTGCTGGCGCTGCTGGTGCTGACGCTGATCAGCAACGTGGGCAACCTTCTGGGCCCCACCTTTGCCGGCAAAGCCATCGGCGCGGCCGTGGGACAGGGACAGGTGGATTTTGACACCGTCGCTTTTTATGCGGGGTGCATGCTGGCCGCCTATCTGGTCGGCAATATCATGTCCTTTCTGGCTACGCAGGGCATGATGCGCATGGGCAGGAGGGTAGCCCGGAAAATGCGGCAGGATGTGTTTGACAAGCTCATGGGCCTGCCGGTGAGCTACTTCGACCGCAATCAGGCCGGCGATATCATCAGCCGCGTCTCCTACGATATCGACGTGGTCACCACCAGCCTTTCCGCCGATTTGATTCAGATTCTGACCAGCGTGATCACGGTGGGCGGTTCGTTTTTGATGATGTGCCTCATCTCACCGGCCATGGTGCTGTGCCTTTGCGTAACGCTGCCGCTGGCGGTGCTGTTTACCCGTTACATGGGCAAAAAAACCCGTCCGCTCTATGCCAGGCGCAGCGCGGCCTACGGCAAGATGAACGGCTATGTGGAGGAGATGTTCTCCGGGCAGAAAACCATCCTCGCTTATGCCTATGAAGAGGATGTCTGTCAGGATTTCAGCGCCATCAACCACGAAGCCGCCGATGCCTATCGCGATGCGGACGCCCTGGGCATGATTACCGGCCCCACGATCAACATGATCAACAACCTGGGGCTGTCCCTCATCGGCATGGTGGGAGCCGCCCTGTACCTGCTGGGAGGCGTGGGCATGGAGCAGATTTCGTCCTTCGTGCTCTACTCCCGCAAATTCTGCGGCCCGATCAACGAAATCGCCAACATCATCAATGAAATCTATTCCGCGCTGGCCGCGGCGGAGCGGGTTTTTACCCTGCTGGATCAGGCGGAGGAGCTGGCGGACGCGCCCGATGCGGAGGTGCTCACGCAGGTGGAGGGGGATGTGGAGGCGCGTCACGTGAGCTTTGGCTACATGCCGGGCAAAACCGTGCTGCACGATTTGAACCTCAAGGCCCAGCCGGGACAGACCATCGCCATCGTGGGCCATACCGGCGCGGGCAAGACCACCCTCATCAACCTGCTCATGCGCTTTTACGACGTGGATCGCGGACAGATTCTGGTGGATGGCCGCGATGTGCGCAAGGTAACCCGCGCGTCCCTGCGCCGGGCCTATGCGATGGTCCTGCAGGACACCTGGGTATTTGGAGGCACCGTCTTTGAGAACATAGCCTATGGCAAGGAGGGCGCCACGTTGGACGAGGTGGTGGCCGCGGCCAAGGCGGCCCGCATTCACAGCTACATCATGCGCCTGCCCAAGGGTTATGACACCGTCATCAGCGAGGACGGGAGCAACATCAGCAAGGGACAAAAGCAGCTGCTGACCATCGCCCGCGCCATGCTCTACGATACCCGCATGCTCATCCTGGACGAGGCCACCAGCAACGTTGATACCAACACCGAACAGAAGGTGCAAAGGGCCATGCAGGACCTGATGAAGGGAAAGACCTCCTTCGTCATTGCGCACCGCCTGTCCACCATCCAGCACGCCGACAGGATTCTGGTGATGGAGCATGGAGACGTGATGGAGCAGGGCACCCACGAAGAGCTGATGGCGCGGCGCGGAGTATACTACCGGCTGTACGCCGCGCAGTTTGAATAGGGCTCCCGCGCGCCTGCAATCAAAAAAACACGCCCGGCCTCCCATCGGAAGGCCGGGCGTGTCGTAGGTTCTGCTTACAGGCTGTCCAGCGAGGCCTGCACCATTTCGCGCGTGGCATAGTTGAGGGGCGAAAAACGGCCCTTCAATGCCTTTTCCAGCTTCTCACGCGCCGCGTCCTTGTTGCCCTCCTCAATATCGTACTGGGCCAGGAAGTAGAGCGTGTCAATCTGCGTGGGCTTGAGCTCGATGGCCTTTTGGAAAAATTCGCGGGCCTTGGCCTTGTCGTTGCCCAGGCGGTAATAGGTCTGGGCCAGGTTGTCCAGGGTGATGCTGTCCTCGTCGTCGTAGTCGTACGCCTCGGTGTTGAAGGCCAGCGCCTTTTCGTAGTCGCCCGCCTCCACGTAAAGGTAGCCCAGCGTTTCATACACCAGACCGCTGGGTTGCTTGGCGTGCTGGCGCTCCAGAAGCTCAATTCCCTTTTGCAGCTCGCCCATCTTGTATACGCAGGAGGCGTAGTCCACATACAGCTGACAGCGAAGGTTGTCGGCCATGGGGTACCTTTGGATTTTCACCAGAAGGTCGCGCGCCTCCTGATAACGTCCTGCCCGGATGAGCAGCACAACATAGGTTAAAATGTAGCGCACGTCCTGAAGCCCTTCATCAATGGCCTCCTTGTACAGACGCATTGCGCCTTCCGTATCGCCCTTGGACAGCTTGGAAGCGGCGCTGCGCGCCTTGAAAACAGTCATGATTCCCATGAGGATGGTTCCTCCTTTTCGGTTGATCTGGCGCACGCGGCGCAAAGCTTGCGCCGTAAACGCGCATAACGGTATTGTAGCGCAACTTGGCGGGCTTGTACAGCCTCCGAGCGAAAAAGGCCGGGTTCCGACAAAAGAAGCAGCGCCTGGCGCGTGTAGGTAAGCGCCTGAGCGGGATTATGCAGGCGGTGCTCATAGAGCTTGGCCAGCGCCTCGCAGGCGGATACGGGGTCGTCGCCCCGGCGCAGCATGGTTTCGTACAGGCGGATGGCGGCGGTCACGTCGCCTGCGCGCCGCCGTTCCCGCGCCAGCGCGTGATAGGCCTCGGCGCGCGTGTCGCCGCGGGCGCACAGGCGGTAGCACTTGACCGCCTTGGCCGTATCGCCCCGCTTTTCCAGCGAGCGGGCCAGAGAGAGCAGGTCCTGGCCGCTTTCCACCGTTTCGGGGCAGTCCACCTGTCCGCACAGAAAGCACAACAGCTGCGCCAGACTTACGATGTCCTGCCGGTTATGCGCAAGGATGCGTTCGATGGGCCCGAAGTCGCCGTCGCGCAGGTAGCGGAAATAGGTTTGCGGCACCTCGGCGCCGGGCAGGTCGTCCTCGCGCTTTACATGCAGAAGCTGCTCCTCCAGATTGGCCAGATTGCAGCGCTTCAAGCGAAGCTTCCACAGCCTGCGAGCGGGGTAGAGCACATCGGCATGCGCGGAGGGCAGACGCGAGGGAAGGCGGTTCATCACAAAGCGTGAGGCGAGCAGCGGCGCGTCAAAGGTGCGCCCGTTGAACGTACATAGCACGGAAAAGCGCCCCGCTACCGACGAGACCGTGCGCAAAAGCTCGCTCTCCTGCCCGTAATCGCGCATGAGCACCTGCTCCACTGCAAAATCCCTGCCCGTAAAATACCCCATGCCCACCAGAAACGCAACCGTGCCCGCTCCTCCGGCCAGACCCGTGGTTTCGGTGTCCAGAAAGAGGATATCCTCCGGGCGAAGATCCGACGGAAAGGGAAAGCCGAAGGCGCTTTCCATCACGGCCGGGGTCAGGTGGCGAAGGTCGGTGAAGATGGGCAGCGGAAACGTTGCCTGCGAGCGGTAGCAGCCTTCCTGTGCCCCGCGCGCGGCGGGGGCAGGGCGCCTGGGAGCTGCGTCCAGCATGCGCAGTTTGCTCAGAAGATCCGCCATCAGGCAAGCAGCTCCTTTAGAATGGCAATGGCGTCCGCCTTGCCGTGCTCGCCCACCTGGGAAACGGGCCCAACGCAGCTGGGGCAGCCGGATTCGCACCCGCAGCTCCGGGCAATGTCCAGCGCGTGCTCCAAAAGCAGCTCCTGCATGTGATAGGCCTTTTCGCTCAGCCCCACGCCGCCGGGATAGGTGTCGTAGAGGAACAGGGTGGGCTTGTCGGTGATGGGGGCCTTGACCTGATACACCACGTTGATATCGCGCGGGGCGCACATCAGGTACAGCGGCGCGACGATGGAGAGCAGGTTTGCCACGCCCACCAGCGCGCCCTGCAGCGCGTCGTTGCCATAGTGCAGGATGAGGCTGTCGGGCAAAGTCCACCACACGCCGACGGTGTGCAGGTCGGTCTGGGGCAGGCGCACCTCGCCAAAGCCCACGCTTTCGTGGGTGTCCAGCTTGAATTTCTTGAACATCTTGACGATTGTGCTCACCCGTAATTCGCCAAGGGCCACGTCTCCTCCGCAGGGCAGAGGCCTGTGCTCCAGATCGTCCAGAATGTGCAGGCTTACGTTGAGATCCGCATCGGTGTAGTAATCCACGTCCACGGCACGGATGTAGGCCTTGCAGGCGGCAAGGTCCAGCTTTTCCACCTGGAACATGCGCGCGTCGTGCATGTAGATGGCGTTTTCATGCAACAGCATGGGCACGGTGAAGCGGTCCATCTCGCCCACCACGCGGTGATGGGCGGGGTTGGTGATGTCGATGATGACGAAGTTTTCCGTGCGCGCGCTGCGCAGGCTGATTTCGCCGGAGGGCAGCTCCTCCTCCATCCAGTAATACTTGCCATCCACATGGCGCAGAATGTTGTTTTCCGTCAGGTATTCGAGGTACTGCGCCGTGTCGGGCAGGCCGCCGAAACGCTCGCCCTCCTCAAAGGGCAGTTCGTAAGCGGCGCATTTGATGTGGGAAAGCACAATGTAGAGGTTATTGGGCTGCACCAGCGCATGCTCCGGCGAGGCGCGGAAGAAATAGTCGGGGTTCTGGATCACATACTGGTCCAGCGGAGCGGAGGAGGCCACCAGAATGGTCAGCGCCGTGTCCTTGCGCCGTCCGGCGCGGCCCGCCTGCTGCCAGGTGCTGGCGATGGTGCCGGGATAGCCGCACAGCACGCACGCCGTGAGGGAGCCGATGTCGATGCCCAGCTCCAGCGCATTGGTGGACACGACCATGTCCACCTCGCCCGCTCGCAGGCCGCGCTCGATTTCGCGACGCTCGGAGGGCAGATAGCCGCCGCGGTAGCCGCGCACACGGCCGGAAAAGCCGTAGGCGGTACGGGCGCATTCCTTGAGGTGCCGGGTGATGACCTCCACCTGAATCCGGCTTTTGCAAAACACGATGGTGGGAATATCATTTCGCAAAAGCCCTTCGGCGATGCGCCGGACCTCGTTGACCACGCCGCGGCGAATGCCCAGCTGGCGATTGACCACGGGCGGGTTGTAAAACACGAAATGCCGCTCGCCCATGGGCGCGCCGTTTTCGGTGACGGCGGCGATTTCCCGCCCGGTCAGCTGGGAGGCCAGCTCCACGGGGTTGGCGATGGTGGCGCTGCACAGGATGAAGCGCGGGTGGCTGCCATAAAACGCGCACAGGCGCATCAGGCGGCGGAGCACGTTGGCCAGATGGCTTCCGAACACGCCGCGGTAGGTGTGCAGCTCGTCGATGACGATGTATTCGAGATTTTCAAACAGCTTGACCCATCGGGTATGGTGGGGGAGAATGTTGGCGTGCAGCATGTCCGGGTTGGTGACCACGATGTGGCCCGCCTCCCGGATGGCCTTGCGCGCGGCGGCCTGGGTATCGCCGTCATAGGTATAGGTTTTGATGTCCACCCCCAGGGCCTCGATCATGTCGTAGAGGCCGCTGACCTGATCAGCCGAGAGCGCCTTGGTGGGAAAGAGGTACAGGGCGCGCGCGTCGTTGTTTTTCAGGATGGCGGATACCACGGGCAGGTTGTAGCACAGGGTCTTTCCGCTGGCGGTGGGGGTGACCACCACAAAGTCGCGCCCCTCCTGCGCCAGGCGGAAGCACTCCGCCTGATGGCAGTACAGCCGGTGGATGCCGCGCGCACGAAGCACATCGCAAAGGCGCGGGTCCATATCGTCCGGCAGGGGCTCATAGCGGCCCTCCGTGGCGGGCAGAGTGCGCCATTCGGTCACACAGTCCATAAAGGCGCGGTCGGTCCGCAGGCGGCCGATGAGCTGGTCAAGGTTCATGAAAACAGCTCCTATCCGGGTACAATGGGCAAAGACGATCAGCGGCTGGCGGCCAGTTCAATCAGGTCGCGGAAGCCGTCGGTCATTTCCTCGGTGCCGTCCATCAAGGTCCACATGGCTTCCGCGCCGGGGATGGATTCGATCAGCGCGCGGCTTTCCTCGTAAGGCAGCAGAAAGGCCGTGGTGGAGAGAAAATCGCCCAGGGCGGAATCGGGGTGCAGAATGGTCACCGCGTGCATGTGCGCGGCAGGATAGAGGGTTTCAGGGTCGATCAGGTGGTGGTAGCGCACGCCGTCCACGGTGTAGTAGCGCTGGTAGTCGCCGCTGGTAACCACAGACAGGTCTGTTGCGCCCAGCGTTTCACGGGTGCTGACGCCATCCAGGTCCTCTACGCCCACCACCCAGAAATCGCGTCCGTCCAGCGGCTTGCCCCCGCAGACCACGTTGCCGCCCGCATTGAGCAAAAACGAATCCAGGCCGTTTTCCCTGAGGGTGTCGCTGGTCAGCTGCGCAGCGTAGCCCTTGGCCACCGCGCCCACGTCCAGCGACAGGGCGGGGTCCTCAAAATAGACCGTGCCCGCTTCCTCGTCCAGAATGACCTGATCGTAATCCATGTGCTGTGCGGCCTCCTGCAAGGCGGCTTCATCGGGGAGAACGGTTCCGTCCTCACGCGCGTCATGCCACAAATCCAACACCGCTCCCATGGCGGGGTTGAGCACGCCGCCGTAGGCCTGCCGCCACTGACGCACGCTGAGAAGCAGGTCCATCAGCTCCGGCTCCGCGGGCACGGGCGCTTCAGCCGCTCCCTGATTGACGGCATAGAGGTTGTTGACCCCCTCGTAGGCGTTGTACTTGTCAAAGATGCGGTGGTAGCGCATCATTTCGCTTTCCACCAGCTTGGCGTAGGTTTCAAATTCTGCCTGATCGCGGGCATAGGCGGTGAAGATGATCACCGTATCGAAGCAGCCGAAGAAGGTGTAACGGTACTTCTGATAGGTTTCGGCGCCGCTGGCGGCGCAGGACGCGGTCAGCAGCAGAACGGCAATGAGCATGCAGGCCAGAATGCGTTTCATTCGGGTCACCTCCGGGTCTTAAAAGGGCAGACCCCTGTAGGAAGGTCTGCCCTTGTAGGGAAAACGGGGAACGCGGCTTACTTGGCGGCCTCGTAGATGGCGTTCAGGGCCTCAAGGACCGCATTGGTGGTGATGGTGGCGCCGGAAATGGCTTCTACATCGCCGTCGGCGAGCGGCAGGGTCTTATCCACAAACTGGAGCTGGAACATGGGGTCCAGCGCCTTGGCACCCAGGCCGTCGGTCTCGGCGAACTGGTCGTCACCGATTTTGATGGACTTGATGGTGAGGCCGTCGAGCGTGACCTGCACGGCCACGGGGCCGGCAAAGCCCTGCGCGGAGGTAAGCCACACGGTGCCTTCATTGGTCACTTCGATGCCGTCCTCGGGCTCGTCCGTCGCCTCCGGCTCCGCCACATAGATGGCCGTGGGGCCATCCGCGCCGCCGATCACGCCGGTTTCAGCGCTGGCGGCCTCGTAGATGGCATTCAGGGCCTCAAGGACTGCATTGGTGGTGATGGTGGCGCCGGAAATGGCTTCTACATCGCCGTCGGCGAGCG
>OMNT01002717.1_pt1 | contig 13701 bp, 10 predicted proteins | sample 1672551 | NCBI WGS metagenome assembly OMNT01 (sample SAMEA3136698, study PRJEB25190) | human gut metagenome
GCGGTTCCAACAATAGCAAAACCCTGCAAAAGCAGGGCTTTGTCTACAATCTGAACACTTCACAGGTTTTATCCTGTGAAGTGTTTTTTTCATACGCGCCTTATTATCCCATCTGTACGATTACATGATATTCTTTTTTACCATCAACCAGCGGAATCTGATTTCCGGCAATTTTTTCTCCATCCACTTCAATCCAGCTGACACCTTTTTGTACACCCTCTGGTTTGTGAATCTCAATATGATATTCAGCATCTCTGAAACGACGATCCACTTTAAAATCACCAAACTTACCCGGGAGACACGGATCTACAATAAGTCCGTCATAATCCGGCTGAATTCCCAGCAATGCCTGAGACAGGTTTACAAAAGTCCATGCTGCTGTTCCTGTCAGCCAGCTGTTCTTCGCTTCCCCAAATCTCGGTGCATCTGCACCTGCAACCATCTGTGAATATACATAAGGTTCTGTTCGATGTATCTCACTGATCTCCTCAATATACGATGGACATATCTTACGATAAATTTCAAAAGCTCGGTCTCCTCTTCCGATCACAGTCTCTGCAATAGAGATCCACGGATTATTATGGCAGAAGATACCGGCATTTTCTTTGTATCCCGGTGGGTAGGAAGTAATTTCCCCAAGTTCCAGATGATATCTCGTGTATGCCGGCTGAAGAATCATGACTCCATACTTTGTTTCCAGACGCTCATGTACAGAATCCAATGCTTTTTCTGCCAGTCCCTCTTCTTTTCCAATACCTGCCATAACACAAAAGCCCTGCGGTTCAATAAAGATTTTTCCTTCCTCACACTCTTTTGATCCAACTTTTTCGGACTGCGCATCATATGCACGAAGGAACCATTCTCCATCCCATCCTGCATCCAGAACTGCCTGATACATCTCATCGACTGCTTTTTCTGCCTCTGCTGCCAGTTCTTCATGACCTGTACGTCTGCAGAGCTCTTCAAACTCTTTTCCATATTTTACAAACATACCTGCAATAAATACAGATTCCGCTACCGGTCCCTCAGACGGTCCAGTCGTCTGGAAAGATTCTCCCGGTTCACTGGAAAAACAGTTCAGATTCAGACAATCATTCCAGTCTGCCCTTCCGATCAGAGGAAGTTTATGCGGTCCAAGATGTGTTACTGTATAATGGAAAGATTTGTCCAGATGTTCAAACAGCGGAACCTCTGAACCTTTCTTACAATCAAACGGTACCTGTTCTTCAAGAATTCCATAATCTCCGGTTTCTTTGATATATGCAGCCACTGCTGCGATCAACCATAATGGATCATCATTAAATCCGCTTCCAACATCCAGATTTCCCTGTTTCGTCAATGGCTGATACTGATGATAGGCACTTCCATCCGGGAACTGTGTGGACGCGATATCAATAATCCTCTCTCTTGCACGCTCAGGAATCAGATGTACAAATCCCAGAAGATCCTGACAGGAATCACGGAATCCCATACCACGGCCTGTTCCAGACTCATAATAGGATGCAGATCTGGACATATTGAACGTAACCATACACTGGTACTGATTCCAGATATTTGCCATACGGTCGATGTGTTCATTTTCACTGGATACTGCAAAACGTGCCAGCAGATTCTCCCAGTAATCATTCAGTTTTGCAAAAGCCGCCATAGCCTTATCCATTGTATTAAAGCGTTCGATCAGGGCTTTTGCCGGTGTCTTATTGATGATTCCCGGTGCTTCCCATTTATCATCTGCCGGGTTCTCACAATATCCCAGCACAAATACAAATTCTTTTTCTTCACCTGGTACCAGTTTGATATCGATCTGATGTGCTGCGATCGGATACCATCCACTTGCTATGGAATTGCTGCATTTTTTCTTACGTACAGCTTCCGGAAAAGCATTTCCATTACCAGCGCCGAGAAAAGCATCTCTGCTTGTATCAAAATTGTGAACCGGAGTATTAACAGTAAAGAAGCTGTAATGTCTTCTTCTTTCTCTGTATTCTGTTTTATGATAAATTGTGTTTCCCTGCACTTCCACTTCGCCGATACTTAAGTTTCTCTGGAAGTTGGATCCGTCATCAACTGCATTCCACAAACAGAATTCCACATACGAAAACAAAGAGATATTTTTTTCGGAATCAGAATTATTCTTCAACTTCAGGCAGTTAATCTCACAGGCTGCATCCGATGGTACAAATGCCAGAAGATCTGCTTCCAGTTTATTCTTAGAAGAATGGAAACGACTGTAGCCCAGTCCATGGCGACATTCATATGTATCTGTCTCTGTCATGGATGGCATGGTTCCCGGGTTCCAGATCACACCATCATCATTAATGTAATAGTACTTTCCGTTAGAATCTACCGGAATATTATTGTAACGGTATCTCGTGATTCGCATCAGTTTCGCATCTTTATAGAAACTGTATCCACCACAGGTATTGGAGATCAGTGAGAAAAAGTCATTACCTCCCAGATAATTGATCCACGGCAATGGTGTATGTGGTGTAGTGATTACATATTCTTTGGCTTTGTCGTCAAAATATCCATATTTCATTGAAGGACCTCCTTGAAAGAGAAAACAATTAAATTACTAAATATTAAAATATATAAATACGGGTAAGCGATCACGAATTAAAGACTGAAAACAGATTTGCGAAAACGAATAAGTTTAGAATTTTTATAGCTATAATATAGATTAGATTGGATTGACCTCAGTATAATTCAGTTTATTCAAAAAATCAACTATATTTTTACACGTTAAAATATCTCACAATTACAATTCCTGTTTTCGCGAAACTTTAGCGAAAATTTTCGTTAAAACATAACACATTTTTTGTGAAATTGATAAATTATTATAAATTCTTTTTTGTGCAACAGGGATAAATTATGCAAATATTACAAAAATGTCTTGAAAATTGTCCGAAAACAATGTACGATGAGCTTGCGAAAACGATTTAGGAACAAAAAACAGAAAAGGCTGGACATGTATATGGTATCCATGAAAGACATTGCAAAACAGTGTAACGTATCAGTTGCAAGTGTCAGCAAAGCTCTGAATGGTTATCCGGATATCAGCGAAGAAACCCGGCAGCTTATTTTAAAAACTGCATCAGAAATGGGATATCTTCCAAATTCTTCAGCACGAGCATTAAAAACCAAACGAAGTTACAATCTTGGCGTACTCTTTGTAGACGAAGCCATGAGTGGTCTTACTCATGATTACTTCAATCATGTACTCGAAAGTTTTAAGCGAACTGCTGAATCCAAAGGATACGATATCACTTTCACCAGTGGTAATCTCTCCGGACAGCGTCTCAATTATTATGAACACTGTCGTTACAGAGGAGTCGATGGAGTTGTGATCGCCTGTATCAACTTTTTTACCGAAGAAGTTCAACAGCTGGTACAATCCGAGATTCCAGTGGTCACGATTGATCATGTATTCGATGGAAGAATTGCTGTTGTTTCCAACAATATTCAGGGAATGGAAGATCTCGTCTCCTATATTCTGAAACGGGGGCACAGAAAGATCGCCTATATTCACGGAGAAGATTCCTCCGTTACGCGAAGCCGACTCGGAAGTTTTTACAGAACTCTCCAGAAAAAACGGATTGATGTACCTGATGAATATATGCCGGTCATCCCCTATCGCGATGCGGAAGCGGCAGCGATGGCAACTTCAGAACTTCTTGATCTGAAAGATCCACCCACCTGCATTCTATATCCGGATGATTTTTCTGCTCTGGGCGGTATCAACGAGATCCATGAACGTGGGCTCCGGATACCGGACGATATCTCCATTGCAGGATATGACGGACTCACTTTTGCACGCATCCTGGAGCCCCGGCTGACAACTTTGTGTCAGGACACAGAAACGATCGGACGGCTTGCCGCACAGAAACTGATTGATTTGATTGAGAATCCAAAAGCTACGATCATCGATAAGTTCACCGTAGATGGAACACTCTTCCCAGGAGCATCAGTCAGAAATCTGGCAAAATAGAAAATTAAATATAGAAAAAATATAAAACAAAAACTATTAATCACAGGGAGGTAACAACATGAAGAGAAAGATTATGGCAGTCACATTAACAGCAGCTATGCTTGCAGGTCTGGCAGCAGTTCCGGTATGGGCTGATGACGCAGGTTCCGATGAAGGTAAAGTTTTAAACATTTACTGCTGGAATGAAGAATTCAAATCCCGTCTGACCGATCATTACCCGGGATACGAAGAAGTAGATGGAACCCATGGCAAGATCGGTGATGTAGATGTTGTATGGAACATCACTCCATCTGATGACAATGCATATCAGAATAACCTGGACGAAACACTTCTGAAACAGGCTGATGCATCAGCAGATGACAAGATTGACCTCTTCCTGGTAGAAGCTGACTACGCACTGAAATATGTAAATACCGATTACACAATGCCGGTAGCAGATCTCGGAATCACAGAAGACGAAGTTGCTGATCAGTATCAGTATACAAAAGATGTTATGACAGATGCTGATGGAAATCTGAAAGGTCTTTCCTGGCAGGGCTGCCCTGGAACCATGATCTACAGAAGAGATATCGCCAAAGAAGTATTCGGAACAGATGATCCGGCAGAAGTTCAGAAGAAAGTTGCTGACTGGGATACCTTCAAAGCAACAGCTGAAGAACTGAAAGAAAAAGGTTATCAGATGACCTCTACTGTAAACGACAGTTACCGTGTATTCTCCAACAACGTATCTACTCCGTGGGTAGTTGATGGAAAGATCACAGTTGATGACAACATCAAGAACTGGGTTGATATGTCCAAGGAAATGGTTGACGCAGGTGAAACTGCTACATACGAACTTTGGAGTGATGACTGGAGCAAAGGCTTCTTCAAAGACAGTAACGTATTTGCATACTTCGGACCAGCATGGTTCATCGACTTCTCTATGAGTGCTGATCAGGATGGTTCTGTTGGTAAAGACGGCGGCTGGGCTGCAACAGAAGGACCACAGGGCTTCTACTGGGGCGGAACATGGATCACAGCAGCTACAGGAACAGATAACCCAACACTGGTTGCTGATATCATGAGAACTATGACAACTAACGTTGACGTTATGAAAGAAATCGTTACAGCTGATAATGACTTCGTAAACAACAAACCGGCTATGGAAGAAATGGCAGCAGACGAAAGCTACGGCGATGCTGTTCTTGGCGGACAGAACCCACTGGCAATGTTCTGTGCCGGTGCAGACAAGATCGACCTCAGCAATATGAGCATCTACGATCAGGGCTGCAACGAAGAATTCCAGAACGCTATGAAGAACTACTTCGAAGGCAACGCAACATATGATGAAGCTCTCGACCTGTTCTACAAAGCAGTTGTAGAAAAATATCCAGAACTTTCTTACTAATCAAAGCAGACAGATTCTGTTGAATAATTATTGAGTAAAAAGATGTGCCTGCCTGACCATCAGGCAGGCACACTTTCGATTATGGAGGAAGATAATGGCAAAGAATAATAACCATAAAGCGGTCAGCTATAACAAATGGGGATATATCTTCCTGATACCGTTTGTAGTAGTATATCTCATATTCCAGCTCATTCCGCTTATTAGTACAGTTTATAACAGCTTCTTTGAAAACTACAGATCTGGATTGACGCAGATTGGACCGAACTTTGTAGGCTTTGCCAATTATGTCAAACTCTTCGAGGGTGGAGAGATCTGGATCTATTTTAAAAACACAATGATCATGTGGGTTATGGGATTTGTTCCTCAGATCTTGGTCTCTCTGCTTCTTGCAGCATGGTTCTCCAATCCGAGTCTTCGACTTAAAGGTCAGAGATTTTTTAAGACCGTAATTTACCTTCCAAACCTGATCATGGCATCTGCTTTTGCAATGTTGTTCTTTACATTATTTGCAGACGGCGGCCCGATCAATGCAATGCTGATACAGGCAGGAATACTGAAACAGGCTTACTCCTTCTTCAGTCATGCCTGGAGTGCCAGAACGCTTGTTGCAGTCCTGAACTTCCTTATGTGGTTTGGTAATACGACAATCCTTCTTATGGCCGGCATGATGGGTATTGATCCATCACTTTATGAGGCAGCCGAAGTAGATGGAGCCACTGCTTCGCAGATTTTCAGAAAGATCACTCTTCCGCTTCTTCGTCCGATTCTGATCTATGTTATGATCACATCTCTGATCGGTGGTATGCAGATGTTCGATGTACCTCAGATCCTGACAAACGGAACCGGTGATCCAATGCGTTCCACTATGACACTGATCATGTATCTGAACAAGCATCTGTTCAGCAAGAACTATGGAATGGGCGGTGCATTATCCGTATTCCTGTTCATCATTACTGGCGTGCTCAGTCTGATTGTATTCCGCTTTAACAAGACGAATGACGGGAGGTGAGAAGGATGAATGAAAAAGACCAAAAAACCCAAAAAGGAATGAGCATGAAAGGTCAGCGTACTCTTGCTTATATAGTACTGATCATTATCTCCTTCTTCTGCCTGTTCTGGTTTTATGTACTGTTTATCAATGCGACCAGATCAAACGGTGCACTGAAAAAAGGTTTCACAACGATCCCTGGTGGATTTCTTATCAAAAACTGGAAGAGCCTGCTTGCCGGAACACTTCCAGTATGGAATGGTATGTTCAACAGTATTTTCATTGCTACCTGTTCTGCTGTTTTATGTACCTATTTCTCCACCATGACTGCATATGCCATCCACGCATATAATTTTAAAGGCAAAAAATTTATGTTCACTTTTATCCTTGCAGTCATGATGATTCCTACGCAGGTAACTGCACTCGGTTTCCTGCAGCTGCTTGGTAAAATGCATCTGGACGATTCCTTTATTCCACTGATCGTTCCGAGTATCGCAGCTCCGGTTACTTTCTTCTACATGAAACAGTATATGGAAAGCAACCTTCCTCTGGAACTTGTAGAAGCGGCTCGTATTGACGGTTCCGGTGAATTCAAAACCTTTAATCGAATCGTGTTCCCGCTTATGAAACCGGCCATCGCAGTTCAGGCCATCTTCACATTCGTACAGAGCTGGAATAACTATTTTATCCCTGCACTGGTACTTCATTCGGACAAGAAGAAAACACTTCCGGTACTGATTGCACAGCTTCGTAGCGCAGACTTCCTGAAGTTCGATATGGGACAGGTTTATGTAATGATTGCATTCTCCATTTTCCCGGTTATCATCGTTTACATCCTTCTTTCCAAATTTATCGTAGAAGGTGTTTCTGCAGGTGCTGTCAAAGGTTAAACACCTATTGCTGACATATTTTTGGACACGTTAACTATAGTGTCTATTGCACACAAAAATACTTTGTGTTTAAATGAGAAGTAGATAAAATACAGACGGTCAATGTATTTTTTCCGTCTGTATTTTTTTGTATATTCTTATATATTGAAGGGATGACAAATGACAGCAAAAACTTCTCGTATTATTATAAAAACATTCGTTAGAACTGCCTTAAAAGATGCTGATGAATCACCAGAACGTTGTACCAGAAATCTTGTGGATATGGCTCTTCATTTTTCCAAGGGACGTTTTCAGCAGGAGTTTTTTGAAATGGCAAGAGCTATGCTGAATAACGACAACAGTCCCTACTATCCACTTATAGAAGATACTCTCCGACATATGGACAAGGAAAAACTGATCGAATTTGGCATGAATCTTGGATATAACGGCTGCACACAGGGGGCACATATCGTCCGTAAGATCAAGCGAACCGAAAATATCAATGTTCCGTGGCTTTTTTTCTTAAATATTGATTCTTCCTACGCAGATCTGCACTCCCGTTATCAGGCCATCTTTGACCAGGGTAAAGAATTTGGAATCTATGTTTATTGTCTTTACACTGATGGAGATCCGGAAAAACTTCTTCCTCTTATAGAGCATAATCCGGACTGTGCTATGATTCTGTTATGTAATTCTGCCGCTGTAACAGAAGACTTTGCAAAAGCTGCAGAATCTCTGAATAATATGCTGATCGGAGTTGCATATGATGACAATACAGATACTGCCTGCCTTGTACTACGAGATCACCGTCTTCTGTATTCCATCTATCGGATGTATACAGATACTGAAAGCGATGAGATCCTGTCCGGTTCCTATGCCCGCTTCGCTGAAGAAATGCATTGCCCGTTTGTCGCAGTCCTTGCCGATCCCGGTTGCAGCGCATCCGTCAGAGAAAATGTCTACAAAGCAGTGGTTGGTGCCCGTGTTGCCCAGAAATACCGTACCATTCCTATTGATCTGTTTTATGATATCGAACGGATCGGAAATATTATTTCACCACCTTCAAGCATAATTGGTTTTAAACCAGATGGAAGCATCTACAATATTGGCAGCGATGGAAATCCTCTGGAGCACAATATTTTTAATGAATCTCTCAGAGATATCCTGAAGGAATCATTCTCGATAGATCAGGAATCATAAGAAAAAAGCAGTCTCACAAAAGATTACCATGATATTTTCTGGTAAATCCTGTGAAACTGCTTTTTATTATTCGTTCTCCATTCTTTCCTGCGTTATTGCAACAACCTTGATGCAGGATTTCATCATATTCACAAATTCTTTTGGCGGCATCGGTTCTTTCTGCGAGATCCATCGGCCAAATGCACAGATTACTGCATCACAGAAAAAATTCACATAAAATTCCGCATCTGTTTTTTCTCCAAGAATTTCACGGATATCTTCTTCCATAAGGGGACTCACAATATCCCTGAAATGATTAATAAAAGAATTCTGATCTTCTACTTTCATTACCTTCCTGTAAAAATCTTTATTTTCATAAAAATAATCACAAAGATGAAGTACACTATCCCATCCGATCAGATTTTCTCCAATCTGCACATGACTCAGATATTCCACATCATAAATCCAGTTCACCAGATCAAATTTGTCTTTGAAATGATAATAGAAACTTTTTCGGTTCATATTACATTTTGCACAGATATCTGAAACAGTAATCTTTGCAAAAGGTGTCGTTTCCATCAGTTCCTTCAGTGCTGATGCAAGTGCACTTTTTGTAATATTGGAATCAGCCAACTTCCTTTCCTCCCCTTTTATCTATCCACTATCAATTAAGTCGGGTTACATATCTGCTGCAAACAATGCCGCTCCCAGTGCACCGCAAAGCTGAGATTTTGGACTGATCACCAGACTGGTGCCAAGTCTTTCTTCAAGAGTCTTTACAAGACCTTTGTTCTGCGCTACACCACCAGTCATCATATATGCTTCCTCTCCACCCACACGTTTAACCAGAGATGCAGTTTTGGCCGCAACTGCTTTATTCAATCCATGTACGATATCATCTGTATGTTTATTCTGAGCAATCAGCGAAACCACCTCTGATTCTGCAAAAACCGTACACATACTGGAAATTGTAATGTCTTCCTGATAGGAAAGTCCCACCTGGCTCAGTTCATCCAAGCTCATTTCCATTATCTTCGCCATCATCTCCAGGAATCTTCCTGTACCTGCCGCACATTTATCATTCATAACAAAATTCTTCACAGATCCATCTTCGTTCAGTCGAATCACTTTGCTGTCCTGACCTCCGATGTCCACAACTGTACGTACACGCGGATCCAGAAAATGAGCACCCCTTGCATGACATGTAATCTCTGTGATGCTCTTATCTCCATCAGAGATTGCAGTTCTTCCATAACCGGTAGTTACCACTGCATTCAGATCCTCTCGATTTAACTTTGCCTGTTTCAGTGCTTCCTCAAGCGCTCGCTCCGCACCATTGGCTGCCCCTGCCCCTGTTGGCATGATCACGCTGGAAATGATTTCTCTGTTTTTATCCAGGATCACCACATCTGTACTTGTTGATCCACTATCGATCCCGGCATAGTATCCTTTTCCCATGACTTTCTCCTTTTTTGTCTCATCCTGAATCCCAAGGCTTTCTGCAAATGCCTCCAGCCTGGTACTCAACTGTCCACTGCTCTGCAGTGTAAAATCCGACTCAATCTTGAGCAATGGAACATCTGTATGTCCCTTAATATCTGCATATTCAAAACTGTAAAAATCACAGAATTTAACCGTATGATAAATGATTCCTTTCAGGCTTGGATCCTGATACAACACTTTACGACCTGCATGATCCATCATTCGCATACACGGTATCTGGTGAAGCAGTTCTCCTGCATACCATTCCATCAGTGTGTCAAAATCCATTTCCTCTGTCGGTAAATTTTCACCAACAGAACGATTATATACACAGGTCTCATTCACAACAGGAAGAGGTATGGCAGCCTCTGTCATTTGAAATAATTCCTGTCCCATACGTGCGCCCAAAACAGCAAGATGAGGCTTTTGTATTCTCTCTTTCGGCTGAAATGCTTCAAGAAAAACCTTCTTATCAAAAGATTTTTCTTTATATGCCCCATAAGTCTCTGCAAGTTCCTTTAACTGGGCTGCAGTACGCTCCCGACTGCATTCTATATCACAGTGAAGCATATCGATCATATACAGAAAATCCATCTGTCCGCTATCTTTTAGTATATCATAAACACTACGAATTGTATCGCAGCAATTTACAAGTACCAGTTCTTTAATATTTCCCGCCAGTACTTCTTCCAGAACCGATTTGCCAAATCCACAGATATTAGGATGTGCCACCTGCTCTGCCCTGTCAAAACCTTCCGGCATTTCATTCAATATTTCACAGTCTCCACCCAGCGCCCTCAGAAGTTCTACTGGTGTATACTTACATACATAATATGTCTTACTCATGATCAAAATCCCCCAGCATTTCCAGGAAGGCTCCCAATCTGGTCGATGTCTGGCCTTCTCCTCCATGACTACGGTCACAACCATCCCCATCCAGGATCAGCATAGGTATACCAGCTTCCTCAAATCGCTTTTTGGCAATTCTTGAACCGCCAAGGGTATGTTTGCAACCCCAGTGATTAAACCAGACTGCACCATCTGCGCCTGCCTGTTTCGCATGATGGATACCTGCCTCAATTCGACGTGAGATTGGTCCATTAAGCGCATGATATACCAGTCGCATCGCCATTTCTTCGTATGGGTCTTCAGAATGAACGGACAGATCCGCAACCTGAGACAGTTCACACCCTACGATCTGTGCACTGTCATTCAGAAGAAGCGCTTCTTTCACTGCATCAGACCAAAATGGAATGGTATGCATCCAGTAAATGTGTTTTCCTTTTTTAGGCGGTGCATTCTTTATATCTTTAAGTAATTTCTCTGTATATAACTTTTCTTCTTCCGTACCAAGAAGGATGTTATTGGTCATCCCACTATACAGTGGCGATACCAAATCAGAAGGAATAAAACGATCCGCCCTTGCACTTTGAAATTTTTCGAATTCTTCCAGTGTTTCCCGACCTCTCGCAACTCTCTCAGCCAGCAGATCTTCATCAATTAATCTGCCTGTCGTTTGTTCAAGAAATCTCTTTAAAGCCCTCAGCTGTGCCGCTACATAAGCTACATTTGACGCTGTCTGTCTGGATGGCACATCAATCGAAAAGACCGGCACATGATAAAATTCTGCCAATCTGTGAAAAGTAAGAAGATTTGCATCGCATGCAAGGTTCGTATATACAATGCATTTCGGTTTTGGCAGAAGCCCTTTCTCTGCTGCTCCAATAAACGTTTTGTGATAACTGCAGAGAGTCTCTGAAAGCCCTGAGTCTTCTGCATTCTGAAGAAATGCACGCTCTGCCTGAGATGCAGTCAGATAACAAGAAAAGCTTTCCACATTATATGGATATAATCCTGCCTCCTGTATCAGCTCACATGGAGTGAATACACTTACCAAAACAGAACTTTCCGGATGTTTTAATGGCTGCAGCATGACATTCATCATTAACTTTGCAAGATATTGATCTGATGGATTCATTCGCTTCGATGGTGCCACGGTAAATTTCAGGTTTTCTGCCTCCCAGCCTGTTTTCAGAAGCCAACGTGCTCTTTCCGGGTGCCCCTCACACCATTTTTCCACATAATTTCCAAATGTCTTTATTACGTCCAATTTTGGTCTGACCGCCTTTCGATGTCTTTCATCACAGTATATAGCAAAATATTCCGGAATACAAGAAAAAAAGTCTGAAGTTGTTAACAAATTATCATTCTTAAATCCTCACATTTTTCACATTTTTACCAAAACAAAAAGTCCCAAACCCTACAAAATCAAGGGTTTGAGACTTTCTAATCGTGCCGCAGACCGGAATCGAACCGGTACGGGTATCACTACCCACGGGATTTTAAGTCCCGGGCGTCTGCCAGTTCCGCCACTGCGGCATATTAAATTGAAAAAATGGGGCCTATAGGGCTCGAACCTATGACCCTCTGCTTGTAAGGCAGATGCTCTCCCAGCTGAGCTAAGACCCCACATCGGTGTTTTGTCTGTTGGCTTTTTATCTGTATCACCAACCGACTTCGTTAGTATAGCATTCCACCCGCCAAATGTCAACACTAATTTTCAAATTTTTTCGATTTTTTTCAACTTTTTCTCCCGCCACTCTTTCAGGTACTGCTCCTGTTCCAGATCTTCCCGTTCTTTCTCCCATCCTGCCGCCCGGCAGAGCGTCCATGCAAGCAGAAGAAATACGGCAAAAATCCCCGCCAGACAAACGATTCCCATCTTTTCTGACCGCCTTTCCTGTTCTGATTCTGCTAAAAAGCAAAGGATCTCCTTACTATTGTATCCGGAACGGCGGCGCTTTATTCCCTTTTCAGAACAAAAAGACAAAGCCGCCAGATTTCCCTTTCACCGGGATTCTGGCGGCTCCATTTTACTCAAAATTAAAATTCACATTCACGTTACGCTTCGTCAATCGCTTTTCCAATATCATGGCGGTAATATTTATTGTCAAAGTCAACCCAGTCAACAGCCTTATATGCATTCGCACGTGCCTCTTTCAGGGTATCGCCAAGTGCTGTCACGCCGAGGACACGGCCTCCGTTTGTCACGATCTCGCCGTCTTTGAACTTCGTTCCTGCATGGAAGCAGTAATAGCCCTCATGCTCTTTGAACGTCTCGAGTCCGCGGATCGGGAATCCTTTTTCGTAGGAAACCGGATAACCGTTCGAAGCCAGTACGATGCAGACACACGCATTATCTGCAAACTGCAGGTCGATCTGGTCGAGAGTTCCGTCGATGCAGGCTTCAAATACATCAATGATATCTGTCTTCATACGAGGAAGCACAACCTGTGCCTCCGGATCGCCGAAGCGGGCATTGTACTCGAGCACCTTCGGTCCGTCCGGTGTCAGCATCAGTCCGAAGAAGATAACTCCCTTAAACGGTCTTCCCTCGGCTGCCATCGCATCTACGGTCGGCTGATAGATATATTTCTTACAGAACTTATCCACTTCTTCGGTATAAAACGGACTCGGGGAGAAGTTGCCCATACCGCCGGTGTTCAGTCCCTGATCACCGTCCAGTGCGCGCTTATGATCCATGGAAGATACCATAGGCTTTACGGTTTTGCCGTCAGTAAAGCTGAGAACAGAGACTTCCGGCCCGGTCAGAAATTCTTCAATTACAATCTGAGAGCCGCTTTCACCAAAGATTTTGTCTTCCATGATGGAAGCAATTGCATCAAATGCCTCAGATTCATTCTGTGCAATCACAACGCCTTTTCCCAGTGCCAGGCCGTCTGCCTTCAGCACGGTAGGGAAATTTGCCTGCTCCTTCAGATATTTGATGGCATCCTCCGCATTATCG
>OMNT01002718.1_pt1 | contig 13698 bp, 5 predicted proteins | sample 1672551 | NCBI WGS metagenome assembly OMNT01 (sample SAMEA3136698, study PRJEB25190) | human gut metagenome
TTGGTCGCCTCCGCAGAGGCGAAACCCTCTGCAACAAACAGTGCAATGCCATGCAGAATCAGAAATTAATAATCATTGATTTCATCATCCAGATACTCCTGGAAGGAATCCTGCGCCTTCTGCAGCGCCTTGCGCACATCCGCGCCCTCGCGGGTGATGACGCGCTGAATGACTGCGGTCAGCTCGCGATACAGCTGCTGCGCAAAGACGGGTTCTTCCGAGCGCAGCGTAATCGTGCCCTGCGTGATGGAATCGAAGAAGTCGTTATACAAGCGCATATCGACATTGCAGTATTCGTCAATAATCGCCTGCTTCGCCGCGTTGTAGTCCTCATCGTTCCACGCGCTGATGGCGGGCAGAACTGGTGCGCCGCGGTCGCGCTTGGCAGCATAGTCCGCGCGCATCCCCTCGATAATCTGGTCATTCAGGTAGGGCATCTTGCCCAGCACGGTCAGGTATGCCATCAGCGCCGTCGCCTGATCATCGGTAATGTTCGGCGCGAACATGTAGCAGGTGCCGCCCGCCAGCGCATAGCGTCCCGCGTCGCCCGCCGGGAACGGAATCAGCGCGAAGTCCTCCACCGGCAGACCCTTGTTGGAGGTCGGCTGGTCAACCGAGTCATCCGCCGCGAAGTTCATCGCCGCTTCGCCCGTGCCCAGCAGAGAATGCGCGCCCGCCCAGTCGGTCGTGGTCGCGTCGGCATTGAGGATGTTGTACTTCCAGCGCAGGTCGCGGATGTACTCCATCGCCGCCACGCACTCGTCGGATGTGAAGTTGCACACCCAGCGCCCGTCTTCATCCTGATATTCCAGCGCGTTTTCGCCCACGCAGCCGAAGTTCCACGCGATATTGGTGAACAGCCAGCCGCCATACGTCTCGCTCGCCGGGAACACCAGCCCCGCCTTGCCCGTCTTTTCGCGGATAATCTGACCGTATTCCGCCACTTCCTGCAAGGTCTTGGGGTAAATCGGCAGACCTTCCTCGTCCACCAGCCCCGCCTCGCGGAACAGGGCGACATTGATGTGCATACCCAGCACATAGCCGTCGCGCGGCAGACCGTAGATGCGGCCGTTCTCGTCAGACAGCATTTCGAGGTACGACGGGCTGAACTCATCCAGCACGCCCGCGCGCTCCAGCGCATCGGTCACGTCGCCGACAAGATGCTGGCTGATCAGCAGCTGCGGGTCGGTAAACGGCGGCTGGAAGATGCTCGGCGCCGTGCCGCCCTTCGCCATCGGAACGTAGCTGCTCAGGGTGTAGGAGTAGTAATCCGGCACCAGCGTCACGTTCGGGTACTGCTTCTTCATCGTTTCGCGGTAGCTCTCAAAGAGCGCCTTTTCCGCCTCCGCCGCCGTATCCGCGGGCCAGTTGCCCAGCGTAATCGTGCAGGTCAAGTCCGCATCAACGACCTCTTCCGCCATCGCCAGCGGCAGCGCACCCAGCGTCAGGCACAGCACCAGCAGCATGGAAACCAATTTCATCGACCCTCTCATGGGAAAACCTCCTTCACGAGTTCATGGCGTATTTTCGTTAGGTTTAACGTTCAACCTTGTCTCTATTATAGTGTATCAAGCCCATTTTGTCAATCCTGTTTCGAGATTTTTTTGAAAAGAAAAGGGGCTGCTTCGGAGAAGCTGTGTCCCCGAAGCAGCCAAAGGGATGTGTTATACTATTTCCAGATAAGAATGCGCCAAGATGCGCCGCGAATTTTTCATTCTGGCTAACGTGAATGAAACGCAGCGTAGCAGCGCTACGCTAAGTGGAATGAGCGGACGCCAGAATGGAAAAGGCGCAAGCAGATGGCGCAGGTGAATCTGGAAATAGTATTATTTACTTTCCTTGAAAACGACCATCAGTCCCTGTGCATTTGCCCAGTCAATCACCTGCTGATTTTCCGCGTCGCAGAGAATCACCGGATGGCAGCCGCTGAAGGCATCATCCGCCAGCGTTTGCACACTGTTCGGGATAATGACCAGCCGCAGTAGCGTACAGTCTGCAAAGGCGCGCTTTCCAATCGCAGTAACGCCCTCCGGAATATTCACCTGCTGCACCTGCCACATGCCGACAAAAGCTTCTTCCTCGATTGCCTTCAAATTCGCAGGCAGCTGCAGAATGTGATCCGACGCAATTGCATACCCATTGCCCAGCCATGTATCGCAAATCCGGCAGACTGTTGCACTCACCAGACCGTCTTCCGTCGGTGTTGCAGGCCGTACCGTCTCAATGTACGGCGTATGCGGTATGTCGATGCGGCTCGTAACATAACTTTGTTCCGATTCCACATAGTTGTCCGCTGTCTGCGCAATGTAGAGAGCATATCCCAGGTCGCAGCGAAGCGCCGAGAGGTCAAGCGTAATTTCGCGCTTGCCGTCCGGGTAAAGTTCTGCACGATCCTCCACATAGAAGTGCGTTATAGGAGCACTCGATATGCCGTCTTGCGGCCAGAAAATCAAATCCAGCTGCGCATTCTCCGGGAAAATGTGCGAATCCGAAAGCGTCAGCGTCAGCTTGTTGTCCACCAGCTCCGAAACATCCAGGATGCGCGGCAGTTGACATTCCAGCACCAAGTCAAATTCCGTCGGTGCCAGCGTGTCAATGTACTGGCACAGGTTCGGGGTGAAGGTTGCATGATAGACCTTTCTGCCAGTAATGGTCTGTTTCTTTTCTATATCTTCTCCCCTTTCTATGGTGAACAGCGCCACGTTTGCTTCTTCGGTGCCTTCCGTCAGCGTCAGCGTGCCATCCACATTCCAGTCGCACAGCATCGCCGTGTATTCCGGATCATCCAGCCGCACTTCCGCGCCATACGGATAGAGCGTCTGCGTATTCACCGTCACTTGCGCATACTCGCCCGTCAGGTCGTCACTGAGCCAATAGCCGTTATTTGTGCCAATGATAGTCGGCTCAAATTCGCCCTGTGCGTTCTGCCAGTCCAGCGTATCCATGTGCCGCCCCGCGAAATCCAGCACATACGCATAACTCGCATCCATCAGCTCCTCAATCGGCTGAACTTCCGCATACACCAGCTTCTTTCCCTCTGTAAAGGACGCAGATGCCTGCGCCACAACCTCCGCCTCAATATTCTTGGAGTACGCCTGATAGAGGAAGGTCTGGTCGTAGTTGTCGCAGTCTTTCACTTTCGGATCATCCCCGAACGACAAGCGATACGTTTCTCGATTGAGCATGAAGTATCTCGCCTTTCCGAAATGCTCCACAAAGGCAGGATGCGTGAAATACCATTGCCCATCAATCTGAATCATATTCACGGCATCGCCGTCAAAATACGAAACAAAGACTGAGGTTTGATTCCCAATTCCCGCGCCCTCAACAATGCCCTTCGCGTTGAAGTAGATACCATTGGTAACATTTGCCGCGTTCAGCAGTGCTTTGTATGCAAATGCCCAGCCCCAGCGCGTACCTTTACGCAAAGTAAGCACCATTTTGCCGCTGTATGTGTGCGGCAGCATGTCTGACAGCATTGTTTCGCTGAGCATCCAGTCTACCAGCGCTTCTGCTTTCTGATAGTCGGTCATGTCATCCGTAATCACCTGCGCGACAATTTTGGCTGCCAGCTGGTCAGCCGTGCCGAGGTATTCTGCCGGAATCGACTCATCCAAATGCACAGGAATCTGATGCGCCAGCGCGTATTGATGCGCCGCGCTGCCCGACGGCGTGTAGAATTCCACAACCGCTTCGCTGAACGCATCATCCGCAATTTCCGTAACCGATGCCGGAATTTCCAGCAGCAGCATCGCGTTTCCAAATGCATTTGCGCCGATGCGCTCCAAGCCATCCGGCAGTTTCAGCGCTGCCAAAGCAACATTGCCGTGGAATGCCTGTGTGCCAATGCTGCGCACACCCTGCGGGATGGTAAGCGTCTGTATCCGCGCGGCCTGCGCAAACATCCCCTGCGGGATTTCCGTCAGTGATTTCGGCAAATGCACGGACAGAATGGCATAATTCATCCACATCGGATTGATGCCGATTTGCTTCACGGTATCCGGGAAATACATGGACGTAACGGACGTGGAAGCAAACGCATAATCCCCGACCGTTTCCAGCGAATCGCCCAGAGAGAAGGACGGAATTACTTTGCAGACGTTGAATGCCCGCTCGCCGATGTACTTCACATGCGGCAGCGAAACGCCCTTCTGCTCCGCCGACGGCGAAACGCGCTTCAGTTTCTTGCAGCCATCAAATGCATAGTCTGAAATTTCCGTCAAATTCGGCGAAATATTGATTTCCTCAATGTTTTCGCAGCTCGTGAAGGCATGTTCGCCAATGGACTGAATGAGCGCACCGCCGTTAATGGTTTGAAGCGCCTTGCAGCCGCAGAACGCACTGCTCTCGATGGTCGTAACAGTGCTGGCGAGCGTTGCTTCCGTCAGCTTCGAGCATTCCAAGAACGCGTCAGCACCAATCGTTTCAACGCCGGGGGCAATGGAGACCTTCTCCAAATTCTTGCAGTAAATGAATGCGCCGCCAAGGCGCTTCACATTACCTGGAATGGTAATCGAGGTCAGCCCGCTCTCACGGAACGCGGCATCCCCTATTTCCTCCAAACTTTCCGGCAGTTCCACCGATTGGAGCTTGGACGCTCCACAGAAAGCATTCGCGCCAATTTTCTTCAAGCCATCGGGGAGCGTCAGCGAACGGAGTTCTCCATTATAATAGAATGTCCAGTCCGCGATTTCGGTCACATTTGCCGGGATGACAACTTCAGCAATCGGAACTCCTCGGAATGCTTCTTCTCCGATCGTGGTCAGCGAATCCGGAAGATTGATTTCTTTCAGCGCATAGCATTGCGCAAACGCAAGTCCACCAATGTTCGTTACCCCATCCGGCAGATGAATACTTTCCAGCAACTTGCAGTTTGCAAATGCTTCATAGCCGATGCTCGTCACACTGTCCGGAATTTCAATAGTTTTCAGGGACGTACAGTCCTTAAAGCCATGCACGAACGTGATGTTCTTCGGCAAAACGACCGTAGTCAGGGACGTGCATTCCGTGAAGCATCCGCCTTCCATGCGGAAAACCTGCGGCGGCAGAATTACTGTCTCCAAATTTTCGCATCTTGCAAATGCCCACTCCATCAAGTCAAAGTCCGTCGATGTGATTTCCACAGACTTCAGCTGATGGCAATCAGTAAATGCAAAACTCCCAACGTGAAGACCCGGCTGCGAAAGTTTCAGCGATGTAATGCCGGAATTGTAGAATGCATTTCGTCCAATCAACTCTAATTTTTCCGGGAAGTTGATATCCGTTAGTGCTGTGCAGTTTTCAAAAGCATAAGAATCAATGACAGTGCAGCTTTCCGGCAGCGTGACGCTCGTTAAGCCTTTTCTGCCCTTGAACGCCCCTGCGCCAATTGTCGTGATGCCATCACGAACGGTTACATTTCCCGTAATCGACGCATTCACAAACAAGATGCTGTTGTCCTGCGTATCATATAAGATACCGTCTTCGGATACATAGCGCACAGAACCAAACGCTGTCGTTATCGTTTTCAGCTTGCTGGGCCACTCGCCGCTGATGTCCGCCAGCTTAGCAGGCAAGTGTAGAGTTTCCAGTGAACGACATCCTTCCACAACGCCGTTCATCATGTGGGTTAAACCACTCGGCAAATTCACGGTGCGTAAAGAGTAGCAGGTTGCAAATGTTCCCGACATAAATGTGATGCCTTCAGGCACGGTTATTTCTGTTAAGCTATCGCAGGAGCGGAATGCGCTGTCGCCCAAGCTCTTTAATCCTTCCGGCAGCACAACATTTTCCAGTTGTGTACAGTAGGCAAACGCCAAACCATCTATCGTTATCAGCCCTTCCGGGAAGGTAATTTCCTTCAGTTCCTTGCAGAACTGGAATGCGCAATTCCCAATTTTCTGCAAAGAATCCGGCAGTTGAACAGATGTTATCGCATGTTCCTTAAACACATCGTCGCCAATGCGCACCGTGCCGTCACGAATCACTACATCCCCCGACACATCCGGCAGAGCATAGCGCAGCGTCTTTGCAGGAATGTCGTAAAGCAATCCACCATCTCATAGGTTGGATTTCCTTCGGCTATAGACAGTGATGTCAGCGCTGAACAGCCTGAGATAAACGAGTCTCCAAGGCTGGTTACATTGACCGGTATCGTCAGTGACGTTAGACCAGAGTATTCAAATGCTTGCCATTCAATTGTTGTCAGCGTATCCGGCAATGTAATTTGTGTCAGTTTTGTGCAGCTGCTAAAAGCGCCTCGACCAATTTTCTCCACACCACCAAATGTGATTTCCTGTAAATACTGCTGTCCAGCGAAAGCAAAATCTGAAATTTTCTTTACGCTCTGCGGCAAACTCACACTCAACAGATTACCAGTATAGTTGCTTTGAAACGCCGATTCCCCAATTTCCACAATTCCTTCGCTGACAACAACGTGCGTCAGAATCGGGCTGCGGAGGTTTTCAATCGCATAGACAGGGTATCCGTCAATCACTGCCGGAACAACCGTCTCCGGCAGCGTGCCCGTATAGCCCGTAATATACGCTTTGTCCCCTTCAAGGCGATAGGTAAACGATGTGCTTTCACTGGCATAGCGCACCCCGTGTGCGCTCGCCCACAGCTGCACCGGGCTGCCATCCTGCACCACAAGGCACAGCGCATCATTCACTGCTTCAAATGCATGGTCGCCGATTGTCTCCACCTGCGTGCCGATGGTGATGCTGCGCAGATTCTGGCAGTAGGCAAACGCATAGTCCGCAATGGCGGTCACGTTTTCGTCAATCACCAAATCCGCTCCTGCGCGCCGTGCCGGATAGAGCAGCAGCGTTTTGCCCGCCGCGTCCATCAGGATGCCGTCACAAACCTGCAAATACACACTTTCCGCTTCCACGCGCACTTCTTGCAGGTACTTGCAGTTTGCAAAGGCGTTTTCCGCAGTACCGACCACGGGCAGCCCGTTATGCACAGCCGGAAGCACCAGCAGCACTGCGTTTTCATCGCAGCCGCTGACAAGATAGCCATCCTGCGCGGCATTGAGCGTGTAGGAAATTTCCTGATCCGCCGCGGCAAAATTCACGCCCTGTGACGTGGCTGCTTTTTCAGCGGCAGACCCCTTCCAGCCGCGGATGGTCAGATTCTCGCAGTTCGCAAAAGCATCCGCCGCGATTTCCTCCACGTCCGGCCAGAGCAGGATGTCCGTCAGCGCACTGCATCCCTCAAAAGCGGCACTTTCAATGCGCCGCACCGTGCGCGGCAAAGTCACATTGGTTAGGCTTTCATTGCCGCTGAATGCCCTTGCGCCAATTTCCACAATGCCGTCCGGCAGCTCGATTTGGGTCAGCGCAGTGCAGTGTTCAAACGTGTTCGCCGGGATTTTCGCCAACGCGGCGTCCCACTGAACTTCCCGCAGGGCGGCACAGTTCATCCATGCGCCGTTGCCCAGCGTCGTGACGCTCTTGGGCAGCTTCAGCGTCTGAATCCCAGTGCCAGAAAAAGCAGACGAACCAATCGTGTTCACATTTTCCGGCAGGACGATGCTTTCCAGCGTGCCAATGCCCGCAAACGCATACGCACCGATTCTGGTCAGGCTCTCCGGGAAGATGATTTCCGTCAGGGCCGTATTTTCAAACGCATTTGCTTCTATGGTTTGCAGATACTTGCTCCATGTCACCGTTTTCAGCGACGTGCAGCCGCTGAACGACGACGCAGAGACGGTATGGAGGCGCTCCGGCATCTGGAATTCCGTCAAGGAAACGTCATTCCGGAACGCCGCTGCACTCAGGCTCGTTACGCTGTCCGGAATATGCACGCTTTCCAGTGCCGTGCAGTTCTGGAACGCCTTTGTGCCGATGTTCGACAGCGAATCATCAAACGACAGCGATTGCACCGCCGTGCAGCCTTCAAATGCCGATTCGCCAACAGACGTCACGCCCGTGAACGCATTGGGCGAAACAAGCGACGTGCAGCCCTTGAAGAATCGGTCAGGAATCGCCGTCAGCGTACCTTCACCGAAATTCACCGTCTTCAAGCCCGTTGCATTTTCAAACATGCCCGCCTGATAATCGCTGAAAATCGGCGAGAAAGTCAGCGTTTCCAGATAGCGCAGGTTTTTGAGTGCGCCATCATCAATCTGTGTCAGCGTTTCCGGCATGACAAAGCTTTGCTGCGGTGCGCTGGCAGCATAAGTCAGCAGCCGCGTGGCATCTGCCGTCATCAGCGCGCCCTGCTGCACCTGAAAATGCGTGTTTCCCTCCGCCAGCTGGAACTCCGTCAGCGCCGTGCAGTCACGGAATGCATCCGCTCCAATCAGGGACAGCGATTTCGACAGCGGCATCGAAGTCAGCGCAACACAGCCGTCAAATGCTTCCGCACCAATCATCGTAATATCGCCATCAATCTGAATGGATTCCAGTCTTTCGCAGCCCTGAAATGTGCGGTCAGGAATGACCGTCACACCAGCCGGAATTTCCAATGATTTTATTTTATAACAATACTGGAATGCGCCTTCCCCGATGGATTCGAGCTTTTCAGGCAGACGACCATCGCCCCACGCCTTCCCCATATTCCAGCATCCAGCAAACGCATATTTTCCGATTTTTGTCACATTTTTACCAACACACTGCTCAACTCTACCAATAGACTGCTCAGCACTGTATTTATTCACCTCTCCATAGCCCCAGCAGTTTGTAAAAGCATAGTCCGGAATCTCTGTCAACGAATCAGGGATTTCCAAGAAGTGCATTTGCAAACATGCCGCAAATACGCCCTCGCCCATTTTCGTCAGCTTCTGCGGCATCCTAACCGAGTCCAAATAGGCACTGGCTGCAAATGCTTCCTTGCCAAAGGTAGTTACATTGTCTGGAATGTAAAATTCTTTGCCGATGCCCGACGGCATATCATAAAACGCGCGGTCGCCGATCGTCGTAACCGGACACCCTTCAATTTCTTCTGGAATCAGCACTTTGCGGCGCAGAAGGTCTTTATTATATCCTGTAATCGTCGCTTCCCCACTCTGAATCTCATAGGTATAGTACTCTGCCGGGTCTGCAACAACCACATATGCAAATAGATATTCGTATTCATTTAAGTGCAATTGAATACGCACCATTTCATTAGCAGACAGTGAAATGCTGCCTTTTCCATCCCATTCGACATGGATTCCCGTTGGCTCATAGGTATAGCCTTCCATGTGACTCTCACCATATTCGCCATCATAGAGAGTAGCGCTACGACCATTCGTATAGCAAAAATACCATAGCCATTCCTCTTTTGTCACAACGTAATCTTCTGGAACATCGTAGGTAAAGTGGATTGTTTCCCCCGGCTGGGCAAAAATGACAGTCCGATCGTTCCAATCCATTTTCGCTTCCTTTGTCTCCGCGCAAGCAACTGTCGTTGCCAGCGCAAAAAGAAGCAAGAACAGTCCGAATGTGACTTTCCAACGTTTCATGTGCAATTCTCCTCCATCCGCTTTTTCCCTGTTGCAAACTGCCAGTTTTCCATATTTATTATACGCAGGTTTTCCCAGCTTGTCAACATGATTGGTAATCGTTTCTTGACAATTTCTTCTGAATATAGCATTAGCACCTTATTGATTTGACGGTGCATGACATAGCATTCGATTTAGTTTCTGTATTTTCCCTTAATTTTCTTGATTCTGCTATTGACTTTTTCTTGAAATTGCTGTATGCTGGAAATCGAGAAAGGGGTTGATACGCATGAAATCCAAGAAACTTTTGACGATTACGCTGACCAGTCTGCTGATCGGAAGCTGTCTGGTCCTACCCGCACTGGCGGACAGCGCGGACGCTCCAAGCGGCGGAAATGTCGCGACTTACGAAATTTCCGCAAACGTAAAACGCATTGATGAATATGCGTTTGCAAACAGCACGAGCCTTGTCAGCGTGAAAATTCCTGATTCTGTAACTGCCATCGGGGATTACGCCTTCTCGGGCTGCACGAGCCTGAAAGAGATCACGATTCCCAGCAGCGTGACAGAGATTGGCGCGCACGCATTCGATGGATGCACGGCGCTGGTAAAGTTGCAGGGGCTGGAGAATGTGACAAATCTCAGCGACTTCACGTTCTATAACTGCATTTCACTGCAAGATGTTGGAGATTTGACTTCTTTGACGAGCATTGGCGAATCTGCTTTTGCAGGCTGCAAATCACTGACGCAACTCGGTGATATGCCCCATCTGAAAAGTATCGGCAACTCTGCTTTTGCAAACAGTTGGGACGATGGTACGGAACGGTATTATTACTGCGATTCACTGAAGCGTATTGGTGACATTTCTAATGTCGAGCAAATCGGTGATTTAGCCTTTTACTACTGCGAGTCCTTGGCAGAAATCGGAAGTTTGCAGCACGTCATTACAATCGGCGAATGGGCTTTTTCGTATTGTACTTCGCTCGAAGAAATCGGCAGCTTAGGCAATATTGAAAAGATCGGTGCAGGGGCTTTCTACAGCTGTAAATCATTGAATACGGTTAAAATCGGAGGAAATGACGTCCGCATTGGAGTGGAAGCATTTTCAGGTTGTAACTCACTTGTAAACATTGAGGGTTTAAGCAACGTAACAAGCATCGACAGTGGTGCTTTCGAGTTCTGCGCCATGACCACTATTAGTGGTCTAACGAACATCTCTGCCATTCCGGATAGCGCATTTGCCGGCTGTTCCAATCTGCAAAGCGTAGAAGGTTTGGAGAATGTGACGAGCATTGGCGTATACGCATTCTCCAGATGCTATGCGTTGGAAACACTTGATATCACCGATAATGTAACCACTATTGGTGCTTACGCTTTCAGAGATTGTGAATCGCTCACATCCATGGAGCATTTGAGCAATGTAACAAGTATTGGCAATAGTGCTTTTGTAGGCTGCACCTCCTTGGTTCGGGTTGGTGATATGCCCCATTTGGAAAGCATCGGCGACTCTGCCTTTGGGGTTTCCAGCCGTTGGATTCCGGACGAAGGCATGTCAAAAGACTATGCCTGTGCGTCACTGGAAAGCATCGGAGATCTCAGCAGCGTTACTTCCATCGGCGAAAATGCCTTCTATCAGTGCACTTCGCTGAAAACCGTCGGCAGTCTCAGCAGCGTTACTTTCATCGGCGCAAATGCGTTCAAGCAGTGTACTTCCCTGCAAAGCATCGGGGAACTCGGCAATATTACGCGCATCGCGTATGGTGCCTTCTACGGCTGTGAATCACTGACCAGCATTAGCGGCTTGGAAAAGCTGACCGTCTTGAATCGAGAGACATTCCGCAATTGCAAATCGCTGAAAACCGTTGGTGATTTAAGCAGCGCTACCAGCATTGGGAAAGATGCATTCTATGGCTGCAGCAAGCTGGCGAGTATCGGGGACATGTCCAACGTCCGCACCATCGGCGAATATGCGTTTTCTAATTGCAAAGCATTGACCAGCCTTCCTGAACTGCCCCGGCTGAATAGCATCGGCAGCAGTGCATTCGCTGACTGCACCGCTTTAACCAGCGTCGGGAATCTGACCAATGTCACAACACTCGGCACTTGTGCCTTCAATAGCTGCAAAGCGCTGAAAACCATTGGCGATTTAAGCAAAGTCACATCCATCGGATATTCCACCTTTGGCTTCTGCACCGCATTAGAGAGCGTAGGCAACATGAGCAGCGTAACTTCGATTGATTCTTACGCATTTGAAGGCTGCTCTTCGCTTGTGCGTGTCGGCAACATGAGTAATGTCGAATCCATTGATTCTAACGGTTTTGTGAATTGCAGCGCCTTGGAACACGTTGATGAACTTGACAAGATCACCAGCATCGGTCAGTATGCATTTATGGGCTGTACTGCACTGAAGAGTATCGGTTCCCTGCACAACTTGGAAACTATCGGGCAAGGTGCTTTTAGCGGCTGCAGTGCACTGGAGCATGTTGATGATTTGTACAGCTTGACGCGCTTGGAATACGATGTTTTCTCACACTGTGTATCGTTAATCAGCGTTGACTGTTCTGACAAACTAACCGCCATTGGGAGTAGTGCATTCTTTGGCTGCAAAGCGCTTGTCAGCATTGGTGATTTAAGCAATGTTACAAGCATTGAAAGTTCTGTCTTTAGGGGCTGCATCGCGCTGAAATCAATCGGCAATATGCCTAAATTGGAATCAATTGGGATGCAGTGTTTCATGGGATGCACTGCGCTGGAAACCGTCGGTGATTTAAGCAGCCTGAAAGAGATTCCCTCTGAGACGTTTGATGGCTGCACCTCTTTGGTAAGCATCGGCGATTTGAGCAACGTAACCATTATCGGATCATACGGGTTCAACCAATGCAAAAAGTTGACCTCAATTCCGAATCTGGGCAGTTTGGAAAGGGTCGATCAATTTGCCTTCTCCGGATGCGAGTCGCTTGCATTGCTGGGCAATCTTCGCAAGCTAACGAGTTTTGGCTACTCGCCTTTCGTTAACAGCCCTTTCCATAACTGTCCGAACCTTGTCCTGGAAGTCCTGCCGGACTCCGCCGCTGAGCAGTACGCAAAGGATTACAATATGCAGTACACCTACATTACGGAGTGATTCTCACATCGCTTGGTTCTTCGCGGAATCTTGGGGCAACCAACAAGATTCCGTGAAGAGCCTTTTTTGCACCATTTCGTCCACATCCACATCCATGTTGATATGTGCCGTTGGATTTCTCAGAACTAAGAGGCATACCATTTCGACTGTTGCTTCATTTTCCAAGGAAAGTTCTTTCACTTTCTGACCGCTCACTGGAACAGGGAATGCAAACACCATATTCCTGATGCAGCTGCCGTCCTTCTGCTTTTCCAGGTACAGACCAATGCCCAGCCACAAGTACGCACAAATTGATTACTGGGGCACAAGAAGCAACACAGCTCATCTGAAAGTAACTGCTTGAAAATTAGAGTGCACTGTATTATAATTTAGATGTAACATTCTAATTTGAACTATTGGGGGTGCTGCGATGCTGACAAAAGAAGAAATGCCCGCTTGCCCGGTAGCAACTACCGTAGCGCTGATTGGAAGCAAGTGGAAGTTGCTTATCATACGAAATCTGCTGGCCCGTCCGTGGCGGTTCAATGAACTGAAAAAGGACTTGGAGGGAATCAGCCAAAAGGTGCTGACAGACAGCCTGCGCTCGATGGAAGCCGATGGTATCATCACCCGCACGGTTTATCCCGAAGTGCCGCCGAGGGTGGAATATGCGCTGACCGAACTTGGCAAAAGTCTGAAACCCATTTTGGATTCCATGCGGGCATGGGGCGAAGCATATAAGGATAAACACTAAAAACCCGAAGCAGTACCTTTCCAGTGCTGCTTCGGGTTTTCCTTATGTTGAAGTTAAATCATTCCCAAATGCTTCAATCTCGATATGTTTTTCCCTCTTGAAGTTTGGACAATGCACATACCGTCTCGACTGTTGTTTCAGTTTCCAAGGGAAGTTCTTTCACTTCCTCACCATCAACAGGCACAGGAAAATTGAATACGATCTTCTTTATCCAGCTTCCGTCTTTCCTTTTCTCCGGGAACATCTCAATTCGCTCGATAAAGGCCTTCATAAACTCCTTCTGCTCCGCTTCCGTTGCGGAATGGTAGACTTCATCAAATGCCAGCAACAAGCGATAGATATTGTCTCCGGAAATCTTCTCCTGCTGGATGCTGCGGATCTGACTTTGCAATTCGCCAATCTGAACTTCGATTTCCTCTATCGTATCATACT
>OMNT01002720.1_pt1 | contig 13696 bp, 11 predicted proteins | sample 1672551 | NCBI WGS metagenome assembly OMNT01 (sample SAMEA3136698, study PRJEB25190) | human gut metagenome
GCTATATCAAAGTGGTTTCGGAGCCGGGCAAGGGTTCGGAATTTTCCATTATGCTGCCGACTAAATAAAGCACACTTATAACAGGAGAAAACACCATGAAAAAAATCAATTTTTGCAAAGCAACAACAATCATCTTAATAATCAATGTTATTTTATCTATTGTTTTATTTTTCGTTGTTCCTGATAATATAGCAATTCAATGGGTAGGTACAACCCCCAGCAATGCAGTAGATTCTTACTATATATTTTTGGTGCCGATATTGTCAGTACTCTTTGCTTTTGCTGGAAAACCTATTTTTACAATGTTCCTGTTTAGATTGTGGAATAGAACTAACGAGCATTTAGTGACATACTTAAATTTGTGTCTGCAAGTTGTATTTCTTACTTGTGAAATCTATATCGGATTATATAACCTATGTAATTTTAATTTTACCATTAGTATAATTCTCATTGTGGAACTTATGATAGATGTGGTGATTGGATTGAAATTATTTCACAATCAATCTATCTAAAAGATCGTGTAGTATGTTTCGGCGGACGGCCATTTCCGGCTGCCCGCCGTAAATTTTTTTGAAATGTCCGAGCGTTGTAACATTTCACCCCGATTTTCAATGAAATTTTTTGGCCGCTGTAACATTTCGCGGACATTTGGGTTTTACAATAGCCTTATCAAATATGGAGGTGATACAACTATGACATGGCCTTTTGAGAACGATACAAGCGCCATTACAAAAAAGTTGGCAAAACGAAACTTAAAAGCAGATAAAAGTAGAAACATCCTCATTATCATTACGATTGCCTTAGCTACCTGCTTGATAATGACAACGACCTTGTATTTTTTTGCTTCGCAGCGAAAATCATTAAATGATGCAGCTGGGCGTTATCAAGCAATTATCAATGAAGTCGATAATGATACCATTACAAAATTAGTAAATGACAGTAGGGTTCAAGTGGGTGTAAGTCATTTATTGGGTTTAGTATCTTATGGGGACTACAAATTAACCGTCCGTTCAATGGATGAAACACTAATGAAATTAGCAAAATATCCTGATTTGGAGGGGGAATTGCCCAAATCTACAAATGAAATTGCTATCACAAAGGCGTTTCTTGATAGAGCTGGATTGTCCAAATCCGTGGGCGATATTATATCGTTAAATCTGGGAGATGGAGAAAAAGATTATACCTTATGTGGTATTTTGCCTGTCGAAAATTCAAATTATTCCGTATTCGTGTCGCAGTCCTATATTGAAAACAAGCTCAGCGAACCGGCATACTCCGCTTATATCCGTTTGAATGAATCTGATGGTTGGTCTAAGGCTGCTATACAAGCTGAATTATCAACATTGTGCAGAGAATTGAAAATACAGCCGGAGCAAATGCAGTTTTCAACATATTATTTTTCTCTCATTGAACAGAGAAGCAGTCAATATATCACTGTAATAGCATTTATCAGTCTTATTATCGCTTTGGCGTGTACCCTTGTTATTTACAGTCTGTTCTATGTGTCCATAGCCAGAAAAACAAAAGAATATGGAAAACTGCGGACAATAGGGGCAACTGGAAAACAGATGAAAAGAATCGTTTTTAGAGAGGGATTTCATCTTTCCAAAATTGGTATTCCGATTGGAATATTAGCCGGTGCAATAGCGGGATATGTCCTTGTCCCGCAAGGCTGGAACACTTTAATGGTATTTGTAATTGCCGCTGTCACAGCTCTGTTTGTGTATTTATGCGTTATGATTGCTGTAATTAAGCCAGCCAAGATTGCTGCTCATGTTACGCCTATTGAAGCAGTCCGTTATATGGCGAGCAATAATGATGTAATGTCCAACAGTACAAAAGTGTTACATCGTTCTCTATCCGCAAAAAACTTAGCTTTTCTTAATTTTGCAAGGAACAGAAAGAAAACCGCCTTAACGATTCTGTCGTTAGGGGTATGTGGAATTTTGCTGATGGCAAGCTCTGCATATTTTAATTCCATTGATCCTTTAGCGATGGCGCGTAGGAGTTTTCCTTACGGAGAAATTCGCCTTGAATTAGGCGATTACGGGCCACAGGCACATAACAGCGAACAATATTCAGAACTCCAAAAATCGAATCTGCTTACAGAAGATTTTAGAGAATCCATTTTGGACATAGATGGTGTGGAAGAAATAAAAGAATACCAAGGCACCGTTTTGAATGTTCGTATGCCAACGGGAGATATTGAACCGATTGTTTCAGACGCATATACGCCAAGCTCTCAAAAATTGCTTGAAGAATACTTGATTGATGGTACAGCAGATTTACAGGAACTAATCAATAATAATGGCATTATTATTGAAAATGGCCCACAGTGGAAAGAAACTTTTGGGTGGGATGCAGCGATTGGGGACGAACTTCTGATTGAAGTTGGCGGACAAACATTGGAAGTAAAAGTAATGGGAATTGTGGACGCTAATATCCCGTATGGCGGATATGATACGCTATTTATTCCTTTAGAAATGCTGTCAAAGATCGTTCCTATTGAAAACCTCAATTATCAATTTATTGTAGATACAGATGACAGTAAATGGGCAGCCGCAAAAGATGAAATCCAAAAGATAATTCCACCGACTTCCAGCCTCTATGTTAGTACCTTGAATGATTGGGTAGAGGCATACAACGAAAAACTATTGAACTATCGTATGCCAGTCTACATTTTTGTTATGTTTATCGGGGTTTTTGGCATTATCAATCTGCTAAACACACTGATAACAAACATCTTGACCCGGAAGCGAGAACTGGGTGTTTTGCAAGCGGTTGGTTTGAGCAGTAAACAGCTTTCAAAAATGTTATTGATAGAGGGCTTGTTCTATACATTAGGGGTGCTTCTTCTTTCCATATCATGCGGAACTCTTATCGGGTATCTTCTCTGCACCGTCTTTAGTGCAATGAGTATTTTTGGAAAAGTAAGCTATCATTTTCCGACAGTTGAAATGTTCAGTTATTTTATACTGATGCTTGCCGTCCAAATGCTTTTCTCGTATTTGGCAATTCGGCAGATAAAAAAACAATCTCTGGTAGATCAAATACGGGAATTATCCTAAAATTGAAGCAATTCACCCTTAAACTGTTGATCCTTTGGGATATTTCTGCAACATTTGGGGGTTAGGATGATAGCGAAAGGAGTGAAGGACTATGACATTACCATTTGAAAATGATACGCGCAGAATAATACATGGTCTTGCGAAAGCTGATCTGAAAACACACAAATTAAAAACATTTTTAACTGCAACCATTATCGTTCTGGCCACCTGTCTGATGGCAACTATTTTTTCGGTTTTAGTGAATGATGCGTTGGATCAAGCGAATCAGGCTCCATACCATGCTATGTATCGGGCAGTAAACGAAGATACCAAAACCACACTCCAATCGGATAAAGATTTTGAAGCCGTAGGCATCTACAAATCTTTTGGAAATCAGGTTGACCGTGATGGTCGTACCGATCTGGCATATATGGACGAACAGGCGCTGGCCTTTATGGGGTTCCGGCTTGTAGATGGCGTAATCCCGGACAGTGAAAATGAGGTGCTTGTGTCCGAAACCTACTTAAAGAATCGTGCTTTGTCGGTGGGAGATACTTTCCGGTTTGCTTATGTTGACAGCTTGACCAATGAAGAAAGAGAAGAAGAATTTACTGTATGTGGTACGATTCAAAACAAGGAACAAGAACGTGGAGAGCAGTTTTATGTTGTAACATCAAACAGTTTCCAAATGAAATATGCCCAACAATACAGTCAAATAACTTCGGATTTCAGCACAGAAAACTGATCCTGCAAATCGGCTCCCTGCAGTTCCATTATGCTGCATCTGATGGATTCAGCGGAGAAATAATCAATGCGGCGTTCTTTCAAATCCTCATCGTACTCGGGAAAGGAGGCCAGCGAAGATTGGTCAAAGCCGTCTACTTGTGCCGCTTGACCGTATGCTTCATAAAGCGCCTGAATATACACTTGTTCATGGTCAGCTAGTTTATTCGGAGGAGCTTGCATATCAGGACGCGGCATACGACGGAGCGCTTGTTCGACCGCATCGCATGCATCGTTGAAATCACGCTTCCCCTTGGGGCTGGCAGCTTCCATGATGATCTGCTCAAGTACATCCGCGCACTTGGTGAGGATGTCGTCAAGCGAACCATCATTTACAATCCCATGATCATCAAGTGCTTTTGACAGTGCGATCAGAGAATCAAAGGACTGCGCATCTTCGCCAAGCACTTCGACGAAACGTTCCTTATCAATATGGTTATTAAATGGAATCGCATTGATGGCAGAAAAAGGAGACGCTCCGCTCAGAATCTTTCGAAGCGTACCAGCTTGTAGATCAAGCACTGGGCATTCAGTTTCCCAGTCTTCTTCCACTATTGCTCCGAGGATAAAGGTGACAAAGTCAGCCTTTCCTTGGCCTTTTTTTGTTTTTGGAGTAGCACCAAAGCCTTTCCTATCACCAAAGAATGGAAACAGCATATTTAAGTACTCCGATAAGGTCATGTATTTCCTCCTGATACCTGCTCGCTCAAACGCGATTCGCGTTTCATCGTGTTTACTCGCGTCCTCAAAGACCCAGTTTTAGTATACTGATCGTGCCAGATGACGGCGAGGGATAGAAATCCTTATATATAAGGGTATCACGCATGTTTGCGATTGTCAATCTTCCCTCTGTGAAAGCAGTCATCTGACGCCAAGTCAGGAAGCTTAGCTGGTGTACAACTGCTTTCCGAAGGCTGTCTGATTAGGCTAACTGAATACCTCTGCACCGACCATCGGAAGGGCGGCTGCAGTCCGAAGTGGAGTCATCCATAGGACTGGGCTTATTTGTCATGGTCGCGCGCACTTGGTGCTCCATTTCGGGATCAACCGAAAGGAGCGCCAAAATGAGGAATTACAAGACAAGCAAGGCAAATCGTGCAACTTATCGCTATTATGACATTGAGGGAAAACTCCGGTGTGAGCTTGTCCCCGGACAGGACGGCGTAACAGAGGTTCTCATCCAGCAGTTACATGCTGCTGACGACGAGGAATTCGATGCCAACCGCCGCGAGGCTTACCACATCCCGGTTCACTACATGGCCTATACCAGTGGTGATGCTGAGGAGGCTGAAGATCGAAACTCGTATCTTGCTGATGAAGCCGCTGATCCTTCGATCATTTTAGAAAAAGCAATCAGTCAGGCGGAATTCAAACGTGTATTTCATGAACGGTGGAGCCGTCTGACAAAGGAACAGCAGCGGCTTGTGGTCCGTAAGGCTAGTGGTGAGACGAATGTTGCCATCGCAGCAGAGTTAGGGGTATCTGAAGCCGCAATCCGTAAACAGCTGAAGCGTATCCAGAAGCATTTCATTGATATCCATTAAGTACATTGGCGCCGCTCACACGAGTGGCGTCATTCTTTTATTCTTCGCGGGGGTTCGATTCGCGGGTTTTCTTCGCTTATCGCCAGAAGGCAGGTGTCCAATATGCCTTCTGGAATGGAGAAAAAGTGTGACCCAGCAGCAAAAAGAACAAATCTCAAAGCTCCGGGCAAACGGTGCCAGCTTCGGCAAGATTGCTTCGGCGCTCGGTATATCCATCAATACCATCAAGTCCTACTGCAAGCGCAACCCTATATTGTCAGAGGTAGCGCCTGCCCCGAAGGCGGTAATTCATGCAGATCGCTGCCCACAGTGCAATGCCACATTGGAGCAATCCTCCGGGCATAGGCAGAAGCGCTTCTGCTATCCGAAGTGCCGTATTGCATGGTGGGCAGCTCATCCGGAGCAGATGACCCGGAAGAAGCTGTATCCTGTCGAGTGCCAGCACTGCGGAAGCGTTTTCATGCAGTATGGAAGCCGCCCGAGGAAGTTCTGCTCCCGGGGCTGTTATCTCGCCCATCGGTATGGTCAGGGTGGTGATGCTCATGGCTGATGATAAGGCGCTCATGTATTATCAGAGCACCATGCGTATTGCCCAACGGTGGCTGGGTTCGGGCCTGATTACGGCGGAGGACTACGAGAAATTTGATACAATCGTTGCCGAAAAGTTTGGTGTATCCGCCCGCAGTATCTGGCGCGATATTAACTTGATAAAACTGCCCTCTGACGGTAATATGCCACCTACGAAAGGGGGTATCTCAAGTGGAACGCACCATTCAACTGGTTCAGCCGATGAAGCTGGCTGAACGGAAACTGCTCCGGGTTGCGGCATATGCACGTGTTTCGTGTGACAAGGATGCAATGAAGCATTCACTTGCCGCCCAGATCAGTTACTACAACGAATACATCCAGCGCAACCCCGATTGGGTCTTCGCCGGCATCTATGCCGATGAAGCCTACTCCGGTACAAAGGACGATCGCCCGCGCTTCGTGCAGCTGATCCAAGACTGCAAGAACGGCTTGATCGACAGGATCATCACCAAGTCCATCAGCCGCTTTGCCCGCAACACGGTCACTTTGCTCACAACGGTTAGAGACCTCAGACGCATGGGCATCGGTATTTACTTCGAGGAGCAGAACATCGACACGTTGACGGAAGCTGGCGAACTGATGATCACACTCCTTGCTTCTCAGGCACAGGAAGAAAGCCGCGCCACCAGTGAGAACTGTAAATGGCGCATCAGAAAGAAGTTCGAAGAGGGCTATACCACGCACTTCAATTTGGTCGGCTACCATCAGGTGGACGGGTTGGTCGAAATGATCCCGGAAGAAGCGGAACTGGTCAGGCGCATTTTCCAGCTGTATCTTGAGGGATACGGTCAGCAGGCAATTGCTAACATCCTCTTTGAAGAGGATGCACCTACCTGTTTGGGCGGCGAATGGTTCAGCACAACAATCAGAAGCATGCTTCGCAACGAAAAATATGCCGGCGATCTTCTTCTGCAAAAATCCTTTGTCACCGATCACATCACAAAGGAAGTTAAGAAAAACAAAGGTGAAATGCCGCAGTTCTTCATTCAGGACGATCATGAAGCCATCGTTCCTCATGAGGTGTTCGAAGCTGTAAGGTGTGAAAACGCCCGCAGAGCCGCCAAGTACCGTTCTCTGGGCGAGGCGGTCAAGGCTGTGAACAACCGTTTTCTGCGCAACGATGTATATATCTACCTGCCCAGCAGCGGCGGCGATGTGTATGAACCGGCCGGGACAGTGATTCAGGGTGTCAGCGGCCCCGGCCGGCTGATGATCTACGGGTATACAGCCTGCCGGCTGAACAGCTTTATTACCGTGAAGGGATGTACTTCGCACATAGCGTTTCAAAACCTTTCGCTCCGAGAAGTGCGACCGCTCAACGGCTCAAGCAGAAATTCGTATCTCATCAACCTGCAGATGAATCATCATGTGGAGTTCAACAACTGCACGCTGGATGCAAACAATGTGACCTATGACTCCATCTACTGCCGCACCACCCATGCTTACCTGATCAATTGCGGCTTGTACAATGCATTGCAGGGGCTGGAGGTGTTCATGGGATGGGCCTATATGAAGAATTGCAAAGGCTCCTGTTCCTGGGCAATGGTCTCCTATGCCGGCTACATCATTGCTGCGGGCACGGTTCCTGCCGGCAGCCGTGGTACGGGAGACAACGGCCAGCTCTTTGCCAGCAATGTCACGGTGAACTATGGCACGGCCATTCCGCCCGTCACGCCAGACCAGACGACCATCCAATACGCGACATTGACCAAGTCTTATCGCGGCGGCTGGCGCTCGGATACGACGGACGTGATCCAGGGTGTCTACTCTGCAAACGGGTACCGGTCAGGCCTCAGCTGGAACTATGGCTGCATGTGGTTTGGCAACCTCAGAGGCACACTTCAGGGAACGACCATCCGCAGTGCGACGCTAACGCTGCACCGGAAGACTGGCAGCGGTTCCAGCAGTGCCAAAACTGTCTATCTCTGTGCCATTACCAACGCCTCTGCCAGCGGCGCGCCCAGCATCGCTGCAAACTATGGGGCCTTGGGGACGATTGGCCGCAACGCTCAGGTGACATTCAGCATTCCCGTGGCAGCTGTGCAAGGGCTGGCCAATGGAACGTATGGAGGGCTATGCTTGTATGAGGCGCCTTACAACTTCGGATCTGCTTCGTGGTCCAATTGCTACATGCGCATGAGCGGTTCAGATACGGGCTACAAGCCCTATCTGCAGGTGGTTTACAACGATGGCGGAACAAGCGTTGGATAAAAGGAGGTACTATGACAATCTGTATTCCACTTGAGGGGCGGGTGCGCACGATCATCCGCTCCTCTTTTCTGTCTGCCCGGCGCACGGATACAACCCATTATGACCTGCTGGGAGAATCCTTTCAAATGTCAGGCATTACGCCGGATCAGGTGATCCTGCTGCCCGATGAAGTGCAGGTGACGGAGAGCCAATTGGTAACGGATGGACTGCTGGTTCAGGCGCTTCCTTTGGAATCCTTCGTTACGGTCAGTGCCGAGGAGGCTTTGCCCAATTTGCTGGGGCTTTTGCTCCGGCATGCGGTTGCTGACGGCAAGCTGACCGATGCCGAGCTTCTCTCGGTAAAGCCCGCTCTGGAGGATCGCCTCTGGAAACCGGGCATTGACGTGCAGGTGGGCGACGTGTTCACCTACGGGGCTTTCTTGTGGCGCTGCCTGCAAGCACACACCACTCAAAGCGATTGGACGCCTGAGCTGACGCCAGCGCTCTGGCATAAGGTGGAGATCATCTCTGGCGATTCCGTGCGCGTTTGGCAAGCAGGCATCAGTTATGCCGTTGGCGACGAGGTCGCCTATCCCGATGCCCAAGGCATCATGTATTCCTGCCTGCAGGCGCACACGTCGTTGACTGGCTGGGAGCCGCCTGCTGTGCCGGCACTTTGGGCGGCTCAGCAGGCTGGCACATCGGGGAATGCTTCGAGCAATACGAGCGAAACGGAGCAGGAAGAAGCGTAAAGTCGACCAGGTGGCGACTTATGCAATAACAACACATAAGGAGGAAATCGACATGAGGAACTTTACCATTGATCTGATCTGGACAAAGATTCAGGTCGCCGTGACAGCCCTGGGTGGCTGGATTGGATACTTCGTGGGAGGGATGGACGGTTTGCTTACGACACTGATCATCTTCATGGGCATTGACTACATCACTGGCCTGATGTGCGCAGTCGCAGACAAGAAGCTGTCCAGTGCTGTGGGCTTCAAAGGCATCTTCAAAAAGGTGCTGATCGTCATGCCGGTGGGCATTGCACATATTGTGGATCTGCATGTCGTTGGAACCGGCACGGCGCTGCGCAGTGCCGTGGTTTGCTTTTACCTTTCCAATGAGGGCGTGAGCCTTTTGGAAAATGCCGCACATCTCGGTCTTCCGATCCCCGAAAAACTCAAGGCTGTACTGGAACAGCTGCATGATCGTGAGACCAAGGACGAAACGAAAACGGGCAGCGGCGAATAACCGCTGCCCTCTTGGAGGTAATTATGTCTGAGAGAATCAATACGCCGTTTACCAACGAACACTTTGTGAAATTCTGTCTGTCCATGCTCGGCCAGCCCTACTGGTATGGAACGGTCGTGTACAAATGCACCGAGTCTCTGCGCGCCCGCAAGGCAAATCAATACCCGTCCCACTATGGCTCCAGCCGCACCTCCCGATACCGTCAGGACATTGCAAATCAGAAGGTCTGCGCCGACTGTGTGGGTCTGATCAAAGGATATATGTGGACGGGCGGCGGTAAAGGCGTGGTCGAGAGCATTGGCACAGACAAAACCTTCTCCAGCAAGTATGGCGGCAATGGCTGTCCTGACAAATCGGCCAACGGCATGTTCAGCTATGCCAAGAGCAAGGGCTGCGCATGGGGCACGATGGACAGCCTGCCGGAGCTCCCGGGCATTGCCCTGTGCATGGATGGCCATGTGGGCGTGTACGTCGGCGATGGGTACGCCGTGGAGGAGCGCGGGTTCAACTACGGCTGTGTCAAAACGAAGGTGGCTTCCCGCAAGTGGACGCACTGGTTCCAGCTGCCCTTCGTGGACTACGGCGATGCCGTCTTTACCGGCGGCAGCTATGTAAAGCCTGACTCTGCCCAGACGGAATATACCCTCGGCACCCGAACTGTGAAGAAGGGCTCCAAGGGCACGGACGTGAAGGCGCTGCAGGAGTTCCTGCTGCAGCTGGAATACAGCCTGCCCAAGTATGGGGCGGACGGCGAGTTCGGCTCCGAGACTGAAACCGCCCTCAAGAAGTTCCAGAAGAAGGTTGGAATCAAGCAGGACGGCATCTACGGCAGCGAGACCCATACGGCGCTGATGGACGCTGTGGCTGACGATGATGACGGCAAAGAACAGCCCGAAACTGAGAAACCGGAGGTGCAGACTCCTGCCACGAAGCAGGTGCGCATCGTCTGCGCCAGCGGCTCTGTCAACATCCGCGTGGGCAATGACACCAAGTACAGCCGCATCACCTCCGTGAAGGATGGTGCGACCTTCGAATGGATCGCCACTGCGGAGAACGGCTGGCACGCCATCGTGGTCAATGCTCAGGTGGGGTGGGTGTCCGGGAAGTATTCGCAGGTCGTCTGACGAACATATATAATGTAGAAACGCACATTGGGGCCGGAGCAATCCGGCCTCATTTCTTGTATATGGCGGCATAGATGGTCATGCCAGAAAGGAATTGCCTCGTGACAAACGCTGAGAAGCCTTTTTCGGTGCTCCTGAGATTTCCTAAGATTTCCTACCTTACCTCGAAATGCCTTGCTACATCTCACGGCGGTTTATTTGACGCTTACGGAGAGTGTGCCGTGTACCGGCAAAACTATCTCCGCAACCATTATGCAGAGCGTGACAAACAACACCTTTTTCTTTTCCGTTTTTCAGCATCCCTGCGCGACATGTATTTTTTGTATCATACATATTTGTTTGCGGGCTCAAAGTACGCTGCTTGTACTTGTCATTGACAAATACGTCAACAATATTTACTGCCATGCATCGCTGAAATATAATATAAGTAAGCTTATGTTTTAGAGAGGAGCGTGCGTGGATGAAACGCAAGCACTGCAGGAGAATGGCTGCTCTTTTTGCGGCGGTTATGCTGCTGTCCGCATTTCCGGCGGCGGCGGAACAGGCGTATACCACCTATACAAGCGAAGCGCTGAGGCTCTCTTTTCAGGTGGACGCTGGCTACAGCGTTACGGAAAGGGATGGCTATATATGGGTCTATCCCGGGGAAACCGCCTCTAATTTCCGCCTGACATGGGCGGAGGAGGGCGATGTGAACAAAGAGGACTTCTTTGCCCAGACGGGCGAAGCGCTGCGCGCCGCCATGGGCGGGAGCATGGTGTACGATCCCGGCACGCAGAGCCAGCCTATGGATATGCGGGGCATCCCCATGGACGCCATGATGTATGCCTATACCGACGCGCAAAGCGGCCAGATCATAGAGGGCGCTTATCTGTGGGAACAGCGGGAGGGCTACAGCATACTTTACGGCGCGGCATATATCCCGGCGGAGGCCGACGCGGTGCTGTCCGGGCTGGTGCTGGCCTCGCAAACGTTTTCGCCCGTTGCGGAGGGCGCTCAGGAAAAAGTACCGGAGGGCGGAGCACTTTCCGAATGGATGGCGGCGCTTTATCAGGACTGCATGGAGATCGCGCAGGCCACGGCAGCGTTTGCCCGGAGTTATCAGGCGTCCGTGAACAATGCCGATACGGCTTACGCCGCCGAAATGCAGGCGTACGCGGCGCTGTGCAGGGAGAAGCTGGAAAAGGTTTCCGCCTGCCGGAGCGCACTGGAGGGCATGAAGGGAATGGTTTCTGGCGGAGAAGGCGCCTTTCAGTATGAGAACGCGCTGGAGGCCTGCCGCATCGCGGAAAGCCTGCTGGCCTTTTATATCGGGTACTACGATTCCAGCGACCCGCTCGGGGCGTATCAGCAAAAGGCCGCGCAGGGAATGTACGCCTCGGAAGCCGATTCCCTCAACGCCATGTATATCGCCATGGGCGATGTCAAGGAGAATTATCAGGCTCTGGCATGCCCGCCGGCCATGACGCAGACATGGCCCTTGTATATCCGTCAGATCGACGCCTTCCAGGAAAAGCTGTATGCTGATTACAAGGCGGCGCTGCTGGACGACGCGCTGATGGATTTTTCCGCAACGCAGCTTCTTATGCGCCAGCCTTACCTGATGCTGCGCTATGAAATACTGATGTACGCCGTCATAGAGCAGCAGTTTGTCAACCTGGCCAACATGCTGACGCTGGAGGATGATACCGGCGAGCAGCAGATATGGGTGGATTACTCGATGGCCGAAGAAATCTATCCTAACCTGTATCCCTCCATGGATTCGGCGGTGAACCTGGCGCTGAGCACGGATGCGGGGAAAACCCGGCTGCTGGTCGAGGTGGAGATCGAGGGCTTTTCGCAAAAATACCAGCGGACGGTGAACGTGGGGCCGGAGATCACCTATCTGATGATCAAGCCCCCGGCCATGAGCGGCCTGACCAGCCTGGGAAGCGGACGCGAGACGCAGATCACGCTGCGCGTGACCCAAATGGATACCGGCGAACTGCTGGTCGCGGAGAGCAAAACGATCACGTTGCACAGCATATACGATTTTACGATGCTGAACAGCGAGTTCGGCGTGATCGAACCGTACAACCTGCTGGCGTGGCTCCGGCCCGACGCGGAGGAGGTTTTGGCGCTGCGGCGCGAGGCCATCTACTGGCTGGAAACCAACGCTGGCGCGGGTTACAGTTCCCTGCCCGGCTATCAGCTCGCCTATCCGGACGGTACCGACGAGCCATCTACCACCGTACTGCAGGCCATGGCCATACAAGGTGCGATCAGCGATATTGGCGTGCGCTATAACATGGGACCGTATTCCTTTGGCGGCTCACAGCGCGTGCTGACCCCCGATGCGGTGATCCAGAGCCGGTCGGGCATCTGCATTGAAACCGCGCTTCTGATGGCGTCCGCCCTGCAGTCGGCGCAGATGCACGCCATGATCATCATCACCCCGGGACACGCACAGGTGGCGCTGGAAACCTGGGAAAACAGCGGCACGTACTACCTGCTGGAGACGACCATGCTGCCCTATAACGCGACCGAGGAGGAAACGATGGCCTTTGCCCGCTTCCTGACGGCGGACGAATGGCGGGAGTATCTCTCCGGAGACGGCGTATATGTGATCGACTGCGACCTTGCGCAGACGCTCGGCATCCGTGGGCTTGCCTGAGCGGGAGAATGACAAAAGCATTTCGGGCGCGGGCGCGCTCTGAAATCAGATTGAGAAAAAAGGAGAGGATATCATGAAGAAATTATTGGCGGTGCTGTTGGCGGCGCTATTGCTCGCCGCGCCGGCATTCGCCCAGACGGCGAGCTTGGCGGGTGAATGGACGATGACGAAGACAGTCGCAAGCGGCGTGGTCATGTCGCCGGAAGCCTATGGCCTCAGCATGACGATTGTCCTTAACCCCGACGGTACGGCTTTTGCCAGACAAACCATCAACGGTGCTCCTATGGAAGAGAACGGGACGTGGACGCAGGCCGGCAACACGGTCACGATCACCAGCCAGCTCACCGGAGAGGTTTCGACGTTCACGCTCCAGTCGGACGGCACGCTGCTGGCCATGGTGGACGGCGTGGCCATGTACTTTACGCAGACCGCAGCCGCGCCGCAGGCGACGAACGGCAATTTTGCGCCGGAAACGACCGCAGCAATTACGCAGCCGCCCGTCGCATTCGACTGGGT